>Ga0207416_1000234_pt1 | contig 102183 bp, 93 predicted proteins | sample PaiPotPPM11metaG_FD_184107 | JGI IMG/M metagenome (GOLD analysis project Ga0207416, IMG submission 184107) | Iron sulfur acid spring bacterial and archeal communities from Banff, Canada, to study Microbial Dark Matter (Phase II) - Paint Pots PPM... ... | reverse complement strand
CCGTAGAACCAGACGCTGCGCTCGCCGCGACCGGCGCGCGCAGCGTCTGGTTCTACGGCGGCGACGACGTGGTGCGGCGAGCCGCGCTCGAGCTCGACTTGCAGTTGCGGCCCGCGGGCGGCGTGTTCGTGCGCCGGATGGATCCGGTGCGCCTCGCGCGCGTGACGTTTCGGCCGCCGGCGCAGATCGATCGTCTCACGCTGCCCGAAGTGCTGCGCGATCACGCGCCCGCATTTCGCGCACCGCTCGTCGAGATCGGCGAGATCGATCGCGACGCCGTCGGATTGATCGCGAGCGAATCACTCGATGCCGACTGGTCGGAACTGCGCGTGTTCGTGCAGCCCGCAAACCGCGGAAACCGGTACGGCGCGGCCCTGCTCGCGACGGCGGCAGATCGGATCGAAGCGACGGGACGCCGGGTCTGTGCCGCGATCGAGACCATCGCCGGCCGCGAGCGCTCGACGCTCGAAGCAGCCGGCTTCCGGCTGGTCGACTACTACTTCACCGCCACGAAGCGATGAACGGCACGGTGGAAAAAGCTTCCCGGGCAAGCCCATTGCATTTATATCAATAAGTTGATATAAAGTGGGCGACAAACCCCTCTCGTTACCTCAGGAGCCCGAACCACGATGTTCACCCTCGCCCCCACCCTCACTGCCCTCGCGGCGACGCTCGCCGTCTCGACCTCCCCGACGCCCCAAGCCCAGTACCCGGTCGGTGTCACCCGCTGCGACGTCGCAGAGAACTCGTACGTGCTGCCCGAAGGCGGCATCTCACCCCAGCTCAACTCGCTCCAGATCTCCTTCGTCAACCACGCCCCGGTTGCGGCCAAAGACGTCAAGTTCGTCGTCCGTTACGCCGGCGCGAGCGAGACGATCGACGACCATGGCACCTTCTCGCATGACGTCGCCATCGAACACACCTTCGACCCCTCGGCGAACCTGTTCGGCAACGGCGCCGCGGAGTGCTCGGTCGCATCGGTGACGTTCGCCGACGGCACGACTTGGCAGCAGGGTTAAAATCCGGTCATGCGCGGGATGGTCGGCGTGGCCGCTGAGGAAGCTGCGTCCATGGCCGACCACCTCGAGCTGCTCGAAGACCTGAATCAGCGCGACGTTTCGAGCCACTTGCTCTCGAAACTCAAGCACGCGCAGTTGATGTGCCGGGCGGCGCTCGAAGAAGAATTCGACCGCCTCGGTCTGACGGTCACCCAGTTTCTCGCGCTCGCGTTCATCGACGAGGGCGGCGACGACATCTCGAGCGCCGAACTCGCGCGGCGCAGCTACGTCTCGCCGCAAGCGATGATGACGATCGTCGCTCGCATGGAAGCCGCGAAGCTGATCAGCCGGGCTCCGGCGAGCTGTGGCGGCCGCACCCTCTGCCTGGCGCTCACCCCCGAAGGTGAGCGCCTGCTCGAGCAAGGTCGCGTCCACGCCGGCGCGATCGAACGCTACCTGCTCGACGCCTTGGGTGACGACGCGTTTCACCAATTGCTCGATTCACTCGACTCGATCACCGTTGCGCTCGGTCAAGGCCCGACGCCTAAACGCGCCACGCCGTGGCAGAAGTATCTGCCGCCGGACGAAGCCGCCGGATAGCCGCTGCGCTAGAGTCCGCGCGCGTTGTCACGCCCACTCATCCGAAGAGCCGCTTGAGAAACGCGTCGTGTTTGTATGACGCCGATGCGCCGTACTTGACGACGACCGCGCCCGCCGAAGGGATCACGTACATCGCTTGGCCGCCCGAACCGCTGGCATAGACGAGATCGGGAACGTGCGGCAGCGGGCTCAGCCACCAGCCGGCACCATAGCGCAGGTTCGCCTTCGAGCCGATGAAGCAGCGCTCGAGCGCTGCGACCGAGACGATCGCGCGGCCGTCCCAGGTCCCGCGATCGCGCACGAGCAGCCCGAATTTCAGCCACTCGCGCGCGACCAAGAACGCGCCGGTCGGGAGCGGTTCGCGCTCGTCCTTGAGCTTGCGCCATGCGCCGACCCGCAGCCCGATCGGATCGAGGATGCGTTCGCGCAGGTACGCGTTGGGCGTCAGCCCGCGGGATGCCAGCTTCCGCTGCAGGACGGCACCGAACACTTGGAGCGGGATGCCGCCGTAGGTGAAGCGTTCGCCGGGCGGGTCTTTGAGCTCGACCGCCGCCGCCCGTTCGTACGTCGGAACCGTATTGCCCAGGCCGCCGAAGCCGATCCCGGCAGTCAATTGCAACAGGCTGCGCAGGGTCACGCGCGCCTTCTCGCCGTGCTCCCACGCCGGGAGCGTGAGCGCTACCGGTTCGTCGAGCGCCAGCAGCCCGTCTTCTTCCGCCGCGACCGCGACGACGCCCCAGAAGCTCTTCGTTCCGCTGTACAGCGCGTGCGGCTTCTGCGGGTCGTAGCCGCCGCCGTACCATTCGAACGTGACCGTGCCGGCCTGCTGGACCACCAGCGCCTGCAGCTCGTGCCGTTCGGCATAGGCGAACGCGGCTTCGACGTTCATGCGTCACGCACTTCGGGCTGGGTGAGCGCGACCCCCAGCGCGACGGCACACGCCAGGATCCCGGCAGCCACGAACGTCCAGCGCAGCTCGAGCACCGTCGCGATCGAGCCGACGATCAGCGACCCGAGCGGTACCAAACCGAGCAGGATCATCGAGTAGACGGAGACGACGCGGCCGCGCATCTCGTCCGGTGCCAGCGTCTGCAGCAAGATGTTGGACGACCCGATGAAGCTCAGCGTCGCGAGCCCGACGACGCTCAAGATCGCGGCAGCGACGCCGAGGTGCGAGGTCAGCCCGAGGGCGGCGACGCCGGCCGCCGCCACGATCGCGGAGACCGCCCAGATGATTCCGCGCCGGTTGTCGCCGCTGGCCGCGGTGAAGAACGCGCCGCAGATCGCGCCCGCTCCGGTCGCCGCCATGAGCCAGCCCAATCCCAGCGCGTTGGTATGCACGACGTGCAGCGCGTAGGCCGGGAGCAGAAAGTTGTACGGCCGCACGGTGAGCGACGTGACGACGAGCAGCAGGACGACCCAGCGCAGCACCGGGTGCCCGATCAAGAACCGCACGCCCTCGACGATCGCTTCGACCACGTTGCCGCGCCGGCGGCTCGAAGGCGGCGCGGGCTTCATGAAGCTCAGCGCGATCAGGACCGCGAGCGTCGTCCCCGCATTGACCAGAAAGCACGGCGCGACGCCGAGGCCGGCGATGAGCAATCCCGCCAGCGGCGGCCCGACGACGCTGGGCGCGTTGAACGCAACCGAGTTCAATCCGATCGCACCGCTGACGAGTTCGCGCGGCACCATCAGCGGCACCCAGCTCTGGCGAGCCGGCGCGTCGAACGACTGCGTCGCCGCCTGCAGCCCACTCACGATCATGAGCGTCCACAGCGGCGCGTGCGCCGTGGCGACCAGCGCGAACAGCGCGAACGAGAGCAGCGACGTCATCGTGTTGGTGATGAACAGCACGCGCCGGCGCGGATAACGGTCGGCGACGACGCCCGCGAACGGCGAGAGGAGCAGCACCGGCAGCGCGCGCGCCGCGCCGATCAGCCCGATGTCGAACGCGCCGACGCGGGCGTCCGGCGCCAGCGAGGCGACGTAGTAGCCGAGCGCGGTGAACTGCATCCACGTCCCGAGGTTCGAGACGAGCAGGCCGCCCCACAAGAGCGCGAAATCGCGATACGCGAACGCAGCCCACGCGCTCGGGCGCGCGTCAGGAATGCGCGGCTCCCCGCGCATCACGCTGTGGCGGCCCGGACTGCTGCGACGATCAGGTCGGCGGTCCCATCGATCCCGAACCGCGACGTGTCCAGCATGAGGTCGTAGTTGCGCGGATCGCCCCACGTCACCCGATAGTGGCTTTTGGCGTACAAACGGCGCGCTTCGTCGATGCGAAGGATCTCTTCGCGCGCGGCGGCGACGTCGCACCCGAGCGATTCGGAAACGTGCGCGATTCGCCAGGCCGTCGGCGCGTAAATGAAGACGCGCAGCACGTCCGGCCGCGGGCCGAGGATCGCGCCGGCCATCCGGCCGTTGATGACGACGTTGCCCGCCGCGGCGATCTCGCGCACCGCCTGTTCGATCGCGCGGCGCGTGTCGATGCTGAAATCGTCTTCGCTCGGCGAACCGAGCTGCGCCGTCTCCGGTACGCCGCCGCCGAGCTGCTGCATGACACGCTCACCGAACGACGGCGGCCGGTCCGCGACGCTCTCCACCGCCTCGGACGACGTTCCCAAGCGGGCCGCAACGACGACCGGCAGTTCGCGATCCGCGAAGCGGTATCCCAATCGCTCGGCGGCGGCGGCCGAGACGTCGTGCGCAGCGGCCCCGTAGGCGCGCGAAACGGTGACGATCACAGCACGCTCAGAGGGACACCGTCACGCCCAGCTCGATCCGGCGCTCGGCGGTGATCCGCAAGTCGTCGGGGAGCGGACGCGCGTTGCGCTGCAGCGTGGCGAACAGGTCGCGCCGCCAATCGGGCATCCCGCCCGGGACGAGCGCCTCGATCTTCGGATCGGCATAGAAGAACGAGGTGTCGTCGCGGTCGAGATCCAGCCCACACGCCGCGCACGACCGCAGGATCGGATCGATCCGGGGCGCCTCCATGTACCCGAAGCGCGCGATCACGCGGATCAGCCGCAGCGAGAAACGCTCGACCGTCACGCGCTCGCCCTCCGCCAGATACGGCGTCGCAGCCCGCGAGATGTTCATGACGACGATGCGCTCCTCGGCGGCGCGTTCGCGTATCCAGCGGTGGCGCGCCAAGAACGGCACGCCGCGCGGATCGGGCGTGAGGAACACCATCGTCCCCTGCTCGCCCATCCCGGCCGGCAGCTTCTCCAGTACTTCCTCCAGCGGAATTTGCTGGTCCGCCAGAGCTTTCGCGAGTGCACGACGGCCTTCCAACCACGTGAGGCTGATCAGCACGAGCGATCCGCTTATCAGCAGCGGGATCCAGCCGCCGTGCAGCACCTTCGGCAGCGACGCGAGCATGAAGCTGCCGTCGACGATCACGAACAGCGAGACCAGCGCGAGCGAGGCGTAGCGGTTCCAGCCGAGCACCTTCGAGACGACCACGTAGAACGTCAGCGACGTGCACAGCATCGTGAACGTCACCGCCAGACCGTACACCGAGGCGAGCCGCTCGCTCGATTGGAACGCGACCACCAGCACCGCGCAGCCGAATGCCAGCAACATGTTGACCGCGGGGACGTATACCTGTCCTTTGTAGAGGTGGGAGGTGTGTTTGACGAGCACCCGCGGCGCGAGGTTGAGCGCGATCGCCTGCTCGATCAGCGTGAAGGTCCCGGAGATGAGCGCTTGCGACGCGATGACGGTCGCGCACGTGGCGAGAACGACCATCGGGATCAGCGCCCATGCCGGGGCAAGCGAGTAGAACGGGTTCACGATCGTGCTCGGATTCGCCAGCAGGTTGGCGCCCTGCCCGAAGTAGTTCAGGACGAGCGCTGGAAACACGAGCATGTACCAGCCCGTGACGATGGGTCCGCGCCCGAAGTGTGAGAGGTCGGCGTACAAGGCCTCGACGCCGGTCACGGCGAGCACGACGCCGCCGAGGATCGTGAAACCCGCCACACCGCGATGCAGCATGAAGTGCGCGGCGTAGCGCGGATCGAGCCCGCTCAAGACCTCGGGGTTCGCTGCGATCGCGATTCCCCCGAGCGCGGCGATCACGATGAACCACACCAGCATCACCGGCCCGAACAGTCTGCCGACGCTCTGCGTGCCGCCGCGCTGCAGCGCGAAGAGTCCTACGATGACCGCAAGCGAGATCGGCACGACATACGGCTCGAATGCGGGTGACGCTATGCGCAGACCTTCGACCGCGGAGATGATCGAGATCGCCGGGGTGATCACGCCGTCGCCCATCATCATCGAACCGCCGATGATGACGATGACAGTCAGCACCGTGGTCTTGATCGTCGTGCCGAACTCGCGCGGCGGCGACGCGAGCGCGAGCAGCGCGAGAATGCCGCCCTCCCCGTCGTGATCGACCCGCAGGATGAACGTCACGTACTTGATGCACACGACGACGACCAGCACCCAAAAGAGAAGCGAACAAATGCCGAGGACGTCGCCGAGTCCGCCGTTCGACTTGGCGAGTCCGAGGCACACCTTGAGCGTGTAGAGCGGGCTGGTCCCGATGTCGCCGAACACGACGCCCAGCGCGGCGACGGTCAGGATCACGGGGGTTCGGGACCGGGTCTTGCTCACGGACAGGTTTCTCCCCCGTTGCCGTGCCGATTTCCCTCATTCGCGGCCAGGCCGCCCTTCCGTGCGATCACATCGCGACGGTGACGCCGAGCTCGATGCGGCGCTCGGCCTTGATGCGCAGGTCGTCGGGGAGCGGACGAGCGTTGCGCTGCAGCGTCGCGAAGAGCTCGCGTCGCCACGATGGCATTCCGCCGGGAACGAGCGGCTCGATCTTCGGATCGGCGTAGAAGAACGACGTGTCGTCACGATCGAGATCGAGCCCGAACGCCCCGCACGCCTTGAGGATCGGGTCGATGCGCGGCGCTTCCATGTAGCCGAAGCGCGCGACGACGCGGACGAGCCGCAGCGAGAACCGCTCGACCGTCACCCGCTCGTGGTCGGAAAGGTACGGGGTGGGCGCGCGGCTGATGTTCATCACGACGATGCGCTCCTCTTGGGCGCGGTCGCGCACCCACCGGTGGCGCGCCAAGAACGGTACGCCGCGCGGATCGGGCGTCAGGAACACCATCGTCCCTTGCTCGCCCATGCCGGAGGGCAGCTTCTCCAGCACGGTTTCCAGCGGAATCTGCTGCTCGGCGAGAGCGTTCTGGAGCGAGCGCCGTCCCTCGAGCCACGTAATGCTGATCACCACGATCACCGCGCTGATCGAGATCGGAATCCAGCCGCCGTCGAGAAACTTCGGCAGCGAGGCCAGCACCAAGCTGCCGTCGACGACGAGGAACGCCACCACGAGCATTTTGGAGAGCACACGGTTCCAATTGAGCACGCGCGTGATGACGACGTAGTACACGATCGACGTGCACAGCATCGTGCATGCGACCGCCAAGCCGTACGCTGCGGCAAGCCGATCGCTGGAGCGGAAGGCGACGATCAGCACCGCGCAGCCGATCGCGACGATGCGGTTGATCGACGGGACGAACACCTGCCCTTTGTAGCGATCGGAGGTGTGCAGCACGTTGACCCGCGGCGCCAAATGCAGCGCGATCGCCTGCTCGACCAGAGTGAACGTCCCCGAGATCAGCGCCTGCGAGGCGATCACCGTTGCGGCGGTGGCAAGGACGACCAGCGGGATCAGCGCCCAGGCGGGCGCGAGCGCGTAGAACGGGTTCGCGAGCGCGTGCGGGTCGACGAGCAGCAACGCGCCTTGCCCGAAGTAGTTGATCACCAGCGCCGGAAACACGACACAGTACCAACCCAGTACGATCGGCCGGCGGCCGAAGTGCGAAAGGTCTGCGTAGAGCGCTTCGACGCCGGTCACCGCCAGCACCACGCCGCCCAGAACGATGAAGCTCGCGATGCCGTTGCGCGTCAGGAACTCGGCAGCGTTGCGCGGATCCAGTGCCATCAGGATCTCGGGACGGTGCACGACGGACGTCGCGCCGAGCACCGCGATCGTGAAGAACCACACCACCATGACGGGCCCGAACAACCCTCCGACCTTTTCGGTACCGCGCTGCTGCACCGCGAACAGCGCGATGACGACGACGAGCGAGATCGGCACGATGTACGGCTGGAACGCCGATGACACGACGCCGATACCTTCGACCGCCGAGATCACCGAGATTGCCGGCGTGATCATTCCGTCGCCGAGCAGCATCGAGGCGCCGACCACGACGACCAGCGTCAGCCCCGCCGAACGGATCATCGTGCCGAACTGCGCCGGCGGCGATGCGAGCGCGAGCAGCGCCAGGATCCCGCCCTCGCCGTCGTGGTCGACCCGCATGATGAAGGTGACGTATTTGATGCACACCACCACGACCAGCGCCCAGAACAGCAGCGAGCAGATGCCGAGGACCGCGTGCAGATCCGGCTGCTTCACGCCCGAGAGGTCGAAACACGTTTTGAGCGTGTAGAGCGGGCTGGTCCCGATGTCGCCGAACACGACGCCCATTGCAGCGACGATCAAGGTCAACGGAGTACGGGACCGGGTCTGGCTCACGGTCCCCCTTCTGCCCGTCGCCGCTCCGATTCCCCTTGCGAACGGCAGCATTAGCAGGCTCGATGCCGGCCGGCGCAGGCTCGGACGCGACCCGCTCATCCTACGGCCGCGCCCTGGCCGCGGTCCGTCCGTAGTTCTACGGTACTTCAGCCTGAAGCGGGTGAGGTGACCAGGCCGAGCGCGATCGCGCGGGCGACGGCGCGCGCGCGGGAGTTGACGCCGAGCTTTCCGGTCACTCGCGCGACGTGGGTTTCGACGGTCCGAGCGGAGAGGATGAGTCGCTGCGCGATCTCACGGTTGGTGAGCCCGGTGGCGAGCAGTTCGAGAATCTCGTGCTCGCGCACGGTGAGCGCTTCGATCGTCGTTTCGGCGTGCGTGAGCGTCCGGCGCCCGTCGAGGAGCGGTGCGGCCATGCGCGCCGCGACTTGCGTCTCGAACCGCATCCCGCCGACGGTGGCCAGCGTGTAGCCCGCCGCGTATGCTTCGGGCGACTGCGTGCCGCGCGAGAGGCCGCGCAGCGCGATGCCGAGATGCGCCAACCGCACCGGCTGCGCGCGGCGCGCGATCAGCCCGTCGAACGGCCCGCTCCGCAGCGCCGTCTCGACGTCGAGACCTTCCAGGGCGTCGAAGAAATCGAGCACCTCCGCCGCCGCGAGCAGCGCCACGGCGTCGGCGCCGTCGACGGGCGTAGCGCCGGCGAGCGCGGATCGCGCGCGCGCACGCCGCAGCGCGGCGTCGGCGGCGCCGGCGAGCGCGGCGAACGTCGCGGCGTCGGCGAGCGAAAGGGGATCGTCGTCGACGGTCGCGGCGAGCGCGGCGGCCGGGTCTCCGTCGAGCGCATCGGCGCGCGCGGCGATCCGCGTCGCGACCGTGCGCGCGCGCACGGCATCGCGCGCATACCAGGCTGCTCCGGCCGTCCGCACGGCGGCGCGCGCTTCGCGCCGAGCGAGCTCCATGTCGCCCACGTGCAGCGCCGCCTCACCGAGCGTCGCGTGCATCGCGGCGGCCTGCGCGCGCAGTGCGAACGGACGCGCGATGCGCTCCGCCTCGCGCGCCAACTCGTAGGCGGCGGTCGTTTCACCGCGCAGCAGCGCGAAGCGCGCCGCCCAGCCGAGCGCGCCGGCATAGCGCACCACGTCATCGCTCGCGGCCCACGCGTCGATCAGCGCGTTCGCCGCCTGCTCCCCGCGTTCGAAGTCGCCGAGCGCGACGTGCGCGTACGCGGCGAGCGGCGCGACGTCTGCGAGCATCGCCGGATCCGTGCCGCCGAGCGCATCCAGCCGCGCCAACACCTGCGGGAACCGTCCTTCCACCGCGTCGGCCCAGCCGGCACGGACCACCGCTTGCACCTGCGCGACGCCGCCGAACGATGCGGCGCGGGCCAGCAGGTCATCGATTCGCTGCGGCGCGACCGGGTCGCCGTGCGCGAGATCCCCCTCGATGATCTGCAGCCGCGCTTCGAAGGCGAGCGCGACGTCGTCGTTTGCATCGGCGCCGGCCTTCGCGGCGGCGAAGGCGGGTCGTCCGTCGTCACCGCGCGCTTTCGCGAAGAGACCCTCGACGAGCGGGACGAGGCCCGGCGGCGTCGCGCGCGGAGCGGCACGAACGCGGGCCAGCGCGGCGCGAACGCCGTCGACGAGCCCCGATGCGACCGCGGCCGCGGCGTGGGCGCGCAGGAACGCGACGTCAGCTGCGAGGTCGTGCGCGCGATCGAGGTGGAACACCGCGGGCCGCAGCCGCTCGCACCGCAGGTACGCGCGCGCCGCGATCGCGTGCCGCTCCGCCAGCGCGCGTTCCTCGAGCCGCCGCGCGAGCGCTTCCCGCACGAGCGGGTGAACGCGGAACCCCGTCCGCACGCGCACGACCAGGGTCGCATCATCCGTCAGCACGGTGAGCCGCGCGACCGACGCCGCATCGTCCGGCGCCGCGATCTCGGGTTCGATCGTCTCGTACGCGAGCGTGGCGTCGAGCAACGCGCGGTCCTGCGGAATCAACGTGTCGATGCGGCGCGCGACCAGCTCGTCGAGGAGCGCATCGGACGAATCGGGCGCGCGCAGCGCCAAGGCGACGGCGATCGGCCAGCCTTCGCTGCGCGCGAGCAGCGCGTCGGCACGTGCCGCGTCGATCGGGACGCCGAGCTGCGCGGCGAGCTCGCGCACGCGCGCACGATCGAAGCGCAGCGCTGCCGCGTCGACGAGCGCGCCGCGGCCGGCTGCGACGGCTTGCGGCAGTGCGACGTCTAGCGCGCCGCGCGTCAGCAGCACCAAGCGCACCGATGAGGGCATGCGGCGGGCGAGCTCCCGCGCGAAGGCGGCGAATTGCGGCCCGAGCACGTGCGCGTCGTCGACGACGATGCGCAGCGGCGCGTCGACGTGGCGTAATTCTTCGGCGAACGTCGCGCCGAGCCGTTCGACGTCGGCGTCGCCTTCAGCGAGCGTCAGGGTCGCTCGCCCGACGTCCGGGCGGAGCGTGCGCACGCGGGCGATCAACGGCGCGACGAACGCCCCCGCTTCCCACGGCTGCGCGTCGTACCACGCAACGTCCGCGGAGCCGGCCAGCGCCACCTGGACGCCGGTCGTCTTGCCGAAGCCGGCCGGCGCCTGCACGACGACGAAGGGAGCGTCGCGCAGCGCCGCGGCGAGGGCGCCCGGGACCGTGCTCAGAGCGTCACGCGTCCGGTGCGTCGGCGCCGGATTCGCGCTCGATCGCCTCGCGTTCTTGCTGCGTGCGCGTTCGCTTGCGCGGTTCCGGTTCGATCGGCCCGGCGCCGGTCTTCTGCCGGACCGCGATCCAGCGCTCGGCGCCGAGCCGGCCGAGCGGAGGCGCGGCGTCCTTCGGCGTCTTCTTCTTGCGCTTCTTCGGCATGGCCACGAACCGTTCGCAGCGGCGAAAGCCGCTCCCCGTCTCAGCCAGGTCGAGCGAGGGGTTGGCATTGTCCGAGTTCAACGGTCGACGAGGGGGTGCAGCAATGTTCCAGTGGTTGCTCGACCGTCTCCATTCGACGCGTCGAGGCAGCGGAAAACCGGAATACTTCCTCGCGCTTCGCGAGCGCTACGAGGTGGCGGCAGCCGCCAGCGGCTACACGCCGACCCCGTTGCTCGCCGAGGTCTTCGCGCGCGTGCCGCCGTGCCCGCCGGGGATGACTGCCGCGGCCTATCAGCGGCTCCTCGAGACTACGCTGTCGTGGGCGGACGTCTTCGTCGTCGAACGCGCGATCGTGGCCGCCTTGCCCGCGCACGATCTCATCGACGCTCTGCTGCAGCAGCGCGTGCGCTACGCGCAGATCGTCCCAGCCGACGAGTTCACCACGTACATCCGCGCGGCGCTCGACCTCGCGCCGGCGCGCGCATCGACCGACCCGGCCGCTCCCGAACGCATCCGGGCCGAACTCGGGGCGCTCACCGACCGCATCATCTACGTGCTCATCACCTCCGGCCCGAAGGAGACCGTGCGTGGCTGGCTGACCGTTTGGACGATCGTGCTGATGGCCGCCGCGATGGTGGCGATCTTCGCAGTCTACGTGTGGGCGTACACCACGACGAAGACACCGCACGGGGCGTTCCGCCCGACCGAAGCCTTGTTCGTCGTGCTCTTCTGCGGTTTGATCGGCGGCTTCATCAGCGTCCAGCAGCGGCTCCAAGCGCCGACCAACGTCGATCCGCTCTACAAACGCATCGAATTCGAAGCGAGCGGCATCTCGATCTTGGTCTCGCCGGTGATCGGGATGGTGTTCGCCGCCGTCTTTTTCGTGCTGCTGCTCGGCGGGTTCGTCACCGGCGACCTCTTTCCGAAGTTCGTCTGCGATCCGGCGGAGCAGTGCACGGGACACAACCTCGCGAGCTTCGCGGCCGGCGCGACGCCGGACTCGACGGCGTCGTGGGCAAAGCTCGCGATCTGGGCCTTCGCAGCGGGATTCCTCGAGCGTCTGGTCCCCGACATCCTCACGCGTCTCGCGACGGTGAGCACGACCGACAAGAAATAGGCCGCCGGCTCCCGGCAGGCGAAGCCCGCAGGCGATGCCCGTCATCGAGACGCGGGAGCTGCGCAAGGTCTTCCGCACGCTGGTGCGGCGGCCCGGCGTCGGCGGAACGCTGCGCACGCTCTTTTCCCGCGATTATCAGGACAAGGTCGCGGTCGAAGGCGTGACGATGACGCTCGACGAGGGCGAGCTGGTCGGCTACATCGGCCCCAACGGCGCCGGCAAATCGACGACCATCAAGATGCTGACCGGCATTCTCGTGCCGACCTCCGGGACGGTGCGCGTCGCGGGACTCGTCCCGCACGAGCAGCGCAAGCGGAATGCCCGAAACATCGGCGTCGTGTTCGGCCAGCGCTCGCAGCTCTATTGGGACTTGCCGCTGGTGGAGTCGTTCGAGCTGCTCCGCGCGATCTACGGCATCCCGCCGGCGCGCTATCGCGAGAATCTCGATCACTTCACCGAGACGCTCGAGTTGGGTCCGTTCCTCACCACGCCGGTCCGCCAACTCTCGCTCGGCCAGCGGATGCGCGGCGATTTCGCCGCCGCGATGCTGCACGATCCGCGGGTCGTCTTTCTCGACGAGCCGACGATCGGCTTGGACCTGGTCGCGAAAGAAGCGATCCGCGAGTTCGTGGCGCGGGTGAACCGCGAGCGCGGTACGACGTTCATCTTGACGACGCACGATCTGGCCGACGTCGAACGGCTCTGCCGTCGGATCGTCCTGATCGACCGCGGGACGCTGGTCTACGACGGAGAGATCGAGGCGCTGCGCGACCGCTACGGAACGCACCGCACGCTGGTCGTCACGCTCAGCGAACCGGTCGCGGAGATCGCGATCGAAGGCGCGGAACTCGAATCACGCGAAGCGGATGTCGTGCGGCTGCGCTTCGACCGCCGTCTGGTCTCGGCCGAGGCACTGATCCGGCGCGTCGCCGATCGCTACGCGGTGCGCGATCTTTCGATCGAGGAACCGGAGCTCGAGTCGATCATCCGGCGCATCTACCTCGAAGGCTATAGCGACGCGCCCGGCACTACGGCACCCGTAAGATGAGCTGCGCGTGCGCGTTCACGCCGGGATTGCCGAGCGACGATTGATGATCGGTGCCGTCGCTGTGATAGAACGCGACCAGTTGCGCGCCGGACGGCAGCTGCAGCGGCGTGACGACGGCGGTTTGCGCATTGCCCTGCGCGTCGGCGCTGAAGCTGTTCTGCGTCCCGACCAGATCGAGCGGCGTGAACACCGCATTCATCCGAACGGCGAGCTGCCGCAGGAAGAGGCTGTAGCGCCCGTTCGGCACGAGCCCGCGAAACGAGACGCGCACGCGGGTCGCTCCCTGTGGCGCGGGATCGAACGACGCATTGCCATCGGCCGTGCGCCAGCTGCCGAGCAAGGTTTTCAGCGCCTCGCCGCGGGCGTTGTAGAGCGGCGCGGTGTCGGCGTCGTTGATGGAGGGGGGACGCAGGCCCCAATCGTGACCACCGTCACCCGTCTGGGCTTGCGCGCTCGTGTCGTGGACGAATACCTGCACGGGCTGCGACGTCGTAGCCGCATCGACCGGGTTGAACATCGCGGTGGCATAGGCTAGAAGCACGGCAGCGAGCATGTCCGTTATACGTAACATACCCGCCCGGCGTTCCCTCGCCGAGGTTGCCGCACCGTACGTCGCGTTCGCCGCGAAGGCGTTCTCGCGCGAAGCGACCTACCGCATGGAAGTATTCACGAACGTCGCGGGACTGCTCGTGCGGCTCTACCTGATGCGCGCCGTGTGGCGGGCGCTCTACGCGCAGAACGTGGCGCCCGCCGGGGTTCCGCTGCACGCGGTCCTCACCTACACGGTCGTCGCGCTGCTGATGTCGCTCGTGCTGGAGATCGACGGCACCCGGCAGATACGCGACAAGATCCGCGAAGGGACGATCGCGACCGACCTGATGAAGCCGATCAGCCTGCCCCTCTACTTTTTCAGCGACGGCCTCGGCATGACGCTGCTCCACGCGGTGCTGATCGTTCCGGCACTCGTCCTCTCGCTGCTGCTGGTGCACATCGACGTGCCCTCGCCGCCCGTGCTCGCCGCGTTCGCGCTGAGCTTCCTGCTCGGCTACCTGGTCAATTTCTTCCTGAATTTCCTGATGAACTGCGTCGCCTTCTGGACCCTCGAGACGTTCGCGGTGCAGCTGATGGTGCGCTGGGTCAGCGATCTGCTCAGCGGGCAGATCGTGCCGCTGATCTTCTTCCCGGGCGTCCTGCAACGCGTCGTGCTCGCGCTGCCGTTCGCCGCGATCTACTCGACGCCGTTGCTCATCTATCTCGGACGCATCCCGCCGTCGGGATATCTCGCGGCGTTCGGGACCCAGCTCTTCTGGTGCGTTGCGTTCGCCGGCCTCTCGGCGCTGGTGTGGCGCGCCGCCCAGACGCGCGTCGTCGTACAGGGCGGCTGAACCGCTACTTGCCGTGTTTGGTCGCCAGCTGGATGCGGGTCGTCTTGTCGTCCTGCGTCGAGACGATGATCGATTGGTCGCCGTCCGACATCTCGTTCGAGAACGTGCCGATCGTCTTGCTTTCGGTGGTCAGCACGACGTTCTTCCAGGCGGCCGGGAGCTGCGCTTTGTACCAGTCGGCGATCGCCTTCGCGTCGTCCTTACTGGTGTAGACCTTCATCGCCACGGAGGTGCCGTTGGCGGACATCGAGAGTTCCTCGTCCTTGTTCTCGGTCGAGCCGGGATAGACCGGAAGATCGATGTAGCCCGCAGTACCGCTCCCGGAGCTTGTTGCCGAAGCATCAGGAGCCGTCGTCGCGGTCGTGCTGCCGGCCGAGGACGTGTCGGCGGACTTCGAGCAGGCCGCCAGCAGCAGTGCCGCCGAGAGTGCAGTTGCGCCGGCGAGACGGACGGAACACTTCATCAGCCACCTCGGTGAATAGAGGGAAACAGCGCGCGAGGAGACACGCCGAGTGGCCGGTCTCCTTCTCCCTCGACTTCGCCATCCCCGGGCGGTCGGGATCGCGCGACCCGCGAAGCACGCGGCGGAGGCTCCTGTGGACACGATCGACCGCCCCGTACACGTCACGCACGAGGTGACGAACCAACCCCCGCCGCTCGCCGGATACGACGTCGCCGCGCCGGACGCGGCGCTGCTCGACGGGGTCCGTCGCGAGGGTGCCGCCTGGGACGAAGACGGGCTGCACGCGCTGGGCGAGCGGACCGGATCGGCCGAGGCGATCGCCTGGGGCTTCGAGGCCAATCGCTACGCGCCCGAACTGCGCACGCACGACCGTTTCGGCAACCGGATCGACGAGGTCGCCTTCCACCCGTCGTGGCATCGCCTGATGGAGGTAGCCGTCTCGCACGGACTGCACGGCGCGCCGTGGCGCGAGCCGCGCGAGGGGGCGCACGTTGCCCGCGCCGCGCGTTTCTACGTCTGGTCGCAAGTCGAATCGGGCCACGGCTGTCCGATCTCGATGACGTATGCCGCCGTGCCGGTGCTGCGGCGGCGGCCCGATCTCGCGGCGCTCTTCGAGCCGGTCCTGACCTCGACCGCGTACGACCCCGAATTGCGGCCGCTGCGCGAAAAACGCGGCGCATTGTGCGGCATGGCGATGACCGAGAAGCAAGGCGGCTCGGACGTGCGCGCCAACACGACGCGCGCCGAGCGATTCGACGGCGACACCTACGCCCTCACCGGGCACAAGTGGTTCTGCTCGGCGCCGATGTCCGATGCGTTCCTGGTGCTCGCGCAGGCGCCCGATGGCCTGACCACGTTCTTCTTGCCGCGCATCTTGCCGGACGGTACGCGCAACGCGTTTCGCATCCAGCGGCTCAAGGACAAGCTCGGCAACCGTTCCAACGCGTCCAGCGAGATCGAGCTCGAGGGCGCGCTCGCGCTGCGCATCGGCGACGAAGGACGCGGCGTCGCGACGATCATCGAGATGGTGAACCACACGCGGCTCGACTGCGTCACCGGCAGCGCTTCGCTGATGCGTCAGGGCTTCGCCCAGGCCGCGCATCACGCGCGGTACCGCCGCGCGTTCGACGCCCGCCTGATCGATCAGCCGCTGATGCTCAACGTCCTCGCCGACCTCGCGCTCGAATCGGAAGCGGCGACGACGCTGATGCTGCGCTTGGCGCGCGCGATCGACCGCGCCGCCGCCGATCCGAACGAAGCCGCGTTCGCCCGCTTGGCGATCGCGCTCGGCAAGTATTGGGTGTGCAAGCGCGCACCGATGCACGCCGCCGAAGCGATGGAGTGCTTGGGCGGGAACGGCTACGTCGAGGAAAGCATCATGCCGCGCCTCTATCGCGAGACGCCGGTCAACTCGATCTGGGAAGGTTCGGGGAACGTCAACGCGCTCGACCTGCTGCGCGCGCTCGTCAAAGCGCCGCACAGCCTCGATGCGTATCTCGCCGAGGTCGCGCTCGCTGGTGGTGCCGATCCGCATTTCGATCGCGCTCTCGCGTCGCTGCGGGACGACCTCACCGGCGGCGCGGCGCTCGTCGAGGCCGGAGCGCGCCGCATCGTCGAGCGCATGGCCCTGGTCCTGCAGGGCTCGCTGCTGGTCCGGCACGCGCCGGCCGCCACGGCCGACGCCTTCTGCGCATCGCGGCTGGGCGGCGATTGGGGGGCAGCCTTCGGGACGCTGCCGCCGCGCGTCGAATTGCGAAAGATCGTCGAGCGCGGCTGGCCGATCTGACATGGCAGGCGCGCTCTCCGTGGGTACGATCCCATATCATGCGCCTTCTCCCGCTGCTGACGACCGCAGCCCTCGCCGGTGCCGTCTTCTGGGGCGACCCGGCCGGCGCGGCCACGCCGGTGCCCTCACCGGTCACCGCGGCAACCGACGCGACGCGCGCTGCGAAGGAAGTGCTGGTGAAGCTCGAGCAGCGCAACAGCTCAACGACCAGCGGGACCGTCGTCATGCGCGAGATCGGACGCACGCGCACGCTCGTTCGCGTGCAACTCGATAACCCGGCGGGGCATCCGACGGTGCTCGGGGTCGTGCGCGGGGCCGATTGTCAGGGCAACATCTTCTCGACGCGCGCGAACACGATCCCGCTCAGCCCGGTGAGCGCATCGCAGGTCTCCGAAACCATCGTCAACGTGCCGCTCTCGGAGCTGCGCTCGCACGACTATCTGATCGCCGTGCAGAACGCGACGGCCCGCGAGCAGGCCCTCGAGGCGTGCGCGCGTCTGAGCCGCTGACGCGAGCGATGGAACCGCGCATCGTCTACGTGGAAATCCCCGCCACGAACTTCGAGGATTCGAAGACCTTCTACGCCTCGGCATTCGGTTGGACGTTGACCGACTACGGCCCGAGCTACAGCGGGACCGAGGGCTTCGCCGTCAACATCGGACTTCAGGGCGACGAGACGGAGGCGACGACGGCACCCCTAGCGGTAATCGACGTCGGCGACCTCGAGAGCGCGCTCGACGCCGTGACGCGCGCCGGCGGGACGGTGACGCGGCCGATCTTCGCGTTCCCGGGCGGCCGCCGCTTCCAGTTCATGGATCCGAGCGGCAACGAGCTCGCGGTGATGCAGCAGGCCTAGCTATTCGCGAGGGCGGCGAGGACGTCGCCGGCGTTTCGGTTGGGCGGGAAGACCGGATAGAACACGCGCTCGATCGTGCCGTCGCGCGCGATCCACGCCATGCGCTTGATCAGCGTTTTGCCGGCGACGTCCATCGTCGGCAGCCGCAGCGCGCGCGTCAGTGCGAGACCGGCGTCGCTGAGCACCGCAAACGGCACGTGCAGCCGCTCGACCATCTCGCGCTGGTACGCCGAATCCTGCGTCGAGAGCCCGAACACGCGCGCCCCGAGCGCGGCGAACTCCGCGTGCAGGTCGCGAAAGCCGCACGTCTGCGGCGTGCACCCGCGCGCGCCGGGGATCGCGTCCCAGTCGTCGACCAGCGACGGCTCACCAGGCCGTCCGGTGCGCGGGTACGCAAAGACGACCACGAGTCCGGCGAGCGTCGCGAGATCGACCTGCGCGCCGTCCGTGGCGGTCAACGAGAGCGACGGCAGTCGCGTCCCGGCGAGGTGCGCCGCGGCACCGTCATCTTCGGGAACCGGCAAGTCGTCGGGCAGCACGGTCGGATCGATCACGATGCGGGCTCTTCGCGCGTGCGGCCCGGTTCTCCACCGCCGTCGTCCTGCGCGAGACGCTCGACCGCGGTGCGAACCTCGGCGACCGAGACCGCGCCGGCCAAGGGAGGCGGCTCCGCTTCCAAGGCGCCGAGCGCGAGATGCGCGGGGCCGATGAAGTTGTGACCGAGCCGGCGCGCGTGCGCGAACGCAAGCGCGACCGTTCGTTTCGCGCCGTCGCTGAACTGCAGCTCCGCACCGGGCGCTCCGCTCACCGCGCCGAGCCGCTGCCGGATCGCATCGCGGTCGAGGCTGCCGGCGAGCAGGGCGCCGAGCGCGTCGTCGCCGTCGGCGAGCGCAAAGAGGACGTGCTCCGTACCGACGCACGACCCGCCGAAAAGGACGGCGACTTCCTGCGCCCGCACCATCGCGTGTCGTGCCCGGGCGGTGAACGGTTCCCACGTCGACACGCGATCAACTCACTCCCACATGGTCTCGTCGACGTAGCACCACTTCCAACGTTCGCTCGGCTCGAACGACGCGATCACGGGATGGTGCGTCCCCTGAAAGTGCTTCGTCGCGTGCTTGTTCTGCGAAGCATCGCAGCAGCCGACGTGTCCGCAGCTCTCGCACAGGCGCAAATGCACCCACTCATCACCGGTGAGCAGACACTCTTCGCAGCCTTCGGGCGTTCTGGGCGGCGGGTTCTTCACCAGCGCCGCATGCTCGCACGGGCCTTGTATCACACGTCCTCCGAGCCGGCGGCCGGCACGTCCCACAGCACCAGCTCGCCGCTGCCGGCGATCGCAAGATCGGTGACGCCGTGGGTGCGCACGGCATCCCCCGCGCCGAGTCGCTCGCCGTTGACGCTCACCTCACCGTCGGCGACGAACAGAAACCCGTAGCGCGCCGGATCGAAACGATAGGCCAGGTCGGCTTTTTCCAACCGCGCGACGCGCAGCGTGGCGTCCTGACCGAGCGAGACCGGAGCGTCGATCCCCGCCTCACCGCTGGCGACGACGAGCCAACGATGGCGGCGCTCGTCTTCGCCGAAGGAATGCTGTCCGTAGCCGGGCGGTCCGCCGGCGGTGCGCGGCAGCACCCACATCTGCACGAAGTGGACGTCGTCGGTCTGCGAGTGGTTGAACTCGCTGTGCCGCACGCCGCTGCCGGCGTTGACGTACTGCACGCCGCCCGGCGCGACGACGCCGTGATGTCCGAGCGAATCGCGATGTTCGAGCCGGCCGCGCAGGACGTAGGTGACGATCTCCATGTCGCGATGCGGATGGGTGCCGAAGCCCTTGCCGGCTTCGACCGTATCGTCGTTGAAGACGCGCAGCGCGCCCCAATGGGTGTTGTTGGGATCGAAGTACTCGGCGAAGCTGAACGAATGGTACGTTTTGAGCCAGCCGAAGTCGAAGGACGCCCGCTGGGCTGCGCGCTGGATGGCGAAGACGGGAGGCGTTTTGGTCTCCATGCTGCCTCCCCGAACCCGGTGCCCTTGGCGAGTGGTTCCGGTTCCCGCCTGGAAACCGCCGGCAAGCCGAACTGCAGGCGGCCGAGGGAACCGTGACTTTGGGTCCTTCGGCTGGTGCGAGACGGCACTGGTCCGTATCGCACGAAGTCCGTAGGCTCTACGCTTCTGATATGTTCCTTTTCGATCTGTCCCACGACCGCATGGCGGCGAGTCCGGTCGAAGTCGTCGCCGACGTTCAAGCCGCCTTGATCTTCGACGAGAGCCGCTATCTCGATGCGGCGCGCAAGATTGGGCTGAACGCCCAGGAGCGCGAGGAACTCGAAAACCGCGTCATGGCGGGCCAGGTCACGCGGACGATGCTGCCGACGCGTCTGGACGCGATGGCCGGCATGCGCCGCGGGCGCATCTACGCGGTTCGCAACGTGCGCGTGCGCGCAGGAGAACGGACCTTCGTCATCGCGCTCGCCGACGGCAAGCGCGTCTACGTTCCGATGAAATGCGGGAACCTGTCGGTTCTGCGGACCGCGCCGCGACGCGTCGTCGCGCGCGCCCATCCGGCAGCGCTCCGGCCGCGACCGCGGATCGCCGCCGCAACGGTCCCGCCGCCGGCGCCGCCCGTGTCGCCGCCCGCCGCCGAGAGCGTCGCAGCCCCGCTGGTCGCCGGCGTCCAGGCCACGACCGCCGCACCGTCGGTCGCCGCGGTGATTCCGCACCAGCACAACTTCGCGCTACCGTTCTTCGCTTGGCTCGCCGGTTCGATTACCAGCGTCACGAGCAACGGTTCACCGCCGCTTCCGGCGTGCACCGACACGCGCACCAGCGACGCCGGCGCCTGCGTCGGGAACTGACGGCACGCCTTCGAGCACCACCTCGCCGCGCGCGGCGAGCCGGCCGATCAGCAGGTGATAGTAGAGCATCCCCTGCTGCGGCACGAGCGCCGCGATCACGGATTCCGCCTCGATCGTCGGATCGCCGGAGAGCGTGCGCAGCAACGCGGTCGCGCCGGAATCGTTCATCGGGAAGACGTCGAGGCGGCCGAAGCCGCGCAGGGCGATCACCGCCGCGGTCCACGGCCCGATGCCCTTGTGCTCGACGAGCTCCGCCAGCAAGTCCGGCGTTTCGAGCAGCGTGAGCGTCGCCTCGTCGAGCGAACGATCTTCGATCGCGGCGGCGACGGCTTTGAGCGAGGTGACCTTGTTGATCGAGAGGCCGAGATCGCGCAGTTCCAGCGGGTCGGCGTCGAGCAGCGTGGGTGCGGATGGGAACGGATAGAGCCGCCCGTCGCCGATCTCGCGCGGCACACCGTAGCGTTCGATGACGCGCCGCAGGATCGCGCCTGCGGCGTGAATCGAAACCTGCTGGTAGACGACCGCATTGACGACCGCCTCCCACAGCGACGGGTAGCGCGGCGGTTTGACCCCGCGCGCGCCGTCGGCGAGATGCTTCAGCCACGGGACGTGCCGCACGCCGCGATAGAACGCGCTCAGATCGACGTCGGTGCCGAGCGCCCGCTGCACGACGGCGGCCGGGTCGAGCCGATCCGCGGCCGGCCCGTCGAACCGCACGGTGACGGCGTCCGGCGCATGCTGCGCGACGGAGAGCAGCGTCGGCTGCGACGGATCCCCGAGCAGACGGCGGTAGAGGGCGCCGTCGAACACGTCGACGACGTTGCTCGAGAGCCGGCGCAGCACGACCGCGCTCAAGTCGAGCCGATACGGCGTGCGGACGGGGACGACGGCCTCGCGGGCGGAACCCCGCGCGGGTGTACCTGGCGACGTACGCACGTTATTGGTGGATCAACCTGCTCACCATGCTGGAGTATCGGGCGAACTTCGTCATGTGGGCCTTCTTCACCATCATCTATCACGGCACCGCGATCGTCGCGCTGTGGGTGACGCTGCGCAACTTTCCTTCGATCAACGGCTGGAATTTCCGCGAGACGGCGTTCATGTACGGCTTGTGGATGCTCGGTCACTCGCTGCACAACACGCTCTTCACCGGCGTCGGCAGCGTGCCGGAGTTCGTGCGCGAAGGCCGCTTCGATCGCTTCCTCGTGCGGCCGCTCGACCCGCTCTTCCAAGCGATCACCGTTCCGCAGCAGGTGTGGCCGGACGAGCTGATCCTCGCCGTGATCTATTTCTGCGTCGCGACCGCGTTCGCCGGAGTGCGCGTCGATTGGATCTTCGTGCTGTACGTCCCGCTCGTCGCGGTCGGCGGCGCGCTGATCGACTTCGGCATCAACCTCGCCATCGCGACCGCCTCGTTCTGGTTCACCCGCATCGACTCGCTGCGCTGGGTCTTCATGTCGCTCGAACAGGAGTTTTCGCGTTACCCGATCTCGATCTACCAGCGCGGCGTCCGCGTCGCCTTGACGTTCGTGCTGCCGTTCGCGTTCATGAACTACTTTCCGGCGACGTATCTGCTGCACAAGAGCGAGGACGGGCTGCATCTGAACCCAGCGATCGGCCTGCTGACGCCGCTGGTCGGCGCACTGTGCGTCGCCGTCGCGTACGCGTTCTGGCGCGTCGGGATCGACCGCTACCAGGGGACCGGGAGCTAGCGGCGGCCGTCCGGAAGGGTTGACGGGCCGTACTGCGCACGTTCGCGCAGCACGCGCGGGGTCCCCGAGAGGTTCGGGGCGTAGAAGACGGGTTTGCCGGTCGTCTGCGTCGCATCCGTGACGGCGCGCTGACACGCGACGACGCGCTCGGCGAATCGCGACGACAGCTGGTCGACGATCCCGTGATCGTCCTTGATGACGTCGACGCCGGCCAGTGCGAACGTCCGGCACATGCGGGCCAAGTCCGCCGTCGGCAACCCTTGCGGCTTCATCGCGGTGCTCGTCAACGCGCGGCCGGGTGCGTCGACGAGCGCGCGGATCCCGGCGATGCCGTGACGGGGCCCGGTGAACCGCGCGAGCAGAGCGGGCGGCATGTCGAGTCCGACGAAGCGCACGTTCTCCCATAGCGAGCAGTTGCCGAAGATCATGTTCATCAGCTGCGCCGGCTCGCCGCCGGTCGTCTCGACCGCGATCGCGACGTCGACCCGATACCGTTCCTCCGCGACCGGCGTGATGGCGGTGACCCGCGCGACGATCTCGTCGAGCACTCGCTGGTCGGTGATCGCCTCGAGCGGACACTCGACGCTCTGCTCGAGCGCCAGCGCCTGCGCGCGCTCATCGATGCGGTCCGCCGTCGAGTCGATCAGGTAGGTCGCGGTCAGCCAGGCCCGCGACGCCGGCGTGCGCGTCGTCCTCGTCGCGCCGATGCTGATCGGGCTGCCGGCGTTCGTCGATCTGGTCGACGAGTTCCCGGAATTCGCGTACCTCGCGCATCCGTCCGCCGCCGGCGGGCGCATCGCGCCGGAGCTGCTGCTCGGACGGCTGTTCCGCTTGTTCGGTGCCGACGCGACGATCTTCACCAACTACGGCGGCCGGTTCGCGTATCCGCGTGAGGAGTGCGCGGCGCTGGCGCAGGCGGCGCGCGCGCCGTGGGGCGGCCTACGCCCGGCGCTGCCGGTCCCGGCCGGCGGGATGTCGCTCGAACGGGTCGACGAGATGCTCGATTTCTACGGTCCCGACTCGATGCTGCTGATCGGCGGGAACCTCCTCATCGCGCGCGACGCGCTCTTGGAGCGAACGCGCGAGTACGTCGCGAAAGTAGCGGGACATGGATCTGCAGCAGCCGGCGTACACGCGTAGCTTCCGTCCCGACGACGAGGCCTTCGGCTGGGACGACGTCGAGGTGCTCGCGTACAAGGACGAAGGGACGGCGCCGTTCCGCAGCATCACCCGCCAAGTGCTCTTCGAGGAAGCCGAGCATGGCTGCCAGCTCCGCTACTTCGAGGTAGCGCCTGGCGGCTACAGCACCCTCGAGCGCCACGAACACGTCCACGCCGTGCTGATCCTACGCGGCCGCGGTACGTGCCTGATCGGCGACGAGGTCCGCGAGATCGGCGAGCACGACCTCTGCCGCGTGCCGCCGCGGACCTGGCACCAATTTCGTGCCGCGACCGACGCGCCGCTCGGCTTCCTGTGCCTGGTGCCGATCGAGCGCGACCGCCCGCAGCTGCCGACCACCGACGAACTCGCACAACTGCGCGCGAACCCCGTGATCGCGGCGTTCTTGGGTTAGCGCACCCGTCGCTCCGACTACATCGTTCCAGCGTTGGAGCAGGCGTTCCGCGGTCGGACGCAACGTCGTCCATGCGGCGCGTTCGGTGGGCGTCGGCGCGGCATCCGCGCTTTCGATCGCGTCTTCGAGATCGCCGAGGGCCTGCGAGACGGCGCGCAACGTGTCGAAGCGGCCAGTGGGCGCGGCGCCGTCTTGGGGATAGGCTGCCGGTGCGGCCCCAACGAGCGCATCGACCCGCGCGACGTTCGCGTTGGGCTTCTTGCGCAGCGCGCCGGACGCCGCGATTGCGGATTTGACGCGGCCGAGTTCCGCGTACACGACGTGGGCCAACGCGTATTGCGCCGCGAGATCGGCATCGCTCGCGGTGACGCGCGGCGCACGGTGAAGGACGAGCGGCGTTTCGTAGCTTCCGCCGTCGAGTGTCATGCGGATCGTGTACCGGCCCGGCGCGGCGAAGGGTGCATCGTCGCCGCCCGCGATGCGGAAGTCCCAGGCGAAGCGATGCATCCCGGGCGCGCTCGGCGGAACCGGCGGCGGCGTTAGCCAGTAGGCGGGATAATCGACTTCGCCCGGGTCGGTCGTCTTCGGGCGCCCGACGCTCGACCATCGGCGCACCACCGCGCCGCGCGCGTCGAGGATCGCGATCGTGAGGGGGCCGCTGGCGCCCTGCGGCACGACGTAGTCGAAGATCGCGCCGTACGGCGGGTTCTCGCCGCGCGAGACTTCCGGCGGCATCGCTTCGCCTTCGTCGCCGTAGGGTCGATAGCGGATCGCGTCGCGCGGCGCAAAAAGCCGCGCTCCTCCGGATGCGTTCGCCGCGAGTTGGCGCAGCGGACCGACGTCGTCGAGGATCCAGAACGCCCGGCCGTGCGTCGCGACGACGAGATCGCCGTCGTGCACCGCGATGTCGCGAACCGATACAACCGGCATGTTCGCGCGCAGCGAGCTCCACGACGCACCGTCGTCGAACGAGATGAAGACGCCCGCCTCCGTGCCCGCGTAGAGCAGGCCGCGACGCATCGGATCCTCTCGCACCACGTTGACGTTGCCGTCGGGGAGACCCGCGACGGCAGCGCGCCAGGTGCGGCCCGCATCGTGCGTCACCGCGATCGCCGGGCGGTCGTCGTCGAGCCGATGCTTGTCGATCGCGACGTACGCCGTCGCATCGTCGAAGTGCGACGCGTCGATCGCGGCGATGTGCTGCCACGCTCCGACGCCGGGCGGCGTGACGTCACGCCACGTGCGGCCGCCGTCGGCCGTGCGATGAACGAGGCCGTCGTCGGTCCCGGCCCACAGCACGCGCGCGCTGCGCGGCGACGGCGCGAGCGCGTAGACGACGCCGCGTGACGCCTCGCCGTCGGAGTCGTGCGCCGTGGCGGGATCGAGGGTCGGCGGAAGCGGCGGCGCCGTGCGGGTGAGGTCGCCCGAGATCGCCGTCCAATGAGCGCCGCGGTCGCGGCTGCGCCAGACACGCTGGTTCGAGACGTACAGCGCGCCGTCGCGGCCGAACGCGATCGGCATCGTCCACTCGGTGCGCCAGACCCCGGTGCGCCCAAGCAGCGGCGAGAGCGCGCGCGTCTGCGCCGTGCGCAGATCTTCCCGGCTGACGCCGTATCCGTCACGCCCGAAGATCGTCTCGCGGTCGCGCGGATCGGGCACGATCGTACCGCTCTCGCCGCCGGAGGTGATCGGGCGCCAATCGCGCTCGTCGATGCCGCGATGGGTACTGCGCGAGACGATCGTCGCCGCGCCATTGTCCTGCTGGGCGCCGTACAGGCGGTACGGGCGCGCGTCGTCGACGGCGACGTGGTAGAACTGTCCGGTCGGCTGATTGAACCACGTCGACCACGTCTGCGCGCCGTCGAGGCTGACCGTCGCGCCTTGATCGCTGCCGAGCACCATGCGCGACGGCTCGCTGGGGTCGATCCACAACTGATGGAAATCGTCGCCGTCGGGCGAACCTTTGATCGCGGTGAACGATGCGCCGCCGTCGGTCGAGCGGTAGAGCGCCGTATCGGAGACGAACACCCGATCGGCGTTCTTGGGATCGACGCTGACGTGGCAGAAATACCAGCCGCGCTGCCACAGGCGGGGATCCTTGCTCGCGCGTTTCCAGGTGACGCCAGCATCGTCGCTGCGGTAGAGTCCGCCGTCCTTCGCATCGACGATCGCGTAGACGCGATCCGGCATGCTCGGCGCGACGGCGAGGCCGATCTTGCCGACCCGTTCCGCCGGAAAGCCGCCGCCCTCGACGCGCGCCCACGTGACGCCGCCGTCGATCGATTTCCAAAGCGACGAACCCGCGCCGCGCGAGGGCGGATACACGCTCCACGGCGGCCGCCGCGTCTGCCACAGCGACGCGTAGACTACGCGCATCGACGGATCGGCGGCGAGATCGATCGCGCCGGTGTCGCGGTCGCGGAACAGCGTGCGCGTCCAGCTCGCTCCGCCGTCGGTCGAGCGGTACACGCCGCGCATTTCGCTCGGCCCGTAGGCGTGGCCGAGCGTCGCCACGAGCAGCGTCTTGGGATCATGCGGATCGACCAGAATTCGGCCGATCTGGCGCGAGTCGGTCAAACCGATGCGGCTCCACGTGGCGCCCGCGTCGGCCGAGCGATACATCCCGTTGCCGTGGATGATGTCGGATCGCATGTCGGCTTCACCGCTGCCGACGTACACCGTCGCGGGATCGCTAGGGGCGACGGCGATCGCGCCGATCGACGCGACCGGCTGCCCGTCCATGATCGGCGTCCACGAACGTCCCGCGTTTGTGCTCTTCCACACGCCGCCGCCGACCGCGCCGAGATAGAACGTGCGCGGATCGCCGGCGACGCCGCTCACCGCGACGGCGCGTCCACCGCGGAACGGGCCGACATTGCGCCAGCGAAGTCCCGCATACAGCGACGGATCGACGACGCCGCCGGCACCGGCACGCGCGCCGGCGGAAGGCTGGATCAAGACGGCCAGCGTCACGGCGGCGACGAGCGCCGACGTCACTCGCGAGCGCACGCGCATGCTACGCTTCCGCTTCGCCGGAGAGGGGGCGGAACAGCGCGCCGGCTTCGTCCGGTTCGGCCTCCACGCCGGCCGGGCGGAGATGGCGGATGAACCAGTGCGCGATCGCGCGCAGACGCAGCACGCGGCTGCGCGGCTTGCCGCTGCGCGAGAGCTCGTGTCCGGTGTCGGCGAAGCGCACGAACTCGGTCGAGAGCCGCCCCATGCGGCGCAGGATCGTGAAGAGCTGTTCGGCTTGATCGATCGGACAGCGGAAGTCGCGTTCGCTGTGCTCGACGAGCAGCGGCGCCGCGATCGCCTGCGCCGCGCGCATCGGTGAAACCTCGAAGAGCCGCTGCCCGGCATCGTCGGCGAAGCGCGCGTTCAGCTCGCGTTCGAGAAACCAGCCAATGTCCGAGGCGCCGACCATGCTGACGAAGTCGTTGCACGCGCGCATCGACACGCCGGCCGCGAAGCGGTCGCTGTGCCCGAGCAGCCACGTCGTCATGAAGCCGCCGTACGATCCGCCCGCGGCGCCGATACGGGCCGTGTCGAACGTTCCCTGCGCCAGCGCTCCGTCGAGGATAGAGAGGACGTCGGCGGCGTCGATTCCGCCCCAGTCGCCGAGGATCGCGTCGGCGTATGCATGACCGTACGACTGCGATCCGCGCGGGTTGCCGTACGCGACCGCGCAGCCTTGCGCGGCGAGCACCTGGAATTCCAAGAAGAAGGTCGCACCGTACGCGGCGTGCGGTCCGCCGTGCACCTCGAGCACGAGCGGCGGACGATCCTCGCGCGATGGCGCGGGCGCGATCAGCCACGCGTCGAGGACCGTTCCGTCGGCGGCGCGCGGGCGATAGCGCCGCGGCGCGACGACGATCTTCTCCGCCAGCCAGGGATTGGTCTCGGTCAGCACGCGTTCGGCGCCGTACGGTTCGACCAGCGCGAGCTCGTTGGGGACCGTCGGCGTGGAGTACGCGATCGCGATCGAGCCGTCGCTCGCGAGCGCAAAGCCGAAGATCTCACGTTCGCCGCCGCAGACGACGCGCGTTCCGCTGCCGTCGCGCGCAAACGCACGCAGCGTGGTCGCTCCCTCGTCGCAGACGGTCAGCAGGATCTCGCGATCCGCAGCCGTCCAGATCGGCACGCTCGGGTTGTGACCGCCGCGCAGATCGCTGGCGAGATGATCGCCGACCGTGCGGCCGAGTCCGGCCGAGAGGGAGCGCAGAGCGCCGCCTTCCGCGGAAATGACTAGCAGCTCTTCGTCGAAGCGGCCGCCGGCGTCGTCGCCGTTCTGGTGGCCGACGAGCGCGATCTCGCGGCCGTCGCGCGAGAATGCCGGCGTCGAGAGCGGTCCGGCCGACTGCGTGAGTTTCGTGAACGTTCCGCTCGCGACGTCCGCCACGCACAGATCCGCGACCGCGGTCGCCGTTTCGGGCGCGTCGATCCGTGCGGTGAAGGCGATGCGCGTTCCGTCGGGCGACCACGCCGGTCCGTTGACGTCGAAATCGCCCGTCGTCAACCGGCGCGCTTCGCCGCCCGCGGCATCGATGAGGTAGAGATGCTTGCGGACGCCGTCGAGGATACCCTCGGAATCGCTCTTGAACGGCAGCATGCGGATGTGACGCGCACCGCTCTTCTCGTCGCGGTAGGCGCGCGCGCTCGCCGGATCGTGCTCGGCCGTCGCCACGAAGGCGAGCTGTTTGGAGTCCGGCGACCACGCGAGCGCACCGATCTTGCCGTATCCGGTGCCGAGCGCCGTCGCCTCGCCGCCGCTCAGGGAGAGCACGAACAGACGCGCGGCATCGTCGCGATCCGCGACGAACGCGAGCGCGGAGCCGTCCGGAGCGATGCGGGGCAGCCGATCGCTCGTGCCGCGGGTGAAGGGACGATCGGTGCCGTTGCGGTCGATCCGATGGATCGCGCCGCGTGCTTCGTCGGCCTCGGCGTCTTGCCAGGTTCGCCGGTAGTACACGGCCGAGCCGTCGGGAGCGATCTGTGGGTCGGAGACGAGGACAATGCGAAGAAGGTCGCTCGGTACGAGAGGACTGGCCATCGGTGGCGAGGATTAACGGCCCACGATGCGGCTTCCCGCGCTTCCCCTAGTTTTTGCGTACGTGGCGTTCGCCACGACCGGTCTCGCAAGCGCTGACGAAGGCGACGTGCTGATCCAGGCGGGACACGAAGGCCGCCCGGCGAGTTGCGCGCCGCACCACGTAACGGCGTGCAATCTCGGAACCGGCGCCCAAGGCGCGCGGGAGCGCGAGTGGACGGTGGTCGTCGCCGACGAGGCGATGCGCACCTTACGGGCCGCGGGCTACGCGGTGCTTCGGCGGCCGGCCGATTACGCCGGTCGCGACACCGCGCGCGCCGCGGTGTTCATCCATTTCGACGGTGCGCAGCCGTGCGCGAGCGGAGCGTCGCTCGGTTTCCCGGAGACGACGAGCCGCGCCTTCGTCGACGCGTGGGAACAGCGGTACCGGGCCTGGTTTCCGTATCGCTTCGTCGGGGAGAACTTCACCGTCAACGAACACCACTATTACGGCTTTCGCAAGGTCGACGCACCGCAGAAGATGCTCATCGAATTCGGCGAGATGACGTGCCCCGAACAGTTTGCGTGGATGGAGCCGCGGCTGCACGAGATGGGCGATCGCCTCGCCGCGTTTCTGATGGAACAAGTTCCGCGGTGAAGCGGGGTGCCTTCGTCGCCGGAGCGCTTGCCGCGGGCGCGCTCGCGAGCGGGGCGAGCGCGCAGCCGACGCTCGACTTGACCAGCGCGGCGCACGCGATCCCGGGTGCGACCGGAATCGTCGTGCGGACGATGGGCGACGGGCCGCCGATCGCCGCGCTGCGCGCCGGCGAACTCTTCCCGGCGGCGTCGGTGATCAAGCTCGCGATCATGGCGACCGTCTATCGCGCGTACGATGCGGGAACGGCGCATCCGAGCGATCTGGTCCGCACGCGCGCCGTCGATTTGATCGGAGGATCGGACGTCCTCGCCGGCTCCGCAGCGGGACGCGCATGGTCGCTGGACGCGCTGGTCAAGGCGATGATCCACGTCAGCGACAACGCCGCGTCGAACACGCTGATCACCGCCTTCGGCATGGGCACGATCAACGACGCGATGCAGACTGCCGGGATGACGTCATCGCGCCTCGCGCGGCACTTCGCCGACGTCGTGCCGGCCTGGAAGCGCAGCGAGAACGTCGTCACTCCCGACGACGTCGCGACGCTGCTCTTCTCGATCGAACGCGGTGCGCGCGAGAGCATCCCGACGATCGCCTCGCCGATGAGCTGCCGCGCGATGATCGACGTGATGCTCGGCAACGACGACGCAACCAAGATCGTGCGCGGCTTGCCGCCCGGCACGCCGTGCGCGCACAAGACCGGCGAGATCGACGGGACGCGCAACGACGCGGGGATCGTCGATCCGTTCGGCGACGCGCCCTACGTCATCGTCGTCCTCACCCGCAACCTGCGCAACTCCGGCGCGGGCAACGCCGGTATCGCCGCGATCACTCGCCGGGTCGACGCGGCGCTGAGAAAAGCCGGCTGAGCGCGGGATGCAATGGAGCGGGCGTACGACGCCGAACGTCTCCGCGCATGGACCGTCCGCACGCGACCGTCGTGTTGGAGATGTTCTCTGGGCGAACCGACCCTTCGTGGCAGCTCGACGCAGCGAGGACGGCCGAGCTGCGAGACAAGCTCAACGCCCTTCCGCCCGCACGTGAGCGAACGCTCCCTTCGGCGCCTGGCCTCGGCTACCGGGGCCTCCACGTCTCCCTGAGCGACGGCACGCAAGGCGAGGTCGTCGAGGGCCGCAGCGGCCGGATCGCGTTCGCGGGGCGAATCTTGCGCGACGAGCATCGCGCGGTGGAACGCTGGCTGCTCGACACGGCACCGCCCCAGCTCGCTGATCTCGTTCGCTCGGTCAGGGGATCGCCCTAACCTTTACGCTTGCTCGAATAAGCGATACAACCGAAACCCGTTTCTTCCTCCCTTGAGGGCTGCTGGTCGCACAAGCCCGGCGGCACGGCTGTCCGCAACGTCGACAACGCGGGACATCCGATCACCCATCCCAAGACCGCGAACCGCGGACCGTACGTGAACTTCTGCACGTACATGATCACGAACCACGCCGTCGTGATCAGATAGCGCCGGCGATGGCGGCCGCCGCCGCGACGTCTTCGATGCCGAGCCCGAGGGAGACGAAGACGGAGGCGCGTCCGTCGCGCGGGGTCGCTCGTCCGAGCATCGTCTCGCCGAGCGAGACGACCCCGTCCCAGGACGCGGCCCCGTCGCCGACGGCAAGCAGGATGTCGCCGGCCTCCGCGCGCGCGGCCGCGACGTCGTCGACGACGAGCGCGGATTCGCCGACCAGCCGGCCGGGGAGTTCGCGTTTGTGCGCGACGCACGCCCCGATCGCGTTGAGGTGCGCACCGTCGGCGATCGACGCGGCGTCGAACAGCGGCTCCGCGCTTGCGGTGCAAGTCGTGATCACGTCGGCATCGCGCACCGCGTCGTCGGCGCTCGCGGCGAACAGCGCAGCGACGCCGAGCGCGCGTGCCGCGCCGACCAGTCGCTGCGCGCGATCGCGATCCCGCGACCACACCGCGACGTGCCGCAGCAGTCCCGCGCGCGCGAAGGCTTCGAGATGCGCGCATCCTTGAACGCCGGCGCCGAGGATCGCATGACGTCCGCGCGCGCGCAGCGCCAACGTGCGGGTTGCGACGACGGAGACCGCCGCGGTGCGGGCGCGGGTGAGCGCCTCCGCTTCGACCCACGCCGTCGGCGCGCCGGTCGCCGGGTCGAGCAACACGACGACCGCGCGGTGCGTCGGCAGTCCGCGCTGGGCGTTACCGGGGATCGCCACCACCAATTTGGCGCCGAGCGACGGTTGCGGCAAGGCGCTCCACGCCGGCATCGCCGCGAACCAGACGCCTTCGGCAGTCGTCAGCGCTGCACGCACCGGACCCTCGCCGTCGCCGGCCGCAGCGGCGCGCAGCGTCGCTTCCATGAGTTCCGGGAGATCGAGCGTGGCCAGCCGCCGCTCGACCTCCAACTCGTCGAGAACGATCAGGCCGGCGATTCGTCCTCGATGGCGACTTGGACCATCGCATCGCCCGGACGGATCGAATCGACCACCGACTGTCCTTCGACGACGTGGCCGAACACGGTGTACTGGCGGTTCAGGAACGGCGCGTCGTCGAGGCAGATGTAGAACTGGCTGCCGGCTGAGTTAGGGTTCGAACTGCGCGCCATCGCGACCGATCCCTTGAGATGCGGCAGCTCGCTGAACTCGGCGTCGAGCGTGTAGCCCGGGCCGCCGGTGCCGTTGCCGACCGGGTCACCGCCTTGGATCACGAAGCCCGGCTCGACACGATGGAACGTCAAGCCGTCGTAGAATCCGGCGCGCGCCAGCTTGATGAACGCCGCCGAGTGCAGCGGTGCTTCGTTCGGATAGAATTTGAACACGATCTCGCCCTTGGGCGTCGTGATGCGTGCGAGGGCCGTCTTCGCCTCGGCGGCGAGGGTGGTCAACTCGTCGCCGCTAGGCTTCGTGTAGGTGGGCATTTCCCGAACCTACGGCGTCGGGGATGCCGGGCCCCGCAGGCGGAAGGCCCGGCCGCGGCTCGCGCGGTACCCGGGCGGGGATGCGTCCTATCCGTCCGCTCCTTGCTGCGTGCGCGCTCCTGCTGTGCTCTACCGGCGCCGGCGCGCAAGTCGCCGCGCCGCCGCTCGACCCCGCCGTCACCGCCGCCCTCGCCCGGATCTCCGCTGCAGAGTTGCGCGGGATCGACGAACGTTTAGTTGCGTTCGGAACGCGCTCGACGTTCTCCGAAGGCGCCGGGCCGAAGCGCGGCGTCTTCGCAGCCCGTGCCTATCTCGTCGAACGCTTCCGCGCCATCGCGCGCAACAGCGGCGGACGGATGACCGTCGCGCTCGACTCGTACACACAGCCGGCAGATCCAAAAAAGCGCGTCCCGCGCGACGTCGTGATCTCCTCGGTCGTGGCGACGCTCAAGGGCGACGACCCGAGCGGGCGCACCTACGTGATGTCGAGCCACTACGACTCGCGCAACTCCGACAACGACGACGGCGTGCACGACGCACCGGGCGCCGACGACAACGGTTCGGCCACCTCCGCAGTGGTGGAAGCAGCGCGCGTCCTCGCCGCCGTCCCGCTGCACGCGACCGTGATCTTCGCCTGCTTCGACTCCGAGGAACAAGGGCTCTTCGGCAGCGCGCATTTCGCGCAAACGCTCACAGACGGGCACGTCGACGTGCAGGGCGACCTGAACAACGACATCATCGGCGCCTCGGTCGGCGACGACGGCGTGAAGCGCGACGACGTCGTGCGCATCTTCTCCGAAGCGTTGCCGCCCGGCACCGACTCGGCGCGCGTCAACGTGATCGGTGGGGAGAACGACTCGCCCTCGCGCGAGCTGGCGCGCTTCGCGAAGGAGACCGGCGACGCGTACCCGACCGGACTCCACGGAATGCTCGTGTATCGCGCGGACCGTTTCTTGCGGGGCGGCGATCACGAGTCGTTCAACGCACAAGGGTTTCCCGCGATCCGCTACGTCGAGCCGGTGGAGACCTTCAATCACCAGCACCAGAACGTGCGGGTCGAGAACGGCGTGCAATACGGCGATCTGCTGCAGTACGTCGATTTCGACTACCTGGCGAAGGTGACGCGCTACAACGTCGCCTCGCTCGCGACGCTGGCGCTCGCGCCCGCGCCGCCGAAGGTCTCGGTGCTCACGAAGGCGCTCACCAACGACACGACGCTCACCTGGAACGCCGTTCCGCGCGCGGTGCGCTACGAAGTTCTGCGACGTTCGACGACCGACCCGACCTGGACCAGCGTCGAAGACGTGGGCAACCTCAACGGGGCTACGCTGCACTTCTCGAAGGACAACTGGCTCTTCGGCGTGCGCAGCGTCGACGCCCAAGGGCACCGTTCGGTCGTCGCCTACCCGACGCCGGTGCGGACGTAGCGCTGCGCTAGAAGTCGTACTCGAGCTGAGCTCGGTTGTACTTGAAGAGCGGCGGTCCGCCGTACAGGGCCGTGTTTTCGTACGTGCGCGCTCCGTACCGGTAGCGTACGAGCAAACCTTTGTACGGGCCCTTACCGACCGGCCGCATGTACCACTGCGCGTCCGCGTCGGTCTCGGCGGTCTGCTGATACCCGAGCGTGAAGCCGTAGTTGTAGTATGCGCGGCTGACGGAGACGATGAGCCGCTTGTCGATCGATGTATACGTCGCGGCGAGCTTGGCGCCGTTGCCGGGCGCGCGGCGGTCCGCCAAGCCCTGCGTGAGGCTGGTGCTGAACAGCGGATCGGTCGCGTACGAGTCGGTGTACGGGCTGGCCAGGCCGCCATACTCGATCGTCGCGGTACCGTTCCCGTTGTTCACGCACTCCGGCGCGTTCACGGGGAGGAAGTACGGGAGCGTCGCCCTCGGCTGGGCGGAGACCAGGTATTTGCTGCTGCACGCGATCCCGCTCGGAAGCCGGATCGTCTCGGTCCGCCGCGGGACCGTGTCGTAGCCCAGGCTGACGGTGATCGTCTTCGTCACCGCTGCGCCGATCTGCGCACCGACGACCGAGCTGTTGATCTTCCCGATCACCGACGCGCCGGTGTTCCGCTCGATCCCGCCCTGCACGGCGAACCATGGCTGGGTCCGCTGGTGGACGAAGGTGTACTTGGCATCGAACCAGTCCAGATTCGCAATGTCGCTGAAGTGATACGCGTAGACGTTCGACGACAAGCCGGCCGGATTGGCGTAGCCGAAGCGGCCGTACTGGAAGCCGGGCGTCGTGACGCCGTTGCCGCCCGGAGAGAAGATATACGTCGGCATTCCGGTGTAGCCGAGATTGAACGACGTCAAGAGGGTCTTGTTGTCGAACGTCGAGTTTGTGCGGCTCTCGAAGCGCGTCATGTCCATGACGTCGACGGAAAAGTTGTTCGGGAGCGTGTAGGCGACATCGATGCCCCGAAACGCCGCCGGTTTGAGTCGCGAGTCCGAGGCGTTCGCCCACGGCGTGTTGATGACTTGGTCGCCGATCTTGCCGTAGAGATGGGCATCCTTGTATTGCAGGTAGGCTTCGTAGAACGTGCTCAGCGCGAAGCCGGGGAGCGTGTCGTCGGGATTCAGATGCGGCGGCGTCAGGTTACCGCAGGGCGGCGAGGAGTGCGATCGCGGTGACGCGCAGCCGTTGAGCGGGGTGGCGTAGAGATACGACCCGCCGACCGAGAACCCGGATTTGCCAAGCCGATAGTCGGCGTGCAGGCTGACTCCGGGCTCGATCGACTGCTGGTTGACCAAGCCGGCCCCGCCGATGCCGCTGCTGGCGTTCTGGCGCGTGAAGTCGTACAAGCGGACGTAGCCGCGGAAGCTGAAGGGATTCGTCGACGCGGTGGGTCGGGGTGCCGGCGTCGCCGACGGCGTGGGCGACGGCGCCGGCGAGGTCGTCTGCGCGAACCCTTCGCCGGTGAGCGTCCCCATCGCCGCAGTCAACGCCGTCAGCACGACGAGCAGGCGCGGACGTGTGGCAAAGAGCGATGTATCTAGCACACGCCAGAGTGTAGCGCGTCCGGAATTACGATGTCGCTAGCGTATCTATCGCTTTTGCGAGCGCGACGTCGCAATCCGTGATCGCGATCGATCCGTCGAAGTTCTTTCGGTCGAAGACGCGCTCGAGCGCGGCACCGTCGTTGATCCACCCGGCCGGCGTCTCGATCATATGACGCCCTTCTCGCGCAGTTCGTGCAGGGAGGCGTCGATCGCGGCCGCGGTGAGCGCAACGTCGTCGTCGCCGTGGGCGGTGGAGAGGAACATGACCTCGTTGTGCGAGGGCGGCAGCAGGACGCCGCGCTCGCGCATCGCGTGGTAGAAAGCGGCGTATGCCGATTGGTCGTCGCGGCCTTGGTCGTCGTACGAGCGAGTAGGCGGGCCGGTGCGAAACTTGAAGTCGACGATCGATTCCAGCTGCAACACCGCGTAGTCGAGATCGAGCGCGCGCAGCGTGGTCCGGATCGCCTCGGCGAGGGTGCGCGCGCGCCGCTCCGTCGCGGCGAGCAGGTCGGGTTCGCGATCGAGGTAGTCGAGCACGCGCAGCCCGAGCGCGACCGCGAACGGCATCCCCGCGTGCGTGCCGCCGGTGAAGCACGGCCCGTCCGGCGCGAGGACGGCCATGATGTCGGCGCGTCCGCCGAACGCCGCGAGCGGAAACCCGCCGCCGAGGATCTTGCCGACCGTGGTCAGGTCGGGAATGACGCCGACCCGCGCTTGTGCGCCGCCCGGACCCAGCCGCAGCCAGGTGATGATCTCATCGAAGATCAGTACCGCGCCCAGCCGGTCGGCACGCGCGCGCAGTCCTTCGAGAAAGCCGGGCACGGTTTCGACCAGCCCCATGTTGCCGCAGATCGGCTCGACCAGGATCGCGGCCAGCCGTCCGCCCACTCGCGCGAGGTGGCGGTCGACGTCGTCGAGGTCGTTGTAGCGCGCGACCGCGAGATCGTCGACGACCGCGCGCGGAATTCCGGACCGCCGCGCATCCGGCGTCTCGGCCGACGCGCCGGCGTCCTGAAGCGCGAGATCGAAATGCCCGTGGTAGTTCCCGGAAAACTTGAGAACCGCATCGCGGCCGGTGAACGCGCGAGCGACGCGAATCGCGCTCTGTACGGCCTCGCTGCCGGTCGTCGTGAACCGCAGCCGTTCCATCGACGGCAGGTACGCGTTGATGCGCGCCGCCAGCGCGAGCTCGTCGGGCGTGGTCGAACCGTACACGGTGCCGCGCGCGGCGAGTGCGTCGAGTCCCGCCGCGAACGGCGGCGTGTGGCCGAACAGCAGCGGGCCGTACGCCATGACGTAGTCGACGTACCGGCGTCCATGCGCGTCGTACGCGTACGGCCCCTCGGCGCGGACGCACACGAAGGGTTCGCCGCCGACGCGCCGTCCGGCGCGGACCGGCGAGCTCGCGCCGCCGGCAAGCACGGCATCGAGGCGAGGTGGGCGTGTGTCGACGATGATCTCCTCCGGAACGCCCCGACCCGACTAGGGCAGCACCGCTAGTATACGCGAGGCGGCGTCGCCGACGTCCCAGGGAAGTCGCTGCGCGCCGTCCCGCAGCGCTGCCGCGTTTCCGCTCGCGTCGCCCTCCAACGCGAACCGCGGCCGGCCACAGGCGCGCGCGAACGTCATCGTGTGCATCGCGCCGCCGTCCGCCTCCGAGACGATCAGGACGGTCGCGGCCGCGTGGGCGGCTTGCAGACGGTCGCGCCGCATGAGCGACCAGCGCGTGACCTCGTCGTGCGGGGCGCGTTCGGCCGCGAGCGCGCCACCCGCGCCGACGATCGCCTCGCCGAGCTCCGCGTGCTCCGGCGGATAGGTGCGCGCGATCCCGGTCCCGAGGTAGGCCACGGTCGAGACGCCCGCGGCGATTGCGCCGCGATGCGCGGCCGCGTCGATACCGCGAGCCAACCCGCTGATGATGGGCTGCCCCAGTCTCGCCGCCAAATCGTGCGCGAACGCGCATGACCGGTCGTCGGCCTCACGCGCGCCGACGATCGCCACCCCGCGCGGCGGCAGCGGGCCTCGCACCGCCAAGAACGCCGGCGGATCGAGCAAGTCCGCGAAGCCCGCCGGCCAGTCGGAATCGTCCGGCGTGACGAGCCGCGCACCGAGCGCTTCCAGCGTCGCGAGATCGGCATGCGCATCGCGCCGCGCCTCGGCGAGCCGCAACGCCGATTCCGCGGCCAGCCATACGCGCAGCGGCGCATGATCGTCCAGCGCGAGGGCGCGGAGCGGACGCAGCGGGACACCCAGCCGCCAGGCCGCGAGCAGCGGCAAATCGCGCCCCGGGTTCAGCTGCTTCCTCGGGTATTAGCGGCGCAGCGCAGCAGTGCGCGTCAGCGCGCGTTCGTCGCGAGGTTCAGCGTCGTGGAGGCGCCCGGCTTCAGCAGCGTGACGCGCGTCGACGGCGAGATGCGGGTGACTGCCGCCGCGAACGCGTCGCCGCACTGCGGCCCGAGGACCAGCGGGTTGTGCGCGTAGTGTACCGGAACCGCATGCGCCGCCCCGACCAGCTTGCACCTCAGCGCCGCGTCCTCGGGACCCATCGTGAACGCGCCGTTGCCGGACGAAACGACCGCGAGGTCCGGTTTGTAGCGGGTCCCGATCAGCGCCATGTCACCGAACACGTCCGTGTCGCCCGATGCGTACACGCGCGCGCCGCCGACGTCGATGATGAATCCGGCCGCCGGATAACCCGCCGCGGTCGAATGCACGGCGGGGACGAGCTCGATCTTGACGCCCTTGTAGCTCGCCGTTCCGCCCATGTTGATCCCGGCTCCGCCGTTGAGCACGAGCTGGGTGTTGTCGAGGTTCGCGGCCTTGAACTTTGGGACGAGCGCGACGCGCATCAGGTCGCTCTGACCGACCGTCTTCACGTCGATCCCGGCAGCCACCAGCGCGCCGAGCAGTTCGAAGTAGTCACCCATGTGATCCCCGTGATCGTGCGTCAGCGCGACGATCACGGCGCTGGGCGAGCGCGCTTTGATGTGTCTCGCGTACGCCGCGGCGCCCGCCAGCTCGACAGGCTTCTCGATGCCGAACGCCTTGAAGCCGGTGTTGTTCCAGATCCAGGCATCGACGAGCACGATCGTCTTGTCGTCGGGGGTGGCAAGTTCGTACACGCCGCCGCCGTACCAGCGCATCTTCAGCGCGGCACCTGGCCCCGCGGCACCGATCGCGTGCCCGACCGAACCGGCGGCGCCGGCCGTCGCGGATGCCTGCAGAAACTCACTGCGCGAGAACGCATCGTTCATGAGCTGCTCCTTCGGGACTACCAGGGGACGCGTACGCGACCGGCGCCGGAAGCCCTCGCTGACCCCGGGCGCTTCCGGAAGCGGACGCTCGCCACCTACCGCTGGATCAGCGCGAGACGGCAGCCCGCAGTGCGCTGCGCAGCTTGACGCCCAGAGGGACGTGCGCGCGGCGGCGGAACACGTCGTAGCCGTTGCGTTCGATGCGGTCGAGGATGCCGCGGTAGAGCGAAAGCGCGAGACGAACCGTGTAGCGCGATTCCGGCGCCAGCAGGATGATGCCGGGCTCGGCTTCGCGGTACAGAGCGCGCACGCGTTCGATCTCGAAGCGCATCAGCGTGACGAAGCGCTCGTCGACGGCACCGGCGAGAATCGCCGCTTCATCGCACCCGAAACGGCGCAGGTCTTCCGCCGGCAGGTAGATCCGGCCCATCCGCGCGTCTTCGCCGACGTCGCGCAGGATGTTCGTCATCTGCATGGCGCGGCCGAGCGCGATGCCGTACCCGGTCGCCTCGGGTACGATCGTCCCCAGGATCGGCATGACCAGCACGCCGACGGTCGACGCGACGAGATAACAGTAGTCGCACAGCGCGCCGTACGTCGCGTACCGGTCGACGGTGACGTCCAAGCGCGCCCCGCGCAGCAAATCGAGCGCGGGCTCGATCGGAATCGAAAACCGCCGCGCCGCATCGCCGAACGCCGTGAAGATGGGATCGTCCGCAACGCCGCGGTAGGCGTCGACGAGCCGCCGCTCCCAGGCGTCGAGCGCGTCGAGCCGCTCCTGGGCCGGCGTCGTGCGGTCGACGATATCGTCGGCGGTGCGGCAGAACGCGTAGACCGCCCACACCGCGAGCTTGCGTTGCCGGCTCAGGAACAGCGAGCTCAGATAGAACGTCGTGCTGTGCCGCTTGACGATGTCGCGGCAGGCGAGATAGCACTGCCCGAGCGGCGGCGCGGCATCGCTCGCGCAAACCGCGAACGGCAGCGGCGCGCCGCGTTCAGACGCCAGCACGGCTTTGCCCCAGGACCGCGTCGACGGCGCTCCGCGCGCTGCGCACCGCGCCCTCGATGCTGGCCGGGAACTTCGTGTTCACGTAGCACCCGGCGAGGAACAAGTTGCGCACCGGCGTGCGCGTCGTCGGACGCAGCCGCTCCGCGCCGGGACTCGCGCGATACACGCTTTTGGGAACGCGCACGAGCTTCGCCCGCACGAGATGCTCGCGTGTTGCGAGCGGATAGAGTTTTCCGAGATCGTCCATCACGCGGCCGATCACCGCCTCGTCATCCTGCGCGATAAGCTCGTCGGCCGGCGCGACGCACGCCTCGATGAACGACTTGTTCGGCCACGCATAGCCGGGCGACGCCTGGCCGAGGTCGGCATGCACGCTGAGCACCGTTCCGGGCGAGAACATCAGGTTGGTGAACGGCGATACCGGCCGGTCGAACCACAGGTGCGCGTTGATGACGGGCGAGCTCTCGAGCTTCGCGATCCCGTGCACCAGCGGATCGCGCAACATCTCGGCCGGCAGGATCTTCTTCGCGTCGTGCACCGGCGTCGCGAGGATCACGTTCTCGGCCTCGAACACCCGGCCGTCGCGCGTGCGCGCGCCGGTGCAGCGGTCGCCGCTGAAGAGCAGCTCCGCGACCGCGGCGGCCGCTTCGATCTGCTGGCCGCGCCCGCGCACGTGGTCGGCCAGCGGATCGACGAAGCGCGGCCCCGGCGGCCCGTCGAGAAACCCGGCTCGGCTTGCGTTGCGGTCCGAGGCGAAGTACGCCATCACGCGCAGCATCGCCTCGGCCGAGATCGCTTCGACGCTGGTGAAGTTCAGGGCGAGCGCCAGCGGCGCGAAGAACGTCTGGAGCATGTGCTCCGACATCCCGCGCCGGCGGTGCCACTGCGCGTACGTGATCTCGTCCTGTCTCTGCGCATACGCGTGGTCGCGCAGCAACACCGGCAGCGTCCCTTTCGCGAAGAGCAGCTTCTCCCAGGTGTTGAACACGTATCTCGCGTTGAGCACCGCGCCGATGCCGTTGAACGGAGAGGGCGCGTCGATGAAGCGGAACTCCTCGTAGACGGCTCGCCCGTTCCAGCGCGGCGAGAAGTTCGGCGGCATCGCCCACGTCAGCGCGTGCGGCTGCCACAGCACGTGGTGCGCGATCCCGATCTCCGCAAGCAGCGCCTGGAGCGCGGTGTAGCCGCCGAAGAACGCGTGCAGTCCGCTCTCGAGGATGTCGCCGTCGCGGTCCCGCCACGACGACAGCTTCCCGCCGAGGACGGAGCGCTTCTCCAGGACGATCGCGGTACGGCCTGCGTCCGCCAGGAACTGTGCGGCCGCAAGACCCGCGGGGCCGGCTCCGACGATCAGCGTGTCAACCATCGCTCCATCACACGTGTCCAGAGTATGCGTCGTTACCGATCGCGACGGGATGCGTCCGTCCGCTCCCGAACTGGAGACTTTTCGCCCGCCCTCGTACACCGGTATCTCCGACAAAGGTTGTAGCTCCCGCTTCATGCCAGCGCACATCGAGATCGCCCCCCAGACCAACATCAGCGCCCTCGTGGCAGAATTGCCGATTGCCGAAGAGGTCCTGGGCGAGTTCGGCCTGCACTGCGCGGGCTGCGGCGTCAACAAATACGAGACGATCGAACAGGGCGCCAAGGCGCACGGGCTGCGGGTCGAGCCGATCGTCGCGGCGCTCGTCCAAGCGCGCCTCTCCGGCCGCGTCCCGACGGTCATGAACGAAGACCGCACGCCACAGCGTCGCGCCCCGGGCGAGTTCAACCGCCGCGCGCGCTTCACGTACGTGATCCCGGTGATGTCGGGCAAGGGTGGGGTCGGCAAGTCGCTGACGACGGCGCTCTTCGCCATCGGGCTGCGCCGCGCCGGGATGAAGGTCGGAATCCTCGACGCCGACATCACGGGGCCGTCGATCCCTCGCCTGTTCGGCCTGACCACGCCGCTGGGGCTCGAGTCGGACCCGAGCACCCCGGCCGGCCAGCAGCCCAAACCCCTGATGGTGCCCGCGAAGTCGCGCTCGGCGATCGAAATCGTCAGCTCGAACCTGCTCACCGACAAGGAAGACACGGCGATGATCTGGCGCGGGCCGATCCTCTCCGGCGTCATCCGGCAGTTCTACGAACAGGCGCTCTGGAGCGACCTCGACTATCTGCTGATCGACCTGCCGCCGGGTACCTCCGACGCGCCGCTCACGGTCCTGCAATCGCTCGCGGTCGACGGGATCGTGCTCGTCACGATGCCGCAGCGCCTGGCGACGATGATCGTGCGCAAAGCCGCGAACCTCGTGCACCAGCTGAAGAAACCGATCGTCGGCGTGGTCGAGAACATGTCGTACTTCGTCGCACCGGATACCGGCAAGCGCTACGACGTGTTCGGCCCGTCGTACGCCGATCAGGTCGCCGAACTCGCCGGCGCACCGCTCTTCGCGCGGATGCCGATCGACCCGAACCTGGTCGCACTCGCCGACACCGGCCGGGTCGAAGAGATCGACGATCCGATCGTCGACGTTCTCGCGCAGCAGTTGATCGCGGCGATGGCAGCACGTCCTGCCAAGCCGAAGGAGATGATCTCGATCATCTAGTCACGCGACGCGCACGCCGTCGCTCCACGTTTGGGTCACCGCGATCCGGTCGAACGAGCGGGCGGCGATCGGATCGCCGTCGAGCACGACGAAATCGGCGGCGCAGCCCGGCGTCAGGTGTCCGGTCCACGTCTCGGCGTGTCCGAAGCGCGCCGCGTCGTACGTGTACATCAGGAGCGCATCCTCGACGCTCAGCCGCTCGTCGGGCATATGATGGCCCACGGCGGCGCGCATCCCGTCGAGCGGCGCGAGCGTGCAGACCGGGCTGTCGTCGCCGCCGACCAGCGTCGCGCCGGCGCGCTTGGCCGACCCCAGCGCGTTCATCGTGCGCGCGCGCGGCGCGCCTAGGCGCAGGTCGTACATCGCGCCCGGGTGTCCCCAATACGCGTCGAACTGCGGCTGCATCGAGAGGAAGATCCCCAGCCGCGCGCAGCGAGCGATCTGCGCGGGCGTCGCGATCTCGAAGTGCTCGATGAAGTGGCGATTGCGCGGCGAGGGCCGGCCGCCGAGCACCTTCTCCCAGGTCGCGACGCACTGCTCGATAGCGCGATCGCCGATCGCGTGCACGCCGGCACTGATGCCGAGCTCTTCCGCCGCCGAAAAATACGCCTCGACCTCGGCGTCGCCGTGCATCAGCGTCCCGCACCCCTCGCGATCGTGGTACGGTTCCGAGACCGCCGCGGTGCCGCTGCCGATCGAACCGTCGAGGAAGACGTCGCCGCCGACGTACGGCAAGCCGAGCGCCTTCGCCAGCGCCGGATCACGTTCGCAGATCTTCGGATGCCATTTCGCCGGACCGGACTCGCGCATCATCGCGATCTCGTGTGCGTACCGCTCGCGCGTCTCGAAGCCGACCAGCTGCACGTGCAGGTGCAACGCGCCCGCCCGCAACGCGAGGGCGGCCGCGCGCCGCTCGGCGGCACGCTTCTCCGACTCGGGCAGGGCTGCAAGCACCACGGCCTGCGCCCGCCAATTGGCGTCGAGGAAGAGCCGGCCCGTCGGGGCTCCGGCTGCGTCGCGCTCGATTCCCGGCACGTCCGGCGCGAGATCGGCGAAGGCCATCGCCTTGCGGTTCACCACGCACGAATGGCCGTCGACCCGCACCGCCATCGCGATCGCGTCGGGAAAGTTCGCCTCCAGCGGGCCCGCCGCAGCGCTCCTCCCGTCGGTCCAATTGGACTCGTCGTAGTTCCCCGCCAGCACGAATGCCGCTCGAGGGAGGGCGGCGACGCGCCGCGCGTACTCGGCCGCACCGCGCACACCGGCGAAGTCGCGCTCGCCCAGGAACAATCCGGTGTCGGTCAAGTGGACGTGGCAGTCGGCGAAGGCGGGATAGAGCGCCCGGCCGCCGAGGTCGATCCGCGGCACCCCGGCTCCCGCATCCTCCGCCCGCTGGGAAACGATTCGTCCGTCGTCGACGAGGAAACCGTCGAACCTTTGCCAGCATTCGTTCGACGGATCGTACGAATAACAAGGCCCCCCGGACACGGCGAACGTCGTCACGTTGGGGACGTTCTCCCATGCCCCGTCGCCCCACTCTCGTCGAGTGGAGCAGCCGGGAACATCCCTGGTGCGCCGGGTACACGAGCGGGGTGAACGACGGAAAGGCGCTCCGCGCAGGTCTCCTCGGCGCTGCAGCCGGTCTCGCACTCGGCTATGCCGCCACGCGGATGGCGCAGGCCGTGCGCGACCGCGTGCGGCCCTACACCATGCTCACCGATCGCGATCCACGACGGTACGCCGCAGCGCGCCGCGCGCTCGCGCTGACGGGCATCGCCCGGGGCCTTACCGATCTAGCGGTGATCGCGTTCGTCGTCGCCGACCCGCTCGAGCGCGCACTGCAGCCGCTGCCGCGACCGCTGCGTGCTCCGGCATTCGCGCTGGCGCTCTTCGCGCTCGACGGCATTCGCGAGTTCGGAACAGCATACGTCGAAGAACACGTCATCGAACGCGTCTACGGAACGTCGAATCAAACGGCGGGCGCGTGGCTCGCCGACAAACGGAAGGCCGCCGCGCTCGGAGGCGGCGTCACCGTCGTCCTGGTCACGCTCGCCGACGCCGTCGTTCGGATCGCGCCGCGGCGCTGGCCATGGATCGCGATCGCCGCGTTGCCGCCGCTGCTGGCGTTCGCGACCGTCATCGTCCCGACGTTCGTGATGCCGCTCTTCAACCGGTACGAGCCGGTGCGCGGTGACCTCGAGGCGCAGATCAGAGCGCTCGCCGCTCGCTACGGCGTCGGCGACGCGGCGATCCTGCGCTTCGACATGAGCCGCCAAACGAACAAAGCGAACGCGTTCGTCACCGGCGTCCTCGGAACGGAGCGCATCGCGCTCGGCGACACGCTTATCGAGGCCTTCGCGGCCGACGAGACACTCTTCGTCGTCGCCCACGAGCTCGGCCACTACGTGCGCCGCGATCCGTGGCTCGGGATCGCACTGACGACCATCTCGCTCGGCGCGACGATCCTCGTCGCGGGAACGTTCGTGCGCCGCACCACGGGACGCGGGCTCGACTCACCGGCGCAAGGTGCGCGCTTCATCTTCTCCGCGACGCTGGTCCAGCTCGCGCTCGCGCCTGCGTCGAATTTCGCGTCGCGCGCAATGGAGTCGCGCGCCGATCGCTTCGCCCTCACGGCGACCGGCGACGCCGCCGCCGGAGTACGCGCCTTCCGCCGCCTGGGCGAACAGAACCTCGCCGAGTTCGAACCCCCGCGCTGGGCCGAGCTCCTGCTCGCCTCGCACCCCTCGCTCGCCTCGCGCATCCGCGCCCTCGAACACCGAACCTGACGCCTCGCCCGTCATTCCGAGCTTGTCGAGGAACCCCATGTAGCATCCGCGGTGCAGGCTTGTCAAGACCTAGTCCCACTCGAGTTCTTCGAACTCGTCGGCTGGGCGCGTGTGGGCGTCGAGCCACAGGACGAATGGGGCGGTGGCGCGGATCGCGTCGCGAAAGACGGCGAACGCTCCGCGCCGCTGCAGCTCTTCGTCCGGCACGTCGCGCCGGACCAAGTAGTTCCGCGCACGAATCAGCTCCAGCCGCGGGTGCGCCTTGGAAAACCCGCGCGGCGTCACGCGCAGCGGCTCCGTGTCGAGCGGAAGGTACGCGCGCATCGCCTTCGCCTTCAAAAGCCGATCGAACGCACGCGCGTCGACCCCGTCGTCGGCGAACGCCGTGCGCAGGGCGTGAAGCGCGGGCTTGACCGGCACGTAGATCCCGGCCGAGACGTGCGTGTCACCCGGCGCGACGTGGAAGTAGTACCCGGCGAACGCGCCGTTCTTGCCGCCCGGCGACAGCCACGCGGAGAGCCACGGTTTGTAGGGAGCCTTGCCCGTATGGAAGCGCGTATCGTTCGCCAGGCGAAAGAGGCACGCGCGCGGATCGACGTGCGCGAGCCGGCCGTCGACCTTGCTGCCGTCGAGCAGCAGCATCGTCACCAGGTCTTCCCAGGCGTGCCGCACGTGGCCGTCCCAGTCCGCCCGATGCGCGTGAAACCAGGCGCGCTCGTTGTTGCGCTTGAGTCCGTGCAGGAAGCGGAAGGTTCGGGACAGATCGAGCGGATCCTCAGAGCGACGTGACGGCATCCAGCATCCTTTGTGCGATCGCGTCCCACGTCCGCGCCCGAGCGTGCTTGACGCCGCGCGCGACGCGCTCGGGTTCGGCATGCAATGCCTGCCGCACAGCGGCCGCGAACGCCGCGCCGCCGTCGGCGACGTACACGGTATCCGCGAACTCCGCGACGACGTCCGCGATGCCGGTCGAGACGACAGGCTTGCCGGCAGCGAAGTATTCCAACGTCTTGGTCGGCGAGATGAATTCGGTCGCGCGGTTGCGCGCGAACGGCATCAGCGCCACGTCGACGCCGGCCAGCCATGACGGCAGCGCGTCGTACGGAACGGCGCCCGTAAGGTGCACGTTCGGACGGCGCGGAAGGCGCGCCGGATCGAGTTTGGAGAGCGGCCCGATGAGCACGACGTGGCCGCCGGGAAACGCATCCGCGACCGCTTCTATCAGCGCGACGTCGATCCGCTCGTCGACGACGCCGACGTAGCCGAAGACCGGCCCGCGCAGGCCGGCGGGCAAGGGATGCGGCGCGACGTCGGCCGCGAAGCGCTCGAATTCGACGCCGCTGGGCTCGCAACGCACCTTCGTACCGAGCGCGGCGCGCTTGGCGTAAAGCGACCGTCCGCCGGCGAACACCAGATCGGCCCGTTCGAGGACGGCGCGATCGTTCGCCGCCATCCCGTCCGGCGCGAAATCGAACTGCGCGAGCTCGTCCATCACGTCGTACACGAGCGGCGCGGCCTCGAACGCATCGGCGAGCGCGTGCATCATCGGCGTGTAGAGCCACACCCCCAGCGGTCGCGTACCGGCCAGACCGCGCGCTGTGGCGATTGCGGCATCGTCGACCAGCGGCAAAGACCAGCCGCGCCGGCGCAACGGCCGCACGACGGTGACACCATGATCGCGAAAGACGACGTCGCGATCCTCGTGCGCCGCAAACGGCTCCTCGACGACGATCACCGGAACGTGCCGCGCGATCCGGCTCAAGAGCTGATGTGGCCGCTGCCAAACCCCGTCCCAACGCAGGTGCAATCCCGCCACGAAGGCGCGGGGGAGCACGCTACGTCCTGGTCGTCGAAAGCGGGCCGCGAAGGTGCTCGCCCCACATCGCCGGCAGCGTGCGGGTGCCGTGACCTCGGCTGTCCGCCGTGATCGGGAGCAGCGGCGCGGTGATCTTGCCGAGATCCGCTGGCGGATCGTAGTCACGCGAGGCCTCGAACTGGTAGATCATGTCGTTCGCGTCGAGGTCCTGCGCGACCGGCGTGACCGTGTCCGCGTGGAACAACTCGCCCCTGGAGCGGGCATACACACGGTTCCGAGCAGCGCCGCGATAAGGAGCGTGCGAACGAACACCGCGTCCTCTACGCGATCCGGCCTTGGGTGCCCCGCTAGGACGCTTTGCCGATCGACCGGATCGCGGCCGCCAAGTCCTCGCGTAAGAGCGCGCCGTCGAGGTGCAGCGCGCCGTCGATCTCGCGGATCGTGACGGAGACGCGGCGTTCGCTGCGGCCGCGCGCGTCGTCGCAGAGAACGTGCGCCCGCGCGCGCACCGAATACGCACCGGTATCCGTCTCGTCGTCGTCCGGCTCCGCATGATCGCAGCGCACCTCGATCGAGACCTCGGCCTCGTACGCCGGCTCCCGTTTGCGCGCGACGATCGTCACCGCGCCCATCTCCGAGAGCAGGTGCTTCGTGACCGGAACGATCTCGACGGCCGCATCCGTGTCGAAGAACGGGATCGCCATCGCTTCAACCAATTGGCCGCGCAACCGCTCGAGTACGACGCCGAGGGCGGGCGCGTGAGGGGTCCGGTGATGCGAAACGTCGTCTGTGCGCTCGTCCCCTCGACGGGGCGCATCTTCGAGCGCGCGGCTAAGTGGATCTTTCATGGTGACACCTCATTCGCCCCTATTCCCGGTGGGGCAAAAGTCTATCGCGACCGCGGTTGCGTTGTGGAGCGTACGAGATGATCGCCTTCCGGAATGCCGCGCGTGCGGCGGAGGTGCATCTCGCCCGGCGGGATGAAGCGATCGGTCCGATCCCACCAGCCCTCGACATCGACGCCGCTGATGCGGCCGGTGCGAGCAAGCTCGGAAACGGCTTGCGCCAGCAGGGTGCGTTCCGGAATCCCGTTTGCGCCGGCAAACGTGAAGATGCCGTCCTCGGTGATGCCGGCGTCCTCACGCAAGAGCGAATGCCAATCCGTCATGCCGAACGCGGCCCACACGCCGATCGCGCGCAGATCGACCGACGCGTCGCGCAGCGCACGGACGTCGTCGACGTGCTGCGCCAGCCAGCGTACGCGTTCGCCGGGCGTGCCGTGAACGTGGACTTCACCGAGCGCCAGCGGCAGACCCAGCCGTCCCGCTGCGTGCCAAAGCAAGGGCGCCGCGCGCGGCGGCTCCTCCCCTGCGACGTATACTGCGGGCACGTCACCGACGGTGCCGTCGGCGGCGCTGAAGAGATAGCGCTCGGAGTGCGGATAATGATTGAACGCGACGAGGTCCGGCGGCGTCGCGCCGGCCCGCAGTGCGGCGAGTTCCGCCGGGAGCACTCCGCACCGGTCGATCAGAAACGACGCGAGAGGATGCGCCGCGTCGACCCGCCCGGCGACGAGCTCGATCGAGACGTACATCCGCTCGCGCAGGAAGTCGACGTAGCCGCGCACCGCGTGGTCGCCGGCGCTGAAGCGCTGGAGGTCTTCGGTCAGCACGAATTCGGCGTTCGAGACGACGCCGCGGATGCGCGCCATCGCTTCTTGCTGCGCCAGCGTTTGGTGGACGAGCGCGCGGCCGAACGCGTGATCGTCGTGCAGGTTCGGGAACCAGACGCCGTACAACGTCGAGAATCGTGCCGTCGTCAACGGTTCGTTGATCGGCGTCCAGCGCCGCACCCACGGAAACGCGCGCGCGACCGTCTCGGCATAGTCGGCGAAGAGCGCGGGAAATGCCGGGTCGAGCAGGTCCGTGTAGCGCGGGCCGCTGCCGTGATGGAGCAGCGTGACGATCGGTTCGACGCCGGCGTTGGCGAGCGCGCGCAGCCGGCTGCCGGCCGCGCCCAGATCGACGTCGAGCGGATCGTTCGGCGCCGCTCGTTCCCAAAGCACCGGCGTGCGCGATGCGTCGACGCCGAGCGAGGCCAGCAGCCCGACGTCGCTGTCACGCCGGCCGTGCCCCGTCAACGCGAGCTGATCGACGTATCGCTCGGCATCCACGCGCGCCACCGTAGCCTCCGGCGACGCCCAGACTTCGAAATCACGCACGCGGCGGGCAGGGCTCAGACGGCGACGACCGGCGACGGCTGCGTGCCGAGCCAGCCGGCAAGATCGGTCTTGCCGTCGACGTGCGTGCCGTCGCGCAGCTCGCGGCGAAACTCGCCGAACAAGCCGAACGCCTCGGCGAACGCGTCGTGTTTGTGGATCGACTCGTAGTTGAGCTGCGTCGCTCCGACGTACGTCGTGTCGGGAAAATCTCCGTACACATCGAGCACGCGGGCGAGGATCCCTCGCACGACGTCTTCGACGAACTTCGGGTTGTGGTGCGCTTTGTTGACGATGAAGAACTCGTCGGGCCGCTTGAGCAGGTCGTACGTCTCGCTCGACATCGACGACTCGACGATCTCGACCAGGTCCTCGGCTCGGATCTCGTCGGCGAAGGGCGCTTCCGCGCCGATGAACACGCTGCCCCGGCCGCGCTGGTTGTGGGTTGCGACCGGCAGCGCGTCGAGCGCGCGGCCCGCATCGGCTTCCGAGAACCCGGCCTCGATCAGCTCGCGCAGTGAATGCTCGCGCACCATCTGCTGCGCGCACGGGCAGGCGGTCATCCCCTCCGCCTCGACCCCGACGATGCGGCGCGTGCCCTGCGCATCGGCGTGCGCGATACCGATCAGCGTGTACGTCTCTTCCGTGCGCTTCCCGCTCACCGGCGTCCAGCGTTCCAGACCGAACTCGGCACGCAGCCGCACGTCGGCGCGCAACGCGCCTTGCGAATGGACGATCTCACGCGCGATCTGCTCGGTGAGGTCCTCGATACGGGCCGGCTTTTCAGGACGCGCCAGCACGTCGAGCGTCGCCGCTTCGAGCAGCTCCGAAAACCGCGACATGTGCACGCCGGCTTTGTCCGGCGCAAGGTCGGCGACCATCGTGAAGTCGCCGTGGAAGAGCCGCTCTTGGCCGCCGACGTTGAGCCGAATGATGTGCTTGACCGAGGAGACGCCGACCCGGTTCAGCGAGAGCCGCACCTCCGGGGCTTCTTCCTGACGGTTGGCGACGAAGTGGACGGCCCGCGTTTTGCGCGTGATCCAACTCGCGTCGACCGCGGCGGCGAGTTCCCCGATCGTCCTGCCGCTGCGCGGGTCGACGACGCCCGCGGCGATTTCGGCCAGCGGGATCAGGTTGAACGGCCGCGACGCCAGATACGGATGCGGGACGGCGAAGCGGCCGAAGTCGCCGATGAGATCGTCGATCAGCAGAATGTCGATGTCGATCGGCCGCGCGTCGAGCGGGGTACGCGTCTGTCGTCCGATCCCTGTCTCGACGCCGCGGATGAAGGCCTCGAACGCGACCGGATCGAGCGCGGTCGTCAGCCGCGCCGCGGCGTTGAGGAATTTCGGGCCAGCGACGCCGGCGGCCGGAGCGGTTTCGTAGTAGGACGATACCGCCTCGACCCGCGCCTCGCGACGCAGGCGCTGGAGGGCGCCGAGGATCATGCTCTGCCGGTCGCCGAGGTTCGACCCCAACCCGACATAGACGGTATGCATCGCGAACTTAGACCGCGCCGGTGCGATCGGAGTTTCCCGCTTGCGGCGTCCGCGGCATCCGCTCGGCGAAGGCCAGCTCTCCGCGCCGCCCTGGAGCGATCGCAGCCATCATTCGCGCCAACTGCACGGTTTCCGCGACGTCGTGAACCCGCAGGATGCGCGCGCCCGCCGCGATGCCGATCGCGGCGGTGGCGAGCGAGGGAACCAGCAGGTCCTCCGCCGGCCGATCGAAGACCCGACCGATGAAGCTCTTGCGCGAGCTGGCGAAGAGAATCGGATAGCCCAGCGCGCGCAGCTCGGCGAAGCGGTCGAGGATCTCGAGATCCGTCGCCGGTTCCTTACCGAACTCGAGGCCGGGATCGACCGCGATCGCCTCGCGAGCGACGCCCTGCGCGACGGCGCGCTCGGTACGCTCGTAGAGGAAGTCGACGATCTCCGCGAGCGCGTCCCGGTAGACGTAGGTTCCGGGTTCGCGGACGTTCAGTGTCCCCTTGAGGTGCATGACGACCAAGCCGGCACCATGGCGCGCGACGATCTCGGGCAGCGCGGGGTCGGAGAGTCCGCTGCAGTCGTTGATCAGATGGGCGCCGGCCCCAAGGGCGGCGTCGGCGACGGCGGCTTTGAACGTGTCGATGGAGATCGTGAGGTCGAGGTTCGCCGTGACGATCGCCTGCACGACGGGGACGACGCGACCGGATTCCTCGTCTGCGGCGATGCGCGGGTTCCAGTGCGCGTAGGATTGTCCGCCGACGTCGACCACCGCTGCACCGGCCCGCACGATCTCGCGCGCCTTCGCGACCGCCGCAGCGGTGCCGTCGACGCGTTCGTAAAACGAATCGGGCGTGATGTTGACGATCCCCATCACTCGAGCCTCGGCGTCGAGCGCGAGGACGCGATCGCGCGCGCGCAGGACCGCTGCCGGCGCGGCCGCACGATCGAACGCGCGCACGAGGCCCTCGAAGAACGCGCGCACGTCGCCCGAGGCCCACTCGATGCCGCGCTCGAGCGCAGCCCGGGACACGGCGATCAGCGTCGAGGGACCGGCTCCGACGACGACCGCACCGACGCGAATGAGGGCGGCCGACGCGGCCTCGGTGGGCGTGTCGTCGATCGCGAGGATGCGTGCGTCCGCCGCACGTGACAACGCGCGCGCGGCGCCCTCGCTCAGTACCGCGCCGTAGCGCGCACGCACGTCAGCCGCATCGATCGCTGCCAGAAAGCGGACGTTCACGATGCGTGGTTCGACCCGCCCGCCGGCTCACCCTGAACGCTTCAGGGTGAGCGCTGCGGACGGCGCGATTACGTGGGGACCGGGGTGGCAGTGGGCGTCGCGGTCGGGGTGGCCGTCGGTGTATGCGTCGGCGTCGCGGTCGGGGTGGCCGTCGGCGCATGGGTCGGTTCCGGCGATTCGGACGGTTCCGGCGAATGCGACGGTGAGGTCGTCGGCGCATGCGTCGGTTCCGGCGATTCGGACGGCTCCGGCGAATGCGACGGGCTCGGGTGCGGGGTTTCGAACGGCGTCACGACGCCGATGTGCACGACGGCGCTCGATCCGCGGTCGCCGAGAGCGACGATGACGCAGCGTCCCTGACCGACCGGCGTGATCGTCCAGGTCGGGCTGGCGCCGGTCGTGTTCACGATTCCCGTGCAGTCGCCGTGCAATTCGAAGCTTCCGGCGTAGCCGGTCTCTGAGAACGTTACCGGCACCGGCGTATCGGTGATCGCCGAGAACTGCACGTTCTTCGGCGTGGCAACTACCCCCGTGGGCTTGCCGCTCGGCGGCGCGTTGGTCGGAACCGTGCTCGGCACCGGCGTCGGCGACGCAGCGGTCGTCACGACTGCGATAACGGCGAACCAGTACGTTTGATTCGCCACGAAGGAGAGCGGCTGACCGTTCGACGCGAAGACGAATTGGGTGGCGGTCTTGCCGTTGACGGTCGCCGGCGTGACGGTCGCGGGACCTTCGAAGCCTTTTTGCCAGCCCGCCGCGGCGCGCAGCGGATCGTAGAACGCGAGCCAATAGGCCACGCCCTGCGTCAAGATCGTCCCCGGTACCGTGAACGTGAAGCCCGGCGCCTGCGGCAAGTTCAGGTCGGCCGAGAACTGCAGCTTCAGATACGCGAGCGAGTTGCTCTTCGTCTCGTCGCGCGTGGTGCGCCCGCGCACCACGCGGTTCGCCGAGAGCGCCGGCAGAGACGGGTCGACGGTCGACGTGTAGGTCACGGCGATCGTCGTGTCTGCGGAAACGGTCGCCGACGCCGGCAGCGCGGCGTTCGCCGATGCTCCCGTCGCGTCGGACGACAGCGCGACCGGAACGGTCACCGCACCGGGTGCCGCGCTCGGGATCGCGACCGCATTGCTCGACGAGAAGGCCGCCGAAGAGAAAGCCGTCGGGGTCGGGGTCGGGCCGAGTGGCAGCGGCCCAGGGGCGCTGGACGTGCCGCCGCCTCCCCCGCCGCACGCGGCGAGGAGCGCAATGGCAAAAGCAGCGCCGAAAGAAAGACGTCTCATGACTCCTTCATCGGCCGCCGGCGTAGCAAAGACGGCGTGCGCCCCGTCACCATGGTGTCACGACGACACGCGCCGTTCTCCGAACGCGCCGCCCCGAGGAGTGCCTTAGAGCAGAATTTTTCCGACGAATGCAAGCATTGCTGTGTTGAATTGGTGCGGCCGCTGCAGCGGTGCAAAATGGCTCACGCCGCCCAGAACGACCAATTCCGCGTTCGGGATACTCCGCGCAAGATATTCGGCGTGTTCGGGCCTGATGAATTCCTCATGCTCGCTTTGTACGATCGCGACGGGCACGCTGATCTGCGCCAAATCTTGCGCAGAATACTTGGATTGCGTGTTCATCATGAAGGTGACCGCTTCGACGAATGCCTTGAATTGGTCAGGCGTGGCAGATAGTTGGGCGTAATCCTTTGCGTGTCGGCCAAAACAGCGATCCAGTGTCTGAATGGGTTCGGTAATTTGATTGACGCCGCTCAGGTCCATGTTGGAGGCAAAGAAGAACACGCCGGAAACGCGCGTGGGAGCTTTCGCGGCGAGAATCAAAGCGATCGTCGCGCCGTCGCTCCAGCCCACGAAAGCCGCCTTTTCAAGGTCCAGCGTATCCATAACGGCGAGAACGTCGGAGGCCATCAACTCATACATAAATGGCCGGGTGTCGCGCGTGCTGCGGCCGTCGCCACGGCTATCGATCAAAACGGCACGATAGCCGCTCCCGACCAGCGCCGGAACTTGGTAACCCCAATTGCCACCGTGGCCCAAGCCGCCATGCAGCAGGATCACCGGCGAGCCGGAGCCGTACGTGGCGTACCAGATCCGAGCTCCCTCGTGTTCGACGTAGCCCTGGCCGTTCGCGGCCGGCAATGGTGCGGCACCGTCCGCTTCGAACTTCCCCAGGTCGTCGTCGTAAACTTCCATTACGGGCGCTTTTCAGAGTCGGCTTAGATCGTGCGGATGTTCTGCGCGTGCAGCACGCCGCGGACCCGGACCCGCAGGTCGACCAGATGCGCTCGCGTGCCCTCATCGGTCGCAGCCGCGACCGCCCGGTCGAGCCGGCCGTCCAGCTTGATGAGGTTGTAACGCGCGAGCGACTGCGTCTCGCGCGGCAAGTCGAGCTGATCGGCGATCCCACCGGGGAGTGCCGCGATCTGCATCTGCAAGTCGGCGAAGCGGCGCTGCAGTTCGCGATGCGGCGCGTCGATCGAGCGCCGCCCGAGATCGTCGTAGATCGCAGCGTTCGTCCAGGCGAACAGATCGGCGAGCGTCATCGTGTCGCCCGCTTTGCGGACTTTGAGCTCCTCGTCGCCGACGCGAGCGAGGTTCACCGGCGAGAACATCTCCCCGATCACGTCGTCCTGCAGCTCCGCGATCACTTCGCGGATCGGGAAATCGGTCCGGCCGATGCGGTTCGCGCCCCAGTGGAGCCCGTAGCGATTCGGGGCCGCGGCGTTGAGCAGTTCCGGCGAGAACTGGAAGGCGCGCGACGAGAGCACCCAGCGGTCGAGCAGGTCGAACGCGCGGCGCTGCTGCGCTCGCGGGATGGCGCTGAACGGCAGCGGTGCGCCCCGCTCGCTGCGGTGCGAGCGCGAGGTGTAGATACCGCCGACGTACTTCGCCGCGAGCAGGCTCCCGGTCAACTCGCTGTTGAGCAGCGTGATCAGTCCCGAGCGCAGATCCTGGAACGATCGCGTGTCGCCCGGATAGTGCGACGTGAGGTGCTTCGCGACGTCGTCGTCGATGCGGAATTGCTCGTCGACGTACGCGAGCGGATCGCGGGAGAGATCGAAGCGCTGAATCCGCGGATCGATCGAGTTCGACGTGGCGTCCTCATCGGTCCCGTACGCCAGGCCAGGCTCGGTCGAACGCGAGGCGATGCGCGAGAGCGCGACCGCTTCGTCGGACGAGCTATGGACGTTCGGGAAACTGCGATAGCCGTATTCGATCGCCCAGTCGTCGTACGGCCCGAGCTTGGTCGGAAAATAGTCCGCTTGCCGTTCGCCCGGAGCGGCGAGGTTCACCGGCGTGTAGTCCATCACGGAGCCCGTCGTGCCGTGCACGCGCGTGAACGCCGGGTCGTGCAGCTGCGCGAAGCTGAACGCGGTCGAACCCTGGAAGTTGTGCCGCAGGCCGAGCGTGTGCCCGACCTCGTGCATCACCGTGCTGTACAGCCACGCCTGCGCGTAGCGCTCGCGGGCGGCGCCGGTCGCGCGCGGGTTCGCGCGCAGCAGCTGAATCCCGAGCGCCGCCTGTGCGACGGAGTCCTCCTGCACGGAACACTCCTGCGAACCCTCCGCATCCGCGTCCGCGCCGTCCGCGCCGAGCGCGGACTCGGGCGCCGCGTAGGCGTTCGCTCGGCTGCGCTGCGCGGGCATCATGCGATCGACGTAGCCGCGCTTGATCGAGCGCAGCGATTCGCCGTCGATGACGACTTCCGAGCGAATGATCTGTCCCGTGTCCGGATCGCTGACGTGCGGGCTGTAGGCGCTGAAGTCCGGTTGATCCGAGGTGATCCAGCGGACCGTCGTGTAGCGCGCGTCGTCGGGATCCCAGCCCGGTTCGGTCGGCGGATCCTTCACCACGATCGCCTTGGGCCGGCCGATCTTCGCGAATGCGCTGTTCCACGCCAAGATGCCGCGCCGCACCGTGTCGCGGTACTCTGCCGGGATCTCGTCGGTCAGGTAAAACGTGATCGGGCCGTCCTCGAGGTTCCAGCGCTCGATGAACCGTTCGAACGGCGTCGTCGCGGCGTCGTTTCCGTACCGCTTGCGCGCGGTGATGAAATACCCGACCCGATCGTCGGCGAAGCGCGGGACGAAGCGCGGATCCCGTTCGGGGGGCGCGACGACGCTGTAGTGCACGACGATCGGGATACCGCGGCCGTCGGGGACGGTCGGCATCGCGTTCGCCGGACCGTTGAAGGCCAGGTTGACGCTGATCTCATCGTTGCGCGGAAAGCCTTTGGTCACACCGTAGTACGACTTGGTCGAATCGACCGCGAACGACGGTCGCGCGCCCAGGAGCAGCAGCCCCGGCAGCGACGGCGGCGCGGAACCGCGGCCCAAGTCGGCGCCGATTCCCTCGAAGTCGGTCAAGAACAGCGACGGCGAGACGACGGTATGCTTCTTGTCGCTGTCCTCGGCTACGATCGGCGTCGAGAGAATCACCGAATCGGCGACGCTGATCGCCAGCGAATTCGCCGCAGAGGAGCCTTTGTCGGCGACGTATCGCGTGTTCGGCGTGATCCACAAGACCCGCTTGCCGACCCGCTTGAACGTCACTTGGAACGGATCGTATACTCGCCCGGCGAACGCGCCGCTGCCGACGCCGCGCTCGATCGACGGCAGGATGATGTAGGTATGGTCGAAGTTCTCCGGCTTCAGATCGAAGTAGAGGTCGTCGTCCTTGCGCACCAGGTCGATGACGCCGGCTTGGTGTTTCGCGCCCTTCACGAACGTCGCGTAGGACTGCGTGGGAACGGGGCCGCCGACGGTGAGCCGCTGCAGCATCGCTGCTGCCGGCGACAAGCTGACGGCCGGCCGCGGGGAGCCGGGCGCAGTCGAGGGCTCCGATCCGGGAGTGCCGAGCGTCGCGGCCGGCGCGGGCGTCGTGCTGGGCAGCGCCTTCGGGGCAGCCATCGGTGGACTCGGCGGCGATTGCGCCACGGCGAGCGAGGCGGTGCCGAGCAGTATGGCGAGAAAAGCGACGGACGTGCGCCGGATCATCTTTGCTCGTTCGTGAGGAAGGCCGAGGCGCCCGCTATCCTCGCCCACCTCGGGCAGCCGTGCCTCGGCGACGCGAGCTTCGCGCGCTGGGTGGCGCCTATGCGGCGCGCGACGTGGCGCTTTCGCGGCAGTCCACGAAACGTTACGCTGGGTTCCGTGCCCGACTCCGCATACGACCTCGTCGAACTCCGCCGCTATGCCATGCGGCCCGGCTGCCGCGACACGCTGATCGCGCTGTTCGAGCGCGCGTTCATCGAAACGCAAGAAGCAGCCGGCATGGTGCCGGTGGGCCACTACCGCGATCTCGACGATCCCGATAGCTACGTGTGGTTCCGCGGGTTCCCGCAGCGCGCAGGACGGCACGACGCGCTGGAGGCGTTTTACACGTCACCGACCTGGCTCGAACATCGGAACGACGCGAACGCGACGCTGCTCGACTCCGACAACGTCCTGCTGTTGCGTGCTGCACGAGCCGGGAGCGGCTTCGATCTCGAGGGATTGGTCCGGCCGGCCGTCACGGAGTCTGCGGCGGAATCTTTCGTCGTGGTCTTCCTCTTCATGCTCGACGGTCCGCCCGGTGAGGGATTCGTCTCAGCGTTCGAACACGACGTCGTATCCGTCGTCCGCGACCACGCGCGCCGCGTTGCCGCTTTCGTAACGGACGAGTACGCCAACGACTATCCGCGCCTCCCCGTACGCGAAGGGGAATGGGCGGCCGTCGTCCTCGGTATCGCCGCGGACGCGGACGCGCTCGCCGCATGCGTGGGCGCATTCGAGGACGCGGGACTCCGGCCCGAACTGCAGCGGCACGTCAAGAGCCGCGAAACGCTGCGGCTCGCTCCGGCGTCGCGCTCGCTCTTCCGGTAGCAGTTCGGCGGAACGTCAGTTCGAACAAACGAGCATCGGCAACGTGTTGCTCGCGACGACGGCGTGCACTTCGAACGACCAGGCGACCAGACCAACGAACGTCGCAGCGGCCAACGTCGTCCATGGGCTCACCACGCGGCGAGCGACACCCTGCTCGAGCAACGCGCACGGGATCAGGACGATCGCGGCAGCGACGATCGCAAAACATCAGCCCCCAGTCGTAGAGGCCTATTGGTGCGGCGGTCAAGGCGCGTACCGGGAACACCAGCACGTCGTGACCGGACGTGAACAGCGGACGCAAGGCGCCGGGGGAACACGCCGGGCTCCGGCTCAGGGCATCGGGAGCAAGCGCCCGCAACGCAAGCCCAGACCCGGCACACCACGCGAACGCAAGGGCGCCAACCACAAACCAATAGCGCGCCGTCGCCAGCGCCCGCCACCGCATCACCTCGGATAACACGGGTGCCTCACTTTCCGCGCGACCAATGCTGCGCGTTAGCCGTTTGCGTGACGAGCGTCGGTGCGAATCCTTGGAGGTCCGTACGGAGCGCGGAGATCGCCACTGGTGAGGCGAGAAACGCGATCGGGACGTCGCGCAGCAGCAGCGCTTGGATGCGCGCATAGGCGGCGCGGCGAACCGGCTCGTCGTAGTTGGTGAGCGCGTCGTGCTGCGCGGCGTCCATCGCGGGGCTGCAGTAGAACGAATGGTTGTATCCGGCCGGCGGCCGCTGATCGCACAGAAACTGCCCACTGTCGTCCGGATCCATCCCCGCATACCAACCGTACAACGCGAGGTCGTAGCGTCCGCGGGTGAGGATGCCGCCCTGGCTCGGCGGCGCGTCGTAGACGTTGCCGAAGTACGGGTGGATCGAGACGTCGATCCCGAGCGGCCGCAGTTCGCTTTGCAGCTGCACCGCTTCGGCACGATACGTCTGCGACGTCGCGATGATGGCGAGAACGAGCGCAAGACGCCGCGAAGGGCCGTATCCGGCCGCCGCGGTCAGACGCTGCGCCGCGGCCGGGTCGTGCAGAATCGGCGTCAGCTTGCGATCCGTCGCCCACAGCGCGGGCGGGAGATCGGCGATCGCCGGCGCGTAGTAGCCGTGGGTGACGTTGGTGCGAAACGCTGCCGCATCCGCCGCCTCGGCGACGGCACGGCGCAGGCGCACGTCGGTCATCGGCCCGCGCCCGTTGTTCATCATGATCCCGAAGTAGGCGTTGAGCGGCGCGCTCGAAATGCGGATGCCTTCGATCGAGGACGCGTTCGCCGCCGCGTTAGCTGAGAGTCCGATCACGCCGTCGAGGTCACCCGAGCGCAGCGCGACGAGCTGGCTGTTCTCGTCGGGCATGAAGCGCACGGCGATGCGCGGGATCGCCGGCTTTCCGCCCCAGTACGCACCGTTGGCCGCGAGTTCGAGGCGGTCGCCGCGCGTCCAGCGCACGACCCTGTACGGACCGGTGCCGATCGGCGCGCTCGCGAGCGGCGATCGCGAGAGCGCTCCGTGCAGCAGATGCGCCGGCGCGAGATAGTACGGCGCGTCGCTCTCGGCGAAGACCGTGCCGACGAACGGCGCGAACGGACGCTTCAGCACGAAGCGCACCGTATACGCGTCTGGCGTCTCGACGCGCGCGACGACGTCGTAGCCGTGGCGCGTCTGCACTGGATTCTTCGGATCCATCACCGCACCGAACGACGCGGCGACGTCGGCGCTGGTGAACCGCGCCCCGTCGTGCCACACGACGCCGCGCCGCAGGCGGTACGTGATGCGCAAGCCGTCGGCGCTGATCCCGCCGTTGTAGCGGCTCGGCACGGCGAGGGCGAGCGCGGGAACCGGCCGTCCCGCCGCGTCGCACGCGATCAGCGGATCGGCGATCAGCCGCAGCAGTTCGTTCTCGGTGATCGACTGCGCGAGCAGCGTCACGAGGCTGTGCGGTTCTTGCGCGACCGCCAGCCGCAATTCGTCCGGATGCGAACGCGCGGGTGATCCGCAGCCGCCCAGGAGCGCGGCGGCCAGCGAGAGCGCCGCGAAAGCGCGCCGCGGCATCCGGGTTAGTCGGATTCGCCGTAGAGCGGACGCACGTCGCGTTCGCCGCGGTGCAGGTAGTCGACGCCGTTCATCCAGTCGGGACGCGGCGCGTCCTTGAGCCAGTGATCGAACCACTCGTCGAGATGGACGGTCCAGAACTTCTGGTTCTCGCGTTGGCGCAGGCCGTGTTCTTCGCCGTCGAAAGCGAAGAGATACGCTTCCTTGCCGAGCCGCCGCATCGCGGTGATGAACTCGATGCCCTGGAACTGCGGCACCGCGCCGTCGAGATCGTTGTGAACGGTCAGGTACGGCGTCGTGACGTTCTTGATGCCGAACAGCCCCGAGTTCTCCAGGTAGAGGTCCGGACGGTCCCACGGCGTCGCCCCGATGCGCGACTGCGTGCGCTCGTACTGCGACTCACGCACGACCCCGCTCTCGAGCCGGATCCCGGAATACGCGCTGAACATGTCGTCGACCGCGGCGCCCGCTTCGACGGCGCGGAAGCGGTGGGTCTTGGTGATCATGTAGTTGATCTGGTACGCCGCCCACGAATGTCCCGCGATCCCGACCCGCTGCGGATCGACGTAACCCGTCGTCAGCGCCGCGTCCACCGCAGCGTTGATGCAGTTGAGCGCGCTCGCACCGGGATGCCCGGCACGATAGCGGACGTCGGGCAGCACGACGACGTAGCCGTTGGAGACGTAGCGCGACATGTTCGGACTCGTCCCGGGCGCGGGCGAGTAGAACTGGTGAAACGTGCTGCTGTACGTCTCGTAGAAGTACACCAGAAGCGGTGCCTTCTTCGCGCGCGTCAACCCGTCCGGGACGAGCATGACGGCGCGCAGGGGCGTTCCGTCCGCCGCCGTATACGAGATGAGGAGCTCGGTCCCCCAGCGGTACTTCGCCTGCTGCGGGTTGGCGCTCGTGACGCGGTCGATATGCCGGAACGACGCGTCCGAGGCCCAGAGGTCGCGGTACTCGCGGAACGATTCGCGCGAGAAGACGAAGCGATCGGCATGTTTCGCCGCGATCGGCGGCAGCGTGAGATCGTGCAGGCCGGCGTTGAACACGCTGCGCGTACCGTTCACGAGCTCGTCGGCCCGGAACAGCACCGCCGGGACGCCGCCGGCGGGCTCGACGCGCGCGTACCCGCTGGCGTACGTGCGCGTGTCGATCAGCGAGAGCAGGATCGGCCGATCGACGGCAAACGCGCCCGCGTCGGGATCGGTCTGCACGGGGCTGTAGACCGTGCGCTCGCGCCGTCCGGCACCGCGGGTCAGGTTCGTCGCCTCGCCGGTGTCCGGGTCGGCGAGCCACACGTCGTACTGATCGTAGAGCAGCACGCCGCGGTCGCCCGCGAGCCAGCCGCCGGAACCGTACGGCGGGGGCGGCGCAGGGTGATCGTCGTCGACGTTGTGAAACGCGACGCCCGCGTGCGGTGCGAGCACGACCCGCTTGCCGTCCGCTACGCGCAACGCAACCCAGTGCCGCGACGCCTCGTCCCAGGTCAGCGCATAGCGGCCGCCGGGCGAGAGATCGCCGCCCGCCGCGTGACGCGCGAGCAGCGTACGGCGGCCGTCGGCGAGCGAGACGGCGTAGAGGTCGCAAGAGAGCCGGCCGAGCCACGATCCCGCGCGCAGGTACGGACGCTCGTCGCTGCCCAGCGCGATGTCGGGATTCTCGTTGCGCATCACGTCGCGCAGGGTCGTCGACCCGAGCTGCGCGAACCGCGCGGCGGCGAGATCGTACACCGCGAGATAGGTGCGCTTGCGCTCCTTGTCCGCATCGTGCTTCTGCTGCGACTGCAGCACGTCGTCGTGCCAGGTCCACAGGTCGACCTTCGTCGGTTCGGGCGTTCCCGACGGCATCGGCGTCGGCGCGACGGCCGTCCCGAGAAAGAGGCGCTTGCCGTCGCGTGAGAACGCGAGCGTGCCGTTGGCGTTGGCGTTGGGTGTGATGTCCGCCGGCATCCCCGCCGTGCCGACATCGACGGCTTTGTGCGCCGCGAGCTTCGTCGTGCGCAGGTCGACGACGTACGCCGCATCGTGTGGAACGTCGTTTTTGTAGGTCGCAACGTCGCTCAAGAACGCGAGCGTCGACCCGTCGCGCGCGATCGCCAGATCGCGATAGCGGCCTGCGCCGGTGAGGACGTCGGACGTGGTTCCGCGCGCGACGTCGTACACGTGCAATCCGTCGCCCTTGCCGTTCTTCGTCTCGGTTGCGTAGGCGACGAACCGGTCGTCGTCGGAAACGACGTAGTCGGTCGCGTCGGCTGCGGTGACGCGTGTGCCGGCAGGGAGATCGCGAATCGTCAGCGTCGAGCCGGTGTCCTTCGTTTTGTCGGCCTTGGGCGCCGGGTACGCCGCGGCCGCGGCGGGCGAGGTACTCGGCGCCGGCGTCGGTTCCGCGCGATAGGCGATCACCGGTCCCCCGCCCTTGGCGACGGCGACGTTCTTCACGTTTTCGACGATCTCGGCGCCCGCGACGGCGTCCAGATCGAGCATGCCCAGGCCCGCTTTCGGTTGCTGCGCCTCGGGCTTCTTCGCCTTCTTCGCGGCGTCGACGTCCTTCTTCACGGCGACGTGGGTGAACACGACGAAGCGCCCCGCGCCGGCGAACGCCGGTGCGCTGCCGCGCGACTCGCGCCGTTCGGTGCCTGCATCGAGATCGCGCACGACCAGCGTCGGATCGCCGTCCTCGGGCGTCAGCGCGTATGCGAGATGCTTCCCGTCATCGGAGAGCTTCGGCGTACGGATCGCGTTCCACGAGTCGTACGCCTTGTAGTCGAGCGGACCGGGCGCATCGGCGGCGACGCGTTGTGGAACCGCAGGGAGCAGCGCGCACACGAGTGCGAGCGCGACGGAAGGACGGGCGCCGAACATTCGGCGTCGGTACCTCGTACAGCCGAGGACACCTGCCGCGGCGTTCGCGTGAACGCCACGCTGACCGGAGGTAGCATCCACGGCCGCACCAAAAAAAGTTCGTTCGCCGTGTCGATCTCGCGGGGGTAGGGTCGACGTGAGGGTAGAGCACCAACGCCGCAAGGAGACACGACGAATGCGATTCATGGTTCTGCTCAAGGCCGATGAGAACACCGAGGCCGGCATCATGCCGAGCGAACAGCTCCTGGTCGCCATGGGCCGGTACAATGAGGAGATGGTGAAAGCCGGCGTCCTTCTCGACGGCAACGGGCTGCAGGCGAGCTCGAAGGGCGCGCGGGTCACATTCTCCGGCCAGAAGCGGACCGTGACCGACGGCCCGTTCACCGAGACGAAGGAGCTGATCGCCGGCTATTGGCTGATTCAGGTAAAGTCGAAAGAAGAGGCGGTCGAATGGGTCAAGCGCTGCCCGAATCCACACGAAGGAGACGCCGAGATCGAGATTCGCCAGGTGTTCGAGACCGCGGACTTCGTCGATGCCGGCATCTCGCCCGACAACGAGGCCTTGCGCAAAGAGCCCGAACTGCGCGCGCAATCCCAGACGCTCAAGAACTCGTGATCCACTGATCGATCGCCGTGTCGGCTTCCGATACGCATCGCGCGATCGACGCGGTCTGGCGGATCGAATCGGCGAAGCTGATCGCTGCGCTCGCGCGGATCGTGCGCGACGTCGGTTTGGCCGAAGATCTGGCGCAGGACGCGCTCATCGCCGCGCTCGAGCAGTGGCCCCGGACGGGCATCCCCAACAATCCGGGCGCCTGGCTCATGGCCACCGCGAAGCATCGCGCGATCGACGTCCTCCGCAGGAGCACGCGGCTCGAGCGCAAGCACGAAGAGCTCGCGCGCCGGATCGAGGCGCAACTCGAGACGGCGCCCGATCTCGAGGCGCGGATCGACGACGACGTCGGCGACGACCTCCTGCGCCTCATGCTCATCGCCGCTCATCCGGTGCTCTCGACCGACGCGCGCGTTGCGCTCACGCTCCGTTTGCTCGGGGGTTTGACGACTGAGGAGATCGCGCGCGCATTCCTCGTCCCCGCAGCGACCATCGCCCAGCGAATCGTCCGGGCGAAGCGAACCCTCGGCGAGGCGCGCGTCCCGTTCGAGGTGCCGCGCGGCGCGGAACTCGCCGGCCGCCTCTCGTCGGTGCTCGAGGTGCTCTACCTCATCTTCAACGAGGGCTACTCGGCGACTGCGGGCGACGACTGGATGCGACCTGCGCTGTGCGAGGACGCGCTCCGTCTCGGCCGGATCCTGGCCGAGCTGGCTCCGCAGGAACCGGAGGTCCACGGCCTCGTTGCGCTGATGGAGATCCAGGCGTCGCGCTCGCGAGCCCGCATCGGCCCGGGCGGAGAACCCGTCCGGTTGGTCGATCAAGATCGCGCGCGCTGGGATCACGTCTTGATCCGCCGCGGCCTCGCCGCGCTCGAACGATCGGAGAATGCCGGCGGCGCGCTCGGCCCGTACGGGCTCCAGGCCGCGATCGCCGCGTGTCACGCACGAGCCGGTACGTTTGCAGAGACGGACTGGCCGCGCATCGCGGCGCTCTACGATGCGCTGGCCCAGCTCGCGCCCTCGCCGGTGGTGGAGTTGAATCGTGCGGTCGCGCTCGGGATGGCATTCGGTCCGGCGACCGGCCTCGAGCTCGTCGATGCGCTCGCGTCGGAGCCGTCGCTCCGGGCGTACCATCTCTTGCCGAGCGTGCGCGGCGACCTTCTCGCAAAGCTCGACCGCTTCGACGAGGCACGCGCCGAGTTCGAACGCGCGGCTTCGCTCACGCGAAACTCACGCGAGCGCCGGCTGCTCCTCGAACGCGCGGCCGCGTGCAGGGACCGCCGAAGCGCCGATCAGACCGTCGTCAACCAGGGTCCCGGAGCTTCCCGTACGCCGCGCACGACATCGTGATAGGTCGTGCGAAGCCGCTCGGTCAGCGGACCCTCGCCCTCGAAGCGGCGATCGTCGATCTGCGAGATCGACACGACTTCCGCCGCGGTCCCGGTGAAGAACGCCTCATCGCAAAGGTTGAGGTCTTCGATCGTGAGCGGGCGCACGCGGGTCGTGATGCCGGCGTCGCGCGCGATCGCCAGCACGCTGGCGCGTGTGATGCCGGGCAGGATGTCGGCATCCGCGTCGTTCGTGAGCAGCACGCCGTCGCGCACGACGAAGATGTTCTCGCCCGAACCCTCGGCGACTTCGCCGCGATCGTTCAGCAAGATCGTCTCGCCGAAACCGCGCCGGTGCGCGTCGGCGAGTGCGCGGATCGAGTTCGTGTAGTGACCGCCGGCCTTCACCGTCGACGGCAACGCGCGCGACGGCGTCTTCATGAAGGGAGAAACCGTCGCGGTCAATTGCCCGACTACGCCGCCCGGGAACAGTCCTTCGAACGGGAGCACCGCGATCATCACGTGCACGTCGCACTCGCGCCCCGGATTGAGACGCACCGTTTCGCCGCCGAAGTAGGCCAGCGGGCGGACATAGGCGGCGTCGCGACCGCTCGCGCGAACCGTCTCGACGATCGCCGCGCCCAGCGCTTCCGCGTCGTACGCTAATTCCATACCGTAAGCGGCGGCTCCGGCGACCAGCCGGTCGACGTGCTCGCGCAGGCGGAAGATCGCCGGACCCGCCGGGGTCGGGTAGACGCGGATCCCCTCGAAGACCGACGAGCCGTAGTGCAGCGCATGAGTGAGCGCGTGGACGTGCAGGCGGTCCTCGTCGAGCAGGCAGCCGTCGAGCCACACGGTGGTGGCGGTCCGGGTCATCACGGGCAGTTCTCCTCGGAAACGACGAACGCCCCGGCCGTTGCGGCCGGGGCGTTCGTTTCGCTTGTTCTGGTTTCTAGCGTTATGCGAACGACGATCCGGCCGGCGAGCGAAGCTCGACGATAAGAATACCAACCGGAAGGACGAAATAGCGCGATGCCATGTTCGCGAAGCCTAGCACGGCCGCGGCCCGCGGTCAAGCGGGCCGCCGCCGTGTATCAGGGCCGAATAGAAATGTCCCCATCTCAGCCGAATAGAAATGTCCCCGTCGCTGGTGGAAGGCCGCCCCATGAGGAGCGACCTGACCGTCATGAGCCAGCGCGAGATCCTTCGACTCCAGGCCATGCAGAGGCTGGACTCCGGCAGCCTTAGCCAAGCCGACATCGCGGCCCAACTCGGGCTGTGCGTGCGCCAAGTCAAACGGCTGCTGCGACGCTATCGCCTGCACGGCGCGAGCGGCCTCATCTCACAAAAACGCGGCAGGCCGAGCAATCACCGCACCGACCCAGCCCTGCTTGCGCGAGCTCTGGCAATCGTCGCGAGCCGGTACGCCGACTTCGGACCAACGCTTGCCTCCGAAAAGCTCGCCGAACGTGATCAGATTCGCATTCCTAAAGAGACCTTGCGAACCGCCATGATCGCCGCCGACCTCTGGAAGCCCCGTCGATCAAAACGGTCCAAAGCGCACCCGCCGCGCGAACGACGCGCGTGCTTCGGCGAACTCGTCCAGATCGACGGATCGCACTCGCCGCAAGCCAAAGGCCGCGTGGAACGGGCCAACGGCGTGTTGCAAGATCGGCTCGTCAAAGAACTTCGGCTCGAGAACATCTCGACGATCGACGACGCCAACGCGTTCGTGCCGAACTTCATCACACGCTACAACGAGCGGTTCGCTGTGGAACCGCGCTCGACGATCGACGCGCACCGGCCAGTCGCGTCAAACGTCGATATCGACCGGATTCTCTGTTCCTGGCATCCGCGGGTCATCTCGAAAAACCTCACCGTACAATTCGGATCGAGCATCTACGAAATCATCGAGAACGCTCAGCCCCGGCGGCTGCAACACGCACGCGTCATCGTCCTTGAACGAAAAGACGGCACCGTCGTCATCGAGCGGGACGGGCAAAGCCTCCCGTACCGAATTCGCCCGATCGCCGACCGCCGGCCGAAAACTGTCGATGCCAAGACGCTCGCCGACTCAGACCAGTCGAGCCACGACCACCGCGCCCCGAACCCCAAGAAGGGCCATCGCCTGCCTCCCGAACATCCCTGGACCATGAGCGAAGCCGTACCTTCTCCTTATGGACAGAGCTACCTGGCGACCGCCGGATTCTCGAGGACGCCGATCCCCTCGATCTCGACGCGGACGCGCTCGCCCGGCTTGATCCAGCGCCGCGGATTGCGCGAGGTCCCGACCCCGGCCGGCGTCCCGGTCGCGACGATGTCGCCGGGCTCGAGCGTCATCACCGCCGAGAGTTCGGCGATGATGCGCGCGACGCCGAACACCATCTCCGACGTCGAGGAGTTTTGCAGCACCTCATCGCCGATCGTCGTGCGGATGCGCAGCGCTTGCGGATCGGCGATCGCATCGCGCGTCACCAGCACCGGACCGCACGGACCGTGCGTGTCGAAGACCTTGCCCATCGTCCACTGCGACGTGCGCATCTGGTAATCGCGCACGCTGACGTCGTTGAAGCACGTGTAACCGGCGACGTACTGCAGGGCATCCGCCTCGGTGACGCGCCGCGCGCGGCGTCCGATGACGAACGCGAGCTCCGCCTCGTAGTCGACGCGATGCGACTCGGGCGGGATCACGATCTCCTCACCGTCGCCGATCAGCGTGTTCGGCCACTTCGCGAAGACGGCGAGCGATTCGGGGAGCGGAAGCTTCACCTCCGCCGCGTGATCGCGATAATTGAGTCCGATGCAGACGATCTTCGCCGGATTCGGGATCGGCGGCAGCAGCCGGACGCCGTCACGGCGCGCGAACGCGCCCTCCGGCGCCGCGTCCGCCGCGGCGCGCGCTTGCGCGAGTCCCTCGTCGCCTAGGGCCAGGAGGGCTATCAGACTGTCCGGCAACGACCGGTCCGCCGCTTGGAGGTCGACGATGCCGCGGTCGGTCCAGACGCCGGCGCGGGCCGCACCATCGGCGCGCAGGTAAGTGCAAAGATTCATTTGTCCTCGTGGTTTAGGTAGGCAAGACCCGGGGTACCGATAGGCGCGAGGGGCCTTCAGCACTACGACGCAACACGCCCTCGGAGACACACGGCGCCGTCCGCACCAGTTCTGGTGGACGGCGCCGCTCTCTTTCCCGGCGCGGCCGCATTCATGACATTGCGTGTCATGTATCGTCTTTCACGACGGAGCCGCGGTCGAGCCGCACGACCGGCGCCGAGAACGCCGCGACGTCGGTCTCGTCGTGCGTCACCAGCACGACCGGCACGTCGAGCGCGGCGAGCACAGCACGCACCTCGTCGCGCACGGTACCGCGCGTCGCGTGGTCGAGCGCCGCGAACGGCTCGTCGAGCAGCACCGCACGCGGCGTCCAGGCCAGCGCCCGGGCCAGCGCGACCCGCTGCCGTTCGCCGCCCGAGAGCGCGGCGGGGCGCGCGCGCGCCAGCGCTGCGATCCCGAGCCGCTCGAGCCACGCGTGCGCCTGCGCCGCGCGGTCCGCGCGCGGGACGCCGCGCGCGGCGAGGCCGAACGTGACGTTGCCGAGCACGTCGAGATGCGGAAAGAGCGCGTATTCCTGAAACACGAACGCGATGTCGCGGCGGAAGGCGGGGACGCCGTCGAGCGCCGCGCCGTCGAGCGCGACGCGCCCCGCATCGGGTCGCGAAAGTCCGGCGATGATCCGCAGCAACGTGGTCTTTCCCGCGCCGCTCGGCCCCGCCAGGACCGTTACGCCGCGCCCGAACGTCGTCTTCACGTCGAGTTCGAAGGTGCGCAGCGTTTTGCGGACCGCGACTTCGATCACGCCGCGCGCCGTTCCAGCAGGCGCGTCGCGACGACCACCGCGAGCGCGATCGTGACCAGCACCAGCGCCAACGCCGACGCGAGATCGATGTCGCCGTTCTCCAGCCCGAGATAGACCGCGAGCGGGAGCGTCTGAGTGACGCCGGGCAGGTTTCCGGCGAACATGATCGTTGCGCCGAACTCGCCGAGCGCCCGCGCCCACGCGAGCACCGCGCCGCCCGCAAGCGCGGGAAACGCCAGCGGAACCGTGACGCGCGCGAACGTCCGCAGCGGCCCCATCCCCAGCGTCGCCGACGCGTCCTCATACGATCGTTCGACCGCCGCGAATCCGGCCCGTGCGCTGCGCACGTAGAACGGCGCGCCGACGAACAGCTGCGCGAGGACGACGGCGGCGGTGGTGAACGCGATGCGAAGGTGCAGCGGTTCGAGCAGCGGCGCGGCCAGGCCGAATCGTCCGAACACGAAGAGCAGCGCGAGCCCGGCCACCGCGGGAGGGACGACGATCGGCAGATCGACGAGCGCGTCGACCAGCGTGCGGCCCGGAAATTCTCGGCGGGCGAGGACGTATGCCAGCGGCGTTCCGAGCACGAGGGTCAACGCGAGCGACCACGCCGTCGTGAACAGCGAGATGCGCAGCGCCGCCTGGGCCGGCGCGCCGGCGATCGCCCGCGCGAAGGCGGCCGGGGAGAGGTGCGCGTAAAGCGCCGCCAACGGCACGGCGATGAACGCGACCAGCACGGCCGCAGCGATCGCCACCAGTGCGCGGATCATCGCTCGAGATCGCCCGCGACCCGCATCGCTGGCGGCTACGACCGGACGCGGTGCGCGACCTCTCCGGCGACGAGCGCCTTGCGATGCGGCCGATCGAGTCGCCGATCGAACGCCGGGCCCTTGTACGAGGAATACGTCCGCTTTCGGCCTTTTGTACGAAGGGATCGGAAGGCGTCCAGTGGCATATATTTCTCCCGCCTTTCGCAGCCCGCGTCGCGGGGACGCATCCATCTGGCGGTGGAGGAGGCAGTATGGCGACGACGTTGGAACGCGCTCCGCTCGCGGAGCGCTCACGTTTGATGTTGCAGGACGACGAACGGCAGTGGTTCCTCGACGGCGCCGAGGCGCGCGACGGGATGCGCTTCCGGCACGCATTTCGCGACTACCTCGAAGCGTACGGCCACCCGGCGAGCGACTTCGATGCCGCCGAGGCCGTCTACGGCGAGCTCGTCGGCAACTGCGTGCGCCACGCCCCGGGGCCGATCCGGATCGAATTCCGTTGGGCAGACTCGACGCTCGTGGTGGTCGATACCTGCGACCGCCTGCGAACGTGGCCGTTTTCGCCCGGTGATACCAGCGAAGAGTGCACGCACCATTCGTTCGCGATCGTGAGCGCACTGACCGGACGGGTGCTCGTCACCCGCGGCGCGGGCGGCGGGACGCGCGCCAGCGTCGTCCTCCCCGTAATGGCCGCCACCGACCTGTAGAAAAAGGGCCTGCGAACGTGCCGGATCTCGGCGCTTAGCGGCTCCCGACGGGCTTCGGCCGGTTGGCGAATTGTTCGACCGCCTCGGCCAGCGTCTCGTTCGCGATCTCCGTCAACCCGGCGTTGATGTTCGTTCCCTTGTGCACTTTGTTCGCGGTCGTGAACGTCTTCCACCGCACGACGCCGGTGCAGTCGATCAAGAACAGCTTCAGCCGCGCGCGGATCGGTGAGCGGTCGAACGCGCCGGACGACGAGACCACGCCGCCGACGACCGGGAGGAATCCGGTCAAGTTGCGTTCCTTCGATTGCTCGAATCGCAGCTGCGGCACCAGCAGTCCTTGCGCACCGTATTCGCCGCACAGGCGGCCGGCCGAGCCGACGGCTTCGATGGCGTCGATCGGCGGCGCGATCTGCGAGCGGATCTGCCGTTCGGAGAGATCGACCGAAAACTGCTGGGTCGCGCCGTTCTGGACGGGGTCGGTGTCGCCGGGCTCGCCGAACGGGATGATGACGTACAGCCCGGTGGGCTGTTGGATCGCCAGCGCCGGCGCCGCACTCGAAAGGGCGAGGAAAACGGCCAAGCCGAGGTGTCGCACAAACATCGTCTGCGGATGAACGTTCGAGGCCGGTCGGCACGTTCCCGACAGAAGACACCGAGCTCGCGGCCCCCACTGCTACGCCGGCGGACCGCCGCAGGGGTTCTCGAACCCCTCGCTTCCTCGTAAGCACCAGGCCGCTGCCGCAACCTGCGCCGGTGAGGCCACGTCTCTAGCCAACGATGTCCGCGCTCTTCTCTCCCATGACGCTGCGCGCAGTGCCGCTGCGCAACCGCCTCGTCGTCTCGCCGATGTGCGAGTACTCTTCGCTCGACGGGTTCGCCGGTGACTGGCATCTGGTCCATCTCGGAAGCCGCGCCGTCGGCGGCGCGGGGCTCGTGCTCACCGAAGCAGCCGCCGTGACGCCGGAAGGCCGCATCTCGCCGCAAGACCTCGGCATCTGGCAGGACGAGCACGTCGAGATGCTCTCTCGCATCGCGCGGTTCTGCAACGAGCAGGGCGCGCAGTGGGGGACGCAGCTCGCGCACGCCGGACGCAAAGCCTCGACGAAGCGGCCGTGGGAAGGCACGGGCGCGGTCGCGCTCGCCGACGGCGGCTGGGTTCCGGTTGCGCCGGGTACCGACCCCTTCGATCCGACCTATCCGGTCCCCACGGCGCTCGACGAGGAGGGCATCGCTGGGATCGTGCGCGCCTTCGCCGCGGCGGCGGAGCGCACGCGCGCCGCCGGCGGAACGGTGATCGAGATCCACGCCGCGCACGGCTATCTGCTCCACGAGTTCCTCTCGCCGCTGATCAACCACCGCACCGATCGCTGGGGCGGCAGCTTCGAAAACCGCACGCGCCTGGTGCGCGAGGTCGTCGCGGCGGTGCGCGGCGCGTGGCCCGAACGGTTCCCGCTCTTCGTGCGCATTTCGGCGACCGATTGGGTCGACGGCGGGTGGGACATCGAGCAGAGCATCGAGCTCTCGCGCGTGCTGCGCGGCGAAGGCGTCGATCTCATCGACGCGAGTTCCGGCGGCGCCGTACCGGTCCCGCCCGGCGCGATGCCGATCGGCCCGCTCTTCCAGACGCCGTTCGCGGAACGGATTCGGCGCGAGGCCGGCATCGCGACCGGCGCCGTCGGCATGATCGTCGAACCGGCCGACGCCGAAGCGATCGTCGCGGACGGCCGCGCCGACCTGGTCGTCATGGCGCGCGAACTGCTGCGCGATCCGTACTGGCCGCTGTTCGCCTCGCGCGCGCTCGGCGCCGAGATGCCGTGGTCGAATCAATACGCGCGCGCCAAAGGCGACCGCGCGACGATGCGCGTTCCGGCCAAGGTCTGATCGCGCATCGGGACACTCCGCAGCTCTCCCCTTCCGAGTATCTCAATCTCGTTGCCGACCCGCATCAGGGAAATGCGGAATCGGAGAGCTTTGTCGGGGTCGTCGCAGCAACTGCCGAGGGCGCCGGCGGACTCATCGGCTATGGAATGGAAACGCTCGGCGAGTACCTCGACGACAAGACGAATCAACCCGGGAGCCCCGAGGATTCGTCGCACGCCGCCGCTCCCGAATCGCACGCCTCCGCAGACGCAACCGCAAGCGGCAGTTTCGATGCCGGCATGCCCGATGCGCCAGCGGTCACGCCGGTAATCAGGACCATGTCGATTTCGGCGCGCCGGATTTCGGCGCGCACGGGGGTTGAGCAATGCCGGCCATGAATCACGCGGCCTCCAGCGTCGCTGCCGCAAAGATGCTTTTCGATCGAGGGCGTCTCGAAGAGAGCGCCGCCGCATTCGGCGACGTGTCCGCGTCGCCGGACCACGCAATCCGAAGAACGGCCACGCGACCTACTATCTCGGGCTGATCGCCGAGCACGATGGCGACGAGATGCGAGCGCTCGGGTTGTATACCCGGGCGTTGGCACTCGACCCCTCGATCGGCGATGCGAAAGAACGGCGCTCGGATGACGAACGGTGCGGTTCCCAGCGGCGTCACCGCAGACGCCCCGATCGAAGACGAACCCATCGCGGGTTCGTTGTATGCGCTCATCGAGCAAAACCGCAGCCCCACCGGCCGCGCCGCGTTAGCCGGCGTCACCGCGCTCGACGCGCGCGCTCACCCGAGGCTGCTCGCCCGAGCCGAAACCGATACCATCACGATGGCGCTCGCCCTGCTTCCGCTGGGGACGTGTTTGCTCGCGATCGTGTTTTCGTCTCGCAACCTCCTTTCAACGTTCTTTCGGCAGCGCTTCGCGTGGGGCTGGCCGCACGATCACGCGGCCGCGGCGCACCTTTCGGCGCTGATCTTCTCATCCGTGATGGTCATGCTCTGCCTTTGACTCGTTCGCGTCCTCTGGCTCTGGCTCGTTTGCCGCACGACGACGCTCGAGTTTGCCGAAGCGAGGCTGTCCATCGAATCCGGCGTCTTCGGCAAGAAGCTCCGCGTGATCGAGCTCTACCGCATTCGCGAGCTGTACATCAAACAGAACTTCTGGAACAGGTTTACGAACGACGGCTCTCTCGTCGCCAAGTATGACGAGGCCGACGGCAGAGGCGTCCTCGAGCTCGTCGGGTTCTTCCCGTTCGACGAGCTTCGCCTTCGGCTCGACGGTCTGAGAAACGTCGTCGTCCTGCTGCGCTCCGGTCCGTGGGGCGCCGGTATCCGGTACTAGTCCGGACCGCGCGAGCCGACGGGCGTCAGCCCGTCACCCGCAGCCCCGCCGCGATCCCGTTGATCGAGAGCCGTATGGTATCGCGCAAGACGGGATCCGGCCGCGCGCGATACTCGCGCAGCAGGCGGACTTGCAGCAGCGAGATCGGGTCGACGTACGGATTGCGCAGCGCGATGCTGCGCGCGAGCGTCGGGTCGTCGGCGAGCAGCGCGTCGCGCCCGAGGATCGCCAGCACGGCGTCGACCGACGACGCGTACTCCGCCCGAATCGCCGGCAGGTAGCGTTCCGCGGCGGCCGTGTCGGGCAGCAGCCCGCGCACGTACCGTTCGAAGATCGCCAGGTCGGCGACCGCCAGCGCGCGCTCGACGCTGCGCAGCAGGGTGGCGAAAAACGGAAAGCCTGACGCCATTGCGCGCAGCGTGTCGAGCTCTTGCGGCACGGAGCGGATCGCGGCGCCGAAGCCGTACCAGCCGGGAAGCATCGCGCGCGCTTGCGTCCAGGCGAACGCCCATGGGATCGCGCGCAGATCGGCGACGGAGCGGCGCGCTCCGCGCCGGCCGGGCCGCGAGCTGATCTGCATGTCGCCGATCTCGTCGAGCGGCGTGCAGGCCGCGAAGAAGTCGAGGAACTCCGGATCCTCGGCGAGCTCGAGGTAGGAACGCTCAGCGATCTGCGCGAGGCGGTCGAGCAGAGCGCCCCACTGCGGCGAAATTGCCGCCGCCGGCTCGCGCGTCGCGCGCAGCGCGGAGGTGAAGGCGAGTTCGAGGTTGCGGCGCGCGAGCGAGGGGAGGCCGTAGCGCGCGCCGATGACCTCACCTTGCTCGGTCACCTTGAACCGTCCGGTGTGCGCTTGCGGCGGCTGCGCGTCGATCGCCTCGCGCGCGTCCGCCGCGCCGCGACCGACCGAACCGCCGCGGCCGTGAAAGAAGCGCAGCGTGACGCCGTGACGCGCGGCCACGCCGGCAAGCGCGCCCTGCGCGCGATAGACAGCCCACGGGCTCGCGAGCGGCCCCATCAGCTTCGTCGTATCGGAGTAGCCGAGCATGACTTCCCACGTGCCGCCGCACGCGTCCACGTGCGCGCGAAACGGCGCCGTCGACAGCAGCGCCTCCGCGATGCTCGCCGCGCCGGCCAGCGCGGTAGCGCTCTCGAGCAGCGGCACGATCTGCGCGGGGCCCGCGTCCAAGGCACCGGCAGCTCGAACGAGCGCGTGCAGCGCAAGCACGTCGAACGCCGATTCGGTCCCGGCCAGAATGAACGTTCGGACCGCGCCCGGGCCGCGCCGCCGCACGCCCGCGACCGCGCTCAGGGAGGCGATCGCGTCGGTCGTTTCGGGCGAGAACGACACCGTGGTCGGTATCAGCGGCCGCGCCGAGCGGAGCTCGCGCTCGAACCATGCGGCAAGGGTCGCTTCATCGCGCGTCGAGAGCGCCGGGAGCTCCGGCTCCACGATGCGCACGACCTCGTCGAGCGCGTTCCAGACGCGATCGCGGTGCTGCCGCCATTCGAGCTCGCACAGGTGAAAGCCGAAGATGTCGACGGCGCGGCTCAAGCGGCGCAGCGGACGCGCCACGTCGTCTCCGCTGTGCGCGCTCGCGCTGCGCTCGAGCACGGCGAGGTCGGCGAGAAACTCTGCCGCATCGGGGTACGCGCCCTCACGGTCCGCGATCGCGAGGGTCAGACGCCGATGGACGAAGGCGAGCTTGCGGCGATACGGTTCCGCTTCTTGGCGCGGTCCGACCGTGTACCGCACGTCCGGCAGCGCGGCGCTGTCCGCATCGACCGACGCGAGGAGTTCCCGTGAAACCTCGCCGCGCACGGCATCCTGTGAGAACCGCACCTGGAGGTCCTCGACGGCGCGCTGATAGCGTTCGAGCACGAAACGTCGCGCCTGCTCGTGCGCGGCGACGATCGCGTCGGGCGCGACGTTGGGATTGCCGTCGCGGTCTCCGCCGATCCAGCTGCCGAAGTGCAGCACCGTCGGCACGCCCCGGCCTAAGCGGCGCTCCAAGCGTTCGAACAGCAGCGGCGCCTCTTCGAAGAGCGACTCACGGAAACGGGCGACGAGATTGCGTACTTCATCGTGCACGGTGGGCGCGCTGCGGTACAGCTCGTTGCTCTGCCAGAGCAGCAGGATCTGCGCGCGCAGCTCCGCTTCGATTCCCTCACGGTCTTCGGCGGTGAGCACCCGTTCGTCGAGGTCGCGCAGCGCGCTCGCGATCGCGGCGATCTTGTCGCTGGTCGTGCGGCGCAGCACCTCGGTCGGGTGCGCCGTGAAAACGAGCGTGAGCTCCACCTCGTCGACGGCACCGGGCGTCTGGGGCGACAGCGTTTCGAGCGCGCCGCGCAACGGCGGCTCCCCGTGCAGCGCGCGTTCGCGCCGGCGGCGCTCGCGATGCAATTGTTCGGCCAGGTTGACCATCTGGAAGTACAGGCCGAACGCGCGGATCACTTCGACCGCGTCCTCGCTGGAGAGCTCGTCCAGCAGGCGGTCGATCTCCGCATCGATCGCGGCGCTCGGCGACGCGCGCCGTTCGCGGGTCAGCCCGCGCAGCCGTTCGACGTACGCGAACGTGGTCGGGCGCGCGTGCGTACGGAGCGCATCACCGACCAGCCGCCCCAGCAGTGCGACTTGCGCACGAAGCGGCGCCGCCGTGTCGCGGTCCATCGCCGGCGAACTCATCGGGCCCGCTTCGCGCAGCCGCCGCTTCACGCCTACCCGGTCGAGAGACGCACGTCAGTACGAGCGCGGCATGCCGAGGACGTGCTCTGCTACGTAGCTGAGGATGAGGTTGGTCGAGATCGGCGCGACCTGATAGAGCCGCGTCTCGCGAAACTTGCGCTCGATGTCGTACTCGACCGCAAACCCGTAGCCCCCGTGGGTCTGCAACGCCGCGTTGGCGGCTTCCCACGATGCGTCGGCGGCCAGCAATTTCGCCATGTTCGCTTCGGCGCCGCAGGGCTCGCCGCGCATGAACTTCGCGGTTGCGCTCCGGCGCATCAGGTCGGCGGCTTCGACGTTGACGTGGGCGCGCGCCAGCGGAAAGGCGACGCCCTGGTTGGCGCCGATCGGGCGCCCGAACACCTCGCGCTCGCGCGCGTACTTCGTGCCGCGTTCGATGAACCAGCGGCCGTCGCCGATGCATTCCGCGGCGATGAGGATGCGTTCGGCGTTCATCCCGTCGAGAATGTACTTGAACCCCTCGCCTTCGACGCCGATCAGGTTCTCGGCCGGCACTTCGAGGCCGTCGAAGAACAGCTCGGTCGTCGCGTGGTTCATCATCGTCTCGATCGGCCGGATCGTCAGACCGTGGCCGACCGCGTCGCGCATGTCGACCAGGAAGACGCTCAGACCGTGACTCTTCTTCTTCACCGCTTCGAGCGGTGTCGTGCGCGCGAGCAGGATCATGAGATCGGAGTGCTCGGCGCGCGAGATCCACACTTTCTGGCCGTCGACGACGTACCGGTCGCCGCGCCGCACCGCGGTCGTGCGGATCTTCGTGGTGTCCGTGCCGGCCGTCGGTTCGGTGACGCCGAACGCCTGCAGCCGCAGTTCGCCGGCGGCGATCTTCGGGAGGTATTGCTGTTTCTGCTGCGGGCTGCCGTGGCGCAGCAGCGTCCCCATCGTGTACATCTGCGCGTGGCAGACCGCGGCGTTGCCGCCGGTGTGGTTGATCTCTTCGAGGATGATCGAGGCCGCATCGAGGCCGAGGCCCGCACCGCCGTACTCTTCGGGGATCAGCGCCGCGAGAAATCCCGCGTCGGTGAGCGCCGCGACGAACGCATCGGGATAGGCGCGTTTCGCGTCGAGCTCCCGCCAGTAGGCATCGGGATAGGCGGCGCAGACGTTGCGCACGCCCTCACGCAAGTCGCGCTCGTCCGAGAGGCTCTGTTCGGGGACGCTCATGAGGCCGCTCTGCCGGCCGCGTCGAGCGCGCGCAGGCGCAGCACGTACGCCGGACGATAGCGCTCGGGGCCGAGCAGCCGGCACATGTTCTCCAGCACCGTCAGCACGCGCGGCCAGCCGATTCGCTCGCCCCAGGCGAGCGGGCCCAACGGGTAGCTCACGCCCAGCGTCATCGCGAGGTCGATCGTTTCGTCCGAGATGCGCTCGGTCAGCATCGTGCTTGCCTCGTTGGCGATAGCGGTCACCGTGCGCATCACGATCATGCCGGGGATGTCGGAGAGCGGCGTGACGCGCTTGCCCAACGCTTGAAAGAACCCCGCCGCGACGTCACCGCGCCGGTCCCCCTCGAGTCCGCTCGCGATCACGACGCGCGTACATGCTTCGTAGTCGAGCGCCAGATCGAATAGCACCGTCGGCCGCACCCGCCCGTGTTCGGTTGCCAGCGCCCCGTCGGTCAGCTTGAGCGCGACGCCGTTCACCTCGATGCGCGGATCGTCTCCGGCACACTCCTCGACGGCGATCCCCTTCGCGCGCGCCAACGCGACGAGCGGCGCGGCGACGCCCAGGTCGCCGTGCACCACGACGCGCGACGGCGCCGGTCCGGCCGGCGATTCGTCGACGTGCGGGTCCGTCGCTTGCGGGTCGTAGCTGTAGTAGCCGCGGCCGCTCTTGCGGCCGAGCCGCCCGGCATCGACCAGCTCCTGCTGCAGCAGCGACGGCGCGAAACGGCGGTCGTAGGAAAACGCTTCGAACACCGAGCGGGTCACCGCGTAGTTCACGTCGTTGCCGATCATGTCCATCAGCCGGAACGGCCCCATGCGGAAGCCGCCCGACTCGGTGAGCGCGGCGTCGATGTCGCTCAGCCCGGCGTAGAACTCCGAGCGGGTGCGCAGCGCCTCGGCATAGTACGGGCGCGCGACGCGGTTCACCACGAATCCGGGCGTCGAGTTCACGCGAATCGCGCGCTTTCCCCACGCGATCGCGGTCGCGGTGACCGTTTCGATCGCCTTCTCCGATGCGGTCAGCGCGGCGACCACCTCGACCAGCGGCATCAGGTGCGCCGGGTTGAAAAAGTGCATGCCCACGCAGCGCTCGGGATGCTTGAGGGCGCCGCCGATCGCATTGACCGAGATCGACGAGGTGTTGGTCGCGAGGATCGCATCCGGCTGCACGACGCGTTCGAGATCGCGGAAGAGCGCGATCTTCGCGTCGCGGTCCTCCACGATCGCCTCGATCGCCAATCGCGCGCGTCCCATCACGTCCAAGTGCAGCGCGGGATGCAGCCGCTCGACGAGCGACTCGGCATCGCTGCGCAGCAGTTTCCCACGCTCGACTTGACGGTCGAGGTCGGTGCGGATCGTGTCGATCGCTCGCGCTGCGGCACCTTCGCGGGTATCGTAGATGATGACCGGGTGCCCGGCGGCAGCCGCAACGCGCGCGATTCCGGCGCCCATGGTGCCGGCGCCGATCACCGCGACTTCAGCGTTGGACGGGAGCGCGGCCATCAGGCGGTCCGGCGAAGCGTGACGTTCACGAGCCGTCCTTTCGCGTCCGCGCGTCGAATGTCTGCGCCGCGAGGAGTTCGTTTGCTTCGCCGAGCGCCGGCGCACGCTTCACGTGAACGCCGTCACGAAGTCCCGGATCGAGCGGCAACGGCAGCGCCGAGATCGTCTCGCCGCCGGCTTCGACCTGGTACGCAAACACGCCGCGCTCCGCATAGACGGGGTCGGCGCGCGCTTCGCCCACGTCGCGCACGATCGAACAGCACACGTCGCGGCCGGCGAATCGTACCATCCACGCATCGGCCGTGCGCGTCGCGACGATCGCCGCCACCGCACCGATCGTCGCCGCCGGATCGCGCCCGGAGTCGCGCAACGTCGGCGGCAGGTCGATGGCGTCGCAAAACTCGTCCCAAAAGCGCTGCTCGAGCGGGGCGACCGCGAGGTGGCGGCCGTCGGCGGCGCGGTACACCTGATACCGCGGCGAACCGCCGTTGAGCCGGTCCGTGTTCGGCGCGGGTACCGCGCCGCTGAGCGCGTGCGTCAACAGCGCCCACGGTTGGAACGTGAGAACCGCCTCGGACATCGCGATCTCGACCTGGCGGCCGACGCCGGTCGCATCCCGCTCGCGCAACGCGAGCAAGATGTTGATCACCGCCGGCAGGGCGCCGCCGCCGATGTCGGCGATGAGCGCGGGCGGCAAGTTGGGCGTTCCGCCGGGCCCGGCTACGAGCGCGAGCAACCCGGATTCGGCGACGTAGTTCAAGTCGTGCGCCGCCAGGCCTGCGCGCGCACCGCTGCTGCCGAAACCGTTGATCGAGCAGTAGACGAGCCGTGAATTGATCGCATGCACGTGGTCGTATCCCAGACCGAGTCGCGCCATGACGCCGGGCCGGAATTGTTCGACCAGCACGTCGGCGCCCTCGAGCAGGACTTTCAGACGATCGAGCGCGTCCGGAGCCTTCGCGTCGAAGACCACGCTGCGCTTGCCGCCGTTGAGCAGTGCGAACTGTGCGCTGTCGTTGCCGAAGGCGGGCTCGTAGCCGCGCAGCTCTTCGCCGCCCGGACGTTCGATCTTGATCACCTCGGCGCCGGCTTCGGCGAGGATCAGCGTCGCGAGCGGACCGGGCAGCAGCGTGCTGAAATCGAGTACCCGCACGCCCGCCAGCGGTCCGCGGGCGCTCATCCCTGCGCTTCGCGACGCCAGAGACTCCATGCCCGCTCCGCCTGGCCGGCGTTGGTGACCGACGAGCGCGCGTTTTCCTCATCGCTGAGAAAAACCACCTCACCGAGCCGCATCGCCTCGGCCTGCAGGCCGGCATTCGCAGCCGTGTAGATCGCGCGGAACACCGCTTGACGCACGTCGCCGCCTACGATCGTCGCACCGTGTCCGCGCATCAACACGGCCGGCGCTGCCCCCAGCGACGCTGAAAGTGCGTCTCCGAGCCGTTCGTCGCGCACCATCAAGTCGTTGTCGTCGCCGGCCGCGTCGCGAATCTCGAACACCGGAACGGGGCCGCCCAAGAACGAGCTCATGTGGTAGATCGGCCGCAGCGTGATGCCGCGGACGACGCCGAACGGGATCACCGAGGGCGCATGGCTGTGCACGACGGCGCCGACTTCGGGACGCGCCCGGTAGATCGAGCCGTGGATGAATCGCTCGAGGTACGGCTGCCGCGGGTCGGACGGCTCCGGCGTTCCGTCGAGCGCGAACGCCATGATGTCTTCCGCCGCGACGAGCGCCGGCGCCATGTTGCGCGCCAACAGGAAGCGGTTCGGGTTCGCATCGTCGCGCACGCTCACGTGGCCGAACCCGTCGACCACACCGTGCCGGTAGAGGATGTGGTTCGCGCTGACGAGATCCCCGATCAGGGTAGGGTCGGCATCGATCATGGCGCTTGCTTCTTCACCCCGGGCGATACCGTCGCTCGCACCACGACCCCTTCCCGACGGGGTCTACCGAGCGGAGACTCTCGGCTTCATGCGCCTCGAATCAGCGCGTCTCGTAGGCGATCGAGCGGACGACGACGCGACGGTCACCGGCCGGCCGATGCCACACGACGGAATCGCCGACATGAGCGCCCAGCAGCGCTTGCGCCAGCGGCGAGGTGACGCCGATCCGGCCGGCGGCGGGATCGGCCTCCACGTCGCCGACGATCGTGAACGCCCGCGGTTTGGGCGTGGCACCTTCGACGCGCACCGTCGCGCCGAATCCCACGACGTTCGGATCCTCAGGCGGCGGCGGCACGGTCGCGGCATCGATGAGCCGTTCGAGCCGCGCCCGCTCGTTCTGGTCGGTTGCCGCGTGCAGCTGTTCCTCGAGGGCGACGAAACCCGCGGCGGTGATCGGCGCGGGTCCGACCCGCTCGGCCAGGATCACCGGCTCCGGAGCGTCCTCGCGATCCTTCATGAAGGCTCGGCTCATGCGCTCACTATACCCGCGCGGTCGGGAGGCGCCAGGGGCCGAAGTTCCCCCGACGGCGGACTTTTCACGGCTCGAGGTCGAAACGACAACGAACGTTGCGACCACCAACGCCGGACTCGACGAACCAACGGCCGCAGGCCAGGCTAGCCGATCTCGAGGCCGTCCTGGACAGCCTGCCGGTCCCGGCTGCGCTGGCGCAGGACACGAGCGGCCGGCGGATTCGCATCAACCAAGCGTTCTCGCGACTGGTCGGCGTTTCGACCGCGGCGTACGTCCCCGTCACCCACGGCGTGCCCAACCTTCCGTACGCGTTCCTCCAGGACGGCCGAGAGCTGACCGCGGCGGAGATGCCGCTCGTTCGGGCCGTAACCGGGATCTCGGTCACCGCCGAACGCGTCGACGTTCGCAGCGCCGACGGCACGCTGCACCACATGGTCTTCACCGCCGAGCCCGTCCTCGAGGACGATCGCATCGTCGGAGCGCTGGCGATCCTCGAAGACGTCGGCGAGCAGGTGCACACCGCTCGCCTGCTGCGCGAGATCACCCGGCTCACGCCCACCCTGATCTTCACGACCAGCCCAGAGGGGTCGATCGACTTCGTCAACTCGCGCTGGGCCGCGCTGCTCGGCGTGCCGGAGGGGGTCCTTCTGGGAACGGGCTGGAGGTCGTACGTGCATCCGGACGACCTCACGGCGATGGACGGCTTGTGGCCGATTCACATGGCGAACGGCGAACCGTATTCCGCCCAGTGGCGCGTCCGGCGCGTCGACGGAAGCTATCGCTGGGTCGAGATCCATGCGGAGGCCGAACGTGATGACACCGGCCGCATCGTTCGCTGGTTTTGCGCCGGCATCGACGTCGACGCGCAGCGCCGCGCGATCGACGGCCTCGAGCTGCTCGTGCAGAGCGGAACGACGATCGGCGGTGAAGGCGACGTCGACGCGATGCTCCGCCGGCTGGCGCGAGCGGCGCTCGAAGGTCTGGCGGACATCACGTTCTTCGACCTCGTACGCGACGACGGGCCGCCGCGCCGGATCGTCGTCGCGACGCCCGGCATTTCGAACGAAGCCCTCGCCGCGGTAACGGCCTATACGGCGTCGCCGACCGACGAACCGCATCCGATCGGGCGTGCCGTACGTGACATGCAGAGCCTGCTCGTTCCCGTCGTCGACGAGGCGTATATCGCGGAACACGTCCGCGATTCCGGCCGGGCCGAGGCCTGGCGCGTTGTGAACATCCGCTCGCTCACGACGGCCCCGCTGCGGTTGGGCGAACGCAGCTTCGGCGCGATCACGATGCTGCGCACGCGCGATGCCGCGCCGTTCACGCCGGCGGACCTGCGGGTGGTGGAAGAGATCGGCCGGCGCACTGCGCTCGCGCTCGAAAACGTGCGCCTGGCCGAAATCGCGCGATCGCAGCAAAACGCTCGCGAGATGCAGCTGCAGCTCATCGCCGATTCGATCCCGCAGCTGATGTGGACCGCGGAGCCCGACGGCGCGCTCGACTGGTACAATCGCCGCTGGCACGAGTACACCGGACAGACGCCGGAAGAAGCGCTGGGTTGGGGCTGGCAGGCGGCGCATCATCCGCACGATCTCCCGATCGTGCTCGAACGCTGGATGCAGTCCATCGCGTCGGGCGAGATGTTCGAGATGGAGTTTCGGCTGCGGCGCCGCGACGGAACGTATCGCTGGTTCCTCACCCAAGCGCTGCCGCTGCGTGACGCGGCCGGACGGATCGCGAAGTGGTACGGAACGAACACCGACATCGACGACGCACGCCGCAACGCGCGCGACGTGCGCGTCTTCGCCGAAGTCGGCGAACGCGTCGCCGGGTCGCTGACGCTCGTCGAGACGCTCGACGCCGTCCTGGCCTCGCTCGTCCCCGATTTCGCGGACTGGGGTTTCGTCACGTTCGCCGACGAACACGGCGATCTGCGCATCGCCGCGGCGAACCATTCCGACGCGGCGGGGGCTGCGGTGCTCGCACCGCTGGTCGGGAGCGTGTACGCGGACGGCGACGCGGCGGAAGGCTCGCCGAGCGCGGTGCGCGCTGGGGAGCCGCTGCTGTTCCATCCGACGCGCGAAGGGGCCGCAAAGATCATGCCGCCCGACGTGCTCGAAGCGGTGTGGCGCGACGGCCCGCACTCGGTCCTCGTGATCCCGTTCGGACCGGAGACCTCGCTGCGCGGCACGCTCACGCTCTACCTGAACGACGAGCAGCGCGCATTCGACCCGCTCGACTTGCCGTTCTTTCTCGAGTACGCGAAACGCGTCGCGCCGCGGATCGCCAACGCTCAGCTCTACGAACGGGAACGGCGCGTCGCGCGCAGTTTCCAGCAAGCCGCTCTGCCGTCGTCGTTGCCGCAGACCGGCGGTTATCGCTTCAACGCCATCTACGAAGCCGGTCAGTCGGAAGCACTGGTCGGCGGTGATTGGTACGACGCGTTCCGGCTGATCGACGGACGCATCGTGATCTCGGTCGGCGATGTGGCAGGCTCCGGATTGTATTCGGCGGTGACGATGGCGAGCGTCCGGCAAGCGATTCGCGGCGTCGCGCAGGTCCATGCCGATCCCGACTTGATGCTCGAAGCCGCGGATCGCGCGCTGCGTGCCGAAGTCCCCGACCGGTTCGTCACCGCGTTCGTCGGGGTGATCGACCCGCTGACCGCCACCATGATCTATCGCTCGGCCGGCCACCCGCCGCCGATCGTGCGCGACGCGCGCGGCGACCTCTCCTATTTGGAGGGGACGGGATTGCCGCTGGGCCTGCACGAGCGCGCCGAAGGAGACGCGCCCGTCTTTCCGCTCGAAATCGGCTCGCTGCTGGTGTTCTACACCGACGGCCTGATCGAGTCGACCCGCGACGTGCTCGAAGGGGGACGACGGCTGCACGAGGCGCTGCGCGATCCGGCGGTGTTCGGCGCGTCCGATCCCGCCAAAGCGCTGCACGACACGGTCCTCGCCGACGGCTCGCACGACGACGTCGCGATCCTGACCGTCGCCGTCGCAGCGCGCCTTGCGGCACCGGTTTGGCAGCTCGATGCCGGCGACGGCGTGCAGGCCCGCGGCGTGCGCGAGCAGCTGGTGCGCAACTTGCGCGAACATCACTATCCGGAGCCGCTCATCACGCTGGCTGAGATGGTCTTCGCGGAGCTGGTCGGCAACCTGGTGCGCTATGCACCCGGCCCGGCGGACATGATCGTCGAGTGGGACACCGGACGTCCCGTCCTCCACATCCGCGATCGGGGACCGGGATTCTCGTTCCTCCCGAAGCTCCCGCAAGATCTCTACAGCGAATCCGGCCGCGGCCTCTTCCTCATCGCCGCGCTCACCGAAGACTTCGCCGTCGCCCGCCGCCCCAACGGCGGCAGCCACGCCCGCGTCGTCCTACGAACCTGACCCGGTGCCGTTCTGATTTGCATGGACATATATTCCAGGCATTTCTTCCTGCTTCTACGCCGCCGGTTTCACCGCGAAGTCATCCTCGCGGCCAGTGCCTTCGGCTCCACAGGCTGACGCGGGTGAACTCTCCGCGTATCGTGCGAGGTTGCGCGCCGCGTTGACATCGCGGTCGTGGGACGTGTCGCACGACACGCACGTCCAAGTGCGCTCGGTGAGCGTGAGAAACTCGTTCTTCGCGCAGCACGTCGAGCAGAGCTTCGAGGATGGGAACCATCGGTCGGCGACAACGATGGTCGAGCCCGCCATCGCAGCTTTATATTGCAACTGCCGTCGAAACTCGAAGAAGCCAACATCGGCAATCGCACGAGAGAGATTCCGATTCGCGAGCATGCCGGCCACGTTCAGATCCTCGATGACCATGGTTCGGTAGCGCGTGAGTGAGCTCGTGAGTCGATGCAGTGCGTCCGTGCGAATGTCGGCGACCCGCCGGTGCAATCGGGCGAGCTTGGTTTTCGCCTTGGCACGATTGCGCGAGCCGCGCTGCTTGCGGGAGAGCGAACGAGAAAGCCGTTTGAGTTTTTGTAAATACCTCCTCAATGGCTTGGGAGCGGCCACCTTCGAACCCTCGCTGAGTGTGGCGAGTGCGGTGATGCCAAGATCGACGCCGACAACCGTGTCGTCGATGCGAACGTCGGGCTCGTGCTCCACCTCAATGGCGAAGCTTGCATACCAGGCATCGGCCTCTCGCGAGATCGTTGCCGAGAGGATGCGTCCGGCAAAGCGCACCTCCTCCCGCATCGCCACCCATCCAATGATCGGAAGATTGACCCGCTTGCCGTTGGTGCGCACGGCGTCGGGATGGTCCTTATCTGGGCCGTTGTCGGCCCGGAAGCTGTCGTGACGACCTTTCTTCTTGAACGTCGGGACCCTCACGCGCTTCCAAGGAAGCTCCTTGCGTCGGTACTTCTTGAGATCCTCGAAGAAGTTGGCGTAGGCGCGGCCGAGGTTCTTGATTCCCTGCTGCGGCGCGTTTTTCGTCACTTCGCGCATCCATGGGAACTGCTCGTGCTTAAGCGCGTTGAGTTGCTTGCGCAGCGCGGCCTCCGAGGGCTTCTCGCCGGCGGCGTACTGCCGCTGCCATTCCGCCAGCGCCCAGTTATAGGCGAAACGTGCGACGCCACACGCGCGAGCAAAGTACGATTCCTGATCTGCTGTTGGAACCAGGCGAATTCGATGTGCAAGTATCATGTGTGCGGCTCGCGCGCCAATGCACGCTCGATGCTGATTGCACGGTTGCGAGCGGAGCGACGTCCGTACAACCGTGCACAAAAGCTCGTGAGGACAGCGATCATGTCCTGAACGAGATCGTCATTCATCTCGGAGGAGTCGACGACGATGATTGCCGTTCAGACCGGACCCGACCTCGGCGACCGATTCGACGACATGCAAATCACGCTCGGCGGCGTACTGCGAGAGCCGAGCCAACCCTCGGTCGAGATCGTTGCGCTGCTCGTGGCTGCTCACCCGCGCGTAGGGCGCGACGGTGGACGACTGCTCATCCACGGGCGCATCGACAAGGATCGTCCCGCTCGCCGACTGCCGCCACGGCACCGGCATCGCATCGTCTTTCACCCAGCGCCAGGCGGTCTTATACGAAATCCCTTGCCGTCGTGCCCACTCGACCAGCTTCACCCTGCCAGGTTAGCATACAAACGTACGTTTGGCAATACTTGGCTACCTATCACGGAACAGCTCGGACTCCACAGCGCGCCGGTGGTCGATGAGCCGCTGGCGATGACGGCGGCCGGCCTCGACGGCGCGGGCGGCGAGCAGATCGTCGATCCCGCGCGCGGCCTGGGCGAGTTTTTCGTGTCGACGAGCGCCGGCGGCAAGACGGTCAGCGTCAGCGCGACGGTGCAAGGCATTCCGCTCGCCGACGGCACGACGTCGCCCCCGATGACCAACACGACCGCGTATACGTTCACGCCCGCGATCGCAATCGCAGCCGGCCCCGTCGTGTGCATCTTCAGCGTCGAGTCGAGCCAGCTGCTGACTCGCTTCGGCGCCTGCTCGGGAGGTTGCCCGCTGACGGTCGCCAGCGGCGCAACCTCTGACGCGAGGGCAACCTCTACGTCGACATCACGACCTTCTTGGGGCTATCGGTGAACAGCTCGATCGTCGTCTTCCCGCACGGCCTCACCTCGGCGTCGTACGTACTCGGCTCGGCGCAGGGCGTACACTTCGTCAGCGGTCTCACCGTCGACGCGAACGGAACGCTGTACGTTGCCAATGGCGCGAGCGCCGGCTTCCGTCAGCCGCACATCCCCCGTCCATCACCGAGTACGCCCAGGGAGCAACGTCACCGTCGTACACGATCGCCGGCACGACGACCACGCCGGGCGGAATCGCCGTCGACGCCGCCGGCAACGTCTTCGTCGCCGACCAGTCCGGAAGCAAGACGATCGTCAAATTTCCGCTGCACTCGCAGATGTCGTCCGCCACCCTGGCCGACCCGTCGCTCGCGTGGCCGAATGCGCTGGCTGTGGTCGCCGCCGGCGGCCTGTACGCCGTCGATCAGAACAACAACGACATCGCGCACTTCGCCGCCGGTCAAACGGCATTGACGACGACGCTGAACGACCCGTCGTTCGGCAACGACGTGTTCGGCCTGATGCTCGATCCCGGCGGCGACCCCTGGGCGTCCCTCGGAGCCGCGAACAGGGTCGAACGACTCCGAGCGAGCGTCCTCCCGAACACGATCTCCATCACCGACACGATCGGCACCGCAGGTCCAATGGCCTGGATTCCCTAGGGCCTCGTCGGAGGGCCCACTCCGAGGCGCTGCAGCGCGGCGGAGCCGATGCTGCGCATTCCGGCGTCGTCGGCGCGAATGCCGTAGTCGAATTCGAGAACGGCGTGATCGAGTGCGCGGTACCGGGCCGCGTTCCACGTCCGCTCGTCGATCGTGCCGTACGCGTCTCTGAACGTACCGTGCGCCGACGGCGGCAGCATAGAATGGGCGATCGCGATGTCGAGCGCCGCATCTCCGAGATGCACGTCGCCCCAATCGATCACTCCGGTCGGCGTCCCCGCATCGTCGACCAGCACGTGCCGCGCGTAGAGATCGCCGTGCACGAGCGTGCGTTTTGCGTCGTCGATCGTCTCCGGCGATTGCGTTCGAAACCACGTCATAAACGCATCAGCGTCGATCGCACCTGCGGCGGCGAGGCTCGGAATGCGTTCGCCGACGATCCGCACCCGCTTCGCATGATCGAGTCGTCCAATCTCGTCGAGTGGCAGCCCGAGTTCCACGAGCGGCACCGGATCGATCGCGTGCAGTGCGGCAAGGAACCGGCCGAGGGGGGCGGCGAGTCGCAGCCGGTCTTCTTCGGAGAGGGACACGGAACACGCGGTCGCGCCGCCGATCATTTCGTAACCGGCGAACGGGGACGGATACGCGGTGCTTGCGATCCCGACGAAGACCGGCGCGGGAATCGGCAGCGGAAGATGGGGTGCGATCCGCGGCAGGATCGCGATTTCGCGGGCGATCAGCGGTACGGCGACGCGCCGTCGCGGAAACCGGAACGCGAACCGTCCGCCCACGACGAATACCGCATTGTCCCATCCGAGTCCGAGCGGCTCGAGCGGCAGGTGTGCGAGTTCGGGGAATTGCTCCGCGACGAGCCGCATAGCCAGCTCTTCGTCGATCTCGATATCCGCGGTCCAGAGCGGCAGCGTCACGCAGGCGTATTTCACCTAGGGGGCCGCCCACCATTCCCAGCGAAATGTGCGGGTGGTGTACGACTATCTGGTCGTCGGCGCGGGGCTCGCCGGCAGCACGATCGCCGAGCGGCTCGCCAGCCAGCTCGGTGCGCGCGTCCTCGTCATCGACAAGCGTCCTCACGTCGGCGGCAACACGCACGACCCGCTGAGCGCCGACGGTCTGCGGTATCACCGGTACGGCCCGCACGTCTTCCACACCAACAGCGCCGCGGTCGTCTCGTACTTGAGCGCGTTCACCCGTTGGCGTCCGTACGAGCACCGCGTGCTCGCCCGCGTCGACGCGCAGCTCCTTCCCGTTCCCATCAACCGCACGACGATCAATCGGCTGTACGGCCTGACGCTCGACGAATCCGGCGTCGCCCGGTTCCTCGCCGGAAAAGCGGAGCGGTTCGCACGCATCGAGGACTCCGAGCAAGCGATCCTCGCTCGGGTCGGACGCGAACTGTACGAGACGTTCTTCCGCGGCTACACGCGCAAGCACTGGGGGCTCGACCCCTCCGAACTCGACGCTAGCGTATGCGGCCGCATCCCGACCCGCACCGGCGACGACGACCGCTACTTCGGCGACGATTTCCAAGCGATGCCGGTCGACGGTTTCAGCGCGATGGTGCAGCGGATGCTCGTGCATCCGAACATCGAGGTCGTGCTCGACTGCGACTTCGGCCACGTCGCGGACCGCGCGCGCTTCAACCACGTGATCTACACCGGGCCGATCGACGAATACTTCGAGTTCAAGTTCGGCAAGCTCCCCTACCGCTCGCTGCGCTTCGAATTCGAGACGCGTGACGTCGAATGGGCGCAGCCGGTCGGATGCATCAACGAGCCGTCGCCGTCCGTGCCGTTCACCCGCACGACCGAGTACAAGCATCTCACCGGTCAAACGCACGCGCGCACGATCCTCTCGCGCGAGTTTCCGCAAGCGGAAGGCGAACCGTACTATCCGATTCCGCGGCCCGACAACCGCGAGCTGTACCGCAAGTACGCCACGCTCGCCGCAGCGCAGCGAACGGTCACGTTCGTCGGCCGGCTGGCCGAGTACCGGTACTTCAACATGGACCAGGTCGTCGCCTCAGCGCTCGCGGCGTTCGACGACCTCGCGCGAACGGCCGCCGTCGCGTCATGAGCGGCGACGGCGCGGAGCCCGGGATGATCCGCGAATGGACGACGCTCCCCGACGGACGCTACCTCATTTTCTACACCTTCGAAGACGAACCGGCCGGCGACGCGGGCGACGAGAGCGCGGATGTCTGAACTGCGCTGGCATCCGCTGCTGGGCGAGTGGGTCGCGACGGCGACGCACCGTCAAGATCGCACGGTCTTTCCGCCGGACGGCTACTGCCCGCTGTGTCCCACGGCCGCCGGCGGCTTTCCGACCGAGGTCCCCGCGCCGGGATACGATCTCGTCGTTTTCGAGAACAAGTTCCCCTCGCTGCAGCGGCAGCCACCGCCGCCCTCCGTCGCGGGAAGCCCGCTGGAACCGGTTGCACCGGCGCGCGGCGCGTGCGAGGTGGTGCTGTACACGCCGGACCATCACGCGACGCTCGCCGAAGCCACCGTGGAGCGCATCGAGCATCTGGTCCGCGTGTGGCGCGACCGCACGCGCGAACTCGGCGCACGCGACGACGTCGTGCACGTCTTTCCGTTCGAGAACAAAGGCGCCCAGATCGGCGTCACCCTCGATCACCCGCACGGGCAGATCTACGCGTATCCCTTCGTCCCGCCGGTCGTCGCCGCGGAGATCGCGCAGGCGGCATCCCACCGCGCCGAAACCGGACGCTGCCTCTTCTGCGAGGTGCGCGACCGCGAGGTCGACGACGGCCGGCGGATGCTGGCGCACGAGGACGGCTGGGTTGCGTACGTGCCGTTCTTCGCGCGTTACCCGTACGAGACGCACCTGGTGGCGACGCGCTGCGTGCGCGCGCTGCCGGACCTGAACCGGCGCGAGGTGCGCGGCTTGGCGCTGCTCCTCAAGCGCATCCTGACCGGTTTCGACGGCCTCTTCGCGCGCTCGTTCCCGTACGTCATGGCGGTGCACCAAGGACCCTCCAAGGGCGACGCGCCATATCATCTCCATCTCGAGTTCTATCCGCCGCTGCGGAGCGCGACGCGGATGAAGTATCTGGCGGGTTCAGAGAGCGGCGCCGGGATGTTCATCAACGACACGCTCGCCGAAGAGACCGCGGCCCAGTTGCGCGCCGAGATTCCGGTTTCCGCGTGAGCCTGCTCGACGAGCTGCGCGCCGATCTGGCGGAGCTTACCGACCGCGAGCCGCGGTTCTTCCGCGCACCGGGCCGCGTGAACGTGATCGGCGAGCACGTCGACTATGGCGGCGGCTTCGTCCTGCCGCTGGCGATCGATCGCGAGACGATCGTCGCGGCGGCACCGCGCGACGACCGGCGTATTCGCATTCGGTCGCGCGAGCATGCGGAGATCGCCGGCTTCGATCTCGACGAGTTGCTTCCGAAACCGGCGCGCGGCTGGAGCGACTACCCGCGTGGCATGACGCTCGCACTGCGGCGCCGCCTCCCGCTCGCCGGCGCGGACCTTGCCGTCGGGACGACGATCCCGATCGGCGCCGGGCTGTCGTCGTCGGCGGCGTTCGAGATCGCGGTCGGCCTCGCGCTCGCGTCGCTCGCGGGGCGCCAGCTCGCCCCGCGCGAACTCGCCCACGCGGCGCAAGAGGCGGAGAACGGCTTCGTCGGGGTGCGCAGCGGCATCATGGATCCGTTGGCGTGCGTGTTCGGCGTGCGCGATCACGCGCTGCTGATCGACTGCCGCAGCGAAGCGGTCACCCCGGTTGCAATCCCGGCCGGTGCCGCGATTGCGATCGCCGATTCCGGCGTACGGCACGATTTGATCGTGTCCACGTACAACGCGCGGCGGGCCCAGAGCGAGGAAGCCGCGCGACTGCTCGGCGTCACCGCCCTACGGGACGTCTCGGCACCGGCATTCGCGCGCGACGAGGCGCGGCTGCCGGAGGTGCTGCGAGCCCGCGCGCGTCACGCGATCGGCGAAAACGGACGCGTGCTCGCAACGGCCGACGCGCTGCGGCGCGGCGACCTCCCGGAAGCAGGCCGGTTGATGAGCGAATCGCACGTCTCGCTGCGCGACGACTACGAGGTGAGCTGCGCGGAACTCGACCTGCTCGTCGAAGCCGCGCAGCGCGTCGACGGTGTGTACGGCTCGCGGATGACCGGCGGCGGCTTCGGCGGCGCGATCGTCGTGCTGCTGCGCGAAGAATGCGTCGAAGCGCTCACTCGAGCGCTAGACGCCGCGTTCCGCGCCCGCTACGGTCGAACCGCACCGGTGACGCAAGTGCGCGCGGCGGACGGCGCGTCGGCGATCGGGAACGGTTGACCCGGCGGCGCTCGCCGACGGAGCGTTGACCGGAGCACGGCGGAAATTTTCTTCGTGCATCCGGCGTCCGCGCAGTTGGTTTGTGCGACACGCAACGCGCGCGAGCGCTGACGCGGTCTTTCAAAGGTGCCGACACCCGCGTCCGTCCTGCGCCGCTCACCGATCCCGCTACCGCTGCTCGCACTGGCGATCGCCTCGTTCGGGATCGGTACGACCGAGTTCGTCATCATGGGCCTGCTGCCCGACGTCGCACGCGACCTCGGTGTGAGCATCCCTCACGCCGGCCTGCTCGTCACCGGATACGCGCTCGGGGTCGTGATCGGTGCGCCGATCGTCGCCGTCGCGACGATCGGCGTTCCGCGCAAGCCGGCGCTGCTCGGAATGGTCGGAATGTTCGTCGTCGGCAACCTGCTCTGCGCGATCGCGCCGAACTACGCCGTGCTGATGGTCGCGCGCGTCGTCACGGCACTCTGCCACGGCGCGTTTTTCGGGATCGGCTCGGTCGTCGCGGCGGATCTCGTGCCGCCGAGCCGGCGCGCGAGCGCGATCGCCCTGATGTTCGCCGGGCTGACGCTGGCGAACGTGCTCGGCGTCCCGCTCGGTACGGCGCTCGGGCAGGCGCTGGGCTGGCGCTCCACGTTCTGGGCCGTCGTCGCGATCGGCCTCGTATCGGCGGCGGCGCTCGCCGCGTGGCTGCCCTCCAAGATCTCGATGAAACGCGCGAATCTTTTGCGCGAAGTACGCGTGCTGCGCGAGCCGCAGGTGCTGCTGGCGATGCTGATGAGCACACTGGCATCGGCGAGCCTGTTCAGCGTCTTCACCTACATCACGCCGCTCCTCGAACGCGTGACGGGGATCGCGCCGCAGTGGGTAACGGCCGTGCTGCTCCTGTTCGGCGTTGGGCTGACCGTCGGCAACGTTGCCGGCGGAAAGCTCGCCGACTGGAAGCTGATGCCGTCGGTGCTCGCCGCGTTCGTCGCCGTCATAGCGGTACTCGCCGCGTTCGTCTTCACGAGCCACGTTGCATTCGGCGCGGTAGGTACCGTCTTCGCGTGGGGGGTCGTAGCGTTCGCGCTCGTGCCGCTGCTGCAGTTGCGGATCGTCGACGCCGCCGCCGACGCCCCGAATCTGGCCTCGACACTCAACCAAGGCGCGTTCAACCTTGGCAATGCGACCGGCGCGTGGGTCGGCGGCGTCGCGATCACGTTGGGCGCCGGTTACTCTGAGCTTCCCGTGCTCGGCGCGCTGATCGCGCTCGCGGCGCTCGGCGTTGCCGTCGTCTCCGACGCGCTCCAGCGCAGGGCATCGCGCACGCAGGACGGCCGCGCGGCGGCCTAAGCGACCGCCAGCACTCGTCGGGTCGCGCCCCCGAAACTCCACACCGATTCGCGACGTCCGACAGAACACGATGTCCGACGCGCCGCTGCCTGCGCTTCCCTACGCCGAATGGGAGCCGACCAAAACGACGCTGCACCTTTGGTGCCAGATCCTCGGCAAGCTCCGCCTGCGGTACACGGCGCACCGCAACCACTGGTGGAACGTCACCCTCATCCCCAGCGCGCGCGGCCTCTCGACGCTGCGCATGCGGGACGGCGAGGCGTCCTTCGAAGCCGAGCTCGACTTCATCGACCATCTGCATGATACGAACGGGTCGCGCGCACGCGCCGGCGATCATGCCGCTCGAAGACGGGCTTAGCGTGGCGCAGTTCTACCGCACCGTCTTCGAGATGCTGCGCGGCTTCGCCGTCGAGGCGAAGATCCTGGCGAAACCGTACGGCATGCCGACGACCACGCCGTTCGCGCTGGACGAGGAACACCGTTCGTACGATCGCGTCGCGGTGCGGCGGTGGTTCGACGCGCTCGTCTGGACGACGTCGGTGTTCGATGAGTTCGCCAGCGAGTTCGCCGGCAAACAGAGCCCCGTCCACGTGTTCTGGCACAGCTTCGACCTCGCGATGAGCCGCTTCTCCGGACGACCGGCCGCCGGACCGCCGAAGAGCGATCCCGTCGAGCAGGAAGCGTACTCGCACGAAGTCATCTCGTTCGGCTTCTGGCCGGGAGATCCGAACACGCCGGCGCCCACCTACTATACATACACGGCGCCGGAACCGGCGGATCTCACGCAGCGGACGCTCGCTCCACCGCGGGCGGGCTGGTACCCCTCGGGAAGCGGCCACCTCGGCGCCGTTCCGTACGACGTCGTCCGAAATGCCGGGCAGGCGTTTCGGCGCCACGACCTGACTGCCGGCTGCCCGGAAATGGAGTATTTCAGCCAAGCGATGGGGTAATGAACCATGTAGTCCAATCTGAGGCATTTCGGTTATACGGGTGACCTTGGAGAAATGGCCCGCGCGGAGGGTGCCGTCGAGCCAGAAGGGTGGGCTGGACACGTGAACCTCGCGACGTCTGAGTCCTCGGCCGGAGCGCGCCGATTGGCCGTGCTCGCGTCGGCTGCGATGATCGTCGTTGCCGCCGCAGCAACGCTGTTCGGACAAGGCGAGGCGATCGCCATGCCGGCGATCCTGCCGTTGCTCATCGGTGCCGTCATCGTTTCGGAACTGATGTCCGCGTACGTGCTCTTCGCCGAATTCGCACGGTCCCGGCTTCTCTGGTTGCTTTTTATCAGTGCCGCGTATTGCTCGACCGCGGTGCTGACCATTCCGTATATCCTCACGTTCCCGGCGGTGTTTGCGTCGAGCGGCTTGCTGGAAGCATCCGGTCAAACGGCCCTCCACCTCTGGATTCTCTGGCACCTGGCGTTTCCAACGATCGTTCTGGGCGCGATCTTCGTCGGCCGTTTGCCGCAAGACGTGCGAGTCGAAGCAACATCGGCTCCGCGTCTCATCGCGTGGACGATCGCGCTATGCGTTGCGTTCGGATGCGCGGCGCCGCTTCTCTCGGAAGCATGGGGCAAATATCTGCCGGACCTCGTTGTGGGGAGAACGTTCACGCCGGCCACGACCGCTGTGGCGCTGCCGCTCATCTTGCTGCTCGACGGGCTGGCGCTCGTCATGCTCTACACGCGGACCCGCAACCAGACCGTCATCTCTCTCTGGTTATTCGTAGCGCTCGTCGCCTCGGCGCTCGATGCCTTCATGGGAGTATTGTGTTCCCGCTACTCGTACGGCTGGTACGTCGGCAAGGTGTTTCTCGTGCTGTCGTCCAGCGTGATGCTCGCGGCGTTCATCGGTGAAACGGCTAGGCTGCGGACGCGTCTGGGCCGGGCTCACGACGACTTGAACAGGACGAGGGAGCGGGAGCGCCACCTCGCGCAAGAGCGCTTTCATCGCGTCGCGTATTTCGATGAACTCACCGGGCTCTCGAACCGAAACCATCTCGAGGAGCGCCTGCGAGCGCTCGCAGCGACGCCGCACTGCCGATTCGCCGTGCTGTTTCTCAGCCTCGATACATTCAAGGAGGTGCGCGACCAGTTCGGGCATGCCGCAGCCGACCGGGTCTTGACCGACGTTGCGGCTCGCCTGATCGAAGGAGTATGCCGCGACGACACGGTGGCGCGATTCAGCGGCGATGAGTTCGTCGTTCTCGCGTCCTCGATCTCGACGCCGGACGATGCCGAAGCGTTGGCCAAGGCTTTGCGAGAAGCGCTTCTCGCGCCCTTCGACGTCCCGGACGGCACGGTGAAGGTTACGGCGAGTGTCGGCATAGCGATGTTTCCGGACGACGGCGCGTCGGCCGAGGCCGTACTCGACAATGCCGACGCGGCAGCGCGCCAAGCGGAGCGCACCGGCGGCAACACGACGCGTTGCTACAGCCGCGAGTTTTTCGAAGAAGCACGCGCACGCCGGCGCTTGCAGGAGGACTTGAGTCTTGCGCTGCTGCGCGACGAATTCGTCCTTTTGTACCAGCCGATTCTCGATCTGCGAACGGGCACGATGGAGAAGGTCGAGGCGCTCATCCGCTGGGTTCACCCTGAGCGCGGCCTCGTCTTGCCGGGTGCCTTCATTCCGGTAGCCGAGCAAACCGGCCTCATGCAGCTCATCGGCTACTGGGTCATGGAGGAAGCGGTGCGGCAGGCCTCAGCGTGGCTCGCGACCGGTACTCCGACCCGTATCGCCGTCAACGTCTCGGCTCGGCAACTCGACGACCGCGGCTTCCTCGACCATTTGAACCGAATTCTCGAGGCCTCGCACCTTCCGGCCGATCTGCTCGAACTCGAGATCACCGAGTCGGCCGCGATGACGGACGCTTCGCTGGCGCAAGACGTGCTCGAGCAGTGTCGAGCGCTCGGCCTCGGAATATCCCTGGATGACTTCGGGACGTACTACTCTTCTCTCACGTACTTGAAGCGGCTGCCGATCGATAGCGTTAAGATCGACAGATCGTTCATTGCGGGGCTGCCGTTCGTGAAGAGCGACGCGGCGATCGTCTCCGGCATTCTCGGCCTGGCGCGAGCGTTGGAGCGCACGGTCGTCGCCGAGGGCATCGAGACCGAGCATCAACGCGTCTGGTTGGCGCGAGCCGGCTGCGCCTTCGGGCAAGGATATCTCTTCGGACGGCCGATGACGGTAGCGGCATTGCTGACCTGGCGAAAGGCTCGCAGTTCGGCTCTCCGAGTCACGGCAGCGCGCGCGGCGGGCCCGATCGACTAGTCTAGCCGCCGCAGGTCGATTCGCACGTTCGGGATAGCCGACAACTGAGCCGAAAGATGCGGCCAAAGGATGGGTACCGTCGCGGCACGCCGCGGCGTACGGTGAGAGGGGCATGGAAATCACCGTCGGCCTCCTCTGCATCGCGTTCGTCTTCGGCATCGCAACGGCGGCCGAGCGGAGTCTGGACCGTGCGAAGCGACAATACGCCGAGCGCGGAAAAGCCGCTCTAGCAGATGAGGATCTCTACGGCGACTTGTGACTCTCGCGCCGCTACGTGCCGCTGCTGAAGGTGACGCCCTCGAGGACCGCGCTTCCGGCCTGAAGGCCCTCTGAGGCTATGGGCACCTCCCTTTGCGAAGCTGGTTCGGGAAGGGCCTTGGTGCACGTCGACTGGCCGAGGTATTGCCGCAGCGTCTTCAGGGAAGCCAAGAGCGTCGCTAGATGTCGCACGACTTCGCCGCGATCGCGCTCGTCGCGCGTCTCGGGCGTGTGAATCCCGATGATCTCCAAGCCCCGGCGCCGGGAGCGCAAGAGGTTCCGTACGTTCGGTGTGACGTTCTTGCAGTTGTAGCGGTCGAACGTGAAGACATCGACGAGCACGACTTTCCCGCGGAGGCCGGCGTCCGAAGGGGCGCCATTGAGCCAGTTTCGTGCACGCAAGAGCAGCTGCAGCGACGCGGGACCGTCGCTTCCTGCGCCGACCCCGGCCTGGGGTATGCCATGAAGAGCGTAGCCGCGGCTTATGTGGGGCGCTCTTCTACGAAGCCGGCCAGCGCGCTACGAACGAGCTCTTCGAGGCGCGCGCGTCCCGGGCGCGTCCTCGCGATGACGTTAAGGCCTTGAACGAAACACACGAGGCCCGCGGCGCGCTTGGCGGCTTCCGCAGGGTCCATCCCGTCGCGTACGAAGACGCGCACGAACGCCGCCTCGAGAGTAGCGAGGTGTCGGACGACGAGTTCCATGATCGTCTTGTCCGTCGCATGGCGTTCTACCAGCGTGTTCGTCATCAGGCAACCAGAACGCCGACGTCCGTCGACCATCGCATCGACGAGCAGGGCAAAATATCCCCGGATCGCGTCCGCGCCTCCGGGTGTCTCGTCCAAGACGCCAATGGCCTTCGCCGAGACGCGTTCCGCGTATCGGCGAAGCGCCGCGATGAAAAGTCCGCGCTTGTCGACGAACGCGCCGTACACACTTCCGGGATGAAGTCCGGTCGCGTCGCAGACGTCCCCGACGACCGTTCCCTCGAACCCTCGCCGCCAGAAAAGGTCGACCGCTCGGTCCAAGACGGCCGCCTCTTTGAACTCCCGGGGACGCGCCATCCGCGCTGTTTCCGGAACGCGCATCATCCGCCCTTTCGCACAGGACGCACGTCGCCGATTCATGAACGCCCGTTCAAGAACGACGAGCGAGGAGGCTTAGGCATGCGGATCGCGGTGGTGGGCGCCGGCGGCGTGGGTGGATACTTCGGTGGGCGCCTCGCGGTCGCCGGCGCCGACGTGAGGTTTCTCGCGCGAGGGGCGCAGATGTTCGCCATGCGCGAGCACGGCCTGCGCATCCGAAGTCCGTTGGGCGATTCGACCATCGAGGTGCAGGTGCAGCAGGATGCCGCCGCGCTTGGTCCCGTCGACCTCGTTATCCTCGCGGTGAAGCTGTGGGATACTCCCGCGGTCGTGGAGCAGATCGCTCCGCTGATGAACGCCGAAACGGCCGTGCTTTCGCTGCAAAACGGGGTGGACAAAGACGTCGTGCTCCGCGCAGCGTTCGGCGCAAGCCGCACCGTGGGCGCCCTTTGCTACATCGGTGCGGCGATCGAGGAGCCCGGAGTCATCAAACACACCGGTTCCCTGGCAAAGATTGTCGTGGGCGAATTTGGTGGCGTTCCTTCCCCACGTGTCGAGGCGTTCGCCGAGCTGTGCCGGACGGCGGCCATCGACGTTGCGGTGAGCGACGACATCGAACGGGCCATCTGGGAAAAGTTCGTGTTCCTCGTCGGCCTCAGCGGCGCGACCGCGGTCATGCACCAACCCATCGGGCCCATCCGCGCCAACGCCCGCGCCCGCGCTTTTGTCGGCGCGCTCTTCGCGGAGACGGTGGCCGTGGGGCGGTCATACGGGGTCAGGCTCGCCGACGATTTCGCGGCCGATCGTTTGGCATTTTGCGACGGCCTGCCCGCAGCGTTCACGTCATCGATGCACGGCGACCTGCAGCGGGGAAATCGCCTGGAAGTTCCGTGGTTGCAAGGTGCCGTCGCACGGCTTGGCGCAGCGCGCGCGGTAGCCACGCCGGCCAACGACTTTGTCAGCGACGTGCTCGCCCTCTACGTCGACGGCGCGCCGGCCGCAACGGCGCCGTGATCGTCACGAACATGCTCGTCCGGGCTGTGCAGGTGCCGATGCGCCGCCCGCTCTCGACGAGCGCGCAGGTGATCCGGGAAGCGCCGCTGCTGCTCGTCGACCTGCAGACCGACCTGGGAATCGACGGGCACGCGTACCTCTTCTGCTATCACGCCTTGGGGCAGCGCATGATGGCCGACGTCTTGCGCGAGGCTTCCGACGCCGTCGTCGGATCTGCCGTCGACCCCGGCGCCTTGCGCGTCAATCTCCGCAAGCGCTGGCGCCTCTTCGGATCGGCGGGTCCCGTCGACATGGCCTTGTCCGGCATCGACGTGGCGCTCTGGGATGCGCTCTCGCAAGAAGCGGGCCAACCCCTCGCGCAATTCCTCGGCGCGACTCCTGTGCCACTGCAATGCTACAACAGCAATGGGCTCGGGCTTATCGGATCGGCAGCCGCGGCGACCGAGGCGTTGGAACTCGTCGACGAGGGCTACGATGCGATCAAGATTCGCGTCGGCTACCCCTCCCTGGCGGAGGATGTCTCGGTGGTGCGCGCCGTCCGTCACGCCGTCGGCGACGCGGTCCGGCTGCTGGTCGACTATAACCAGGCACTCGATCGCGAGGAAGCAATGCGACGGTGTATCGCGCTGGACGACGAGGGCGTCCACTGGATCGAAGAGCCGATCGTTCATGACGACTACGCCGGCGCGGCCGACATCTCCGCGCGAATCGCTACACCGTTGCAGCTCGGCGAGAATCTCGCCGGCAAGCACGCCGTCGAAGCGGCCCTAGAGGCGAGGGCATCGGATCTCCTGATGTTCGATCTTCAGCGCATCGGCGGCGTGACCGGCTGGCTCGACGCCGCTGCCGTCGCGTCGGATCACCGCCTGCCGCTATCGTCGCATCTCTTTCCCGAGGTGAGCGCGCACCTGCTCGCGCTATCGCCAACCCGCGATTGGCTCGAAATGGTCGACTGGGCCGCCCCGATCTTGCGCGACCCGCTGCTCGTCCGCGACGGCAAAGTCGCCAGCTCCGAACGCCCGGGCACGGGTATCCGCTGGGACCGCGATGCGGTAAGGCGCTTCATGTGCTGAGCCGCTTCGTACCGATCGACGCGATCTAGCGTGACGCCGTGTGCGATGCGTCGAGGACCCCCCACGGCAACGTGGCTCGGATGTTGTTCCAGAATCTCGCGCCGCTGGACTTGCGCAAGTCCCACCACGCCTCTGACTTCCGAATCGCAATGAGCGCGGCGTCGTATCGCGCCGGCCGAGCAGTGGCTCAGACCATGATGACGGGACCTGGGTCAGCTCGCCCGGCATCCCACCGGGGGGAACCTTCAGTGTCACGCTTACGAAGCCCGGTACCTACCGCTATTACTGTAAGCAGCACGTCTACACCCCAGCGATGCACGCGACGATTACGGTCAGCGCCGGCGGAGGTTGAACGGCCGCGTCCCGCAGCAAAAAGCCGCCTGGAGAGGTGCGGCTTTTTGTGCGTCATTCTGGAGCCGACGGCCGGACTCGAACCGGCGACCTGCTATTTACGAAACAGCTGCTCTACCAACTGAGCTACGTCGGCGTGCGCCGGGGACCGGCACGACCGTCCATGGTTCGCGCAGACGCCTCACCCCCCTTCCGCCCCGCGACGGTGCAGGCGGGCCACCCTCCCGGGCGGTAGCATGAGGCGGAGATGGCGGGCGAGGATGGGATGGCGGCGCGATGATCGAGAGCGAGTCGAAACCGTTCGAGGGCCGGCTGTTCATCGGCGGCGCGTTCGTCGAGGCGGCTGACGGGGCGACGTTCGCCACGGTCGACCCGGCGACGAACGAGGAGATCGCGCGAATCAGTGCCGGCGGCGCCGAGGACGTCGACCGGGCGGTGGCCGCCGCGCGGCGAGCGTTTGACGCCGGGCCGTGGTCGCGCGCGACCGTCGCGCAGCGCGCGAAGGTGCTCCGCAAGCTCGGCGAGCTGCTGATCGAGCAGCGCGAGGACCTCGCGCGCTTGGAGTCGCGCGACGCCGGGAAACCGTTCCGCGAGACGGCCGATCGCGACGTGCCGCGCGCGGCGGACAACTGCGCGTTCTTCGCCGGCGCGATCGAACACCGCGAGCAGCAGGCGTTCTTCGACCGCAAACCGTTCCTTGGCGAGCAGCGCGAGATCGCCTCGATCGTGCGCGAGGAACCCGTCGGCGTGTGCGCGCTGCTGACGCCGTGGAACTCGCCGCTCATGCAGGCGACGTGGAAGATCGCACCGGCGATCGCGGCGGGGAACACCTGCGTGCTCAAGCCGTCAGAGCTGACGCCGCTCTCCACCCTCAAGCTCGCGCAACTCTGCAGCGAGGCCGGCGTGCCGGACGGCGTCGTCAACGTCGTCACCGGTTTCGGCCTCGATGCCGGCGCGCCGCTCGTCGCCCATCCCGACGTCGACGCGGTCGCGTTCACCGGCAGCGAGCCGACCGGCATCTCGATCAACGTCGCGGCGGCGGCGACGCTCAAGAAAGTCACTCTCGAACTCGGCGGGAAATCGGCCAACGTCGTCTGCGACGATGCCGACCTCGACCTCGCGGTCGAAGGCAGCGTGCTCGCGATGTTCCGACACAGCGGCCAAGTGTGCCTCGCGGGCACGCGTCTGTACGTGCAGAGCGGCGTGTACGACGCCTTCGTCGAGCAATATCTCGCCCGCGTGAAGGCCCTGCGCGTCGGCGATCCGCAAGCGAAGGACTCGGATCTGGGTCCGCTGATCTCGCCCCAGCATCGCGAGCGGGTGGAATCGTTCATCGCGCAAGCGGAGCGCGATGGCGCGCCTGCGCTGCTGCGCGGCGCGCGACCGGTCGATCCGGCGCTCGCGCGCGGAAACTATCACGAGCCGACGATCTTCGCGCCGGCCCGCGACGACCAGACGATCGCTCGCGAGGAAGTGTTCGGGCCGGTGCTCTCCATCTTCCGCTTCGAGACGCTGGAGGAAGTGATCGCACGCGCCAACGACACGCGCTACGGGCTCTCGTCGTACATCTGGACGAACAACGTGAGCACCGGGCTGCGCTTCGCGCAACAGGTGCGCGCCGGGATGTGCTGGATCAACGGCTACTTCCTGCGCGACTTGCGCCAGCCGTTCGGCGGGATGAAGCACAGCGGCCTGGGGCGCGAAGGCGGACGGTGGTCGATGGACTTCTTCACCGAGCCGAAGCTCGTCTGCATCGCGTACTGACGATCCGCATGGGTTCGATCGCCGCCGGCCTCTTCTCCACCCACGTCCCGCGCTTGATGATCCTCGATCCCGCCAAGCGCAAAGAGTACATGCGCAACAACGTGACGACGTTCTACGACGTCCTGCCGCAGATCCGCGAAGAGCGCATCGCGCCGCTCGACTTCGACACCTTCGTCGTCATCGACACGCACTGGCACTCGACGCTCGAGTGGATCGTGAACGCGCACGAACGCCACGAGGGAATCTACACCTCGGATGAGATCCCGTGGATGATCAACGAGTACGCCTACGACTATCCGGGCGATCCGGAGCTCGCGGAGCTCATCGCCGACGAGTGCGCCGCCTCGGGCGTGTGGGCGCAGGCCTCCGCGCACCGCGGCCTTCCGGTGCACTACGGCACGCTGAACCCGATGCACTATTACAACCCCGGACCGAACAAGAAGCGCGTGCTGCCGATCAGCGTCTGCGACACCGCGGAGGTCGACGCGAACCTGCGTTTCGGCGAGGCGCTCGGCCGGGCCATCGCAGGCAGCGACCGCAACGTGCTCTTCATCGCGTCGGGTGGGATGTCGCACCGTTTCTGGCCGCTGGCGGTGATTCGC
>Ga0207416_1000232_pt1 | contig 103266 bp, 68 predicted proteins | sample PaiPotPPM11metaG_FD_184107 | JGI IMG/M metagenome (GOLD analysis project Ga0207416, IMG submission 184107) | Iron sulfur acid spring bacterial and archeal communities from Banff, Canada, to study Microbial Dark Matter (Phase II) - Paint Pots PPM... ... | reverse complement strand
TACATCGAGCAAGGCGTTGTCGAGCGCCAATGGGTAGGCCGCTGGCGGAGCGCCGGGCGGGACTTCCGGATCAGGCGTCGCCGAGTAGACGTAGAGGCGATGGTTGGCGCCGGTTCGAACCATCGCGACGATCCCCGAGAGGAAGACAGCTGGAACGCGGAGGCCGGTTGCCAGCACGGGGCGATCGATTTCGGCGTCGAGCACCGCGACGTATTCGATGACCTCGGAGGTGGGGGTTAGTGCGTAGGTCAGCAACTGACCCGCGACGCGGCCCGTCACTAACCGACAGCGACGCTGGTTGTTGGTGTCCTGATCGTCCCAGAGCGAGAAACTCTGCTCGATGACGACGCCGGTCGGAGACCCTGAAAGCACGGAGAGGATCAGCGCTGAATTTTGTGCGACGAGCGAACCCAGGGCAGCCGATTCGCTTCGCGTTATCCCTGTCCAGCGGCATGATATGCCGGTGCCGAATAACAAGGCGAAGTCCCCGGGGCCAAGTGCGGCACCCAGCGCGGTAGCCGCAGATTGGCTTACGCTCAGGGCCCAGCCGGCGGTCTCGATGGGTGCCGAGCCAGAGAATTCGAGGAGCTTCCCGGTGACGGGCGTTGGCGTGAAGGTAGGCGCCGATGATTCGCCGGGGATATACAGAAGCATGAGTTCGGCGTTGTATGCAGCCGGGAGATGAGCCGATTTGCAATCGAGGAGTTCGCCGTAAAGAGTCGCGGAACAGTGATTAAACGAGATGGTGGAGGTGCCGGATGGAGGAAAAGTTATGGTGATTTTGGTAGGCGCCGTGACCTGCGTGGGAAATGCAACGGGTCCGGCAGCTAACGTGGAGGGCACGAGGCTGAGGTTGAGCGTTGCGCTCGCAGGGACTGAGACGGTCGTGCCGCCAAACGTGAGGGCTTGATCGCAGGTAAGCTCGCCCGACTGAATGGTGACGCCGGCGAATCCATCGGCGGGAGCGGACGCGACGAAAGGTTGTGCGGCGAGCCACGCCGAGCCGGCGAAGATACTGGCCTGAGTTTGCGAACCGGACGTGAAAATCGAGAGGGGAATGACGCACAAGATAGTAGATCCGCGCACGAACTGAACGGTCTCCACAAAGTGAAAGATCTGAAGCCACTTCGTCGTTGTGGTTTGGAGAAGACTGTTCGTCACGGTGACGGGACCGTAGGTAGCGGCGGGACTTAGCGCACGCGCCCAGGCCGGGCGCTCGAGGCCACCCAGTGCCGTCGGTTCGCGGTCGAGCACAAGAACACGGCTGGAGATGTTCCGGGAGAGCGCGATCGGGACGATGGTGGCGATCCACTCCGGAGGTGCGCTCGTTGCAGCCGCGGGTAGCGGGGTCGTGGCGATCGCCGGGTCCACCGCAGGTTTTGGGGCGGAGGCAACCGGACTTTGCGGAACGGGCGGCTTTGAAAAGTCGACAGACTGCCAACCCGCAGGAGTATTAAGCTCATGCGCCAGTTGACTTGCATCCTGGCCTGAGGCAACTGCGCGGGCTATGGCTATGCGGACAGGGTCCAGTTCGTTGGATGATGTGGCGGAGAAAGAAGGCAACTTGGCGAGTTCGGTTGCGAGCGCGCCGGGACCGAGGCTAGGGGGCGTAGACATAGCGATTCTCCACGGTCGGCGGCAAATCGGGACACTAAGTCTTGTGCCACGTCGAAAGCACTAGTTTGGCGGGGCCGTCTTACGGCCCGCAGGAGTGCAGACAGGACCGGACAAACGAAAGACCTACGTCTGGAGGATTCGCCGACAACGTTCCCAACAGAAATCGCAACGTCAGGCGGGAGGAAGGATTACCGTGGTGCAGTCGGAACAGTCTCCAACCGAACGCCCGGCGATGTCAAATCAAAATGCAGAAATTCAACGCTAATTCGCGAAAAAATCGTCCGGCTGTAGGGCAGAAGCCAGCCAGCCGCACTGGTCAGGTAGGTGGCGCTCATGAATGATACTTGGCTCTCTCACTGAAAATCAGGTGGTAGCAGTTTCTGCTTGAGGTTCCGGGCGTGTCTAAGCGTGCCGGAGTTCTATTTTGATACCCAACGACAAGTCAGCCCATGATTTTCAGCTGTACTGGCCCAATCAATCCTGATGACATCAGTCCGGAAGGATTCTCTGTCGAGCCGGCGCGGAAGGGCCGCGGTTCGCGCAGGGTCATGCTGTTGAAGAGGGCGTTGGTTACCGAGATCTCAAGCAGGTTCCGTCCCGGTTGAACAAAATCGGTTACGTCCGCTTGATAAGGGCGCAGAAGCAGTGTGCCAGCGGGTTTCCCATTGACTGTGACCTCGGCGACATCCTTTACATTACCAAGGTCAAGGATGAGTCGCATGGCCGCATCCGCGGCGGATAGCGTGAATGTCGTGGTGTAGGTTCCCCGCCCCGACAACCCACGGAGCTGGTTATCAAGCGACCAGTCGATCAATATGGGTAAATCGCGATGGATAGGAGCCGACTTGCCCGAAGGATTGAGATCGACGGTGGTCAGCTTCCAGCCAGTGGCCCCGATCTCTTCCGTTCGTTTCAGCTTGCGGGCCGCAGGCGGAGCAGTCGTAGACTTCGCGGCGCGGTCAGGATCGAAGGCGATCAGCGCTGATGAGAACGGCTGCAGATCAGTAACAACTTTGACCCAGTTGCCCTTGCGCTGCTGGTCGCCGATGGTTGCAAACTTGCCCGTCCATGGGTCCCACAACTCCGGATCGCCGTCGGCTTCAAACTCGGCTTCGAGGTGATGCGTCGTGTCCGAGTCGTTGCGGATAAAAAAAGCGTTAATTCTTCCGATGCGCTTCTGCAGAAACGGGAGAGGCTCACTCTGAAACCTAATGTTTGGGTTCGCTGCTGCGCGGAGTGCCAAAGGAACGCCATCGGTATGGGCCGGGAATGAGACGTTGGCGTGAGTGCGAAGAGCACGCATCGCAGCCTGCACGCGTTGTGTTCCACCAGCATTGTCCAGAAAGGTGTCGGCACGCGACGGAGTCTGGCCGACGAAAAGAATCGGAAGGCCTGCGCCAGCGAAATTCCCGAGCTTTTCGGCCAATGTTGCGTCGATTGCTTCGAGTTGAGGCAAAACGAGAACGCGGTAGTGTGCTCCGCCGGTCGTGACCAACATCCGGTCGCGCACGGTGCTATGGAGGAGGGAGTCGGCGTTGATGTGGTCGTAGTTGTAACCGGCGTCCAGGATTGCCTGGTTTAACTTGGGAGGAGGCGCCACTTCATCCGCACCATGCGTCAGGTCGTTGCGATAGTGTGCCACCGCGGCGATATTGGTTCCTACCTGCGAGATAAACTGCACGCGCGTAATGTAGGCGTTGAGTTGTCCGAAGTATGGCCAGAAAGGGTTCCGCTCGTTGAAGAACGACGAGTAGTTCCCTCCACCCGGGGGTACTCCCGTAAACGGATGCCAGCCCGGCGGGGGAAAGTCGGGAACAATGTAGGGAAAGCCGTGATAGACGATCGCATTCACGCCGGCCGTCAGCAGTTCGTCGGCGGCAACCTTCATTTTTTCGGGCGTGGTTTGGTAAGCGGCGCCCTCCCATACAAAGGACTCGCTGCCAACAACGGCGCGGCCATAGATATGTGCGGCTGATGCAGCCATCTTGAGAAAATCGTAGGCGCCTCGGTCAAAGAGGTTCTCGGTTTCAGGGATGTCCGCCTCGCCATAGATTCGCAGAACGTCCGCAGGCGCACCGTGAGCCTGAGTGCGGGCGAGAAGTTTGTGGTCGTGCGCCCACTGAACGAACTGACTATAGAATCGCTCGATCATAAGGTCAGAGACGGTTTGGCGGTAGTCGTGGCGGACCTGGTCGCCAATGCCCGGTATATCAAAGGCAAGAGAGTCGACATACTCGCCGAATGGCTCCGCAACACTGCGCACTTTGAGGATTGGGAGGTACGGCAGTAGATCATAGCCGCGGCGTCTGCGGAATTCTGCGAGAAAATCGTCGCTCCAATAGAGGTTCGCGCTGACCTCCAGGCTGTCGCAGAAAACTGCGCGCAAACCATTGCCAAAGAATTCTCCGAGAAAGGGAACTGCGTCGTCGCCGACACGTTTGGCGTGCGCTCGAAACGCTTCGGCGTTCATGTGGTCCATCACAAGCTGGGGACCTTCTGTGGGGGCTCCGTTGACCCTCTGTACGGTTGGCAAAGAGCAGAAGACGAAGATCTGCCACGTCCCGGGCGGCACATTCCAACTCAATGTTCCATCGGGTTGGAGGTGCGAAGTGAGATCGACGGAAGATCCTCTTTCCAGCTGGCCAGATTTTGCGACGATTTGTCCGCGCTCCGCAGTCTGCTGGAAGAACGACTCGGTGTCTTCACGGCGCACTGCCACAACAGCGACAAGTTTGACGCGTCGTTTCATGCGCTCCGCCCACCCATCGGGTAATTGCTTTAGGATGTCGGGGCTATGCGTCGGATCGCCATCAGTCAAAGAGGGAATCTGCACCTGTTCATGAAACACTACTGGTCCCTCGACGGAGAGATGCGTTGAGCGCAACTCTACCGAAGCGAGTTCCGGCGTGATGGCATCCCCTCCTCCGAAAGGCCAACCGGAGCCGAACGTGTAATCGATAAACATTCCATGCTTCCGAGCTTCCTCTATCGCGACACCAACGTGACGGAAGAACGACGGGGAAGCGTAGCTATTAAGTTGCTGCCTCTGCGCCTCAGAAAGGCTCGTGACGGCAATCCCCTTGACGAAGGATTGGATCTCGGCGCCACCAAAGCCGGCCTTGTCCAGCAAGTCGATCTCGCGGCGTAGCTCCGAGTCGGCTACGTCGTTGCCTGGCCACCACCAGCGTACTAAGGGTCGATACTTTTGGGGCGGCGACTGAAATTGCAGCCGAATCGAGGCACTCGCCACACTCTCAGATTCGGCGTTTACCGCCGGATAGTCGGAACCTGCCGGGACCCGCGCCTGGCTGGTCAGGGTCCGAAGAGTCAGCGCCCCACTAGCCAAAGCAGTGCTGCGAAGGAAGGTCCTACGATTCTGTCTCATGCGAACGCTACATGTTTCGCGCAAATAGGGGGAGTGGAAGAGAGACTTCGTGTATGGGCTGGCATTGTCTCAAGCTCCTTCGATTGATCGTTTCGGTGAGCCGATGGGCTCTGTTCGTTTTGGATACGCTATGGATCGTGGCAATAGCGCTGTTTCGTGTGCCGCAATAGCATCCACAATGTCTATCCCGGAGCGACTCCACAGCTGCTCTTTATTCAGTTCTTTGGGTAAGGCTCTCCATTGTTGGAGAAGACTCTAGACAGGAGTCCTGTGAGCAGTAAAGTCCAATTGTGTATCTCTCCTCGCGTTTGCGCCAGGCGCACTCATCTAACAAAACAAGAATTCTGAAGGAAAGCCACTGTAAACGCGTTATTGCCGGGCACTACTCGCCACGGCACCCACAAACGTGTCGTGGGGAAAAAACTCGCCAACGTTTTTGCGGGTGAGTAGTTGTACCGGCATGTATACGGCTGGAGGAGTAGTTCTCTTGTTAAGAACGTCAAGAGCGAGAAAGAGGAGACTTTCTCCGTACTTTTCTGGGAAGAACGCTACAGTAGCGATCAGCCGGGTATTGGCGAGGCGAAGTTCGCGCCGCGCCTCCGGGCCACCGCCGTGACTAACGGCCAGACACACGTCGCTTCTGCCCGCCTCTTCGAAGGCGCGCAGAGCGCCCAGCACCGCATAATCGTTGATGCCAGTGATCAGCGTACGGCGCCTCGGGACTAATTGAAGATGGCGTCGCGTCAGTTCGAATGAACGAACAAATTCGCCGCGTGAATCGAGATGGGTCACGACGCAGTCGCCGTTCAGACCGTTTCGAATGACGTTCTGTGCACTGGAGAGGCGCAGATAGGGCAGGGAGCCGGCAATCTCAAGATCGAGGAAGAGCATCTCGTCGCACTTTCCGTCCCAGTTTGTACGCGCGGCTTTGAGCAGGGCCTTGCCCGCTAAGGCGCCGGCGCGCTGGTTATCTGCGCCGAGAAATATCGCATTTGGATGGGGTATTTCAACAGCAATGAGGGGAATTCCCGCCTCTTCAAACAGTCGGGCTACTTTGGTCCCAATACGCTCATAAGTCTGGAATTCGATGGCAAGGTCAACGCCCTTGGCCACGAGATGCTCCGCATTTCGAAGCGCAACTTTGGCGCTATAGCGATTCTCAACTTCGATAAGGTCAACAGGTCTCGATGCCGCGGCCCAACGCAATCCCTGTGCGAGTGCGCTGCAAAAACTGTCGTTGGTTTGAGAGGCATATCCCACGCGAAAGCGTTTGCCATTCAAAATCCGGACATTCGAAGCGTACTTTCCGCGGTCGCTGCGGCGGAGAAAGCCCTGCTCCTCCAGGGTTCGCAGCAGCCGGAAACAGACGGTGCGCTCAAGCCCAGTGTGCCCCGCGACCTCAATTAACGAGAACGTCTTCCGGTCGTCATCGAACACACGCAGGATAGTGCATGCGCGGGACACACTCTCGAGTGTGTAGGGTGAACCAGCCGGATCTTTAGAGCTAGGCATGGCGATCAGATTATTGCATCGTTTCGCGGCAAACGCGAAGTCGCCATAAATTGCGCCAGGCGCAAACGGCAAAGTTGATGTTATTAGCCATTGTCTCCGAGCCCCAGTTTGGGATTGACTATTTTCCGAGTTGACGTGAGGGAATGAATGAAAATCGTCGAGATCCGGCTTTACAAGGTGCGTTCAGGAAATACGGGAGAACGCGGAGCAGAGTTTGGCGAGTCTCAATATTGGGGTGGAGGCTGGCAGACCCATGCCCTCATCGCAAACCCAATGTCGGTGTATTCAAAGTTTGCCCGTCTGCGCTCACTTTGGATGGGGCCGGGGCAGGATCCCTACGCCATTGAAATCCTGACGGACGAAGGGGTGACTGGTTGTGCCGTGAATTATGGAGGCGGCCCGGCAGCCTCGCTGTTGATTGCGAAGCACTTTAGCCGCTTTCTGATCGGCGAGGATCCTTTCAATATCGAGAAGCTATGGGATCAGATGTACCGCTCGACACTGCCCTACGGATTAGGTGGCGTTACCGCCATGGCAATCAGCGGAGTCGACCTTGCGCTTTGGGATCTGATGGGCAAGGCACTCAAGCAGCCTGTATACAAGCTGCTTGGAGGTCAAACGAAAGAAACGATCCCCTGTTACGTAACCACGCATCCGGACCTGGTCTCGAGTTGGAAAGACAGCGGCTTTTTGGGCGTTAAGGTTGCAGCTCCGTGGGGTGCGGCTGATCGTCGCGATGGCCTGGCAAAAATGCAACGTTGCCTGGAACAATGCCGGCTTGAACTTGGCTCCGAGATGGAGTTGATGGTTGACTGCTACCTCTCCTGGGATTTCGAGTTCACCACTCGGTTGGCAGAACGCGTTCGAGGAGTTGATGTGAAGTGGTTCGAAGATCCGCTGGAGAATGGGTGGGCAGAGAAAGCGAATGCCGAACTTCGGGCCTGTATATCGCCAATTCAGGTCGCGATCGGGAATCTGGAATTTGATTACAAGGCATTTGCAGCAATACTTGCCGCGCGAGCCTGCGATGTTATTCAGCCTGAGATCCAATGGTGTGGCGGACTGACGGCCGTCCGGCGGATTGCAGCGATCGCGAAACCATATGGCGTGCCTGTCATTCCTCACGGCGCGGGAGTGTACAACTACCACTTTGTGCAGTCGAACCTGAACTCGCCCTTTGCCGAATATCTTTCTATCGGGGACGGTACGACTGTACGTCCGATTTTCGAAGCTATCCTTGGCGAGCCGCTTCCAGTGAAAGGCCACGTCACCTTGTCGGATCAGCCTGGATTCGGCGTAGAACTCAATCGTGATCTCATCGAACCGGTAGAGTTTTGAATCGATCTTCCCTAAGGAGAAGATGGTGGGAGACAGAATAAAATGTGGTGTCATCGGAGCAGGCTGGTGGGCAACGTTTGCCCACATCCCCGCGCTGTTGTCCCATCCGCAGGCTGAGCTTTTGGCTATTCAGAAGAGCGACCCTGATCGGGCGCGGCAAGTGGCTGCTGATTTTGGCGTCCCTTACGCTTGTACGACGACCCAGGAGTTGCTGAGCATCGAAGGGCTGCAGGCCGTTGTCGTCAGCAGCAGCCCGCATCTTCACTACGAACAAGCGGCTGCTGCTTTGCGCATGGGGAAGCACGTCCTTGTCGAGAAGCCGATGACGCTTGCGGTAAAGCAGGCTCGAGAACTTCTCGAGCTGGCAGACCGCGGCTCCCTTCAATTCCTAATTAGTTGTCCGTGGCACTACACTGCGCATGCGGCGGTCGCCCAGCGCATGATTCGCGATGGAGATCTCGGCAAGGTGCGGATGATAAGCGTCCTCATGACCAATCCCGTCAGCCATTTGGTGCGAGGTGGTGACACAACTCCCACACATTCAGGTGGCGCCTCGTACCTTCAGCCCCGGACCACGACCTATAGTGATCCAGCCATGGCAGGAGGCGGCCAAATCTACGCCCAGGTGTGTCACGTCGCAGCCTATTTGACTTTTCTTACAGGCCGAAGCGCCAGCGAAGTGTTCGCACGATTCCACAACGATGGCGCACGGTTGGATATCTATGACTCGCTTAGCCTGCGGATGGAAGACGGCGCTCTTGTCAGCATCGCGAGCACAGGCGCGACCAGCCTCAATCTGCGCACATATGAAGTGCGGGTCTTCGGAACAGACGGGATGCTCTACCTTGATCTCTGGCGCGGGACGATGGAGTTCATCAGGATGAACGGCGAGCAACAGAAATATCCGGATCTTGATACAGCAGCGATCTATCCACACCAAGCACCGGCGATCAACCTCATCGACTCAATTCTTGATCCGTCGTGCAATCGCTCGCCGGCATCGCTCGGTGTCGCGGCAATGGAAGTAATCGAAGCTGCCTGCGTTTCGGCAAAAAGTGGCGAGGACGTTCTTATTCCGAACTTACTGGAGCCGAAGCTATGAGTGGCGTCCGCCTGCGGGGAATTACCTGGAACCACAGCCGTGCTTTGCCACCCTTGGTTGCCGCTGCACAGCGCTTCGAGGAGCTGCATCCGGAGGTGCGCATCGTCTGGGAAAAGCGCAGCCTCGACGAATTTGGTCATGCCAGTCTGAGCGCACTCTCCCGTTCCTACGACATGCTTATCATCGATCATCCGATGCTGGGGGATGTACGGCGCGACGGTGCGCTCATCGATTTGGGGCCACGGTTGTCACGCGAAGCGCTTGCTGGCCTTCAAGCAGAGGTGCTTGGCCTCTGCTTGGAGAGCTACTGCTACGAAACCTCTCTCTACGCGCTGCCCATCGATGCAGCCGCACCGGCGGCGAGTTTCCGCCCCGACCTTCTTGAACGCCATGGTCGGCAGGCGGCTGTGAGGTGGGAGGAACTGATCGACCTCGCCCGGCGAGGGCTCGTACGCATGCCTGGATTTCCGCCCGATCTCTTCTTGAACTTCATGGGGATGTGCGTTTCCAGAGGAAGCTTTGTCGCTGGCGGAGACCATCTCTTCGATCATGCAATCGCTTCCCGTTGTCTCGAGGAAATGCGAGAGTTGGCGGCCTTAATGCCCGACACCATTTACGCCATGAACCCGATAGCCCTCTATGAAGCTATGGCGTCTGGCGACGAATTTGCTTACTGCCCATTCGCGTATACCTACAGCAACTACTCTCGGCCTGGGTTTGCGGCCAATGCATTGCTGTTTGCCAATCCGGTGGCCCTCATGGACGGTATTCCGATGCGCACAGTCCTTGGCGGCACTGGCATTGGAATATCGACGGGATGCAAAGACGTAGACGTGGCAATAGATTTCTGTCTCTTTGTTGCCGGGCGCGATTGTCAGACTCATCTGTACGGCATGTGCGGCGGCCAGCCAGCGAGCAGATCCGCGTGGCGCGACCCTCTGCTCAACCAGGTCAGCAATTCCTTTTTTGAGCGGACATTCGGGAGCATCGAGACCGCTTATGTGCGGCCCCGTTATCCGGGTTACATCGCTTTGCAGCGCACCGGAGGAGAGGTCGTTGCAGCGTTCCTGAAGCATGGGATTACTGCAGCGGAAGCTTTGCAGCGTCTCGACCATCTCTACCGGAGCAGCCTTCCGCAGGCACCCTCCAGGTTGGGGGTAACGGAATGATGCGCTTTTCTTGTTCGGACTATACCTTTCCCCTGCTTGCTCCGGCGCAACGCTTTGCTTTGCTTCAACTGCTTGGCTTTGAGTACGTGGATATCGGTCTCTTTGCGCGCAGTCCCGGCCTCGAACCAAACCAGTTGCTGGCTGAGCCCAGGATATTCGCTCAACAACTGAAGGCCGACCTCAAATGCGCGGGCCTTCAGGTTGCCGACCTATTCCTGCAAATTGGCCTGGATCCTGCTGATTCGGCAGCAAACGATCCCAGCTCGCAAATACGCGCTCATAACCACAAGATATTCCTGTTGACGCTCGATTTATGCAAAGCTCTCGACTGTAGGCACCTGACCGGGCTTCCCGGCGTTTGGCATGAGGGGGTGAGCGAGGCCGATGATCTGGCACTCGCCTTGGACGAGGCTGGTTGGCGACAACGTGCAGCTTCCGATGCCGGTGTAAAGTATGCGATCGAACCGCATATGGGCTCGATCTGTTTCGATGTAGCAAGCACGCAATTGATCGTCGACGCCGTACCCGGTTTGACCTTGACCCTCGACTATGGGCACTTTGTTGCCTCAGGCATCCCATCCAGCGACGTCCATTCCTTGTTACCTTCTGCTTCGCATATCCACGCGCGCGGCGGCGCTCCCGAACGATTGCAGACCCCGGTAAACGAAAACGAGATCGATTTTTGCGGTATGTTGGACGGGTTACGAAAGCAGAGATACGAAGGCCAGATCGCAATCGAGTATGTCTGGGCCGACTGGCAACAATGCAATCGAACGGACAACGTTTCGGAAACGATCCTCCTACGCCGTCTACTTGCTGACCTAAGCAGATGAGCGATTCCAGATTTGTGAAATGGGTGACGAATGAACAGACGAACCTTCAGTAAGTGGGCTGGTCTTTGCGGGATCGGTTCTCTGGCGAGCACTGGAAACTTCGGAGAGCTGCAAGCACTAACCCCGATGATTCAGACTCCGACTTCGACCGGGCAATCGACCTCCTTACAGAATCCGTATCCAGTAGTGGGAAAGCGAAGTCAAAAGCTGTGGGACCACTACTTTCTGGGGACGTCCTATTACCCGGAATGGTGGGAACCGGCAGAGTGGGAAGTCGATTTTCGCGAGATGCAGGAGCTGGGCATCAACGCGGTTCGGATGGGCGAATTCGGCTGGGCCATGTTTGAACCCGCGCCCGGCAAGTTTGAGTTCTCCTGGATGGACCGCGCAATCGCCGTAGCCAACAGCCACGGCATTGACGTCATCCTCGGCACTCCGACAGCTGCGGTACCTCCCTGGCTTTATCAACTGCATCCAGATGTCTTGAGCGGCAACGACAATGGCATCTACACCTATGGTGGGCGCAAGGGCTACTGCACAAGCAGCCAAAACTATCTCGAGGCGTGCGCGCGAGTCGTAACTGCGTTAGCGGAACACTATGGCCATCACCCGGGCGTGATCGGATGGCAGCTCGACAATGAGCCGGGATTTCCCTATCAAAGCTATGACCCAGTGTCCGAGCGGGCTTTTCAAGGTTGGCTCGAGAAGCGATATGGCACCCTGGACACTTTGAATCGCACCTGGAACGGAGCGTTCTTCAGCAACAAGTATTCCGATTGGTCACAGATCCACTTTCCAAGGAACTCGGCCGAGGGCGGTTGGCAGCCAGCTATCAGCCTGGACTATCGTCGGTTTTACTCCGATTCGTTTCTCAATCATCTTCGGCGGCAAGCCGCGATCCTGCATGAGAAGAGCGAGAGCCAATTCATCTTCACGAATTGGCCGAGCACTACATGGTCAGTCGATGTCCGTGCAGCCGCCACGGAGTTTCTGGATGCCACAGCGTGGGACAACTATGTCATTGCACCCGGACTAAGCGACTTTCAGCGTCAGTATATTGCCGGCTTCAATCACGACTTCAGCCGCTGCGCAGGCCCGAATCAGAAGTTTCTTTGCGCGGAGCAGACCGCATATGTGCCTCCGATTGCGGATACAAAAGGATTGCGTTTGCAGGCCTATGTGAACCTGGCGCACGGAAGTCATGGGCATCTCTACTTCGAGTGGCGACGCCCGTTGGCCGGCAACGAGCAATACCGGCCATCTTTTATCAAGGGGTTCGACGGTGCTGTCAATCCGGCAAAACCTGTATTCGAACAGATCGGCAGAGAATTCAAACATCTTGGTCCGCGTCTGGCTGGAGCAACCACGCGCTCGGATGTGGCGCTTCTTTACGACTTCACAAACGAGTGGGGACAGGGCTACGGGTTTCCCGGAAATAGTAATGCCCACTACGACGGCGAGGCTTACCACTACTACAACGGCCTCAAGGTACTGCAACGCAATATCGACATCGTCCCGCTGTCTGCGGATCTTTCCCAATATAAGGTCGCAGCTGCTCCAAATCTGCGCCTGGTCGATGACGCCACGGCTCAACGACTCAAGGCGTTTGTGGCGGCTGGAGGGATTCTCGTCCTCAATTTCCGCGCCGGGACACAGAACGTGGATTGCAGCATGAGACGCGCACTTCCGCCAGGTGTATTCACGGAGATCGCCGGCGTAACTGCGGAGTCCAAGCTGGACTTGATTGATTATGGCGGCCTCGCAGAAAGACTCGCGAAAGAGCCGGAGACTGCACTTGGAATCAGCTTCTCCGGAGAGGACGCAATCTTCCAGCCGCACACGATCCTTGAATCGCTCGTCCTGCATGGTGCTGAGCCTCTTGCCACCTTTCGCGGAGGAAGGATGACAGGGAAGCCGGCAATTACCCGTCATCGTTATCAGCAAGGGTGGGTGTATTACGTTGGTACGGATAGTACCGAAGACCGCTTTCACGAAACCCTGGCACGGTTAGTCGGCGCTACGGGGAATCTTTCGCCGCTTATCCCTGCTCCATACGGAGTTGAGGTAACGAGCCGAGAAGATGCGGAAACAGCTTTCTACTTTCTGCTGAACCTAACAGAAATCGCCCACAATGAGATTCAACTGCCACGCCCGATGGATGATCTCATTGCCGGAACAAATGGCGTAACCAATATCTCCTTGAGGCCGTTCGAGGTTGCCGTACTGGCCTCGCCCAAGCCTTAGCCCGAGTTGGTACTCGACAGGGACCGCCGCCCGTTAATACATCAGCTTGATCCGGTATGCTAGACGGTGATAGTTTACAATCGATTATTCTCTTTTTACACCCACCAAAAGGAAATAAACGAAATGTCGATTGAGTTGACGGCTGGAAAAGCCGCGGGACTTGCGGCGGTAGCGGATCACCGAGGGGTGATCGCCGCATTGGCGATGGATCAGCGCGGCCTGCTGAAGCAGATGTTGGTTCGAGAACTCGGCGGCAACGAACCCCCGGCGGAGATGATGTCGGAGTTCAAAGAGATCGTCGCCAGCACGCTGACGAAGTACGCGTCTTCGATTCTGCTGGATGTGCAGTATGGCTTAAAGGCCACCAAGCATATCCATGGCAAAGGGCTTTTATTGGCCTATGAGAAAGCGGGATACAGCCCAGACAAGCCGGAACGGCTTCCGACCCTTTCGGAAGGCTGGTCGGCTATGCGTCTCCGGGAGGCTGGCGCCGACGCCGTCAAGATTCTGGTCTACTACAATCCTTTTGAGAAGGATTGGGTTAACGACGAGAAAAAGGCCTGGGTCGAGAGAGTTGGTGCTGAGTGTCGTGCCGTCGATATTGCGTTCTTTCTTGAATTCCTTGGTTACGCGCTTCCTGGCCAAGACGAGTCGGGACCTGAGTATGCAAAACTGAAGCCCGAGATTGTTATCAAGTCCATGGAGGAATTCTCCAAAGAACGCTATGCAGCTGATGTCCTGAAAGTCGATGTTCCGATTCAGATGGCTTATGTCGAAGATACGAAGGCCTTCCAAGGAACCGCTTTGTACAGTCGTGAGGACGCGAAACGACTCCTACGGGAAGCGGCAAGCAAAGCGGACCAGCCCATTGTTTATCTTTCGGCCGGCGTCAGCAGCACCGTATTTCTCGAAACGTTGGAACTGGCCGCCGAGGCCGGCGTTGAATTTCACGGCGTGCTGGCGGGGCGAGCGACATGGCAGGAAGGCGTCCCAATCTATGTGAAGGACGGCCGCGCAGCGCTGGAAGACTGGATGAACTCCGTCGGCGCGCAGAGGATTGAGGACATCAATCGGACCCTGGGACTCGCACGGCCCTGGCGGGAAGCGCGAAGTATGCAAATCTGACCGTCCTTGGTGGTGCTAATTCGCCGTAACCAGCAGACAATGTAAGTGCGTGAGACGAGGGCCAGGTGCCAGAGAACAGTAGGCTGCGCACAGAGACAATAGATTTGGCCCCCGCGATTGAGTTCAATCGACGCAGATGGCTTGTTCTAGCACTGCTGTTCGTGGTCACGGTCATTAATTTTATTGATCGGCAAACTCTCTCTGTGCTGGCGCCCGTCATCCGAGCGGCCTTTCATTTTTCCAACGAGCAGTATGGACGGATTGTTGCGGCGTTTCAGTTCGGCATGATGACTGGCGAGTTCCCGATGGGAGCCCTGATGGATCGCTGGGGAAGCCGTCTGGGGCTCTCGATCGCGGTACTCTGGTGGTCCTCCGCAACGGGCGCGCAGGTGTTTGCAAGGTCGGGCTGGCAGTTCGGCTGGATCCGATACTGGATGGGAACCGGAGAATGCGGAAACACATCCGGTGCGGTCAAGACGATTACGCGGACGTTTCCCAAGACCGAACGGACGCTCGCCATCGGGATATTCAACAGTGGGGGCATGGTGGGTGCTACGTTGGCGCCGCCCCTGATCGTGTACCTGCTTCACCGCTTCGGATTTCGTACCGCCTTTCTTGTCCCGGCTTTGCTAGGGATCGTGTGGCTCTTTGCGTGGTGGCTTGTCTACAAACAAGAGCCAGCCGAAGCGGCGCTTGCGCCTCACGAAGCGATTTCAATTAAGGAAATACTCTCCGATTCTTCTGCCTGGGCGGTGATGTCCTGCCGCTTCTTTATCGGCCCGGTCATTCAGTTTTACTGGTATTGGATTCCAAGTTACCTCTTCAGCGTAAGACACATGAGCTTGAGTCAAATCGGTCTGCTAAGTTGGATTCCGTTCTTCATGGGAGATGCCGGTGGAGTAGCGGGTGGATGGGCTGCCGGTTTTCTTCAGCGACGCGGGATGGCGGTCGCGCGAATGCGGCGCGTACTGATGTATGGCAGTAGTGTTCTTTGTTGCACGAGTTTCTTTGTGCCCTACTCCACTGGAATCGTCATGGCGCTGGCGATGATTGGAATTGCCGTCGCAGCAGACAATTTTTTGTCGGCGAATATGTACGGTGCCATTACCGACCTGTTTCCGGATCGCAAGATCGGCCGCGCGACCGGATTGACCGGCGTGGCTGGCGGACTAAGCGGGCTGCTGTTCCCGTTGCTGACTGGGCGTCTGGTGGACCACGTTTCCTATACTCCGGTTTTCGCGATGGTGGCTTTGATGCCGTTGGTCGGTACGTTGCTGTTGTTCCGATTGGGAGTGCGCTACCGAACGCTTGAAGAGCCTCGCCAGTCCAAGTTGGCCTAGGGCACTTGACAACCTTTTGCAATCGATTATAACGTAAGTAACACGTTTGGCAGGGGATAGAGATGAAGCGGTCCAATCTCATGATTGTGCAAGGAGGCGGGCCGACCGCGGTGCTGAATACAAGCTTGTCGGGGGTCATTTCGGAGGCCCAACGGCAGCCTGACATTGCACGAATTTACGGAGCCCGCTTTGGCGTCAAAGGCCTCGTTCACCCTGAACTGACCGATCTGACCGCTCTGATGCCTGCTCAATTAATGCGATTGCGGGAAACGCCGGGCGCTGCGTTGGGTACTTCGCGATATTGTCCTGGTGAAGGCGATCTGAAGAAACTCGCTGGAACCCTTCGAGACTATGACATCGGCTACCTTCTCTTCCTCGGCGGCAATGGCACGATGCGCGGAGCCGAGGTCGTGAGCACGTTCTGTAAGTCAGAAGGCCTGAGTATCCGCGTTGCCGGCGTTCCTAAGACGGTCGACAATGATATCGGCCTGACGGACCGTTGCCCTGGCTACGGAAGCGCGGCGCGTTACATCGCTTCCGTTACCCGGGAATTGGGAGCGGATCTCCGCTCTCTCCCTCAGCCGGTCACCATCCTGGAGACAATGGGGCGGAGCGTGGGATGGATTGCCGCGGCGGCTTCGCTGGCTCGGTCCGAGGAGGGAGACGCGCCGCATCTTGTGTATATTCCCGAACTGCCCTTCGAGTTGGATTCGTTTCTTTCCGATCTTGACCGGACGGTAACCAAGCTTGGCTGGGCAGTTGTTGTCGTGGCCGAAGGCATTCGCAACTCGGATGGAAGCCTGGTGTACGAAACGAACGATTCGTCGCAATCTGACCCATTGAAGCGTCCAATGACGGGCGGGGTAGCCCAGCACCTGGCTTCGATCGTTGGCCAGCGGCTTCGAATTCGCTGTCGCAGCGAAAAGCCCGGGCTCCTGGGGCGCGTTTCGATGGCTCACGTTTCGGCGCAGGACGTGGAAGATGCGGCTCTGGTGGGACAGGCAGGGGTTCAAGGATTGGTATCTGGCTCAAGCGACACGATGGTCGCCTTGAACCCATTGCAAGAGTCTGCCCTGGGCCCTGTGCGCCTCGTCCCTCTCGCCGAAGCCGGCGTGGATCGGCCGATCCCCCCACGTTTCCTGCAGGCGGGAGAAATTCCATTGTCCGACTCGTTTTTGGAATACGTACGTCCCCTGGTTGGGAAGCTAACTGAATTTCAACGACTTTAAAAAGCTTAGGAGTACACCGGAAATGGCAGCTGGAACACACGAAGCAGTGTCGGGAAAATCCGTTGGGGTTCTCATGTTTGGGCGAAAGCGTCCTGGATTTGACCAGGACTGGAGCGCCGAAGTACGCGAGGGATGCCGCAGGACGCTGGAGGGCCTGGAATTAGCCTGCGTCGGCGCCGACGAAGTCGTTCTGGACGACGAATCGGTGAATCGGGCTCTCGATGCCATTGAAGCAGCGAATTGCCGATCCCTCATTGTCATCCAGCCCTCGCTAGCCGACGGCCAGTATGCATTGAGGGTCAGCCAGCGCTGGCGCGGACCTGTCATCCTGTGGGCCACGCCGGAGCGACCCGGAGATGGGAAGGTCAGTTCCTGTTCGCTGGTGGGACAGCATTTGTGGGCGTCCATCCTTCGGCGGGCGGATCACCCCTTCGAATTCGTATACGGCTCATCGGACAGTGTTCGGGATGCACTGCGCCGGGCAATTTTGCTCTCCGACGTCATTCATCAACTCAGGACGGCCAAGATTGGAGCGGTTGGGACTCACGCGCCGGGATTTATCGACCTGGCTGTCGATCCGTTTCTCATTCGCACGACGTTTGGGATTCAACTTCAGCCGCTGAGCCTCCCTCAGTTTATTGAGCGCGTGCAATCCACGCCGGAGGTCGATGTGACGCGGGACTTAGATCGCGTCCGGTCGCTCGGGATCAAAGAGTCGGAAGGGAAACAGCCGGCCACAGATGAGTTGCTGGCGGTGAACTCCCGGTACTATGTCTCGATGCTGAGCCTGATGGGCGAGATGAATCTCGATGCATTGGCGGTGCAGTGCTGGCCGGAATTGCCGAACACGATTGGGCAGTGGCCGTACTTCGCGGTATCGCGCCTAAGCGCGGAAGGACATGCAGTTTCCATCGAAGGCGATATCGACGGAGCAATCGGGGCGCTGATCGGTCGCTGGATCGGCATCGGCCCCGGATTTCTCTCCGACTGGCTGGAGCACGATGCGAGCACCATCTTTTTCTGGCATCCGGGAATGGCGCCTCTGGATATGTGTAATGCGGTAGGGTGTGATGAGGAGCCGACACTCGGCGGACATTTCAATGGAGCCAGGCCCCTGGTCGTCGACGGAACCCTGAAAACTGGTTCGCCGGTTACAGTATCGCGGCTGTGGAACTGCGATGGCCGCTACCACTGGATGGCCTTCGAAGGCGTAGCGGTTCCTCCCAGACGCAATGTGACGGGGAATAGCTTGCTGGTGGAGGTGGATGGGGGCGCAATGTTCCTGACCGGTTTGAGCGCCTCATCCATCAGGGGCTCCCCCACCATGTCACAATCCATTATGGTCGACAAGCAGCATCATTCCGCACCCTGGCGAGACTGCTGAAAGTCCAGTGGCACGTAGACATAGACGGCTTATAAAAATAATGACAGCGTCTTCTGAGTTATGATAGTTTACAATCGATTACGCACGGAGAGCGCAAATGGTATCAAAATTGGACCGTTCGAGGAAAAAAACCTTGCGAAGAGGCTCCCTTAAAACCCGTGTTGCGCGACATGATGTCAGCGAAGAAATTCAACGCAGGATTCTTTCCGGCGAGAGCAAGCCGGGCGAACGCCTGAGCCAGCAGAGTCTTGCGCGTGAATTAGGAGTCGCGCAGGGCACGGTCAGGGAGTCGTTGATGGAGCTTCAGTGGCTCGGTCTGGTCGAGTCCATCGACCGGCTGGGAGTCTTCGTCGACAAACTGGACGTGGCTCGAATTTGCGAGGCCTATCTCCTGCGTGAGGTTATGGAGGGGTTGGCCGCGCGTCTGGCCTGCCAGAATGCAGGCCGGGCCGACATTTCAGAGCTGCGGGCAATGGCTGATGAGATCTATCGGCTTGCCCAGGTGGACGATGCAGAGACAGCCTCACTGGACCGTCGCTTTCATCTCCATATCACGGAACTTGCCCGTAACAGCACGCTTACCAGGCTCTCCAAGACGTACAGGGCTCTTGGGATGACGGTCCGCGCTTATCGCGAACCTTCCGTAATTCATGCTGAGCATCTCCGCATTGTTGAGGCCATCGAGCATAACTTTTCGGATGAGGCTGAACGTCAGGCGAGAAGTCATGTCATTGGCGCACGCGAGATGATCGAAGCGCTCGCGAAGCAGGGGAAATTTACTCCGCAATGGGTGAAATAAGGTGATAGTTACAGTCCCCGGCGAGAAGACGGTTTCGGCTCATGCCGGTACACATTCCCATGGTTCCTTTATTGAGGACAAGTGGGTCTATACCAGCCGTGAAGTTGACGTCGTCAATCCAGCGACCGCCCTGCCATTTGCGAAGGTATCCGAAATCGATGCCTCCCATGTTGAAGAAGCACTTCGAGCGGCTCAAGCTGCATTTGCAAGCTGGCGCGAACTGACGGCCATCGAGCGCGGAGCTGTCCTGCATCGGGTTGCCGACGAACTTGTGCGGCGTCGGACCGATATAGCTCGGACGATCACACTCGAAAATGGAAAGCCCGTGGCTCAGAGCGAGGGCGAAGTCTCAATGGCTGTGGACCATCTGCGCTGGTTCGCCGAGGAGGCCCGAAGAACATATGGTCGGAGTATTCCTAACCAGATACGGGGTAAACGACACCTGGTTGTTAAGACGCCGATCGGCGTGGTTGGAGCGATTGCTCCATGGAACTTCCCGCTGGTTCTCTCAGTCCGCAAGGTGGCTCCGGCCATGGCGGCTGGCTGCCCGGTCATCTTGAAGCCCTCCCGCCAGACACCGTTGTCTTCGGTTCACCTTGCCGAATGTATGCAGGCCGCGGGAGTCCCAGCCGGGGTATTCCAGATGGTGATTGGTGACTCGGGCATGATTTCGGGGAAGTTCCTTTCTAGTCCTATTTGTCGCAAGGTGAGTTTCACAGGTTCAACGCAAGTTGGACAGCTTCTGATTCGCAATGCTGCCGAGACCATCAAGCCTCTTTGCCTTGAATTGGGTGGCTTAGCGCCTGTTCTTGTTTTTGACGATTGCGATCTGGATGTTGCCGTCAGGGAAACGATTGTCGCCAAGTTTCGCAATACGGGCCAGTCCTGTATAGCCGCAAACCGGATTTATGTGCAAAAGGGTATCTACTCCGCGTTCGTCCAGCGATTTTGCGCGGCGGTAGCAAAGCTGAAGACGGGATCTGGGCTTGAACCGGGCGTAGATGTTGGCCCTGTCATCAGCGAGGGAGCACTCCATGGAGCGCTCGCGCAGATCGAAGATGCCGTGAAAAAAGGAGCCCGCGTTGCCTATGGAGGCAAACGCATTGCGGGCATGTCCGGTTTCTTTCTTGAGCCAACCGTGCTGGAAGGAGTGACCGATGATGCGATGTGTATGCGCGAAGAAACGTTTGCACCGATCGCACCAATCTCCAGCTTCGATACTGAAGCAGAGGCAGTCCATCGCTCGAACGACACGATCTATGGTCTTAGCGCCTATGCGATGACCCGCGACCTGAATCGCATGTTTCGTTTGAGCGAGGCAATGGAAGTTGGCACGCTCGGCATTAATGACGGTGCTCCTTCCGTGAGTACAGCCCCTTTTGGTGGGGCGAAGCAGAGCGGATGGGGGCGAGAGCTTGGGATGGAAGGCCTGGAGGCTTTCCTTGAGACGAAGCATGTGTCGATTGGCGGCGTCGCGTCATAAACAAGATCGACGAGGGAGCAAGGTAAGCGATGATTCACTTTTTGGTGCATGACACTGCAGACGATGTCGGCGTAGCGGTGGTCGATCTTGACGCTGGAACCGATTGCGTCGGCAGAAACCTGGCGACCAATTCTGCGTTGAAGGCGCGTGCCGTACAGGCCATTCCGTTGGGCCATAAGCTGGCACTCAAGGACTTCGCTGTTGGCGACTCCGTCACAAAGTACGGCTGCGAAATCGGCAGGATTGTTCAACCAGTCAAAGCTGGCGAACACGTCCACGTACACAACCTGAAGACGAAGAGATGGGCATAAACATGGCAAGAAGAGCAATTCTCGGATATAGACGTGAAAATGGAAGCGTGGGCGTGCGCAATCACGTCATCATTCTCCCCGTGGATGATATTTCTAACGCCGCTTGTGAAGCGGTTGGCAATAACATCAAAGGCACTCTAGCCCTCCCGCACGCTTATGGTCGTCTGCAATTCGGTGAAGACCTGGACCTCCATTTCCGCACCATGATCGGTACCGGCTCCAATCCTAATGTCGCCGCAGTTGTGGTGATCGGGATCGAGGCGGGTTGGACTCAGAAGATCGTCGACGGCATTGCCAAGACTGGCAAGCCAGTGAAGGGCTTCTCGATTGAAGGCAAGGGAGACATCCAGACGATCGCGGACGCCTCGCGCCAAGCTAAGGAATATGTGCAGTGGGCGTCGGAACTGCAACGCACCGAGTGCGGCTTGGAAGAACTTTACATCAGTGTGAAATGCGGCGAATCCGACACGACCACAGGCCTGTCCAGTTGCCCGACTGTAGGTAATGTGATCGACAAGCATTGCGCCAGCGGAGGTATCGCGTCTTTCGGTGAGACGAGCGAACTTACCGGTGCCGAGCACATCGTCGCAGCCAAGGCTGCAGACGAGCAGGTGCGCAAAGACTTTATGGCTGCCTTTGAGGACTATACAAAGCTGGTATTCAACCAGAAGACCGATGATCTTTCGGAGTCCCAACCTACGAAGGGGAACATTGCAGGAGGGCTCACCACCATCGAAGAAAAGGCCTTGGGCAACGTTGAAAAACTTGGCAAGAAGACCAAGTTTGTCGGTTGCCTTGCGCCCGCCGTCGCGCCTACCAAGCCAGGCCTTTGGTTTATGGATACTTCAAGTGCTGCTGCCGAAGCCGTCACTCTCTGGGCCGCATCTGGCGCCGTCGTTCATCTTTTCCCGACTGGGCAGGGCAATGTCATCGGCAATCCGATTGAACCGGTGATCAAGCTCAGTGGGAATCCGAAGACAGTGTCGAAGATGGCGGAGCATATCGACCTTGATGTTTCCAAGATATTGCAGGGCGAGATGACCATTGATGAAGCAGGCGATGCGTTGCTCGACATGATTGTCCGCACTGCAAATGGACGGTTGACGGCTGCGGAAGCGCTCGGCCATCGAGAATTTGTAATGACCAAGCTATACCGAAGCGCGTGAGGAATCACTGTTGAGGTAGACGATCCATGAAGCGATTCCGGCCCACGTATCTGCAACACGTCATTTCCCAACTCGCCGAACTTGCCGGCGTTTCACGGGAAGATGCGGAGATTTTTGCCCGCGCGCTGGTGGCCGCAGACGTGCAAGGGACTTCGACTCATGGCGTGTCGCGGTTAAACATCTATTTGGAACGAATCAAGCGGGGCCTGATTGATCCAAAGGCTAAACTGACGATCGAACGGCAATCTGGAAGTGTCCTTGTGCTCGACGCTGGGAACGGTCTCGGCCAGGTGCAGGCAATGAAAGCGCTGGATCTACTCTTCCCGCTGGCAAAGGCCAACGGCGTTGCTGTGGCGACGATACGAAATTCTCAGCATTTCGGCGCGCTTTCGTACTATTGCAATCGTGCGACCGAAGAGGGGATGATCCTTCTGGCGATGACGAATTGCGAACCTGCGATGTCCCCAACGGGAGGCTACGAGCCATTCTTTGGGACGAATCCTATTGCAGCTTCGTTTCCCACCGGAGATGGAGCTCCCGTCAAGATTGATCTTGCGACATCGATCGTTGCTCGAGGCAATATCATTGCGGCGGCGAAGAAGAAGCAGCCAATCCCCGAGGGCTGGGCACTCGATCGGACCGGAGAGCCAACCACCGATGCTGCCGAAGCTTTGCTCGGCACCGTACAAACCATGGCTGGACACAAAGGGTATGCGCTGGCGCTTATGGTGGAAGTTTTCAGCAGTGTTTTGTCAGGTTCGGCCATCGGCCCGGATATTGGTTCAATGTACAAGGATCTTGATCGCAAGCAGGATGTGGGCCATTTCTTTTGCGTGTTCAATATTGCGGCCTTTCTTGAACCTGCTGAATTTGAACGGAGAATGGGCGATATGATCGACCGATTGAAGGCCGGCAAACGCCGCCCGGGAGTCGAGGAGATACTGATTCCCGGCGAGCGTTCTGTTCGATCGGCTGTACGCAATGAGGCGGATGGTATCAGCCTGAGCCCCGAGACCGTTGCCGAGTTTGAGAAGTGGTGCAACTACTTTGGGATTACCTTGACTCCGACCAGACGGGAGTGCTGACGTATGCCTGACGTCCTCATTTCCGAGAATATCGCAGGCAATGCTGTCGATGCGTTGGCTACGCGCTTTGAGGTTATCGCGAAGCCCGAACTCTGGCGCGATCCGCAAGCCCTGGCCGAGCAGATTACCTGCGTCCGTGCCCTTATTATTCGCAATCAAACGCAGATTACAGCTGAGCTCTTACGCTCCGCGCATAAACTTCTCGTCGTCGGCAGGGCCGGAGCCGGACTGGACAATGTCGACGTGAGCGCTTGTACGAAAGCCGGCATCATCGTAACTTCGACCCCGGATCAGAACGCAATCAGCGTGGCCGAACTGGCAATTGGGCTCATGATTTCGATGGCACGCCACATTCCTGCGGCCGATGCAGATACCAGGCGAGGCAACTGGAACCGCGCGCGATTCTATGGCACCGAACTCTATGGAAAAACCTTTGGCATCGTCGGGGCGGGAAGGATTGGCTTTCTCACTGCGAGGCGTGCCCAGGCATTGGGAATGGAGGTGCTGGCCTACGATCCCTTTATCAGCCGTGACAATGTCTTCCTGGCTGAGCTAAATGCTCGCCTCGTTTCGCTGGAAGACCTGCTGGCACAGTCCGATGTCGTGTCCTGCCATCTTCCTTCAACCCCCCAGACTGTGCATCTCCTGAACGCCAGATCGTTCGCCCGAATGAAGCCCACTGCGACCTTCATCAATACTTCTCGCGGAGACGTCGTCGACGAAGCAGGTCTCCTTGAGGCCCTCCGTTCAGGCAAGATCGCTGGCGCCGCTCTCGATGTACGGGCGAATGAGCCCCCAATTGCGGCTGAACTCGAAAAGCTGCCCAACGTACTCCTGACCCCCCATATCGCCGCACTTACACAAGAGGCTCAGGATCGGGTGACCAATGCTGTTTGCGATGACATCGCCCGTGTTTTGGACGGTATGCCTGCACTAAACGCCGTGGTGAGTTTCTGACACGGGCAGATCCTGATGCGCTAAGAGACAGTATGAGCATTCTGATATCCCGCATGCCGCAATCAGGTTCCGACGATTTTATAAGTGGTGACGAGTAAGCATTTGTAGCCTGTGCTTGTAACGCATGGCGAATTTTTTGAGGGTGAACTCGAGATTTTTACAAAATCGATTATTATAGATTGCGCTGTAAGTTGCTGCCGAAGTACGAATGCGAATGAGGAGACCAATGGACAGAAGAGAGTTCAACAAGCTTGCCGGACTAACCGCAATAAGCGTCCTGGCAGGAAGCGGTGAATTGGCTGCCCAACAATTGGCATCGGCTCACGAAATCGTTTTGGAGGATCGCGAACTGCTGGTCGCATTCGACAAGCAGTCCGGCGCGCTCACCCGGATGGAGAGGAAATCAGCCCAGTGGACCATTCAGCGACGTCCTGCGCTCGGTGCCTCCTTCCGCCTGTTGGTTCCACTGCCAAATCGTCGTACGAACTTCGTTCTTGGAAGCAAGCAGCGGGCCACCAGCGTTGAAAAGATCTCAGAGGGTCAGGTGCGCCTGCAATGGAAAAACCTGATCAGCGAACACGGCGGTGAACTGCCCATCACTTTCACCGCAACCGTGACGCTGAAGAATGGCACCCTGACGTTTGATAGCGATCTTAACAATGACTCCGACCTGTCTGTGGAGACCATCGATTATCCCTACTTCGGCGACCTCAATCCGCCGACGCCCGACACCCCGATGCAGACGGAGCATTTGTGGGTTGGCGCTCTAACGGGAGACGAGATTTATCCTCGCTTCGTAAATCAACTTGGCTATTGGGGGGTCCTGTTCCCGACCAAAACAATTAACTCCAACCAGAGCCAGATGTGTCTCATCCAGACACCGCAGCAGGGTATCTATGTCGGGATGCATGACCCAGCCATACGGTATCTTCTTCAGTTCACCTTTGAACAGCATCCCGGAGTAGTCGACTGGGTCGACAACTTTGTTCCGCGGCAGGATGAAATCTCGAACTTGCCGGTGCATCTGGAATTCCGCACCTGCCATTTTGTCTTTGCCCATCCTCATTCGAAGTTCACTCTCGCGCCCGTAGTTGTCACTCCCTACAACGGAGACTGGCATGCTGGCCTTGACGTCTACAAAGAGTGGAGATCCACTTGGTTTGTTAAGCCGAGACTGGCAGATTGGGTCAAGGACGTGCACTCCTGGCTGCAATTGCAAGTGGATGGGGCGGAACAGGACTACACCATTCCTTATCGTGAAATCACCAAGTACGGCGAGGAATGCGCAGCGAATGGCGTGACCGCGATTCAACTGGTTGGATGGAATCATGGCGGGCAGGACGGCGGCGACCCGTCGCTCGACACTGATCCCGGGCTTGGTACGTGGCAGGAACTACACACTGCCATCGCGCAAATCCAGGCCAAGGGCGTCAAGATGATCATGTTCGGCAAGCCGATCTTTGCCGACATGTCGACCGAGTGGTACAGGAACGAGCTTCATAAGTACGAAGCAACCGATCCATACGGCAACAAATACGAGTCAGGTGGCTACAGCTATTCCACACCCACTCAGCTAGCGGGTATCAACAACCGTCGCCGCGCAATCATGGATGTCTGCTGTCAGGCCTATCGTGATGTCGCTACGCACGAGTTTCAGAAGACGCTTGATTTAGGCGCATCCGGTTGGCTCTTTGACGAAGTAATGCAACACAATGGCGTTTCGTATTCCTTTAGCCCGGATCACGGCTATCAGGCCCCTGGGTATCTTTTTAGCGCTGACATACCGCTCGTCAAACAATTCCGCGCGGCTGCTGACAAAGTTAACCCAGACTTTCTTTTCTCGGGTGAAGGGCCGGGTGACTGGATGATGCCGTATTACCCGCTTGGTTATTACCGCATCGGCACAGGCACTCGGCACGCACTCCGCTATATCGATCCACAGGCGCCCCTTATGGCCGCCGTCAGGGGCTTCGATGCTCGTGACGAGGTTAATCTGGCCCTGCTGTACCGCTACATCATCAGCTACGAGCCCTACAACTTCAAAGGGCACGTCACCGATTTTCCTTTGACGTTGGCCTACGGAAAGAAGGTTGACGCGCTGCGCCGCAAATACAAAGCATGGATATGGGACGCGGACTGCCGCGATACCTTGGGAGCTACAGTCAGCTCGAATGGAGCGCACAAATACAGCGTTTTTCATACCGCGGCGGGCAAGCGAGCAGTGATTGTAGTCAATTTGGATCAGAACCGCGCAGTTACAGCGTCTTTGGACATGCCCAATCCTGGCAGGCTTCTCGCGGCGACCCCAGAGCAGCCTGATGCGCAGCCGACCAGCGGAACACTGCAGATTCCGGCACGTTCCGCAATTGTGGTGATGGAGCAGTAGGTTGGGTGGCCAGGAGTTCAGAGATGTTGAGACGCAGAGAGTTTCTGACAGTACTTGGTGCGAGCGCAGCGATGCTGATCTCTCGGCATCCGCTCGCGGCGGAAGTTTCCGGCGATGAGAGTGCGCCCTTGCGGTTCGCTTCCAACAGCATGGAGGTGCAGCTATCGGGCACCGCACCGGAGTTCCTGAGCCTGAACGTCGATGGCCTGGCAAAAGGCAAGCGCGGCACCAACATCCTCAACGCGAATAGGGCTGAAGCCGGCTATACAGCATCCAGTTCCACCGCGGGTGGAGTGCAACGTGTTGAATACCGCGTCGCGGCAGCCAGCAGCAATTCGCCGGCAGCCTGGATCTTCGAATTCTCCGGCACCCGGATCACTCTCACATCCCAGTGGTCCGCCGAATTTGAACCTGCCCCACTGGTCCTTCGTTTCAACTTATCGCAGGTTCACTCGACTGTCCTCGGCCTTTTCTCGAAAGCTAACCTGCTCGCGACGCCCGCGCTGATCCACTTCCCGGGCCAGGGTTCCATGCGGCTTACTGCGAGTGTGCCCGGCGTCGGGTTAACTTATACGTCGGACCGGCCTCATTCGACGGCAAACCTCTCTCTTCCGGGCGCAGTCTTCGAGCACCAACGAATTGTCTACACGCTCGACGTGACCGCAATCCATCCCGACCTGCCGGGAGTTGACGGCGACCCGCGATTCGATGCATTTCGTCGCAACTGGCTCAACGCTCTGCAACTCAATCCATCGCTCCAAGCTCTTGCCAACAACACTGCCAGCGACTCCTGCGCATTCTGCTACTACGAATTCGCCGATATCGCTGCACTCACTCCGCCTCTGGCGGAAGGCCTGACGGCGCTCGACATCGTAAGGCAAACGCTGGACAGAATGTTGGCCGGGGGCTTCGCCTATGGCTTGCCCGCGGTGCCGGATCGTCCAACCGCGACTTCGGACACCTATCCCTCCATGGTGATCGCCGCGGCCAACTGCGTTCGAGCAGGGCGAAGCGATGCATGGCTCGCAGCGAACTACGATGGTATTCGCGGCTGGGCAGAATCCATGCTGGCGTCGGATACCGATGGCAACGGCTTGATCAAGTACTGCGTCAGCGGCAACTCTAATATTTGGTCTGAGGGGTTTCCCAAAATCCGGCCTTCCAATTGGTGGGACACGATTGGCTTTGGACATGAAGACGCGTACTCAAACGCGCTAGCCTATCGCGCACTCCGCAATATGGCCATGCTGGCGAAGAAACTCCGTAAGGCCGCGGATGAAGCGCGCTATCAGAACGCCGCGAACAAGGTGCGCGATGTCTTTTATAAGCGCTTTTACAATCCCGAAACCGGTGTTCTCGGTGGGTGGCGCAGCGCCGATGGTCAATTGCACGATTACTATTTCCTGTGGGTGAACGGTATTGCCATTCACTACGGGCTGGTCGAGAAGGCCGAGGCGAACCAGATCATGGACAAGCTTATGGCCAAGATGAAGGAAGTTGGTTACGACAACTTCAACATGGGCTTACCCGGAAATTTGATCACCGTCGCGCTCAAGGACTACGTGCACAAGGCTCCGGATGGCCACTTCGGCGGTGGTATCCGGCCAGACAATTCCGACGGTTTCCAGAACTACGAAAATGCTGGCGCAACCGGTAGCTTTGCTTTCTTCACCCTGGCCGCCCTCTACGATTTAGGCCGCAAGACCGAAGCGGACCAAATTTTCTTTCCAATGCTCAACGAATACGGCAGAAGCGGCTTCGAAGGGAAAGACGCAAAAGGGCGGTCGAATGACTGGCGGCGCTGGGATGGAACTCCCATGGGTTACGAAGGCTATTTAACGGATAACTACTACGCGCTGTTAGCCGCGCCGCTGCGCGAGACTGAGACGAACTGGGGAACCGGGTTCCGTCCCGAGTCATCGCTCACCTGAACTTCCACGACAAAGCGGCAGATCGATCTGCGTCGTGAGATCTGACAATAGACCGAGGCTTTGAAAGAATGCAAAGGCGGGATTTCCTCAGGGTATGTGCGACGGTGGCGGCCAGCTCGCTGGTGCCGGTCGGCTCCGGTCTCGAGGCGAGCGGAGCAGTGGCCGAAACTTCGGTCGGTACCCGGAAGAAACCTGGCATCAGCCCCGTCCGCGACGTTTTGCCGATGATTGGCACTGGCTGGCGTGGCCACATGTTTCCCGGCCCTGCTGCTCCTTTCGGTTTGGTTCAACTCGGCCCTGACACCAGTGGGCCACCCGAGCCGCACTGGAATCTGCAGGGGGATTGGTACGAGTGGCAGCACTGCTCCGGTTATAACTTTGCAGACAATGTCGTTGTCGGCTTCAGTCACACTCATCTGCAAGGCACCGGCGGCATTGATCTTGGCGACGTGCTTGTAATGCCAATCGTCGAGAGCAGGAACTGGTACTGGGATGCGGGCAAGATTGAGACTCTAACCGAAATGCAAATCGAAGCTCTAGGGGAGAACTCTGGTGTGGTCTTCAGCCCATCCGAATTGGGATATCGCTCTCTTTTTTCCCACGACCGCGAGATTGCGCGACCCGGATACTATAGCGTTCACCTTGACACGCCGGATGTAGAGGCCGAACTCACCGCTACACGCGCTGTGGCATGCACCGGTATCGGTACTCCACTAAATCGCCTGAATTGCGACGAGGAGTGATGGTCGATCTTACCCACGGTCTCCACTCCAACGTTTATGAAGCTGAGCTCACGCTCGAGAGCCCAACCCGAGTCAGCGGCAAACGCTGCACTCACGGGTGGGCGGCGGACAAGCAAGTCTATTTTGTCATTGAATTCTCACAGCCCGCCGCTTCGGTGCAAGTAAAGGTGGATGGCAAGATAAGCTCCCCTTCTACCGGAGATAAACTCGCGGGTAAGGAGATCAAGGCGATCTTCGACGACAAACCGGGCTCCGAACCACTGACTATTCGCGTGGGGTTATCCTGCACCAGCATCGCGGGAGCCGCAAAGAACCTGGCCTCGGAAATTCCGCATTGGGACTTCGACGCGGTCGTCCGAGAAAGTGAACAAGCCTGGAGTCATGCATTGTCCGTCCTGGATGCCGACATCACGGATAAGTCATCGCGTCAAAGCTTCTATACCGGCGCTTACCATGGGCTCATCGCCCCCGTGACATTCAATGACGTGGACGGGAGCTATCGGGGCCAGGATCGTCAGAATCATCCGAATCCCGGCTTTACCAAGTACACGACTCTCTCCATATGGGACATCTATCGCGGCGAATTTCCATTCATCATGCTGACGCAGCCGCACCGCGCGAACGATATTGTCCGCACCTTATTGGATGACTATAAGCGGCTTGATCAGCACGCCCTACCGATGTGGACTCTATGGGGCAATGAGACCTGGAGCATGGATGGATTCCATGCGGCCGGCATGATTGTCGGAGCCTACGTTCGTGGATTCCGTGACTTTGATGCCGAGGCTGCCTACGCAGCAATTCGCGATACGGCGTTGGTTGGAGCGACAGCTAAGAATAGCAGGGAACTGCAGGAGCGCTTCCGCCGATTTGGCTATGCGCCGGTTGGCGGTCCGGGGGCTTCCGCATCGTGTACGCTGGACCTCGCCTACGACTATTGGTGTGCCGGTGCGATGGCCGACCTGCTGGGCAAGCAAGACGACGCGACAATGTTTTACAACCTCGGCCGAAATTACAGAAACGTCTTTGATCCTGCAACTGGGTTCATGCGCAGTAAGACGGAAGACGGGAAGTGGCACGAGCCTTTTCGTCCCGACCAGGAAACGAACGATTACGTTGAAACCGACGCCTGGCAGGCCAGCTTCAGTGTCCCCCACGACGTTCAGGGTCTGATCGATTTACACGGCGGAGACGCGCCTTTCATCGCCAAACTCGACGCCTTCTTCACGGCTCCGTCGTTAGTGGTCGATGCTCGGCCGGACATCACCGGCATGGTAGGCCAGGATGCGCAGGGCAATGAACCTAGCAATCACATCCCCTATCTCTATCCCTTCGCCGGCGCTGCATGGAAGACGCAGTATTGGATCCGCAAAGTCGCGGCGGTATACAAGAACACGCCGGCGGGTATTCCAGGTAACGACGATTGTGGACAGCTATCCAGCTGGTTTGTCTTCGCCGCCCTGGGCTTCTACCCGGTCAACGCGGCGACTGAAGTATATGTAATCGGCAGTCCGCTGGTGAACCGTTGCAGCATCCATAACCCGGGCAGGAACACAACGTTTACGATCATTGCCGAGAATAACTCCTCGGAAAACGTATTTATCCAAAGCGCGCAACTCAATGGCAGAGAGTTGACCCGGTCCTGGTTTACCCACGCCGATATCGTCGCCGGCGGCGAGCTGAGATTTCGCATGGGAACCAAGCCCAACAAAGAATGGGCCGCCGCGCCGGTGGATCGGCCTCCATCAGGACTAACTAAGTCGGTTGAGCAGATTGGATAAGAAATGAAGAGGCGCGAATTTCTAAGAACTTCACTCTTTAGCGCGGCAGCGGGTGCGTTGTCGAGAAATGCTCTTGGTCAGCACGCAGCAATTGACGAAACCGCAGCAGGCGTGAGGCGCGTTCTTGTGGTCTTCAAGTGCCATCTTGATGTCGGCTTTACTGACACTCAGGCTAATGTCATGGGCAGATACTTCAGCCAATATTACCCAGCGGCGATGGCGACAGCTGCTCGCCTGCGGGAAGCCGGAAAGAACCGCTATATATGGACAACCGGATCGTGGCTCCTGTATGAGTACCTGGAGCAGGCGAACACTGAAGAACGTCATCGCATGGAGCAGGCAATCGAAGCGGGAGATATCGCCTGGCACGCGTTGCCATTCAGTTGGCAGACTGAGCTTCTCGATCGCTCGATGATTCGGGGCTGCCTTGGATTCTCCTCCACGCTCGATGCACGTTTCGGTCGCAAAACGATTGCCGGCAAAATGACGGACGTGCCCGGTCATTCGCGCGGCCTCGTTTCGGTCCTGGCGGAGAATGGCATTCAACTGCTGGATATCGGAGTGAATGCGGCCAGCACACCACCGGACGTACCCGATGTTTTCAAATGGACCGCTCCGGATGGATCTTCGATTGCGGTGCTCTATCACAAGTACGGCTACGGCAGTGTAGTGCGTGTGCCTGGTTCCGATCTAGCCATTGCCGTCGAAGTCCGCGGAGACAACTCCGGTCCGCACACAGAGGATGAAATTAACGGGATCTACACCAGGCTGCAGCAGCAATATCCAGGTGCGCAGATCAATGCCGCGACCTTGAGTGACGTCGCCGCTGGCGTGAAGGCCGCGATTCCGGGCCTTCCTGTGTTCACGCAGGAGATTGGGGACACCTGGATTTACGGGGCACCGAGCGATCCACCAAAAATCGCTCGCTATCGCGAAATGGCGAGAGTGCGGCAGGAATGGCTTGCCGGCGGCAAGCTGAAGGTGGGCGACGCCGATGACCGGCAACTATTGCGCCGACTCGCGCTCGCAGTCGAGCATACCTGGGGTACAGATACAAAGCGGTACATCGATCACGATCACTACTCGCCGAAGGAACTAGCGGCGTATGTTGATACGCCCAACTACCAGATCATGGAACACAGCTGGCAGGAAAAACGGGACGACATCGATGCCGGAGTTGCTAACTTGCCTGCTCCCTTGCGGACAGAGGCCGAGAAGCGGCTGCAGGGTCTGCACATGGATCCACCTAAGAGTCTCGGTATGCACCCGCATGATGCCAGGACGATGATTCATACAACTCATTTTGAACTGATGCTTGACGCCAGGACTGGTTCGATCGAGACGCTGACGAAAAGGGACTCACACCATTCGTGGGCTTCCGCGTCCCATCCGCTCGCTCTTTTCAGCTACCAGACGCTTTCTCAATCGGACTATACCGCCTTCTTGGCGGCCTACGTTCGCAGCAAGGCTTCATGGGCGCCCCAGGATTTCGGTAAGCCAAATCTTGATCGCTTTCCAGCGAAGTCGAAAACCTGGCAGCCTGTCCTGCGCAAGCTTTGGACTTCCGAGAATTCCAAGAGTCATCGCGTGCTGGCTGAGTTGGCGATTGAAGATAAGACGAGTGAGCAGGTCGGACTTGTGGCGTGGCCCGGCAAGATGTATCTCGATCTGGTCTTCCCAAAGACCGAGCCAGCTGTCCAAATCGCTTTCCATTCACTTGGCAAAGCTCAGAATCGAATGCCCGAGGCGATGTGGCTGACGTTTGCTCCCGATGTCAGTGACGGTGCGACATGGTCCCTCGATAAGGTCGACCAGGAGGTGTCGGTCACCGACGTGGTTCGTGGAGGCGGCCGAAGGATGCACGCCGTAACAAGCAAAGTCCGCTGTCAGGATGGCAACCAGCGTTTTGAGCTAACGACTCTTGACGCTCCCGTCGTCGCACTGGGGTCCAGATCGCCGCTCAATTTCAGCGAGGACCTTCCGGACCTTCACGAGGGAGTTCACATCAATCTCTTCAACAATGCCTGGGGCACTAATTACCCGCAATGGGCCGGTGGGGACTGGACATATCGCTTTCGACTGTCGATCTGAACGGTTGTTATACACCAACCTTAATAGAGCGAGCCTTACCGCAGAGTGACTGATGCAGGAAACGCCGGGAGAACTCTCAACGATGAACAATAACCCACAGATGCAAGAGCCAAACTCACGGCGAAAGTTTGTCCGATCCTGCGCGGCTGGCATCGCTACACTCGCAACACCCTCTCTCTGGGCCTTCGCTCCGGCAAGCGTCGGGAGACCGTCGCCGATCGGAGCCGCCAGTCTGTCCTATGCTCTCGATCAGGACTGGTTCTTCGGAGGTAAGGTCAATCCTGAACGTCAAGGCGCCCAACTCGACGAAAGTACTTTCACGAAAGTTACACTGCCCCACTGCATGGCTGATCTTTCCTGGCAAAACTGGGATCCTGCTTCATGGCAGGACGTGTGGCTCTATCGTCGCCACTTTTCGATCCCAAAAGAGTTCGCAAACCGGCGCGTTTTCGCCGACTTCGAGGGCGTTATGGTTTCCGCGGATGTGTCCATCAACGAAACGACTTTGCCGGCTCACCAGGGTGGCTACTTACCCTTCAGCCATGAACTCACTCACCTGCTGAAAGAGAACGATAACGTCCTTGACGTAAAGGTGGATGCACGCTTCCAGAACGTACCGCCGGAAGGCTCGCCGCGCGGCCTCGGTGCGGTCGACTATTATGTGCCGGGTGGAATCATTCGTGGCGTGCACCTCCGCGCGGTGCCTGAGAGTTTTCTTTGCGATGTTTATGCAAAGCCGGTGGATGCGCTCCAATCTACCCGTCGTATCGAGGTCGCCTGTTCCATCGATAGCGCGGTCGCACCCCGAGGATCGATCCATCTGGAATCGAAGTTAATGGACGGCACCAGGGTCGTTGCGAGCGCGCGGAAGGATGTCGCGATCGCTCGGAGTGGCAAGACCGATGTGGCATTGACCGTGTCCAACCTCGGCGCCGTCAAGCTTTGGGATGTGGACGCGCCACACCTCTACAACGTCATAACGACGCTCTGGATTGACGGCAAACCCGTCCACGAGTATCGCAACCGGATCGGCTTCCGCGAAGCGAGGTTTACGGTTGACGGGTTCTTCCTGAACGGCCGCCGTCTGCGACTCTTTGGCCTCAATCGTCACGAGCTCTACCCATACGTCGGTTACGCCATGCCCGCGCGCGTCATGCGAAAGGACGCAGAGATCATCCGCAACCAGTTTCACTGCAACATCGTGCGGTGCTCTCACTACCCACAGGCGCCAGCTTTTCTCGATGCGTGCGACGAACTCGGCCTGATGGTTTGGGAGGAACCGCCGGGATGGCAATACATTGGCGACCCTGCGTTCGAGGACCAGGTTGTGCAGAATGTGGGAGACATGATTCGTCGCGATCGCAATCATGCCTCAATCGTCATCTGGGGCGTTCGCGTCAACGAATCTGCCGACAACCAGCCCCTCTATCGCCGGACCACCGCACTTGCAAAATCGCTGGATGATTCGAGACCCGACTCCGGCTCTATGACTCACTTCAACAATTGGAAAACAGATTGGCACGAAGACGTCTTCGCCATGGATGACTATCACGCCGCGCCTGACGGGAGTTTAGCGATCTTTCCGCCGCTACCCGGAGTCCCCTATATGCTCGCCGAAACGGTGGGGCAAAGAACCTATACGCGGGACGGATTCGGAAATGTGTACCGGCGGGCCGGAGACATTGCTACTCAATATAAGCAAGCGATCTATCACGCAAAGGCGCACGACATGGCCGCAGCTTATCCGCGGTTTTGCGGCGTCATTGCCTGGTGCGCCTTCGAGTATGGCAGTCCAATGAACTCCCACAAAGGAGTCAAGAATCCGGGCGTTGCTGACGTCTTCCGCATTCCAAAGCTCGGAGCATCCTTTTATCAGTCCCAGGTAAGTCCCGCACTGAGCCCCGTAATAATCCCAAACTTTTACTGGGACTTCGGAGAGTCGACCCCTCGTGGGCCCGGAAATAATGCGGCTATCTTTTCCAACTGCGAGCGCCTTGAGCTCTACCTGGATGGCAAGCCTCACTCCACGCTCCAACCGGACCGCACCAACTACCCCAACCTCAAGTACCCTCCTTTCTTCGCTGCCCTTGATCTCGATCGCTCCAACCTGCCTGAACTACGGATTGACGGCTACGTAGCAAGCCGGCTTGTCCACTCTCGATCGTTTTCGTCGGACTCCAGCAAAGACCAGTTTCTTCTCGTTGCGGACGACCGATCCATTGTTGGTGATGGAGTGGACGCGACCCGAATCGTCTTTAGAGTTGCGGACAAGCTTGGCGCTCCCCGCGTTTTTGCTGGTGGCGACGTCACGTTCGACCTGACTGGTCCAGGCATCCTCATCGGTGACAATCCCTTCTCGCTCGCCGAGAGTGGAGGGGCTGGTGCTGTCTGGGTCAAGGGCAGTCCCGGCAGCTACGGCCAGATCGTTCTGAAGGCAAGTCATTCCACGCTGGGTGCGAGGTCAGAGTCGATCCAGGTCGAGCGCGACCTCCGCAGCAAGAGAATTTAGGTCAACTCAATGCTGAAATTGAAGTCTTGTACGAGTAACGAGGTCTCTGCGAAATCCATCCTTGGTTGCGCATCGGTTCTCGCGGTCAGTCTCTTCATCCTCTGTGTACAGCCGCCGGCGGCTCGTTGTGCAACAAAACAGAGCGACGCGGCGTTAGCGAGGGAAATACGCGCCGATCAGACCTTGCAGGAAGTGCATGGCATGGCGACCGAAGTCCTCAAAGGCGGTGTCAATGCGGGCGGCGGCTACAGTCAAACCTGGATTCGCGACTTCAATACCTTTATCGAAGTGGCACTCGAGGTAAATTCGCCTGCTCGCTTGCGCGAAGTGCTCCTGACGTTTGTTAAGTTTCAAGGTCCCCAGGGCGATATTGTCGACGGCTATGTGCCTCTGAATCCGGCCAGGGTTAAGGACGCTTACCGGATCACACCGTTGGCTCCCAATTTGATGAGCTTCAAGAATACGGTCGAGGTGGATCAGGAGTCGTCGCTCGTCCAGGCAGTGCGCAAATATATCAGTGCCACCGGCGACCAGACCATCCTTGAGGAACGTATCGACGGGCTCACGGTCCGTGAACGCCTTGGCCGGGCGTTGCAGTATCTTCTAACCGAACGCCTGGACAGTAAACACGGTCTGATCTGGAGTGCGACCCGGGCCGACTGGGGTGACGTACAACCTGAATCGCCACGTGGAGTATTGCTGGACGCGAGTTCGCATCGTGCACTGTCTATCTACGACAACGCGATGCTGATCGTTGCGATCAACGACTACCTGGAACTACTTGGGAAAAACGCGCCTGAGGCTGCCCACTGGATTGCCACTCGCGATCAACTGAAGCACAACGCCCGCAAGTATCTGTGGGACACAAAGAGGAAGAAATTCATTCCACACCTCTATTTGGATGGCTCCCCCTTCCCAAAGGACTTCGATGAGGATGCAATTAACTACCATGGCGGAACAGCCGTGGCCATTGAGGCTGGCCTATTGACGCACTCGGAGGTCCGCGGGGCATTGGACCTTATGGATGCGGATGTTCGGGCCGCAGGAGCCGCATCGATCGGGCTGACTCTTTACCCTGCCTACCCCGAGGGATTCTTCCATAATCCGCAGATGCGTGATTCTTATAGCTACCAGAACGGCGGCGACTGGTGCTGGTTCGGAGGTCGCATGGTCCGGCAATTGATTGAGCAGGGTTATGTCGCGGAGGCCTATCGCGAACTTCTACCGATGGTGGAGCGAGTCAAGAGAACTGGCGGCTTCCATGAATGGTGGACTCGCGATAATCAACCACGAGGCTCCGGCGACTTTCGGGGTTCAGCGGGTGTGCTTGGCCGAGATATCGAATTGCTCCAGGCGTGGGCAAAGAACCATTGATACTTTCGAGCGACGCTGCTGTCCCCGTTCGTTTTTGTCGACGTCCAGTCCGCATGGACTTCACTGGGTGACGGAGAGCTGATCGAATTGCACCTTATTCCAGCCTGAGCCGAGCCCAAACATGCCGTGGGTGTGGCTGGCATCATGAACCTCGGCAAGTTGCTTCGCATCGATGTTCGCAGAGATAGTGTCCCCGCGCATCGACAGCGAAAAGTGATGCCATGCCTCATCTCGAAGCTCTACCTTCCCCTTCGCGAGCACCGCCGTTGGCTTCTTGAATGCAGCCGATAGGACCGACCAGCTTCCGTCCGCATGGACGCTAAGGACATAAGCGCTCGGGAGCAAGGCCTTACCATCCTGAAAAACATCCGCCGAGTCGATTCGTCCCAGGAGGGTCGCGTTTCCACCAGCCAGACTGAAGTCGGCGCTTACCGTGTAGTCGGCAGACTCCGCATCCCCGGCCAGAGTGAAGGGATCGGGCAGTGGACCCCAAGGGATCGGTTTCTCGGTGATGACCTGTTCGAGGCAACGGCCGGAACGCGACCAACAACGATGAACCTCGAAAGCTCCATCCTGATCCGCCAGGAAGCGGGGAGCACGCCCCAGAGCGACATGTTCGAAGTTGTCTGAGTAGGGCATCGGGAAGCGTGCCGCTGGAGATGGAGTCGCCCTCCCGCGGCCTTGTCCCGTGGTTGTCGTGAGGGAATAGAGTGAGTCAGGATCGAAAGTGTACTCGAAGCTGCCATCTTTGACCACGACGTCGCCGACATGTTCAAACGTCTTCGAATTGTTGGTCTCCCATACATGGATCAGTCGTCCACCCAGGCCCCCTTCGATCTGAAACCTGACCGGCAGTGGTTTCGTTGCATCAATTGTCTCGAGCACCATACTCCACTGCGTTGCGTCTGGAGACTTCAGCGTGACGTAAGAACCTTTTTCCGGCAGAGAGCCGGAGGAGGCATCGAGATAGCGCCAGCCGGGCTGCGCGAATTGAGTCGTATGCGCCGTCGCCCAGATGGTTCCCTGGACGTCAAAGTGCCCAGACCAAGGGGTGTTCGCGTACATCAATCCAGAATTCGGCGCCGCCAGATTGTCGTAATAGGAGGTGATCGGACTCCAGATTTCGGTCTTGGTCATGCCCCCTTTCAGATAGTTCTCGTTGTACAGGTGGGCCAGAATCCGTCCGCCGATAGGCCAGTCTCGAGAAAGGTACGGACCACTTCCACTGTTCGGTTGATCTTCTGACGACCAAAGTGGTTTGCCCGATTGCCTGGCAGCCTCAGTCGTTGTGATCGTGCCTTTCGTGTGCGGGTAGTGAACGCCGATCACGTCAACGTCGGCCTTCAACTCCGGATCGTTCTTCATTGCCTCCGCGATGGCCCACTGTCCTGCCCCTTGCCCGTCGTACTCGTCGCAGCAGACGATCCTGACCGGCAGGTGCCGCTCGGCCAGAACCCGATGAAGAGTCTTCACGTAGCGAGCGTCGTAGACTTTCTCGTTCCAAATTCCGGTGTACCCAATATCGAGATGATGCACCCTTGCCGCACCCTGAATGTAGTCGGCCATGTAGTTGGCCATGTCCTCGGAGTACAACTTGCCGCCGCCAACCCAGCCGGGCGCGCCCCACGGCAGAACATCGAGAATGATATTGGGATTCCGTTTCCGCGCCTCAGTCATAAGCCACCACTCATAACCTCGGGTGTAGTTGTGATCATCCCGGCTGCGCATATGGCTGGGTTCAGAGCCGTCCGTGGAGTTCACGTCTCCGCCGACTTCGACTTTCAGGTGCTGAAGTTCTGCCCCGTAGTTCGGCTTGAAAAGATAATCGAGGATCTGGCTTCGCTGAGGTTCTGGATAGTCGATGAGAAGGCGTGACGAAGCCCCAGCGCTCAGTGCGCCGATCCCGTCAAAGACATGTCCCGCGCTGGCGCCATTGAGGACGATGGTCATGGGCGCCTGGCTCACGGAAGGAAGTACCGCGCCCAACGGCATCAGGGCCGCACAAGAAACGAGTATCGAGAGGAGGCTGCGAGAAAGGAGGCGGATGGGTCCGTTTTCTCTACGTTCGTTATTCAGTGTGGGCCACCTTCCCGTGTGGCAAACATTGGCAATCATAGGACGGCTCCCAGATAGTACATGGCCGATAAACGCCTGATAAACAAGCACATATTCCGGGAGGCGCGGGACACAATAGACTGCAATCGATTATTATCGAAAATGTCTTGACAAGCAAGCGTCCTTTTACCTACTATCCTCGCTGATTCACAGAGCCTTTAAATTGTTGTTGCAGCCCCTCCTGGTACTGGCGGGGACGTGGGGAATCTGCCACTTACCTGAGAAATGGCCGTTTTCGGGAGTCAGATGGTTCAGGAGAGAGCAAGTTTATACGCCGCAGCAATCGATTACGATCAATCGCGCTGAGGGTAGCGTGCAAAGACTCCAGAGCCGAGGATCACGCGGAGTCGCAAAATCTGAAATGAAGAGCAGGTGCTCTGTCGTGCCCGGAAGCGGAATCGCGGTTCACCCCAACTCAGACATGCCATTGGTAAAAGTAGCCGTAAAAGGAGACCTTAGTATGACGCCCAGCGGAACAAAATACATGACACGAATCGAGAGAGCGCTGCGGAGCTGTTTCGTAGCCGGCATAGTTCTCATCGCCCTGTGCTCGATGAAAGCATTCGCCCAGACCGATCAGGGCGCCATCGTCGGCGTCGTAGTCGATTCCTCCGGCGCCGTGGTCCCGGGAGCGCCGGTGACGCTGACCGACATGGATACGGGACTGGTGATGAAAGCCAAGTCCAACGGTAGTGGTAACTACTTCTTTTCACCGATCAGGACAGGTCGCTACACGGTGAGCGCATCGGCGCCGGGATTTGAAACAACGGTAGAGCAAGACATCGTGGTTCACGTCACCGACCGCCTGAACATTCCGCTTAAGCTCACGCCGGGCAAAGTTACCGAGACGGTCTCCGTCGTCTCATCCGCGCCCCTGATGCAGACGCAGACCGCCGAAACGGCCGTCGATGTCGACTCGAAGTTCCTCAACGATGCCCCGCTTGCGAACCGCAACTGGATCTTTATCGCGCAGGAGGCGCCGGGGGTGACACCGCAGGTGGGCCGCGGCGCCGGCAATGGCGATTTTTCCTCGAACGGCCAGCATGAAGAGCAGAACAACTACATGCTCGACGGCGTGGACAACAACGTCGCCAATAGCGACTACGTCAATGGCTCGTCGTACAACCTGGCGCCTCCTCCCGATGCCATCGCCGAATTCAAGCTCGAAACCAGCAACTACAGCGCCGAGATCGGCCGCGGCCATGCCGCAGTGTTCAACGCCACCACCAAATCCGGCACCAACCAGATTCACGGCGATGTTTGGGAGTATGTAAGAAACACGAAGTTCGACGCCCTCAATTGGAACCAGGCCCCGGGTTCGTCGCCTGCGCCGTTCCACCTGAACCAATTTGGCGCTACGCTGGGCGCGCCGATCATCAGGAATCGCCTGTTCTTTTTTGGGGATATTCAGGAAGCGCGCTACGTGAATGGAGCGACGCCCACCACGCTGAGCGTGCCTACGCCGCGCCAGCGGCAGGGCGACTTCAGCGAACTTCTGAATCCGACCTGGGGCAATGGTAATTGTCCGGTTGTGCTCTACAAGCCCAACACCAACACCGGCTCGTACACGTGCAATAGCGGCAAAGTAACAGCGGCGCCGACCGGCACACTGCAGCAGTTCGGCACCTCTCAAAACACGTATGGCGGTTATACGTTTGCCCCGGGCCAAAACGTCTTCGGACCCGGCCAAATCGATCCGGTTGCCCAGAACCTTCTCAAGCAATACCCTTGCCCGAACTACGCTGCTGCCGGCCAACCCAATTTCGGGAAACCCAATGGCGGATGGAGTACGGGCGACTGCAACGCTGCGACCGACACGGACCAGGGACCGACCGGCAGCAACTACCAGACGAATCTGCAGAACACCTCGGACCCGATCAATTGGGACGGGAAACTTGACTGGAACATCAGCCCCCGCGACCTTGCCACGTTCCGCGTCGACTACCAGCACGTCATCAACACTTTCCCGGCGCCCCTGGGACCGATCCTCGACGGAACTGGAAGCTACCAGGGGCACAACCAGTCCTACCTCAGCGAGAACTACATGCTCAGCGAGACGCACACCTTCTCGCCCACGCTCATCAACGAATTCCGCTATGGCTTTAACTATGGCAACGACTCGAACCTGCAGTACAACTACAACGCGAACGTAGCCGGAGCCCTTGGATTGGGCGGGGTCCCCACCAATTTAGCTAACCAGGAAGGCGGCCTGCCCTCGGTAGCGGACGGCTTCACCACATTCGGAACCCATGGCAACGATCCGGCCCACGAGGGCATGAACGTCTACCAGTTCCTGGACAACGTCACCAAGGTGATGGGCAACCATTCGCTGAAGTTCGGCGCTGAGGTCAATCCCGGGCGCTGGTACAGCACCAACGCCGGGCAGCCCCTCGGAAGCTACAGCTACAACGGCATGTTTACCAGTGTGACCGGAGTAGGCAACACTGGAAATGGCGGCGCCGACTTCCTCGCTCTGGGCACAGCATCGGGCGGCGGATACACCAACACGGATAGCATGGCCAGCGCCCAACTCACCACCTTCACATACACACACTTCGTGCAAAAGTACATGGCGGCGTACGTGCAGGACGACTGGAAGGTGACCCCGAAGCTCACCCTGAACCTGGGGCTTCGGTACGAGTTCTTCACGCCCAAGAGGGAGCAGGCTGGCCAGTTAGCGAACTTTGTGGTGACAAGCAGCTCCATGACCTCGAACGGCGCGGTCTCAACAGCGGAACTACGGTTGCCGGCAAGCAACCAGAACAACCCGATTCCAGCCAACTTTGCGGCTCTGCTCAACGCGGATGGCGTGAAGGTGGTCTACACCAACAACCCCTACCTGACGTCCTACCCTAACTTCAACTGGTCGCCACGGGTTGGCGCTGCGTACCAATTCAGCCCCAAAACAGTGGGACGTATCGGCGCCGGCATCTTCAAGGGTGCCTTTGAGCCGGGCGGGGGCGCTGCCAATATTCTAAATCCCCCCTTCATCGTGACCGCCCAGGCTGCGCAACCGAGCTGCGTGGCGAATACTTATTGTGGATCGCAATATGCCTCCGGCAATACGCTGGAGGGCGGTCTCGGGCAGTTCATGGGACCGGGCGGAGTCGCCAACCACGCTTCCTTCCCGCAAGTCTCGGAGGAAGACCCGACGTTGCACATACCGTACACCATCAACTACAACCTGAGCCTGCAACAGGCGCTTTCGTCCTCCACCACAATGACGCTGAGCTACGTGGGCAGCGCCGGACGCCACCTGGTGACCAGCACCGGCCCCAACCTGCCAATGGCGATTACCGTCGGCGGCGAGCAGCCGAACGGGTTCCAGCAGTTCCCACATCTTGGTGGGTACGCTTATATGCAGTGGACAGGCGCAAGCTCGTACAACTCGCTGCAGGCACAGGTGCAGAAACGCTACAGCCACGGGCTGTCCTTCCTGGCCACCTATACCTGGGCCCACGCGTTTTCTGACACCAGCGATCTGCTGGGCGGAGACGTCGGGTACAAGTCGCCCCTGATTATCCCTATCATTAAGGAGTGGACCCAGTCGGGCTACGATATCCGCGAGCGCGCCGTCATCAATGTCGATTACGACTTGCCGTTCGGCGTAGGCAGGTCATTCGTCAACCGTCCAGGGTTCCTCGACATGATCGTCGGCGGATGGAAGACCGACATGGAGTGGTGGGGTCAGACCGGTCAGCCATTTACCGTTTCAATCAACAGAGTCTCCGGCTGGGGGAACGCCAACGGCGGTACCGCCAACAGCGCCCGCAAGATCGCTGACCCGTTCGCAACCGGCCTGCCTGCGCCAAATCCAAACGATCCAGGCAACACGTACACTCCAGCCCAGCAGTCGATTCAGAGCGGCATAACCTCAGGGACGCCGTCGAATACCAGCGCGAATGTTTGCGCGGCGCAGACCAGGACAAGGACGCGCTGGTACAACCCGTGCGCCTTTGCCGACCCCATCGGCGTCGGGAGCAATAACGCGGCCGGTTATGCTGCCCTGCAACCTTACGCAACCGGCAACTTCAGCTACTATTCTCCGGCCGTCGGTGTGGATACGCCGCTAAACGACGGAGTCTATAACAACAACGGAACGACCAACACCCTTGGGCCCGCGCCGTACGTCACGGGCTACGCCAACGTGGCGCCCTTCTTTGGCACCAGCAGGAACGATGTCTCCGGGCCGGGCAACTGGAGACTGAACGCGTCGCTGTTCAAGGACTTCAAAGTCTGGCGCGAGCAGACCGTGGAGTTTCGTGCCGACGCTTTCAACGTGCTGAACCACCCGAGCTTCGGCAACCCTGGCGGAGGCACCAATATTGGCGCCAACTCAGTCGCGCTTACCGGACCGGGAGCCAACCAGGCCAACACCATCGACGGACGTATGTTCCAGTTGTCAGGGAAGTACGTATTCTAAATCGTAGGTTTCTCTAATCCTATTGAGGCCGCCTTTCACCCGAAAGGCGGCCTCAGTCGTCTGCTGGCGGGTAGCCGCCCTGAATCTGGGCGCCTCGTCCCGGCTTCGCCAGGGCGGGATCATGGCACGGGATCGCAAGGGAAAGGCGCAACAGAATCACCCGCCATAACTTGACACGAGATCCGTCCCTTGTTTCCCACATTGCTAGCCTCAAAACCCTTGACACTGCCCTCTATAATTAAAGGAGAGCCCAACAGCGCTGGAGTGTCGTGTCCTCTTCAACCGGGACCGGACCTGAAGGGCTGGCCGCTTCAGTGGGGAGTCAAACAAATGCATCCACATCCGTCGCGAACGCAGTCCTTTGCCCTCTTGCGGACAAGGGATATATCGCATCGAACCAATTCCGTATCTTGGTTCGAATCTAAGTCCTTTCGCAGGAATATCTTGAAATCAAAACCGGGGGGGAGGGGGGTACAACACCCCCTCAATGTGTATCCATCCAGAAAGGAGAGTGCGTGGAACAGGGAGGAGGGGTGGGCACACGTCAAAAGGTCAGCTCTTTCTGAGCGTTGACCCACACTTAGGAGAACTCAAGACTCTAGCGAAGGCGACGGCGAGGCCAGAATCTGATCGTGTAAAAACCGCCCAGGAGAATCAGGATGATTCCACCCCAGACGTTCGCATGTTCGTTGGCCAGGATGACTTGAGTGGGTTGATTATAGTCGCTGACACCAACCCACAAAATGATGACGCCATAGACGAGAAGCAACACCCCAATAAAAAACCATACGGGCAGCATTTGGTGGTGCTCATGATGTACCGGCAGATCCTGCACCTTGTCGTCCATGACCATCCTCCTACGTTTCATTCTGAGACTTACCAAAAGATGTACTGTAGCAAGCCGAAGAAAATACCTACGCCAATGCCCCAGAAAATCGGCCTCTTATACAGCGGGATACCGCGATTGTCGGGAAATGTTGTGTGCGCAAGAACTAGTCCCTGCAACTCGCTAGCGGGTTTAGGTTCGGTGAAGAGACTCACCACGATCGTTACGCCCACGCAGATCATCCAGGACCACAGCGCGCGATATAGGTTTTCCGCCATTGGCTTGGCATCGGGCGAAAGAGCGATGTAACGAAGCCATTCAGGATGGACAACGACCGCGGTATACATCGCAACGGACGATACAGTGCCGGCAAGCAGGCCCCAAAAGCCACCCTTTGACGTTCCACGCTTCCACAGCATACCCAGGATCACCGTGCCAAAGAGGGGCGCGATGAAGAAACTCACCAGCGCCTGCATGTAGTCCATAATGCTCTTGAAGTGTGTAACCAGGTAGGCCGTGCCGATACTGACGATAACTCCCAGGATGGTGGACCAACGCCCGACCCTGAGGTAATGCTGATCAGACTCGCGTCTGCGGATGTAAGGGCGATAAATGTCGTAGGTCCAAACCGTTGCAAAGGCGCTGACATTCCCTGCCATCCCGGACATAAAGCCGGCAATCAGAGCTGTAACCCCAAGGCCCAGCAGCCCCGGCCCGCAGTACCGCGCTAACATAATCGGGAGCACTTCGTTATAGCTATGAAGTCCCGGAGTCACCGCGCTTTCGGGCACGAGTTTGAATGGAAGCACACCCAATGCGAGCAGACCGGGCAAGATTACGATAAGAGGGACGAGCATCTTGAAGTAGGAAGCGATGATCGGTGCCAGTTGCGCCGAACGCAAGTCCTTGGCCGCCATGGCGCGTTGGACCACAAGAAAATCGGTAGTCCAATAACCGAAGGCGATGACACCACCGAGACCGAAGACCATACCGGTCCAGTGAACCCCCATCGGGTTGCCCGAAAAGCTCCCCATACCCGACCAGAGGTGGACGTAATCCCCCTGAACACGCTCGTGGATCTTAGCGACCAGTCCGTTCCAGCCACCAGCCTCAATCATTCCTAACACCGGAATTGAGATCGCACCCAGCCAGATCAGAAAGAACTGCAAAACCTCATTGAAGATGGCTGAATAAAGGCCACCAAGTGTGACATAAACCGCCACGGTCAGCGATGAAACCCAAATGCTGAAGTGGATATTCCAACCGAGTACGACCTTCATGACTAGTGCCATGGCGTACATATTGATACCCGACATCAGCACCGTCATGAAGGCGAAGGAAATGCCACTGAGGGCGCGAGTGCTTTCACCGTACCTAAGCTGAAGGTATCCCGGAACGGAATGAGTATTGGATATGTAGTAGAAGGGCATCATTACCAGCCCGAGAAACACCATGGCAGGGAATGCTGCGATCCAATAGAAGTGCGTAGCAAGAATGCCGTATTGATAGGTCGCCGCGGACCAACCCATCAGTTCCAGGGCGCCTAGATTAGCGGAGAGAAAGCTGAGTCCAGCGACCCAGGCCGACATATCGCGGCCGGCCATAAAAAAGTCGTTCGATGTATTGGCAAATTTCTTAAGATAGACACCGATGCCGAGCACCATCAGAAAATACAAGACGATGATGAGAATGTCCGGCGGCTTAAGGGAGATCAACTGGCCGACCGTAGTTGTGCTCAGCGCCAGCATTGATAGAGGGAGACTCATCGGGTGTCCTTAGATTGGCGGTCAGGCTTCGGCGATCGTTAACCGTCCTATGATGTTGGGCATCGAAGGCATAAGCTGGGTCTGCGAATTACGAGGGCACAGCAGGTGTTCCTAGAAATCGGTGTTCCCTTGGTGCGGCACTTCAATTCGAGATCACAAGTTCTTCGCAATCGCGGAAATATCGAATGCTGTCGAGTACCAGAGCGTCGAGCTTAGCGGGGTCAGGCCGGCCATACATTGCTGGATAGGGATCGCCACCTGGTCCCAGGGGCTCGAAGGTGACGTAGCGGCCTGCGCGGTTGTGACCGATGATGTAGAGCGCCCGGATAATTGTGGCCACGTCTAAGGATCCTTCACCAAGCGCTGATCGATTGCTGTCAGCGAAGTGAAGGTTTAGGAGCGCCTCCCCGGCTTCGAGGATGGCCCCACCGATGTGGCTTTCCTCGGATTGCATATGGTACACGTCGCCGTTGATATGCGCGATTCCAGGCGAGTCAACTTCGTCAATGAAATGTTGCGCATCTTTAACTGTATGCACGAAGCTGACCTCAGCGGCACGGATGGGTTCGATCGCCCCTTGAATCTTGTGCTCGACAAACCACGGCGCACATTGTTTCAGCGTTGCCACTGAACGGTCGTGCTCCATCGCGTCATATGCCTTCGGCCGGCCAACCGCACCAGGAACCACCAGAAGATAGCTTCCACCAACCGCCTGGGTGAATGGAACCTCCCGCCGGAGGTAGTCGATTGCAACCTGACGTACTGTAGGGCGATTGCTGGACAGGTCGTTGTCGGCTGAGAACATTCCGCATACCCCGGAGACTTTCAGCCCGTGGCCCCCCAGAATCTTCAAACATTCATCGACGTCATACCCCAGGTCGTCGCCGTAGTGATTCCCGTGCAGTTCAATGAACTGCATCTGCGCCTTCTCCAAGCGCGCAGCGGAGTCAGCAAGCCTCTCCATTCCGAAGCCCCAGTTACTCCAGGAAAGATTCAGCCTGGTGGTGAAAGCCTCTGGAGAAGCGCGCTTGAGTGCCAGAAATGTCTCACGAATCGATTCGTTCTTCGCTTCAAAATTCTGTTGTTTCATTGCAGGTGCCCTCTAGCCCTTCGAGTGATGATCCCCGACTTCAGGCATAGTGCTATGAACGTCCGGTCCGAAGTAACGCAGAGTAACCAGTGGATCGGTTTGTGAATCGTTTACGACCGTCAATCCCTCGCTGGCCGCTTCCGCTGTGATGAATACTTCGTCCTGAGTCATCTGTCCAAAACGAATCGAACTCGGGCAGTCTATCTCGACTTTTCCAATCCTGCCATGACCTTGGGTGACGATCAGGCCGGAGGCCCCGTTGTCCTTGAGCCTGCAACTGGCGCCTGGCACTACCGTGAGTTCTTTTGCACTGAATTTCTGCTCTCCGCCAATGGTGCCGTAAACCACCCACCGATCTGCGTATCCCTCTTGCTCACCGCCGGCGGCGACAATCGGTTCGATGTAGTGCTTGCGTTTGAAGTTCGGGTCAGTGTTCCGCTCCCAGTCGACCAGATCGGCAATGAAGTCAAGATCGTCGTGACGATCTGCTGGAACGTCCTGAAGAAGTAGTTCGCGCTTCACTTGGCGGCCGTCCACCATGGACTGGAACATCGACAGGACGTCACTACCCCACTGGGGTTCGTAGGTGAGTAATGATCCTGGGGCATGAAGCACTCGTGTCGGTACCATCCAACCAGTTCCGGGAACTAGTTTGTAGGCTTTCGAGTAGCTCAGGATATTGTTGTCGCCGTTATTCCATCGTTCCAGGCAGCCTCGAATTTCCGCCTTCGTCGTGCCAGGCTCGAGTCCGAAATAGGTGTGTGGGAAATTTCCCGACGTTGCGTTGAGTTGTGGAGGGAAGTAGTAGCCTTCCGGTTTCCCCTCCCGGCCGACCAATCTCGCTTGCTCCTCACTTTGGTGCAGATGGTGCGGTATCGGCCCAAGATTGTCAAAAAACTTACTGTATACAGGCCACCTCTTATACTTCGACCAGAGTGCCGTCCCGATGATTCGTTCGCCTTCTGCTTCAACGGCGTCCTTAAGTTTGACTCGATCCTCCCCGGAGACGATGAAGCTGAATCCCTCATCGGGGGTTCGGTTCTCATTCATGGCCATGGTTGTTGACGCTATCCAACGCTCATCGATGCCCCCGCGATCGGCGCCGTACGCATACAGGTCGCGCTGATCAAGCTTCAAGCGGCGGCCCGGGACAAGATATGAGCGAGGAACCCAGGTCGGCGTGAGGCGCAGCACGCCCTCGCCTATTTCCATTGCACTCTGCACGATCTGGTTTACTGATTTGATCCTTGTCATCCTACCTCCGCTGGATGTGCCGTTCTTTGCTTCGACCTGGTTATGAGAGACCGGTCTCTCATCGAACCATCACCTTACAGCTTCGAACAGATCACTGTCAACAAGATCAGCGTTTTGTTACAGGAACGCCCCGAACAAGGATCGTTGGCGTTAGTGATTTTCAACTTCGCTCGACCGAGGGATTGGAGCTAACGGGAACCAGGGGTTCCATCACGATGGACAAGTACCGTATGGGGAGAGACTAGTCTCTATAAGTGGTGCCTAAAGAATCAGCGAATTGCGCTGTACCCTTGTCCGTCACTCGCGGTTCTCCTCAGGCGCTCCCTAACGGTAGGTATGTTTCAGCAGCAGCGGCTTCCGGTCGGCGAGGTCCAGGATCAACTCTCCGAACATCGTATTCGCCCATGCAAACCATGCACGGCTAAACTTTGAAGGGTCGTCCTGGAAGAACGATTCGTGCATGAATCCGGTGTTCGCTGTTGTGTCGCGCAGCCACTGGAGGCATTGCAGTATCTCCCGATCGTCACTGGAAGTAAGTGCTCGCATGATGATCGAGAGGGGCCATATCGAGCCAAGTCCAATATGTGGCCCGCCCACCCCCACCGCCGCTTTGCCCCTGAAGAAGTACGGATTGGAGAGACTCAGCACGAACTGTCGGGTCCGCTGATAGGTTGGATCGTTTGCGTCACAACAACCAAGATAGGGAAGGCTGAGCAAACTCGGCGTGTTCGCATCATCCATCATCAGCGAGTTTCCAAAGCCATCCACCTCGTATGCCCAGATCTTGCCAAACACGGGATGCGTCACCATCGCGTATTGTGCGACACCTGCCTGGAGACTAGAGAGCACTTCATCGCACGTTGCGTGCAGGCTGGCATCGTTAAAAACCTCGGCAGCCATCTTCCGAAGCCTTATCAAAGTCTGGATCGCGAAGAGGTTTGCGGGGACGAACAGGGGATAAATGCACGCATCATCGGAGGGCCTGAACATTGAGAAGATCATGCCAACAGGTCGGGCTGGATTTCCATACCCTTTGAGCGGGACAGTATCCGTTGGGACGGTCGTTTTGCGCATGAAGGAGTAAGACCCGGGGCCAGTCAATCGTTGCTGGTCGCGGAACGTGTGAACAATTGCCCAGGCGGCCGCCTTCCACTCAGCATCGAACGGCGCTATGTTTCCCGTTTGTTGCCAATAACCGTACGCCAGGCGGACCACGTGACAAAGAGAGTCCACTTCCCATTTCCGTTCGGCAACACCCGGGATCATATGGGTTTCATCGTTGACGGCCCAGGGCAATGGAGGATCGGAAGGTCTGCGAGTGAAAGCGTTGGCGTAAGGATCAATCAGAATCATCCGCGCCTGGCGTCGAACAACACCCTCAAGGAGTTGTGCCAGCCGACCGTCCTTCCTCGCAAAGCGCAGATAGGGCCAAACCTGTGCGGAGGAATCGCGCAACCACATCGCGTCGATGTCCCCGGTGATTACAAAGGTGTCGGGTTTTCCATCCAGCAAATCGGGGAACACCGTGGTGTCGAGCGTATTTGGGAAACATTGCTCGAACATCATTCCCAGTGTCGGATCGGTGAGGTGCTTCTTTATATCGGAGATGGCGGCTTCGATAGCAGCGCTCGAGAAGCGTCGGTCGGCAGGGCTGGGCCGCCCTTTAGATAGATCAGGTGCGAATGCCGAAAGCGACATAGGCAACGCAGTAGCCACACCTGTGGCTACGCATCCTTGCAATACCGAACGTCGGGTCACGATGTTGAAAGCGCACCTCTATGGAGTTCCACGTTGGATCTTTTGCGGCCTGTCATCCGGTAATGCAAAATGCAAAGTTGGTGTCGCAAAGGTCAGGTAAACCGCAGATGACCACCTGCGAGGATGGCGGCGTGCGAGAGAGTCGATGAGGTAAGTCGTTTCCCATCGAGAGCGACTGCGCCCTCCGCAATAGATGTCGCCCGATCGATCACAAGAGCTTTCCCCCCGGGGAGGTGTAGTGTGACGTACGGAAAGTAAGAGCATCCGAGTGTATATTCCGGTTTGCCCGGACATGCCGGGTAAAAACCCAGACTGCTCAGGATGAACCACGCAGCCATGGAACCGGTGTCTTCGTCTCCAGGGAGATTCTCAGTCGTATAGAGTTCCTGCAACACCTTCTGCGTCCAGTAGCGCGTACGGTCCGGACGGCCGGCCGCGGCGAAGAGGTAGAGAACGTGGTGAACAGGCTGGTTGCTCTGCGCATATTGGCCGAAGCGAACCGCCGCCATTTCCGACATCTCGTGGATTTCCTGCCCATATACCCCGACATTGAAGTTGGGAGGCATGGTCAACATTTCTTCGAGAGCTGCGACTGTCTTGTCTGCTCCGCCCAGGGACTCTACCAGTGCAGGGAAATTGTGCGGCACGTCCCAGCGATGCTGCCAGGCAGAACCTTCGACGTATGGATCGCCCCATGTCACCGGATGGAAAGGTTCGAGCCAATTTCCATCGGCTTTCTTCCCTCGGAGGAAGCCTGACTGCGGATCAAAGAGCTGGCGCCAGTTCTCCGAACGCCGCATGAACATCGCGTAGTCGGTTTCGTGACCCAGAGCCTTTGCAACCTGCGCAATACAGAAATCGCCATACGCTGCATCTACTGTTTCCGCAGCCGATTGGGCCACGCGGTCGGCGGGGCAGTAATTGTAGTGAAGGTAGTCCTCGATGCCGCGACGGCCAAATCCGGCGTCCGGGTTTCCGGGTTGGGTGGCATGCCGCTTCAACCCTTCATAAGCCGTTGCAAGATCGAAACCGCCGATCCCTTTAGCAGCGGCATCCCCAAAGACTGAATCGATCAGGCTGCCAGTCATGCAGGCACGATAACCGGGGCAGGGAAACTGGGGGAGCCATCCGCCCTCTTTATAAGCGTTAACCCAGGCTTGCAGGATCTCGCCGAGGCGTTCCGGGAAAAGAATCGTCATCAGCGGATACCAGGCGCGATATACGTCCCAATAGCCGTGGTCGGCATACATAACGCCGTCAATCACAGCGCCCGTATATGGGCTGCGGTGTCGCATCGTTCCCGTAGCATCCGGTTCGTGCCATATCCGCGGAAACAGCAGAGTGCGATAGAAACAGGAGTAGAAAGTCTTTTGCTGGTCGAGAGTGCCGCCCTCAATCTGTATCCGCAGAAGGTGCGTGTTCCATACTTCTTTGCCCGCTTGACGGATGGCATCGGCAGACTTGTCCCCGAGTTCATTGTCCAGGTTTCGCAGCGCCTGCTCGAAGGAGATGAAGGAGGTGGCGATACGAACATCCAGCGATTTCACGGCAGCATCGAAATGAACCAGGCCTACGCTGCGACCCTTGATCTGCTTCAGTTCGACGCTCTGCCAGGGGGTTGCAAAACGGAGAACATAGTAGTCCGCAAACCCTTTGGGTACACCGCCCGCGTTGGCTGTCGAAGCAAATGAGATGGTCCTCTGCGTCGCGTCTTGTTGAATCTCGAGAAGGTGATCCCCGGGTACGTCGAAGAGGAACCCGCCTGGATCTGGCTTGCTGAAAGTGGCTGTGATGAGAGCGCATCGTTCCGTCGGAATCAACTCTCCGTCGATGCCGTAACGGGCCTGGTGCAATCGTAAGGAATAGGGAGTGAGCGTGGCGTCCTCGGGCCGGTAGGAACTGGCCCGATCCGGCGGGTTCGGATTAATCTCGCCACAAAAGGGAAGAAACGTGGCTTGGCCATAGTCGCTGAGCCAAGGGCTGAGTTGATGGGTACAACGGAACCCCTGGATGCGTCGCTCTGCCGGCTGAAACATCCATGCCGAGTCGGCGGCGGATTGCAGCGTCCAATGAGCCATTCCGAACGGCCGAGCTGCGATCGGAAGTGTATTGCCGCGCGAAAAACTCCGCGTGGAATTGGTTCCTTGCAGAAGGTTAACCAGCGACACCGGATCAACGACGGAGTTGGCCCCAATCCCTTTCCGGTCTCCTGCTTGCTTCTGCTCCGCCGTTAGCGGAGTCGCCTCGGACAAGCCCGTAACTGTCGCTGCTGCGGCAAGGCCAGAAGACTTTAGAAACGAGCGGCGGCTCGACGATTGGAGAGTTCGATTCATAGCGGAGACCTCAAACAGCAAACCGAATCGTTAAGCAATATCTATCTCGGATTGCGGGCAAATGACACGACTATCACCTCAGAACACTCATGCCAGACGTGATCTGCTCAAGACAATCAGCTCTTAGGTGGGCAAGTGGATTCTCGAAGAACGAATTTCGTTTTGTATTCGTAGATCGTTTCAGTCTTGCCCCCGTCTATCTGCTCAAGTAGCGCTCGGAATGCCAGCGGCGCAATCTCTGCGGGAGCAAACTCTATAGTGCTCAAGGACGGCTGGGTAAATCTGCAGATTGTGAGGTCGTCGAACCCGATCACTGCCATATCCCTGCCCGCCTGAATGCCTCGATTGCCCAATGTCTTCATGGCTCCGATCGCTGCAACGTCATTGCAACACATGACCGCCGTAGGAGGCTTAGGTAGATTCAGCAAGTCTGCAATAGCCGTCGCGCCTCCCTCCCACGTGTGTGGACATTCCACGAATAGTTCCTTCTCAACGGGCAATCCAGCTGATCTGAGAGCCTTGCGAACGGCCTCAAATCGGGTGCGCATGCTGCTCCAGTTGAGTTGGCCACAAAGATAGCCGACTCGCTGATGTCCGAAATCCACTAGATGCCGGACCGCCTCTCGCATCCCAGTCAAGTAATTGACGCGTATATTGCGGATGTTGGGAAGGTCACTGTCGCTTCCCGCATAAATCATCGGAATGTCGATGGAGGAACTGGCGAGCGATTCTTCCATGCCAAATGTCAAAACAGCGATTCCTTCTACCTGGCGTTCCTGCATGCGCATCGCGCATTTGGCAACATGATCGGGGTGTTTTTCTGTATCTGCAAAGCTGACTAGCACTTCGTAACCTGCTTCGACGGCTGCTCGTTCGAAATAGAGGATAATTTCGGAGAAGAAGGGGTTGCCGCCACTGAGTTCAGATACGATGAGGCCGATCGTATGGCTTCTGCCGCGGGCTAAGGCGCGCGCCTGGTAGTTTGGCCGATAACCAACTTCATCGATGACTGCTTGCACGCGGCGGACAAGCTTTCGGTCGACCGTCTCACTGTTGTTAATGACCCGTGAGACGGTTGAATGTGAGACTCGTGCGCGCCGTGCGATCTCTCGTATATTCAAGGGTCTCTTCTCAAGACGAACTAGAACTTCGAAATCGGCCAATCGTTAGATTGCCAAACTATCAGACTAGCTCCGCAGTGCGATCGCGACAACTGCCACTCCCGCTCGATGTTTGGAACTGGTTGGGTGCCCAACCGGCAAGTGCTGAGAAACCGGTCTCTCCATTTAGCAGAAGAATAGCATAGAAGGCAGGCTCCCCTCATGGCCGGGTCCGGGGTCTCTTCAAACACCCGCGATGCCGGAATTACAGTCCTCATCGACGATGTCGTTCTTCTCATCTAAACCAGCATGATGTCGATGTCTAAACTCTTGAATGGGGCCAATACTTCGTCGGCAACCCCATTATCTGTGATCAGCAAATCGATCTCGCTTGTGGGACAGAGGAGCCACTTCGCGACAGCCCCTATCTTGCTGTGATCGGCCACCACGACTTTCTTCTTCGAATGTCGAACCAGGCTCTGGAGAAATTCAGCCTCGAGGGAGTTTACGCAGGTCAGTCCTTGCTCAGCGCTGATTCCATCGACTCCGATGAACATTATGTCTGCAAAAAGCATTTCGGCAGCTCGTGTGGCGAGTGGCCCCACAAGAGTGAACCAATTCCCGCGCAGACTCCCACCAGTCACAACGACCTCGATGTCCTTGTGATTGCTGAGTTCCATCGCAACATTGACGGTATTTGTAATGATGGTGATGCCCTTAACCACCTTCAGGCTGCGCATTACTTCGGTAGTCGTTGTGCCTCCGCTCAAGGCGACCGTATCGCCATTGCGGACCAGGGCGGCCGCAGCCCGCGCTATCCTTCGCTTCTCATCGGAAAAGCTACTCACGCGATCTTGAAATGACTCATCGTTAAGAAAAGGCTCGTAAAAAAGAGGCCCGATCGGCACTGCTCCGCCGCGTGTTCGGCGGAGCAGCGACCGGCCCTCCAGGGCCTCAAGATCCCGCCGTATCGTGGCGATCGAAGCGCCCAGCGTGGCGCAAAGTTCGCTAACCAGGACTGAGCCGGTCTCCTGCAGGCGCTGCAGGATAAACTCCTGCCGCGCAAGCAGATTTTCGGGTTTAGCGGGCATACCTGGCCTTATCTGAACCGTCGCTCATTGCTTCGTAGAAGTCCCCGCTTCCGATGCTCCCAAAGTGTCGTAGAGCGGCTGAGCCGGAGTAACATCCGGCTGCACCCGCGCCACCGAGACAGCCAAAACACGAATGTTGTCATTCGCAGGCAGCGTAAGCGTGGTCGCGTGCGCCGGCAGATCGATCGCGTACGCGAACAGATAGCTGTACGCATACGGCTGGTTCAGCCCCTCGGGAGTGTGATGGTGAGACGCATACCACGCGAGGTCCGCGCGCTTGATGTACCCCGGCCTCAGCCCGAGATAGTCGTCCGGATACTTCGGCGACCACGATGGCGACCCGCGATACGCCATATCCGTCCACGTCGCATGGTTGGCCGAGACCGCCCAGTCCTTGCGCAGCGCAACCTGTTGCGCCGGATTGCCCACCGGCACTGTGTCCGGCGCCGGCTTCCACAGCCGCGTGTCCCACTGACCGATGAAACCTCCCCAATCCTCAATCGTCAGCGGGAAGGAATTTCCGCCCGCCTGGAACACAGCCTTCTGATCGCCGTCTGCCGAGGCAGCCAGCAGATACACGCGGTTGAAGTTGCCCGCCGGCAGTTGGATCGTCTGGCCGCGCGCGACCACTGCATTCTGTTTCCCCGTGCCCGCCGGAGCGAGATGAAACTCCACGCCATTGAAGTTCAGCGTAGTCGGCAGCATCTCCGCCGGCATCGCATCTCCCTTGCGATCGAAGCCGCCGACCGAGTGCGTATCGTCGTTGCTCGCAACCGCGAGATCGTACTTCAGCGCCACCGGCTGCGAAACGACTCCGGCAACATGCGCCGGAGCCGCACCCAGCTTCAACGCAAACGTGCGCGGCTGATACGCCTTGAACGAAGTCTCCAGCGCCCCGCCCGCCACCGTCGCCGAACCCACCGGCAACTCCTGCCCGTTCACTTCGCGCGCCGCCGTGATCGGTCCCGCGAACTTCACCGATACATGCGGCGCCGGATTGCCGTCCAGTTCCACCATGCGCAGAATCACCTCGTCGCTCGTCTCCGCCTTCTTCAGCGCGAGAATCCGGATGTGCGGATCATCGACGCGGACCAGCGAAAAGTTGCGGCCCAGCGCGCCCTCATGCTTCTCGGTCGCAAATGCCACCAGCGGTGTGCTCAACCGGTAGGCCGCCCAATCGGTCTGGCCCGTGCGCCATCCGCCTGCGTGTCCCGCCAGCCCGTACACGATATCGTGATGCCCCCAATCCTGGGTCTCCTGGTCCGTAAACGAACCCTTCGGCGGCACTCCGGGCGAGCGCACCAGCGTCAGCCGGATCGTGTGATCGTCGCGCTTGTCCGACCCATTCTTCACATCGGTCAGCAGAGTCGCCCCGTACGAACCGCTCTTATCGGTCAGGTCGACCCAGTGATGCGACGCAACTTCAAACTGCCGCTCCGACGCCGTGGGCCGCTCGATCGTGCCGACCTCCCAGTTGTACGTCGCCATCTCGTTGCTCGCCGAAAACGGAAACACTACCTTCAAATTCGCATCCAGCGTCTTCCAGTCGATCGCATCGCTGAACTCGACGTGGTCGCCTGTCGCGCCCCCCGAAAGCCGGACAGTCTGCGTGAACTTCGATCCCTCACCCTCGCGCGCGACCGCAATCGCAACCCGCACCGGGCCATTCTCGACGATACGAATCTTCGCCGGCCCGCCCAGGTAAGACCGCGGCGCAGCCTGCTCCTGCTCCCACTCCATGTTCCACGCGGGATAGATGCGTGGCTGATCGTGTGAAAATGCCATGCGAATCGGGCCCGCCAGCAGCTCCTTGTTCAGCGTCTTGTCGAAGATGCTGCTCACGTCGCCGTCCCCGTTCAGCGTTACCCGATATCGCGCATTCTCGAGCGACGACTCCGTCACCTTCAACTCCGCCGACTCCGCAGCAGCCGTCGCGCGGCGAACGTCGTACACCGAATAGCCCACCGATGGCGCCTTGGCCACAAACAGAACCTTGCCGTCCTCCAGTTGCGAAGGCACTTCGTGACCATCGGGCCCCATTACCTTCACCGCAGTCGGCGCCTCCCCGGGAAACGTGATTGCCGCCTCCACCACATCCTCGCGCGCAATATTCAGCGAGTTGTACACCACAACCGGAACGCCTTCGGTCCGCGTATTCAGCGCCGATGCGACCGCCTGCGTCGCGCTGGTCAAAACATCCGCGAACTGGTTCATCGCGATCACATCGTCGTTCTGCGCGAACTCATACGCCCGCGGAGTGGCAGTGCCCGCCCCGGTGTCGTGGAACTGACCCGCCAGCGCCAGCGTCCATGCATCGTTCAACCGCTGCTGCGGATACGCCACGCCGCCCATCCAAGCCGCCGCGATCGACGCCTTCTCCGCGTCATCGGCCAGAAGTTCGTTCTTGCGATTCCAGCGCTTGTGATAGGCCTCCGAAGTCAGCGAGCCCGCCGAGTGATTGATCAACTCCAGGTCACCCTTATACTGCGGGAACTTCGACGTCATCCCCTTGATGTCCAGGAACATCTGGTCGGCGTCAGACGAGACAACCCGCACCGGACCGTCCCCGAAACGAATCGGCTGATCTTGTGCGTCCACGGACTGTGCCGCCACCGTCTTCGCCCCGGCTCCGGTCGCCGGAGGCGGAGCCGCCGTCCCGTGGGTTACCGTGGCCTCCAGCAGTTTCACCGTCTCTTCATCGGCGGCGCCGCCGATGTCGCCGGTTCCGATGTAGTGATAATCGGCAAAGACGCCCGTCACCTTGCCATCGAGCGCAATCCGCGCCGGCCAGTTCACCTGCCCCGCCACTGTCGGCACTTTGCTCAGATCCGTCCGAATCGTGCTGCCATAACCGCCAGGGTTCAGAGCCGCGATCACGCTCTCGCCGTCCGGCCCCTGCCAAACCCCAACATTAAACGGGATGCCCACTGGAGTCTCTTCCGGCGATCCCGGACCGCCCACCAGCGGCGCCGGCTGCCAGCCCGAATTCAGCTTCTGCGTGGAGAATCCCTTGATGCCCGCGTGCGCCAGGATCGTCGGCAGCGACGCCGGAAATCCGAAACAGTCCGGCAGCATATATTCCGCGCTGGCCTTGCCGAATTCCTTGCGGTAGTACGTATTGCCATACAGAACCTGCCGGATGATCGACTCCGCGCTGGGCAGATTCACATCGCCCTCCTCCACAGAAGATCCCGCCGGAAACCATTGCCCGCGCGCAACGTACCCCTTCAACCGCTCATAGTCGGCGGGGTAATACTCCTTCATCAACCGATAGCGATTCGACCCGGTCCAGTTGAAGATGTAGTGCGGGTACTTATCCATATAGTAGAAATTCACCCGCATCGTCTTCAGCAGATTCTCGCTGATGGTCTGGGGGAACTCCCACCGCCATTGCGTGTCGAGGTGCGCATACGGCACCACGTACAGCGTCGGCTGCTTGGTAATATCCGGCGCTTTGTCGGTCTGGGCAGGCGAGCTGAGCGCCGCACCGGCGACAGCAATCAAAAGTAGACTCTTTGAGAAACGCAGCATGGCACCTTCTTGGTTGGCATTGGAGCGGTCAGAACGCCGCAGACGGTTGGCATCCAGAGGGTACAAGTATGCCCTTTGTTATCAATCTTGGCAAGCAATGACCCCCTCTTATATGATCTAAAATGGCAGTTTCGGTCAAGATAATTGATATATTATTCACATCCGTGCTCCACTTCCGGCGGGAATCAGAAAGGCGAGGACACACGTCGATGCAAGCGTTAGCTCTGGACATGGGAGGTTCCCATATCGGCTGTGGTGTCGTCGAAGGCGATCGATTACTCGGGTCAAGCTCGATCGACTGCCGAGGCGCACTGAGCCTTGCAGATATGTTGCCCACAATCGCGCATACTTTGCGCACACTGCAGCAGAGTGTCGGCACCTCGGGGCATTGGGCGGGAATGGCCATCGGATTCCCCGGGATCGTCGATGCACGCACTGGCAGGATCCTCTCCGCCCTGAAGAAGTACGAAGATGCTCTGGATATCGATCTCGCGTCGTGGGTGCGCAACGAATTCGACATGGAGTTGCGGGTAGAGAATGATGCTCGCATGGCGGTGTTGGGAGAGTATTTTGCCGGAGCAGGCAAGGGCATCAAGAACTTGGTCATGATGACTTTGGGTACGGGAATCGGCACCGGGGTCATTCTCAACGCCAACCTATTGCGCGGGGTCCACGCCCACGCCGGCTGCTTCGGAGGCCACATGGCTGCCAGATTCGATGGACGTCCATGCCACTGCGGCAATATCGGCTGTGCGGAGGCTGAGGCTGGCGGATGGTCGATGCCGCTGGTTCTGCGCGAATGGCCGGGATTCCCTCAAAGCTCCCTAGCCGAGATTGCCTCACCCGGCTTCCGCGAACTCTTCGCACACGCAGAGCTCGGCGATCGCGTGGCCTCTCAGGTCTGGGAGCGATGCCTGCATATATGGGCGGCAACGGCAGTCTCCCTGATCCATGCGTACGATCCACAGGTCCTTCTCCTGGGTGGCGGCGTAATGCAGAATCCCTATCCAGTCGTGTCGTTTGTGCAGGACTACGTCAACCAACACACCTGGTCAAGCTGGGGAAAAGCAAGGGTATGTGCTGCCGCGCTTGGCAACTCTGCAGCGCTTCTCGGAGCCATTCCACTGCTGACCGAGGACATGCATGCCGCGACCGTCTAACTACGATAAGTCGCCCTTCGTCCCCGTTGCTGCCGGCGATGAGTGCGCTGCCGGCTGGGACGCGATCGTGGCGAGGTTGACTGGCGCAAGGATGCTTTGCATAGAGTGTTATCCCGGAGCACAGGTGGAGGAAATTGCAGCGGCTCTGAAGAAACGGCTACAGCCGTCGGCTATCTTCTGTGCATCCCAGGCCTACAAGCCTGCCGCTGTCGTTCGTGCCATGCTCGCGCCGTACCTCGGCGATGACCGGGTCTTCGGCCGGATGAATGGTTTGACGATCGAAGACTGGTTCGACACGGCGGCGCTCGATCGAATGCGTTGCGAGCTGAAGAAAGCATCAGCGCAAGGCACAACCGTTGTCATCGGCTCAGGTGCCTCCTTGATAGCCCCGCAGTGCGATGTGCTCGTGTATGCAGACATGGCACGTTGGGAGATCCAGAAACGCTACCGCAGCTTCGAGATGGGCAATCTTGGCCTGGACAACCCGGAAGGGAGCGTGGCCGAGAAGTATAAGTGCGGCTTCTTCGCCGAGTGGAGGGCTGCCGACCGGCTAAAAAAGCAGCTCTTACCGAGGGCTGGCTTTCTGCTCGATACCAACCAAGCAAACGCTCCCAGGATGATTCGGGGTGCTTCTTTTCGCGATGCCTTGGCCAAAGTAGCAACTCGACCATTCCGCGTTGTTCCTTATTTCGACCCTGGGCCGTGGGGCGGTCACTGGATGGAGACGGTCTGCGACCTGCCGAAAGATGTGCCAAACCACGCGTGGGGTTTCGATTGCGTGCCCGAGGAGAATAGTCTTCTGCTGGGCTATGGTGAAGAACGGGTCGAAGTACCGGCGATCGATTTGGTTTTCATGCAGCCTCGCGAATTGCTTGGTGAAGCGGCGCACGCGCGCTTTGGCACCGAGTTCCCCATCCGTTTCGACTTACTCGACACTATGGGCGGTGGGAACCTTTCGCTGCAGGTGCATCCGTTGACCGAGTACATTCAGGACAAGTTCGGCATGCACTACACGCAGGACGAAAGCTACTACCTGCTCGATGCGAAACCTGGAGCAATCGTCTACCTGGGGTTGAGAGAGGGAATCGACCCGGCCGCACTGGAGTGCGATCTGCGCGTGACTGAGGCTGGCGAAGTGGAGTTTCCCGCGGATAGGTACGTCAATCAGTTTCCAGCTCGACGGCACGACCACTTCCTGATCCCAGCGGGTACGATTCATTGTTCAGGCAAGGACAGCATGGTGCTGGAGATCAGCGCGACCCCTTACATCTTCACTTTTAAGTTGTGGGATTGGGGCCGGGTGGGGCTCGATGGAGAGCCGCGTCCCCTTCACCTCGATCACGGGCTCGCCAACATTCAATGGGATCGCACAACGAAGTGGGTCCAGGACAATCTTGTGAATGTTGCTCAGCCTGCGTCGGACGCCGACGGATGGCGCGAAGAGAAGACCGGCTTACATGAGCGCGAGTTCATCGAAACGCGCAGACATTGGTTCACGGGAGTTGCTCAGCATGACACCCATGGTGGAGTCAATGTTTTGAATCTTGTGCAAGGGGTTGAGGCTATTGTCGAAAGTCCAACCGGCGCCTTCGAGCCCTTCATCATTCACTACGCGGAGACGTTTATTGTTCCGGCGGCAGTAGGGAAATACACCGTGCGGCCACACGGCGAAGCGATAGGGACAGAATGCGCGACGATCAAGGCCTTCGTACGCACGGAACCATTTGCATAATTCGGTTCTCGCGATTGAAAGGGAGTACCAATGAAAATGGCTCAGTCGGGGGTGAAGTGAGTCTTAACAAATATTTGTTTCGGAGCGCAATGACAGGCGCGTTGGGTGGCTTGTTGTTCGGCTTCGATACGGCGGTAATAGCAGGCACAACCTATGCCCTCACGGGCCGCTTCGGTCTGTCCCCCGGTCAGTTAGGTTTCACTGTATCCATTGCTTTGTGGGGAACGGTCTTGGGCGCGATATGCGCGGGAGAAATCGGCCAACGAATTGGCGGCCGCGCCACACTACGAATCATGGCGATGCTCTATGTCTTATCCGCGCTGGGTTGCGCCCTTGCTTGGAGTTGGCCGGTCTTCTTGATGGCGCGGTTTCTAGGTGGTCTCGGCATTGGTGGGTCGTCTGTGCTGGGCCCCGTCTATATCGCAGAGCTTGCGCCGCCGAAATCTCGCGGCCGCCTGGTTGGCTTGTTCCAGATCAACATCGTCCTAGGCATCCTGCTCGCGTACTTCTCAAACTTTGTGATCGCATCCTTTCACCTTGGTGCGCAAGAGTGGCGCTGGGAATTCGGTGTCGCCGCAATACCCGCGCTGCTCTTCCTGTTGATGCTCTTCGGGATTCCGCACAGTCCACGCTGGCTCGTGACCAAGGGCAGGACTCAGGAAGCGTTGAAGACACTCATCGCAATTGGGACGCCGGATCCCGAAGCCGAACTCCAGGCGATCCAGGGCTCGGTCTATCAGGACACAAATGTCCGCGAGGAGCGGCTGTTCCAGCGGCGGTACCTTGTGCCAATGTTGTTGGCAGTGAGTATTGCAGCATTCAATCAGCTGTCCGGCATCAATGCAGTTCTCTATTACGTGAACGATATTTTCGTCGCTGCGGGGTTCAGCCGGCTGGCTGGGGGCATGCAGGCGGTCGTGGTGGGTGCCGTGAACCTGCTGTTCACCCTCGTAGCCATGACGTTGATTGATAAGCTCGGCCGCAAGACCCTGCTTGTCATCGGTTCTGCGGGTATGACGATTGCCCTCAGTGGCATTGCGACAATCTTCATCACTCGGCGCTGGCACGCGGCATTGATCTTCTTCGTTGCCGGTTTCATTGCGTCCTTCGCGACTTCCTCTGGGGCAGTGATCTGGGTGTATATGAGTGAGATATTCCCGACGTCCGTACGAGTGAAAGGACAAGCACTCGGCAGCACCGTGCTCTGGGTGATGAATGGTCTGATCTCGCAGATATTTCCTCTGTTATCAGCAAAATCCGCCTCACTGCCATTCGTCTGCTTTGCTGTGGTAATGGCGCTGCAGTTCGTCGTCACCCTCTTGTACTTCCCGGAAACGAAAGGTCTCTCGCTGGAGGATCTGCAGCAGAAGTTGCGTTTGAACGAGACCTAGGTGAGATTGGGAGCAGCCTCTCTCTTTCACTATCTGGACTATGTCGCAGGCCAGATGGTCGCCAGCTAGGGCAACTGGACTTGGCTCAATGGAATTCCAAGCGTGGCGCGTGCTACGACGTCCAATTGGGTTGGCGTCCCTATGATGTGGATGGTGCGATGTACATGTTCCACCGTGGCATGGGATCCAAGGACCTCGGCCGGAGAGGAAGACTCCATCTCATAGAAACTTCCCAGCTGCGGCTTTCCTGGTGCCGGCGGTCCGTCGTTGTAGCAATTGGCCACATCTCCTTTGAATGGATCCAGCTGTATCTTCCAGGCAGAATTGACGTAGAGCGCCGGCAACGTAGGCTCGGAATACTGCACGATCGTCAGCACATGATGACTCGGGTCATAACTGCCGAGCATCCCCTTCGATCGTTGTGGGCTTACGCCAAGCTTGCTTCTGAACTGGGCGTCCGCCTTGAAAACGATATAGCCAGGCATCACCGCAATGCGATCTGCCGGCACTGTTCCGAAATAGTCAGTGGTGACGGGGACCCCAAGCTTTGAGGTAGATCCTTCCCGGATCGGAAGGACGATACGAGCTGACGGCGTCGCGTTGAATTGACCAAGAATCCATAAAGACAGCAGGCCGGTTGATTTGCTCCAACCAGAGGAAGAGAGGTTGGTTAACTTGTTTATCGATTCGAACCCAACCACCTTGGCGCCGGGAAGTCCTGCTACGTGAAGGTGGCCCCATATCTCATCCGGCGTGAGAAGGCGGACTTCACGATCGACTCGTGCATCAAATTTTGTGCCCGAATAGTTTGTCAGAGAGAATTCTCTTTTGAGGCTTACGGATGTCTTCCCTTGCGCCACGACCTCGAAAGGCTCGGTGTCGACGGGCGCCGGTGTGTACCAGTGATCCAGATCGAAAGGCGCGTGGGGTGCGAAAAAGACTGAGAACTGTCCTCCTTCCGGGCCAATCCAAACCCGATCTTCGCCCCCGACAGCGTTCATGTGCGGCTGCGTCTTTCCGGACACGATCAGGTCACGGTTGACCCACCCAAAACTACGCCCGTCCATGCCGTCGGCGGAGCTGGTTAGAACCCGTCCTTGCATGGCTGGCCACACAGCAATGGTCGCCTGGCCGGCCGCGTCCGAGAGAACAATCAGATGGCTATGCTGATCGACGAGTTTGACGACACTCCCAAACGTGTCGTGCGGCTGAACTTGACTGAGTGCTGGATCAGCGAATGACAAGACGTAAACAGTGAGACCGGCGGCCAGTGATCGTACAACGTTCCTCTTCATAGGAGACTCGCACCGCAAACGGCAATAAGATTAGGGATTAATGCTGACGCCCTCAATAAGCCCCGCCCTTGAGAAGCACCCAATGATACTACCTCAACCGCAAGCTCAATCTCGACGGTTTTCGAGTCAGAACCGCGGGCTCGACGCCATCAGGAAGATACTCTCCGGGAAGGGTTTAGAGGCATGAGGGATAACGGTCAAAGGCACTGGCGTCGTAAGACGGGACACGGTTGTCCCAGGCGTAACACGAGATTTTGTGCCGAGGAATTGTGTGGAACGCATGCCGGCAAACTTTCTTGCATCAAACCATAATGAGTCAGGTGAGTTTTTCATCGACCGACTGCCTGATTGCCCGTTGAGAACAGGTACAAAGGGAGATTTGCTGGTGGATCCTATGGTCCGGGAACCTTTGCGTCCTTGGCTGCTTGATTTCAGCGGAGAGACTGACGCATGAAGATTCTGAGTTTGCGGTTGATCGTAGCGCTGATCATTGGCGTGACTTTTGTGTCGCTGGCTTCCTCCTGGTACGAAGTGAGGACCACTCGAGATGGACTCCGCGGTGAACTCGAAAGCAAGGCTGAATCTCTCGGTCAGAGCTTAGCCGCCGAAACCGACTCAACCTTGCAGGCTGGCGACACAGCCAGGTTAGAACAGATGGTGCAGCGCTACCCTCTGCGCGACCATCTGCTTGCAATGGGTATCTATGACCGCGATGGTGAGCCCCTGGTCCTGACCCCAGGCCTTGCTCCCTTGGTCTCGGGGGCGCCAAAGTTGCTGTCGGGCGCGCTGCGTGACAATCGAGCCGAGAGTGCATTCACCCGGGTGCGCTTAAAGCAAACGCATGTCCAGGTTACGCCGATACGCGATTCAGACGGCAACGCGATCGGTGAGATCGTCATTGTCCACGACGTAACCTATATAGAAACCGAGATTATCCGAATCTGGGGCCGATTCTTTCTTCACATGGCTCTCCAGATGCTGGTGATCGCGGTGATCACTTTGTTGGTTTTGCGCTGGAGCTTTGCGTTACCGATCGCTCGCATGGCTCAGTGGATGAAAGCGCTACGCACCGGGCGGCATGCTGTACAACCCAGGCCAGAAGACCTGAATCTCCTGCTGCCATTCGCGAATGAAGTGGCTCCCATGGCGGAGAGCATGCGAATGGCGCGTGCAGAGGCAGAGGCAGAGGCCAGACTGAGGAACACCAACGAATCGCTGTGGACGGCACAGAGGCTCGCGGATCATGTGCGCAAGAAGTTGGATGGAAGCAATCTTTTTGTGGTCTCAAATCGTGAACCTTACACCCATACACGACGAGATAAAAAGATAAGTGTCACGGTTCCGGCAAGCGGTCTGGTCACTGCAATCGAACCGATTCTTCGCACCTGCCACGGGACGTGGGTGGCGTCCGGAAGCGGCAACGCAGATAAAGAGACCGTCGACGCTCACGACCGATTGCAGGTGCCCCCCGATGATCCGCGCTACACACTTCGGCGCATCTGGCTGAGTACCGAAGAAGAAGACGGTTACTACAACGGATTCGCGAACGAAGGCTTGTGGCCGCTCTGTCACATCGCGCACACGCGGCCCATTTTCCGCATGTCGGATTGGGAGTACTACAACAAGGTAAACAAGAGGTTTGCCGACGCACTCGTCGAGGAGATAGGGCACGAGGAGCATCCGGTGGTGCTGGTTCAGGACTACCATTTCGCGCTTCTTCCCCGAATGCTGAAGGAAAGATTGCCGCATGCGCGTGTTGCCATCTTCTGGCACATTCCTTGGCCTAATGCCGAATCCTTCAGCATTTGCCCGTGGCAACGGGAGTTGCTGGATGGTCTGCTGGGAGCGGATCTGATCGGCTTTCACACGCAGGCCCACTGCAACAACTTCCTCAACACCGTGGACCATGTACTCGAGGCTAAGGTTGACTGGGAGCAATTCTCCATCGAGCGCAATCAACATCGATCGTCCGTGCTTCCGTTCCCAATCAGTGTGGAACTGATCGATGAACGTTCCGACGTCCACGCGATCAACGCCGATGAAGAGAGGAGCCAGCTACTACAGGAGTTGGGGATAGAAGCGACCTTTCTTGGTGTTGGTGTCGACCGCGTCGACTACACCAAGGGCATTCTGGAACGATTCGCCGCGGTCGAGTCATTTCTGGAGCGGTATCCGAAGTATCAGGGCAAGTTTACTTTCATTCAGATTGGCGCTCCATCTCGTACTCGCATTAAGCGCTATGCGGATTTCCAGTCCGAGGTGAAAGCCGAGGCCGAAAGGATCAACGCGCGCTTCAGGCAGGGAAAATGGAAGCCCATCGTCTTTCGCAACCAGGAGCATACCCATCAGGAAGTGCAGCGCTACTATCGAGCGGCACACCTGTGCATGGTGACGTCGCTGCATGATGGAATGAATCTCGTGTCGAAGGAGTATGTCGCGGCACGGCAGGACGAGCGCGGAGTGCTGATCCTGAGCCGGTTTACTGGCGCTTCGCGAGAGTTGCACGACGCGATCATCGTGAATCCCTACGACGTAGAGTCGACCGCTGAGGCAATTGCTCAGGCCCTCGAAATGAACGTGAGCGAGATGGCGGATCGAATGAGGCGGCTGAGGAGGTCGGTGAGGGAGAGAAATATCTATTGGTGGGCGGCGAGACTGATCGGGGAACTCTGCGACTTGCGATTCAAGCAAAAGCGCGCCAATGTCTCGATAATCAATCGATCCAAGGCGGTAAGCTAATTTGCAGGACGTGAAGACAGCTAGTGCGCTCGCGACTTTTCTACAGCGGATCACGGCCGCGCAGACATCAGTATTGCTGCTGGACTATGACGGCACGCTGGCACCGTTTCACGTGGACCGGAGTCGCGCATACCCGTACCCGGGAGTCATTCCGATTCTGGACAGAATAATCCAATGCGGTAAGACAAGAGTCATCATTCTGTCGGGGCGGCCCATCGTGGAACTTAGAACTTTCCTCGCTCCTTTGCACCGGCTTGAGATGTGGGGGGCGCACGGCATCGAGCGGCAATCGAGCGATGGTAGCTACAGTTGTGGGCAGGTCAGCGAAGAGGATGCAAAGTCCCTCGCAGAGGCGGAGATGTGGGTGGCTAGGGCAGGATTGCTTTCCAGAGCCGAGATCAAACGCGGAGGTATCGCGATCCACTGGCGGGGATTGCCGCATGCCGAAGCCGGGCGCGTACAGGATCTGAGTCGGCAGGGTTGGACCCCACTGGCTGAGAGGTCAGGCCTCAAACTGCTTCAGTTCGAAGCGGGATTGGAACTGCGCGTATCGCATCCAAACAAGGGCGATGCGGTCAGGGCAGTCGTTGCGGGCCTGGACTCGAATGTGCCGGTCGCATGTCTGGGCGACGACCTCACGGACGAAGATGCGTTTGAGGTTCTGAATGGCCGTGGACTGTCGGTCCTGGTCAAGGCTGACTACCGCGAAACCCTGGCTGGTGCCTGGATAAAGCCTCCAGGGGAGTTGATCGACTTTCTTGAACAATGGCTAAGAGGTATCTCCGAATAGCCTGAGTCTACGAGCGGTCGCTCACCCCGGTCCTTGGGTGGAAATTCAGCGCGCAGGCTCTGGCGACGATGCTTTGAGATTTGGAATGCGAGGGATCTGTGGGGAAATCCATCGCAAACGCCGCCTGAACACTTTTTCATTACTCCTTCATCCACTCTTCATTGCGTGAGCAATAAATGGCTACTGTTCTCAGTAAGACCCGGGAGCAAGTGCCCTGGCGTTCCGATGCGGCCAGACACATTAGCTCTGTTCCTGGACCAACGCTCCACGGGACGAACCTCCCAACACGTCCATCCCATGGCAAACGAGCTGTGGCTGTTTTGAGGCTTCATTCATGATTGCAGTCAACCGCATACTCCTGGCAGCGGTAGTCATGACGACGGTCGTCGCCGGACACTCACAGACCAGCGCCTCAACGGATACAGCTCAAGCAAACGATGCTCTCACCCTGGTAGCCCGTATTCCCGTGCCGCAGATGACCGGAACCTGGGACCACTTAACGGTTGATCCAGTGACCGACCGTCTTTTCGCATCGGCGCAAGAAGATAATCAGGTAAGGGTCTTCGACCTTCGCGCGCGAAAGCCGCTCTACACAATCAGTGGTGGGTTCAATAGGCCGCAGGGCCTCTACTACGTTCCCGGCGCCAATGCGCTAGCCGTCACGAATGGACGTGATGGGTCGCTTCGGTCTTTCGATGGCAAGACCTACGCGCCGATCAAGATACTGCCACTCACGCTTGGCGCGGACATGATGGACATGGACCCACAAACGAAATACCTCTACGTCGATCACGGTGGCGTCGACTCGAACCGTGGGCCAGGCGCGCTTGCCATCGTCGATAGCAAAACGTGGGAGCAAGTGGGCGAAGTCCCCACGGAGTATCGCCCAGCCTCTCTCGAAGTGGAAAAGGGCGGAAGTCGCTTGTTCGTTTCACTCCCCGGGTTAAGCCAGATCGCCGTTGTCGATCGCACGAAGAACCAGATCTCCTCGAGGTTTCAGCTCCCGAGACCCGGGGAACCCATCGCGCTGGCGCTGGACGAAGCAAAGCGCCGCATCTTTGTAGGAAGCCGCAAACCCTCCTCCTTCGCCGTGCTCGACATGGATACGGGAAGACAAATCGAGACGCTCGATACGATCGACGGTATTGAAGGCATATATCTCGACACCAAGCTCCACCGCATCTATCTCACGGCTCTTGATGGATACGTTCAAGTGATCCAGCAACTCGATGCGGACCACTACAAGACGATCGCGCGATTCTTTACCGGGCACCATGCGGGCACATCGCAATGGGTTCCAAACCTAAATCTCTTCTGCGTGGCGGTGCCGCCGGTTGAGGGGCAGGCCGCGGAGATATGGCTGTTTCAACCGAAGCCCTAGGACCGCAAGCGCTTATGACGAGATCCAGACTGAGGCTCCTGTTCGCGGTTGGTGGCCTGACGCTTTGCCTGCAGGTGTCTGTTCTTTGCGGTCAACAGGGCCATGGGCTCGAGAACATTCCGGCGTATAAGCCGCAGCCCATCGCAGGCGGCGTCATTCGTAGCTGGGGCCACGTCTTTCTGAAGAAAGTGATGCTCAGTTGGGAGGCCGGTTTTCAGAAGTACCATCCGGACGTCACCTTCTCCGACAACCTGGTGAGTAGTGCGGCTGCCACGGGCGCTCTGTTCACCAACACGGCCGATCTTGGCATTCTTGGCCGGGAGATCCGCCCAATGGAAGTGGCGGGATACAACCGCGTGATGAAGCACAAGCCGTTCCCGCTGGAGGTGATGACGGGCAGCTACGCCAACGCGGATAAGAGCGTTGCCTTGGGCATCTTTGTGCATAAGGATAATCCGCTCGCTTATCTGACGTTTGCGCAGTTGGACGCAATCTTTGGAGCAGAACATCTCCAGGGCGAAAAGGCGAACATTCGAAACTGGGGTCAACTCGGCCTCAAAGGCGCATGGTCCAATCGCCCAATACACGTGTATTCGGGCGAACTGGACGCGGCACCCGCGTTCTATTTTTCGCAGACGGTGATGAAAGGGTCGATGCTCTGGAATGAGAACCTGCGCCACTTCGACGATCTCAATCGACCTGACGGAACGGTTTACGAAGCGCAGCAGCAGATCGTGGATGCACTCGCCAGGGACCCTGATGGAATTGCGCTATCGGGCGCTGGTGTCCGCAACGGCGATGCGAAACTCGTTCCTATCTCGCTGAATGAGAGCCAGCCGTTCATTGAGGCCACACCAGCAACCGTCGAGGATCGCAGCTATCCGCTTTCTCGTTCGGTGTGGATATACACCAATCAGGCTCCGGGACATCCTCTCGATCCTCGCGTCCGCGAATTCCTGCGTTACATCTTCAGTCGCGAAGGGCAGGAACTGGTCCAACAGGAAGGCGAGTATCTCCCGTTGACTCCAGCGATGGCAGGCGAGCAGTTGAAGCGAGTTCAGTAGGTCGATTCAAGGCGACTCCCAGATGATTCGCACGTAAGAGGCATGCGATGGCACCCAGACAATCTCTCACGATGCTTGCCATGATGTTCTCTCTTGCCTTCGGCATGCTCGCGCAACAGCCGGTCGATCAACGTGCGATTGCAGACTCTGACGCGCCGGCATATAAGCCGGATCCGGCACTCGCTGGCCAGCTTCATCTCGTGGGCACCGACACCATGAAGGATCTGCTGGACGCGTGGGTCACCGATTTTACTGCCGTGCAGCCCAATGTAGCTATCGACGTCGAAGCCAAAGGGGCTCTTACGGCTGCCCCAGCCCTTACGGGCGGCACTGCGGATATCGCCCCGCTATCGCGCGAGATGACGCCGATTGAGATCGACAGGTTCAAAGCGAAGTACGGTTACGAGCCAACCCCGATACGTGTCGGCCTGGGAAGTTACAACACCTCAGGCAAAACGGTTGCGCTCGCTCTGTTTGTGAACCAGGCCAATCCACTCAGACAACTCAACTTCACGCAGTTGGATGCCATCTTCTGTTCCAGCTTACGACGCGGAGCTTCGCGCCAGATCACTCGATGGGGACAGCTTGGCCTCACCGGTGAATGGGAAAATCGTGAGATTCATCTCGTCGGCGTCAAGGTCCCAGATGGCATCTCAAACTTCATCCGTCTGCGTCTTTGCGATGGTGGAACGTTTCGCGCGGGCATTCATGAAGAGAACACGGGAGGAACCGTAAATGTACTGGACCGCATCGTGTCACTCATTGCTGCCGATCCAGCAGCGATCGGCTATGGCGGTTTCGACAACCTGAAGCCCGGCACACGGCAGCTTGCCATCGCAGAGGATTCGCATGGGCCGTATCTGCGTGGCACGTTTGATGAGGTCGCCTCGGCCCGATATCCGTTAACCCGGTACATCTACCTGTACGTCAATCTCCCTCCGGGCAAGCCTCTCGCTCCCGCCACGCTACGGTTCCTGAGCTACGTACTTAGCCGCGAAGGCCAGTCTGCCGTCGAGCGGGATGGCACGCTGCTGCCCCTTCCAGACGGAGACCTGAAGTCACAGATCAAGATCCTCGCCGACTCTAAGATCGTTACTCCGGACTCGGCCCAGGAGGTCATACCAAAGGAAGCGCTCCACGCTCCAGTCGACCCTGCGCTGCCACACTACAAACCCGTTGCGCATCTCGCAGGCACGCTTCGGAGCCTCGGTAGCGACACAATGGACGACCTTATGAAGCCGTGGGCTGATGCCTTTCACGCGATCTATCCGGACGTGACCATCACGGTTGAGTCCAAGGCTTCGATGTCTGTGCCGAGTGAGCTGACCAGCGGTGCCGCACAACTTGCGCCGCTGTCACGGGAACTGAATCCGGAGGAGATAGAGGCCTTTCGCGCGAAGAACGGATCTTCGCCTACGGAGACCCGAGTTGCACTCGGCAGTTATCGGACACCCACGCGAACAGTGGCATTGACGTTCTACGTGAACGATGCCAACCCAATCAGGCAGCTGACTTTCGCCCAATTGGACGCGATGTGGTGCACTATGCGCAAGCGCGGGTTCCCAACCGATGTCACCACCTGGGGAGACCTGGGCCTCACAGGAGAATGGGCTTCCAGGCCGATTCATCTGGTCGGAGTGCTCCCGCCGGATGGTGTCCCGAACTTCATCAGTCGGGTGGTCTGCCAGGGAGGTCCATTTCGAGACGGAATCCTGACGGAGAAGAACGCGGGTACCGGCTCGGTTTTGACGCGAATCGTCCAACATATCGCTCAGGACCCGGATGCAATCGGATATGCAGGTTTTCACAATCAACTTCCAAAAACGAAACATATTCCTATCTCCGAGACCGATTCGGGGTCCTATCTGGAAGGAACCTTCGACGAGGTTCGCACAGCGAGGTACCCACTTACGCGCTTTGTGAACATCTACTCAAAGGGCGCACACGGAGAGGCGACTGACAACGTAGTTGCCGAATTCTTTCGTTTCATTCTGAGCCGCGAGGGGCAAGCCATTGTGGAGCAGGAAGGCGTCTTCATGCCCTTGCCGGCGAATGTGGCAGACGCCGAAAGGGCACGAATCCACTGAGGAATCAACTGCATCGTCAGTCACCTCGGTGGCATAGGTGGGGATGAAAGAGAATTTATGCGCTCTTCACTCAAACCTCATTTCGCGGAACTAAACCTTGTCCTGCATCAGATCCCGACCAATTCTCGTATGACCTGTAGTTAGGTTCCCGAAGTTAACAATCTCCAGTCTTCACCAAGGTGTCCCGTGACCGTTCTTCGCATTTCATCCGCTCTGTTACTTCTGGTCACTTCGCTTTCGCTCGCGGGCCAGCAGTCGCAAACTCCTTCGAGTTCTGGGGAAGATCGCAGCAAGTTGCCAAATTATCCAGCATCGGAGCCTGAATTCGTTCCAGGCCCGCCTATGCCTGGGACGATTCGCGTATGGGGCAACGACTTCATGGCCAAACTCGAGCAGATATGGGAGGACGGTTTTCACAAGAGTCACCCCGAGATCAAGTTCGACGACACTTTGAAGAGTTCGGCCCAGGCCGTTGGCGCGCTGTACTGCAATGTTGCAGACCTCGGACTACTAGGCCGCGAGGTTTGGCCGACGGAGGTTCTTGGCTTTCAAAAAATGTATGAGTACGAACCTCTCGGTATCGCGGCCGCAACCGGTTCTTTTCACACAGAAGGCAAGACCTGGCCTTTCGTCATCTTTGTGAATAAATCCAATCCGATCTCGAAACTCACCATGCAGCAACTGGACGCGATCTACGGCACGCAGCTGCGCCGTGGCGCAAAGGAGCCGATCACCCGCTGGGGGCAACTGGGTGTGACGGGTCCTCAAGCGAGCCATCCGATTCATGTCTACGGCTACGACATGATCATCCCTGGTTTCACGTATGCCTTCCAGCAGATCGTTTTCAAGGGAAGCGACCAATGGACCGGAAGCCTACACGAGTACACCAACGCCCACCGTCCGGATGGAAAACTGATTCATACGGCGGGTGACCTGATGCTGGATGACCTCGCAAAGGATCCGGATGGCATCGCGTTCACCGGTCTGCAATTCACCAACCCCAACGTAAAGTACCTTGCCATTGCCGAAAACGAGGGCGGTCCCTATGTCTTGCCCTCGCTTCTCAGTACCGCCGACCGGAGTTATCCGATGGTGCGGAGCATCTACATTCTTCTCAATCGCAAGCCTGGCACTCCCGTCGATCCGAAGCTCAAAGAGTTTCTCAGGTACGTTCTGAGCCGCCAGGGGCAGGAGGACGTCGTGAAGGAAGGGGATTTTCTCCCTCTAACCCCGGCGGTTTTGCAGGAACAACTACGCAAGCTTGAGTGATGCGACGACTGCAATCTGTCCGGGCCCACGCACACACCAGCACGTGAAGTAACACGATCGGAGCACTCCATGAAGCTAAGCCAAACGCTACAAGGTTTTTCGAACTGCATAGAGTCCGATACCAAGGCGGCGATCTCCCTGCTCATCATTCTGCTGAGCATCTGCCTCTCGCTCTTCGGTGTAGTCCCCGTCGATGCCCAGGTCTCTGGCGGAAGCATCACCGGCACCGTCACGGACTCGACCGGAGCTGTGGTTCCAGGCGCGACTGTGACCATCGTCAATCGTGGTACAGGCATCGCGGTGACGCTGACGACTACGTCCTCCGGTCTCTTCAATAAGCCCAATCTCGACCCAGGCACTTACGACGTCACGTTTGAGGCGAAGGGATTCGCGACCATGAAGACGGACGCGCTGGTGGACGTGGGCCATGACACCGTATTGGATCTCCAGCTGAAGGTCAGTTCCGGCACCGAAGTTGTGAACGTGACGTCGACCACGCCCGTAGTAGACCTTGGGTCGGCGCAGTTGAACCAGACCGTGGATGGCAAGACGCTGCGCGAACTCCCCCTCAATGGACGGGACTGGACCTCGTTGAGCATCCTTGAGCCGAATGTCCATACCGTCGACAACCAGCTGAGCATCTCCGCCGGCGACAACTCTCGTTCCAACCGTGGAGTGGGTACACAGATTTCCATCGGCGGCACTCGGCCCGCTCAGAATAACTACCGGCTCGATGGAATCACAACCAACGATTACTCGGGTGCCGGCCCGGGTGGCGCTTTGGGTGGCACGCTAGGCGTTGACGCAATCCAGGAGTTCACCGTCGTCACTTCGAACGCAACCTCTGACTACGGGCGTACCTCTGGCGGCGTCGTGTCAGCCGTTACACGGGAAGGCACGAACGCTTTTCACGGCTCCGGTTACGAGTTCATTCGCAATAGCGCACTGGACGCGAAGAATTACTACTCAACCACCACCGCTCCCTTCAAACGCAATCAATTCGGAGGAACAATCGGCGGACCAATTCGCAAAGACAAGGCCTTCTTCTTCTTCAACTACGAAGGCTTGCGGCAGAGTCGTACGACCGCCACGATCGACACTGTTCCCTCGCCGAATGCGTTGATGGGCTGGCTCGTGTGCACTCAGGGAACGACGATTAACTCCAAGTGCCTGACCGCTCCGGGAGGAATCGTAGTGGCTGCCGGTGGCACGGGCGTTCAGCAATCCACCATCGATCCCAACGTAGCACCATATTTAGCCATCTTTCCAACACCGAATGGACCGATAACCGGCGATACGGCACAGTGGAGCTTCAACTCGCCTGCGATTGCCACGGAAGATCTCTACACCGGCCGTGCAGACTACACCTTCTCCACCAAGGATGCGGCACACGTGACCGCGCTGAACGATGCGTCCACAGACACGCAGCCGGACGGTTTTGACTTCGTTGTGACAGGGCTCGATATCACTCGGAGAGTCTACTCGATCCAGGAAACCCATCTGTTTTCGCCAAACATCGCCAACAACATCCACGGCGGATACGCTTACACCTTCTCCATCGCCCCTGCCTCCAGCACTGGTATCAACCCCCTCGCGAGCAATAAGAATCTCGGCTTTGTTCCGGGCGCAAACATAGGCGAGATACAGATTGGCGGTCTTAGCACTTTCTTTGGGGGTGAAAACGCCGAAGGAGTTTATTCGTGGCACTATCACAGCTACCAGGGCGGGGATGACTTGTATATCACGAAGGGAGCGCATGCGGTCCAGGCCGGCGTCTCTTACGAGCGTATTCAGTCGAACGACCTCGGAAATGTAACCAATGGCTACTACGTGTTCGGCTCCTACGCAAACTTCATCGGAAACGCGCCAACTAGCTTTACGTCAAATATTCCGGGTAAGAGCATTCCGATCTATCTGCGCCAGAACGTCTACGGTGCTTACCTGATGGATACCTATCACGCGAGCAAGAACCTCACCCTGACTGCCGGATTCCGTTACGAGCCGATTAGTGCGGTAAAGGAGAAGTATGGACATCTGGGGCTGATGGTCAACACGACAGATCCAGCACCGACCGTCGTAAACGCCCTCTACCAGAACCCCTCGTTGTTCAACTTCTCGCCCCGTCTCGGTGTCGTGTGGGATCCCTTCGGTAAGGGTAAGACCTCTGTGCGGGCAGCATACGGCCTCTACGACACGCTTCCGCTGACTTACATGTTCACTCTGGACACGGTAACGGTTGCTCCTTTCGGATCCACTGCCAACCTCACGACGGCGCCGGTTGGCAGTTTCGGTGCCTACTCCACCAACGCCACCAATCCCAAGGAGGCATACAACCTCGCAATCGCTTCTCCTACAAATAAGGTGGCATACGTGCAGCAGAAGTTCAGTCGCCCGTATTTGGAGCAGTACATCATGAATATCCAGCAGCAGGTTTGGAGGAACTTCAGCCTGGAAGTTGGATACACGGGTTCCCATGGAATTCGCCAGCCGCTGAAGAGCAATGACGGGAATATCGTAGAACCGCTTCCGGGCTCGACATTCCAGAATATGACGTGGCCCGCACTCGTACCCACGACGACCTCGAAGGGTACAACCTATGCAACCAGCGGAGTAAAACTGAATCCCGCGGTGGGGGCGATGGATACTGAAGTCTTTAACAGTTCCACGTCTTACAACGCCCTCAATGTCGCCTTGCGCGGTTCGGGACATAACTACCGGCTCGGTATCTCCTACACGTTTGCCAAGTCACTGGACGAGTCCTCATCGTCGAATGGTGGAACTAACTTCACCAATTCGCTCATCGCTCCGTTCCCGAACTTTGTTGGCCGCTTCAAAGGACTGTCCGACTTCAATGTCGCGCAGAATATCGTGATCAACGGGCTCTACACAGTGGGGGGACTGAAGACTGACAACCATTTTGTCAATGCTGCGACCAGCGGGTATCAGCTTGGTGGAATTGTTCGAGTTGCCACTGGTCTACCGTACACTCCTTTGATCTCGGGCGACCCTCTTGGCCTATCGAGCGCGAATACGTTCTCTCTTCCGAACCGCGTGAAGGGAACGGGATGTAACGGCAATCCGACGGACATGTCGCACAAGAACGATGCCAACTTCCTGAACCGCAGCTGCTTCGCCTATCCAATGCCGATCCCAGGACCCAATGGGACTTACTTCCCGCAACTGGGCAACGAAGGGCGGAACTCCATAATCGGACCCGGTATCACAACCCTGGACATCTCCGCGGTCAAGAGCACTTCAGTGCCGCGGTTCGGGGAACTGGCTCGTGTCGAGTTCCGTGCCGAAGCGTTCAATGTCCTCAACCACCCGAACTTCCAGGTGCCGGCTCGCGCAAACTCGGTTATTTATTCCGGTTCGAAGGTGCCAAGCGTCGCCGGGACTCAAACGCTTCTCCAACAACTAACGGCCACATCAACGACCGAGCGGCAGATCCAATTCGGTCTCAAGCTGATCTTCTGAAGAACGTTGAAATTTGGCCTGGACCTCTCGCCGGCTATGGTGGGAGGTCCGAACTGCGTGAGCCATCTCTCACGATCAAACCGCGCAACGAACTCGACACGAGTTATTGATATCCCGAGTTAAGGAGACCGCTGTGACTATCCGTCCGACCATCGCTCTAATCCTCGCGTTAGCTCTCTGTGTCCCTGCCCTCGCTCAGGAGTCGGATGCCAAGGATTCCAAGGAAGCCAGCGAGCTGCAGGCGGCCCGGGCCAAGACTGTTTTGGTCAAAGGCAAGAAAGTCTACTACACAAAGCGATGGGACCTTTCAGATCTTCCGGAGTATAAGCCTGAAGTGAAGGTCTCCGGAACCATCCGCGAGTGGGGCTCCAACTACTTCGCCGATTCGCCCCTCGCAGAGTATTGGGAAGAGGCCTTCCAGAAATATCAGCCCGACGTGAAGTTTGATGACCACCTCAAGACCAGCGAGCATGCAATCTCCGCTCTCTGCTTTGGCGTGTCCGACCTCGGCCCGATGGGGCGCCAGATCATGTGGGATGAGCGCACCGCATTCCAGCGCCAGTTCGACTATCAGCCAACCGGCATCGTTGTAGTCACGGGCAGCTATGAGGTCTCCGGCTGGAATCCTGCCATCGGCGTCTTTGTGAACAAGAAGAACCCGCTCTCGAAACTCACATTGAAGCAGCTCGATGGCATCTTCGGATCGGAGCGCTCCGGGGCATGGCGCGCCCTCACCTGGGACGCATCGCTGGCGCGCGGTCCGGAGGGCAACATCCGCACCTGGGGCCAGCTTGGCCTGACCGGCGAGTGGGCGGACAAGCCGATCCACGTGCTTGGGTACAACCTTGAGTTCCACTTCGCGCAGGAGATTGAATCGCGCGCCTTTGGCGGTGTCACCGAGAAGTGGAACGACCAGATGGTCGAATACGCCAACGCCATTACTCCGGACGGCGGATTGAAGACGGCCGGAAACCTCATGCTCGAAGACCTGGCCAAGGATCCCTATGCGATTGCATACGTTGCCGGAGGCACGCTTTGGCAGACGCCGGAAATCAAGACGGTCGCGCTCGCCGAAAAAGAGGGCGGACCCTACTACGAGTTGAATCAGGAGACGGTCCGGGCTCGTACCTACCCGATGTACGCCGACGTGTTCTTCTACATGAACCGCGATCCCAAAAAACCGGTCGATCCAAAACTGAAGGAATATCTCCGATTCATTCTGAGCAGACAAGGCCAGGAGATTGTGGAACGAGACGGCAAGTACCTTCCGTTGACCGGAGACGTAATTCGCGAGCAACTCAAGAAGCTTGAGTAGCCGTCGCTCATCCACATTGCCAAGAACTTATTGAAGCTTCTTCACCTGCTCGAGATCGATCGATGGGCTGAGTGGCAAGTAGTCACCTTGCTTCCGAGCGATAGCCTGACCCTCGTCGCTCAAAATGAAGCGAAGAAACTCATTTACCCTGGCGTCGACAGGCTTGTTCGTCTCGCGATTGATATAGACATAAACACCGCGAGTAAGAGGATAGCTCTCGTCGATTAGTGTTTCAGGAGTAGGCTTGATCGCGCTTCCCCTGTCGCCCAATGCCAGCAGCTTGACGCCGTCCTGTGCAAGGCCTGCCGAGGAAATGGCGAGTCCATTCGGATCGCGCCTCAGAGCATCCAGAGTCTGTTGGGCTGCTGAGTAGTTTGAGCCATCCGCACGCCCGATATCTTTGAACTCATCCACCATGCTCCAGTTCCAGCAGTCGTTCGTGCCCTGTACAGCCTGCTGCAAAAAAGCACCGGTGCCAGTGCCACTATCGAAGACGTAGGCGTGGACTGGCTTGTTTGCCCAACTGCCCTGGGCTCCGGCCATGGACCACGTTGGAGGTGTCCTGGAGTCGCTGGGGCAACCAAGAATGGTCGCGAGCTGCGCCATGCTTATCTGGTTAACTGGATTGCGGGCAGACACAAAGACAGCCAGAGCAGGGGACTTGCCATCGCCCGCCAAGCCCCCGGTCACAACCTGGATGCCGAGAGGCTTGGTCCGATGAACCCACTCGAAGCCAATCACTTCGTTCACCGTGACTGGCCTGCCCATGAGGGAGAGATCTGAGACACCCGTGATAATCCCTGCCATCCCAGTGCCCGTGCCATACAACGTATCCACAAACGTAATCTCAGGATGATACTTGCGAAAGGCCGCTTCCCATCCGAGCATGGTGCCACGCATTGCATTGTCTCCCCAGCTGCGAACAACTCCCCCGTCGAGCGGCGCTGGCGAGTAACTCGGCAGTTGCACCTGCTGGCCCGCGCACACGGTAGAACAGTATCCCGCAAGAAGCAGCGCTCCGATCCGACGCGTTCGCGATTCAAGTTTCACTGGAGCTTCTCCAACTCCCGCTTCGCAGCTTCGGGCTGCATCGGAAGATACTTCCCGTTGTTTACGATGTCTTGCTGTCCCTCGCGGCTGAGAATGTAAGTGAGGAATTCCTTCACCTTCGGCTCGACTGGCTGTCCGGGTACCCGATCGATCTCGGCCGGAATGATGCGGCCTAATGGATACTGCCGATTGATCAGGGTCGCCTTTGTCGCCTGAAAATACGGACCCGCGGCCGTCCGGCCAAGTGCCAGCGGCTTCACAGCGTCGCCCTTCAGGTACCGAACATTGGAAAGCCCCATGCCGTAAGGATCGTTGGCCAGATCGTCGAGAATCTGTTGGCCGCTGTCGTAGATCGTCCCATCGGCATTGTGAATATGGGCGTGTTGCTTCATGCCGCATCTCCACTTGTGACTTCCATGCAGCGCATTGCGTTCGACCAACGTAGAAAACACGTCCGCTTCATGCCAGCCGTACAGGTGAATCGGCTTGTTGGCCCACTCGCCTGTGAGCCCAAGTTGCCCCCAGGTCTCGTAGTTCATTGCTTTGCCGCCGTCGTGATAAGCGAAGACCTTGTCAATCTGGTCCAGCGTCATCTGCGACAGAGGGTTTTTCTTATTGACGAAGACACCGATTGCGAAGTCGAAGTTACGCACGTCTACGCTTCCCGTCGCGATCTCGATTTCCACCGGTGGATAGTGTTTGACTTGTTCGAAGGCCGTAACCTCAAACGGATAAATCTCCTGTCCGAGGATCGCGATATCGCCGCGCCCAGCGTAGAGGGCCCCCATCGCTGAAGCAGTGCCATACATGTCGTACTCGAACTTCACGCCGGGCTGATACCTCGCAAAGCCCTCTTCCCACGACTTCACCAGCATCCTCATAAAATCCAGTACTGGCGCGCCGTGCCCCCACAGCCGGATCGTCCCGGAGACGGACTGCTGCGGCTGGTAGTGAGGGAGCCCAGCGAGCGCGGCTTGTTCGGGAGTCGGCTGCGAGTCAGCCTGGCTCAGACAGACAGGCGAACTATACAAGAGGACTGCCCAGCAAAGCGCGATACATCGGGATGGATTCATCCTGTAAACCTCTGAGCAAGCCGAGAGCTCCAGGCCGGAAGCTCAACCGACTTACTCAATCTTCTTTAACTCTTCTGCAGCTTCGCCTGGCTGAAGTGGCCGGAAGCCGACCTTTCTCATCTCCGGCGATCCGAGAATGTCCTGTACATCTTTCGACAACAGAAATTCGCAGTAAGCCTTCAGCCACGGATCCAGCGGCTTGCCAGGGACCCTGTTGATATTGATTCCAATCGCCGACGCCATCGGATGAAGCGGGCCCTCCATAGTCCCATCGGACAAAGTTCCCTTGTCGTCGATGACCATCGGAACAAACTTGATTCTTGGTCCGAGGTCCTTGAGCCGCGCCCAGGTCGTGACTCCGTTCATCGGAGCAGTGTTGTTCCAGTAGTCCATCAACACCATGCCGTAAGCATCCTGTGCTACCGCGTCGATCGCGCTCTCTTCGGTTGGCATCCACTCTACTTGCGCAGAGAACGGATTTCCGCCGAACTTATCGCGCATCTCGTCGATCATGGCCAGGATGGCCGAAGTGTCGCGGGTGACATAGGGATGGATAGGAACCGGTCCCCACTCGCCCTCAACACCAAGTTGCGACCAGTGAGTGATATCTCCGCTGCGGCCTCCCGTGGTAAAGATGCTGGCCGCCTGGGCGAGCGTGATCTTCGTGATCGGGTTGCTGGCGTTAACCCAGATTCCGGTAGACAGTTTGTTGTTCGGATTGCTGTCGTACCCGATCTTGAGGTAGGTCGGAGGATAACCAAACCGCTGTATAAACTGATCCTCTTCGGGCCGCCGATTGCCGCGGCCAATGGGACCAAATGCCGATTTCTCCGATACCAGTCCCTCTACCGACAGAGTAGATCCCATCATGATCTTCTTGAATTGGACGTTCGGCTCCACCTGCGCCCATCGCTCATCGAGCTTCGTGAACAGCGGAATGAGCACATCGTTCCCAGCAACGAACGCCGTGTCCGGCGCGACGGTATAGGGACGATCCGCCGGGACAGTCAGCTGCCGCGGAACGTAAGGCTGTTGCGTGATGTCGGTCTGCGCGTAAGCGACTGAGACAGTGGCCAGAAGGAAAGAGGCGCCGAAGAAGAACGAGATTGAATTAGTTCGCATATTCATTTGTCCAGTGGCTCGGGAGAAGGGAAGGGGAAGTTGGTCTTAGGACCCTGCTTCGAACGAGGCGCCCACGTCTTCGCGCGTTCGAGTCTCTCGAGTCCATCTTTCACATCTTCGGCATTCAGCGGAAGGTATCCATTTGCGTCCTGTGCAACCGCCTCCTGTCCGGCCTTTGAGAGCACCATACGCATATATTCCTCAACCATCGGCTCGAACGGCGTACCGGGTTCTCGCCGGATGTAGATATATAGATCGCGGGCGTAAGGGTACTGGTCGGCAATAAGTTCGGATGGGGTCCCGGTCGTCAGCGTATGTCCGTCCTCGCCAACAATGGGTACCTCTCGGACGCTTGCGTCCAGCTGGTTGAGCGCGACGATGCCGATTGCGTAGGGATCTCCCGCTACTTTCTTCACGACATCGGAGTAGTGGTAATACTGCTCATAGCTGGACGCAAAAACGTAGCCGGGAAACTTTCCGAACTTCCGATACATCATGTACTCGCCCATGTTGGGATCGTCGGGGCGCTGGTATTGGTCGTAGTACAACCCGGTAGGGTGGATGGGCTTTCCGGCCATGTCTCCACCTAGTCCAATCTGGCTCCAGCCAGTAACGTCCCCGGTCCCGCTGCCCGTGGAGAAAATTGACGCGACCTGCTCCACCGTGAGTGATTGGATCGGGTTGGATTTGTTGACAACGATTCCGAGCGGGCTCATCTTCGCCGCCGGGTTGAGCGATCCGTGCGCTACCCGGATAATGAGTGCTGCCACTGGGTCTTTCTTTGACCCGTAGATCTTCTCGTACGGAAGAAGTTCCAGAAGAGTCGCGCCTCCACCCTCTGGCGCGAAGGGCGCCATGTCATAAGTAATTGCTGGAATCGCGGTCCCGTTCCCCTTCAGAATCGGAGTGAACTTGAAGCCCGGGTGAGTCCTCGCAAACTCCTGGTCCCACTTCGTCACCATGCCTGCCATATCGTCGAAGCCGACAATGCGAATCGAACCATCCGGCATCAGATAGCCATGATCGTGAGGCATCGGCACGGTCTGGGAATGATATTCAGGCAAGTTAGGATCGACCTGGCTCGCGCGTCCGCTGCCGTGGTCCTGAGCCGAGATAGCCCCTGTGCCGCATAGAGAGGCACACAGAACTACGATGTGCCCTGTTCGCACAATCCGGTTGGATGAACTAAGTGTGATTGTCATTGAACGGTCTTGGACTCCGGCGATTCATTCGTAAGCGAAAAAGCAGGAACGCGGTTTTGCTTCAGAATCGATTCCAAAGCAGTGTAGAAAGAGACGTTGCCGATCGACCTCCATTTACGGCTCGGGGGATGAAGCTCGAATGAACCGAATATGAAATGCCTTTCACGCCACGACTGTCCTGAGGCTGGCAATTCGGTGCTCTGGCATCGTGAAGCGGTTTTCATTCAAGCTCCAGACAATCTTCATTTCAAGAGCTATGAATGCTTGTGATCGCAATTAGCGTCTACAAGGACCCGGGAAAATGACACGCATTCGAGCCTTTGCCTTCGCAACCCTAGCCGTCTGCCTCACCGGCGCCGTGCCCAGCCTCGCTCAGATGGACGACAAATATCAGCCCAATGCCGAGTCGAAGAAATATCCTGAAGGTTCGTCGATCGAGCGACGAACGCGAATGGCTGCGATTGCCGCCAATCCGGCATATACACGCAAGTTCGATCTCAGCGGCCTTCCCGACTACGTTCCTGAGGGGAAGCCAACCGGCACGATCCGGCTGTGCGGCAATAACTACATCGGAGATTCGCCGCTGGGTGGCTGGTGGAAGGACGCCTTCGAGAAGTACCAGCCGGGCATCAAGCTCGAACTCAACCTGCAAACGGCGGCGATCGCGATCTCCTGTCTGTCTCTGGGTGCGGCCGACATTGGTGTTACCCATGAACCCAGCTTCTACGATTACCTCTCATACCAGCGGCTGAAGGGCTATGCGCCGACCGGCATCACGATCCTCACGGGTTCCTACGATGTGGTCGGTTGGCAGAACAACATGGTGATCGTCGTCAACAAGGCCAACCCAATTAGCAAGATCAGCTTGACGCAGCTGGACGGGATCTTCGGCTCCGCGCGTGCCGGTGGTTGGGTGAAGACGACGTGGCATCCTGAGTTCGCGCGCGCAGCGGACAAAAACATCCGCACTTGGGGACAGCTTGGAGTCGAAGGCGACTTGAAGGACAAGCCCATCGACACCTATGGATATAGCCTGCGCTATGCTACGGCGCTGGAGTTCTCGGACAAGGTGATGCACTCCTCCGACAAGTGGAACGACAACCTGCTGGGATTCGGCAACTACAACAAGGCGGACGGCAAAACCTATCTTGAGGGAGACCAGATCGTGGACCATGTTCGCGACGATCCTAACGGAATTGGCTTCGTTCGCTTCCATCCGAAGTTTCCGACCGATATCAAAATCCTGGACGTCGGTGAAACCGATGCTGGACCGTTCGTCCACTACTCGATGGAGACGCTGCAGGATCATAGTTACCCATTGTGGGGTGGGCAATCCTTCTGGATCGATATTCCACCGGGGAAGAAAGTCGATCCCAAGATCCGCGAATTCATTCGCTTCGTGCTCAGCAAGCAAGGCCAGGAGCTGCTGGAGAAGGACGGCAAGTACCTGCCGCTGGACGCTGCGACCGTGCAGGAAGGGTTAAAGAAGCTGCAGTAGTCTCGCTCGCGATCGATACTTCGGAGAAACGGATGAATCCCACAGGCTGGCTGACCGCGCTCGCAGGACTGGCCTTGTGCTCGGGCATCGGTCTCGCGCAGAATTTCGAGGCAATGCCGGAATACAGACCGCAGCCGGTTTCCGGGACCATTCGCGTGAGCGGAGATTATCACCAGAAAGCGATGCTGAAGAGCTGGGAGCAGGAATTTCAGAAGTACCAGCCCAACATCGTCTTCCATGACAATCTGACCAGCACCGTCCACGGCATCCCGGCGCTCGTCTTCGACATCGCCGACGTCGGCCTGCTGGGACGCGAGATCGCTCCGCTCGAGAACCTGTCGTTCCGGCGCATGTTCAAGTACGACCCGCTGGAAATAACGTCGGCAACCGGAAGCTACGACACGCCCTACGAAGCGTTCGCGCTCGGAATCTTCGTCAACAAACAGAATCCTCTGACTCGGCTGACGCTGGCGCAAGCGGCGTCGATCTTCGGTTGCGGCTACGGCAAGAACATCCGCAACTGGGGTCAACTAGGATTGACCGGCTCCTGGGCGAACAAGCCAATCCACGTCCTTGGATATCCCGCGGGAAACAACATCGCCACCTTCTTCGAGTTGAAGGTATTCCAGTCCGGAGGAAGTGGCGGTCCCACGCTGCCCAATGGTGCCCGATGGAACTGCGACCTGAAAGAGTACGCCAACACTTACGACGCGAACGATAAACCGGTCGTCTCGTCCGATGCCTTCATGATGAAGGGCCTTGGAAACGATCCGTATGCAATCGCCTATAGCGGCGTTGCAGAGCTGACGTCACAGGTCAAGTCGCTGGCGCTGGCGGCGCATGAAGGCGGCCCCTACATTCCGTTCTCGCAGGGGACGGTGGCAGACCGAACTTACCCTCTCACTCGTTCCATGTATCTCTACGTCAATGCGGGACCTGGCAAGCCGGTGAATCCAAAGGTCGCGGAGTTCGTGCGATTCATTCTCAGTCGCCAAGGTCAGCAAGCTGTAGCCCAACAGAAAGTCTTCCTGCCTCTTACGCCTGACGCCGTTGTCGAACAGAGGAAGAAGCTTTCGGCAGGCACGCCATGATGCGGCCGCGCTCTGCCGCCGTGCTCCGTGGATGCGTTTGCGCCTGCTTTATCGGCCTCGTCGCTCCACTGACGACGTTCCCGTTGCGATGCCTCGCGCAAGATCATGCCGCGAAACCGGACGTCGTTAGCGCGGACTCTTATGAGAGTCGGACGGTCGCTGCATTCCCGCACTATGTTCCAGAGCAGCAGGTGAGCGGAGTGATCCGTGTCTCCGGTCACGGCAGTGCGAAGATTCCGTGGATGCAGGCGTTGCTCGCCGCGTGGGAACGTGACTTTCAGCGCTTTCAACCCGGTATCAAGCTGGAGTACCGGATGTTCGGCACCTCCTCGGCGATTCCAGCGCTTTGGGCGGGAACTGCCGATATTGCCATTCTGGGCGAAGAGATTGACCCGATTGCAGCGCACACATTCGAACGCGTGAAACACCATCCTCCTCTCGTCGTGAACGTCTTCACGGGCAGCGTCGACATTCGCAACATCGACTATGCGCAGATGGTTTTCGTGCATAAGGACAACCCGCTCGCGAAACTGTCGCTGGTGGAACTCGACGCAATTTTCGGCGAAGAGCATCGGCGCGGCGCGACGAACGTTCGCACCTGGGGACAGCTAGGACTCACGGGCGAGTGGGCCGATAAGCCGATCACGCCCTATGGATGGCGTATCGATGACAGCTTCGGCTACTACCTCGAGCAATACCTGCTCGGCGGGAGCCACCGCTGGAATTGCGCGCTGCAGCAGTACTCCCACATCACTCGCTCCGACGGCACCATCTACGACCACGGTCAGCAAATCCTCGACGCGCTGTCCAAAGACCGCTATGGCATTGCCGTTTCCAACATTCGCTACGCAGGGCCGGACGTGAAGGCGCTTCCGCTCGCGGTGACTCCTGCAGGGCCGTTCTACCCGGTTACGAAGCAGACTTTGATTGACCAGACGTATCCGCTTGCGCGCATCATTCCGGCGGTTGTGGACCGAGTTCCAGGTGCGCCGCTCGATCCTAAGTTGCGGGAGTTCCTGCGCTATCTGCTGAGCCGCGAGGGACAGCAGGTGGTGCTGGACGATGGCCGTTACCTTCCTCTCTCGCCGGTTGCTGCGCAAACTGAACTGGGGAAACTCAAGTGAGCCTCCTGCGAAGCAACCGAACTATTACCGCTGCGCTATGCCTTCTTGCGAGCGCCGGCGTCAGCGCTGCCGCTGCGGTTGGTCAAGTGTCAAAGGCCGGCGTACCTCCGGCTGCAACCGATACTCTGCGAATCTGGGGCGACCCGGCGATGGAGTCGGTTGTCCTTGCGCTGGAGCAACGGTTTCAGCGCGATCATCCCGGCGTGCGATTCGAAACCAAGTTGATGGGTACGGACACCGGCATGCCGGGCCTCTACAACGGGAAAGCCGACCTCGCGCTCCTTGGCCGCGAGAGCAATGCGACGGAGAGCGACGGCTTTCTGCACACGCTGCAGTATCCGCCGCTCGAACTCCACCTGATGACCGGCAGCCTGGATGCCGAGGCCAAGAGCTACGCGCCGGTAATCTTTGTGTCCAGGAACAACCCGTTGCAGGGGCTGACGCTCCAGCAACTCGACAGAGTCATCGGCTGCGGACAACCGGGACTGGATGCCCCCGCGCGCACCTGGGGCGACCTTGGACTCAGCGGCGCGTGGAAGGACAAGCCGATCCATGTGTATATGTTCGACATCACGTCCGGAACCGGAGTTTTCCTTCTGCACAAATTGCAGGGTGAGAGCAGGAAGTTGAACTGGCAGATCATCCACGAGTTCAGCGACACTCGCCGCGCCGATGGTTCCACCTACTCCGCGGGACAACAGACGGCCGATGCGCTCAAGAGCGATCCCTACGGGCTCGCCTTCTCCGGGATGCACTATGCATTCGACGGCATCAAGCCACTGGCTCTCGCGGTCGCCGCGGGTTCGCCGCTCATCGCAGCGACCAAGGCGAGTTTGATCGACGGCAGCTATCCGCTGACGCGGATGACGTATGCCTTCGTGAACCAGGCCCCGGGAACACCGGTTTCGCCGCTGGTCCGAGAATTCCTGCGGTTCCTCTACAGCGACGAAGGGCGGAGCGTGGTGGCCGGCCAGGCGGGTTTTCTGCCGCTCTCCAGCCGGGATGCCGCGCTGCAGGAATCCCGGCTTCCGTGACGCTCCACACCACCCCGGGGGTATGTGATCCTGGCGAAAACTCCTTTCAATGGAACTAGATACGGGATGGTGACATCTGTAACTATCAGATCGTAGACGACTTGCTGCTAAGATCGTCAGTGCAAAAGGGTTAGCCTCATGGTCCCGCAAACATAAGAATAGAAACGAGTTAGGCAATAGAAAACCCCGGGGTTAGCCGGGGTTTTCCTTAACTTCACTAATACCATTCTAGCAGGTTGGGCATAACTCGCCGGCACTTTTCGTGGTGGGAGACAAAGGGGTTAGGTGGTTCTGGCTTGACAGGTACTCCGTACCGTTCTGGATGCGCTTCGCGCCTGTCGGGGCAAAGGGCTGTGACCAAAACGGTGTAGGGTTCCCGGTTAGCGGTACGTCACCGGGTCGGCAGGGGCAGGACCGGGGCTAAGCCCGGTTGATATTGTGCCACTTACCGCGGGCTGAAGCCCGCTGCTACTCCGAAGAGAGTTCATCTCGTGGCGCCTCATACGTACCTTTATTCCCGACGCATCACCCTAGCGGGTGCCGGCGGGCGAAGAAAGCTTGGAGGCCTCGATGCGGGCGAGCGGTGGTGGCAGGGCGGTGTAGCCGCCATCTTCGGAGACTGCCTGCTGGCCGGCGGGGCTAAGAACGTAGCGTAGGAATGCCTCGACGCGCGGGTCGGCCGGTTTGTCTGGAGCGCGATCAATGTAGGCGGTGATGCTGCGGGTGAGGGCGTAGGTATGGTTCGCGATGGTTTCGTGGGTGGCGAGAAGATAGGGGCCGCCGGTGGGGCCGATGGGGACAGCACGAATCCCGGGGTTCTTGTAGAGGAGGCTGGAGTAGCCGATGGCGTCGGGATCCGATCCGATGGCGTCGACGATGCGCTGACCGGCATCGAGCAGCGAGCCGTCGGGCTGCTTGACGTCGCCGAGCTCGACCAGTGCGGGGTTCCACTTCGAACTGCCGTTGAAGGCGCGCTGCTCGAGGAAGTAACCGAAGCCGCGATGAATTTCGAAGCCGTAGAGATGGATGGGACGGTTGGCCCACTCGCCGGTGAGGCCGAGGTCGCCCCAGGTTTGCGGCGGAGTCGACTCTGCGCCGAAGAGTTTCGCGATTTGCGGCAGGGAAAGATGGGCCAGCGGGTTCGCGCGATTCACGAAGACGACCAGGGCGAAGTCCTTGTTGCGAATGTCGAGTGAACCGGTGACCACGTCGACGCCGAGGGGCGGATAATGGCGCATGTCGGTGAAGGCTTCGACCTCGACCGGCCAGATTTCGCGGCCCATGATGGCGATTTCGCCGGTGCCGGTATAGAGCGCACCGATGGCAGAGGCCGTGCCATGAAGTTCGTTATCGAACTGGACTTCGGGATGCAGCTTGCGAAAGCCGTCTTCCCACTTGAGGACAAGGGACTCGATGTAGTCCTTGCCGAGCGCGCCGTGTCCCCAGATGCGGATGGGGGTCTGTGCCGTCTGTTGGGCCTGCTGAGGCAGGGCCTTCGCGGCAGAGAGGGCGAGGAGTAGAACGATGGCATGCAGGGAGGTTCGGCGAAGGTTCATTGATCCGACTCCTGCACTGCGGTGACGGGCATGGGGGCGTCGAGTTTCCTGAACTGCTTCAGGGCGAGTTCGGGAGTGAGGGGGAGGAAGCCTTCGGACGGTCGGATCAGTGCCTGGGCTTCGGGGCTAAGGACGAAGCGGAGGAAGTCATTGAGCCTGGGGTCCAGTGGCTTGTCCGGGTAGCGACGGAAATAGAGCCAGACGGAGCGAGTCAACGGATAATCGTGATTTGCGAGAGTTGCTTCGGTCGGAGAGGTTGTGCCGGCGGGAGAGACGAGCGGCAGCATTTTGACGGAGGAAGTTGCGGGCGGCGTCGCGTAACCGATCGCGTAGACGTCCTCTGCGACTGCGCGCTGGATGCGAGTTGCCGCGGCGATCTTGTCCGGGTCGTGATCGCTGAGCAGATGGCTCGCGGGGTTGGGTTTGAAATCAGAATGCAGAACGTCATGGCGGAAAAAGACTCCGAGAGAGTCTTCGGGGCCGAAGCCGTAGGCGACGATGGGATGCGTGGCCCACTCCCCGGTGAGGCCGAGGTCGCCCCAGGTGCGGATGTTTGCCGGAGCCGCAAGATGCGCGCTGCCGTAGATGGCGTCGAGCTGGCTCAACGATATTGAGGTCATGGGATTCTTCGCGTTGACCAGGACGGCGGGAGTGAAGGACTGGTCGGGAGCGTTGAGTCCGGCGGTGGAGACGATGACGCCGAAGGGCTGCTGCTGATAGACCCAGTGGTAGGCCATGGTTTCGACGGGCCATATCTCGCGGCCCATCAGGGCGAAGTCGGCGACGCCGTCGTACAGGCCCGCCATGACTGCGGCTGGAGAGTGGAGATTGTTTTCGAAGCGAATCTCCGGATGGGATTTCTGGTACGCGGCCTCCCAGCGGAGGAGCTGTGCGGAGAGGCCGGTGTAACCCCAGATACGAATCAGGTGCGGATCGTTGGGCGGGGCTGCAGGTTCCTGGGCAAAGCCGCACACCGATGTGCTTCCTGCGAGCAGAAGCGCGACGGCGAGATGGTGGAGCATGCATTTCATGATGGACCTTGGCGGGTGGTGTCTGAGTTGGCGACTACTGAAGTTTCTTGAGCTGCGCGTCGACGACTTCTTTAGTCAGCGGGAGATACTTGCCGTCTTTGGCAATCGCTGACTGGCCCTCGCGGCTGAGCACGAATCGCAGAAATTCTTTGACCTTGGGATCCATAGGGTGTTCGGCGGATCCATTGGCGTAGAGGTAGACCGAATCGTAGAGCGGGTAGGAGCGGTTGCGCACATTCTCGCGCGTCAGGTCGACGTAGTTCTTTGTGTCACCGGGGGCGAGCGCGACGGTCTTGGTTCCATCGGCCGTGAAGTTGACTTCGGAGTAGCAGATTCCGTAGGGATCCTTGGCGAGGTCTTCTACCATCATGCTCGCACCGATGGCGAGGGTTCCGTCGGGCTTGCCGTAGTTGGCGTATTCGAGCAGCGTGGGATTCCACTTCGCCGAGCCGTGCATGACCTGGTCTTCGAAGCGGGTGGCCTGATGATAGCGGAGGTTGACGCCGTAGACGTGGATGGGCTTGTCGGCCCACTCGCCGGTAAGGCCGAGTTGTCCCCAGGTGCGGATGTTCTGGGCGGTGGTACGGGCGCGTTCCGGATGCCAGGATGTGCCTTCCCATGCGCCGGTGCGCTCGGCCCCGAAGATGGCTTCGAGCTGCGCCAGGTTGAGTTTCGCGATGGGATTTGCCTTGTTGACGAAGATGCCGAAGGCGGGCGACCAGCCGGGAACGTCGTAGGACCCGGTGGCGTACTCAATCTCGATGGGGTCGGAGTTCGTGCTGCGCTCGTAGGCGAGCAGGTCTTCGAAAGTCATCTTGCGCGAGGGGTCCACGTCGCCAGCGTTGAGGAAGAGCGCGAAGACGGCGGCGGACGGCGTCTTGAGGTTGAACTCGAACTTGACGCCGGGCTGGAACTTTTTGAACGCCGCTACCCAGTACTGGCCGACGTGGCTGTCCGCGATGTAGTTGGAGCCGGTCATGCGGATGACGCCGGAGACCTGCTGCTCCGGCTTGTACGACGGCAGATCGCTGAGGTCGAACTTGTCGGGAGGATAGTCGACCAGATCCTTGCGACCCTGGACGTGAGCATTTCGTGCCTTCTGAACATCGAGGGCGTCACGGTCCTGGGCGACTGCGGTCGCGGAGACTGCGAAGATGGCAGCGAGGAGTGTGGCATGGTGGAGATTCATAGGTGCCTCATGAGTTGCTCGGTGCGATTTCCTGGACGGTTAGTCGAGTTTGTGGCGCTGCGTTTCTGCAACGTGCTCATTGATGGGGGTGTAGGCTCCGTCGTCGGCCACGGATTGCATGCCTTCGCGGCTGAGGATGTAGCGAATGAACTCCTTGATCTTCGGATCGACCGGCGTGCCGGGTTTGCGATTGATGTAAAGGGTGGAGAAGCGATGGAGTGGGTAGGTGTGATCCCAGATGGTTTCGGGAGTGGCCAGGACGAATGGGACGCCGGCGTGCTCGGCGAGACCGATCTGCTTGATGTCCGGATTGGTGTACTGGAGGTTGGCGAATGCGATGCCGTCGGGATCCTTGGCCAATGCCTGGAGGATGTAGACGCCGGCGTTGATGACCTCGCCGTTTGCGTCGCGCCCGTTGTCGAAGTCCTTGAGGTTGGCGTTCCACGTTCCTGAATCGTGCAGCACGACGCGGTTGAAGTAGCCGGCCATGCCGGTATCGAATTGATAGCCGTAGACGTGGATCGGGTGCGTGGCGATTTCGCCGGTGAGGCCGAGGTCGCCCCAGGTGCGGATCTTCGTGCCGCCGGGGCCTGCGCAGCCGAAGATGGCCTGCGCCTGATCCATTGTGAGGCCATGGATGGGATTGGAGGCGTGCGTGAAGACTTCGAGAGAAAACGTCTTGTGCGGCGTGCCGAACGAACCGGAACTGATCTCGATGCCCAGCGGCTCATAGCCGAAGCGGCCTTTGAAGCCGTTGATCTCCGCGCGATAGCCTTCGCGCCCGATGAAGGCGATGTCCGCTGTGCCGGAGGTGATGCCGGCCATGGCGGCTTCGGTGCCGGGGAGATTTGTGGTGAACGTGACGTCCGGCTGGAACTTCTGGAAGCCATCCTGCCAACGCTTCATCAGCGCAGGGATGTAGTTGTTGCCGTAGACGCGGAGGGTGCCCGCGACGTGTTGCTGCGGCTGGTACTGCTGAAGATCGGAGACGTCGAGATGCTGCGGAAGCTGCGCGTTCGCCGAGGTGCAGACGGCAGCGAGGATGAGTGCGGGAAGGAGGGATTTGAGGTTCACTGGAGCGACTCCTTCGCCTTGGCGGCCAGCTCCGGCGAGAGCGGAAGATAGCCGCCGGTGTGAGCCACGATGGCCTGGCCCTCGGGGCTCACGATGTACTCAAGGAAGGCGGCAACATTCGCGGGGGTCGGCGACTTCGGTTTGCGGTTGGCGTAGAGGTAGACGGTGCGGGCGAGGGGATAACTGCCGCTGGTGATGCTTTCCGCAGTGGCGAGAACTGGCTTGGCATCTTTGCTCGACGAGAGCGGAATGGCTTTGAGGCCGGGCGCAGGCATGGTTGAGATGGCGAGGCCGTACTTGTCTTTGGCGAGTGCGTCGGAGATTTGCTGTTCCGCCGTAAGTCCCGGCTTCGCGGAAAAGAGTGCCAGACAGCAGGACAGTTTCTGCGATCCCTTCAGCGCGGCGCGCTCGAAGAATTGCACTTCCGCGCTTTGGATGGTGTAGGTGTAGAGCTGGATCGGCCTGGCTGCCCATTCTCCGTTGAGGCCGAGGTCGCCCCAGGTCTTGTAGCTGCGATCTCCGAGGCGATGATCGGCGTCGAAGATGCCGTCCAGTTGCTGGAGGCTGAGATGCGTCAGCGGATTCGATGCGTTGACATAGACGATCAGCGCGGGTGCGTGATGCTGGATTGCAACCGAGCCGCGCGCCACGGGAATGGAGAACGGGTCGTAGCCCGTGCCCTGCTGGTAGGCGTCGACTTCGATGAAGCTGGCTTCGCGATCGAGAATGGCGAGGTCACCGACACCTGTATAGAGACTGCCGATGCCGCTGGCATCGCCGTAAAGCGAGTCTTCAAAGTGCACGTCTGGGTGGGACTTGCGGAAGCCATTCTGCCAGGCGGTGAGCAGCGTCTGAATGTAGTCCTGCCCGCGATGGCCGTGCCCCCAGATGCGGATTGTCGTCGAGGCCGGCGGGGTCGTAGCCTGCGCCTTCGCGTAAGAGGCACCGCATAGAATTCCCGCGCAGGCGAGCGCAGAGATGCATGCAAATGCTTTGCGACGGCGCGGCTCTGCGACAGGTGGCAGTCTCGACATTGCTAGTTGACCTTCTTCAGCTGTTCGTCGATGACGCTCTTCGGCAGCGGGTAGTACATGCCGAAGCTCTTGACGTCTTCCTGGCCCTCGCGGCTGAGGATGTAGCGCATGAACTCGCGCGCGCGATAGTCCATTGGCTTGCCCGGCTCACGGTCGATGTAGATGTATGCATCCCGCTTGAACGGATAGGTGCGGTTCTGAACGTTTGCTTCGGTAAGCGGCACGTAGGGACCACCGTCCTCGGAGAGATCGATCTGCTTCACGTTGGGATAATTCTTGGAGTGCAGGATGGGGCCCCACGCGATGCCGTACTTGTCCTTGGACAGCGTCTCGTACATGCGTTCGCTGGCGACTTTCTCTCCTTCAGCACCGGGCACGATCTCCTTTTCTTCGACATACTCTTTGAAGTTCTCATTCCATTTGTCTGACCAATGGAACAGCTTGCGCTCGACGGCAACTGAAAACCCAGGAGCGATGTATCCATAGGTCTGGATCGGCTTGTCGGCCCATCCGCCGGTCAAACCAAGCTGACCCCAGGTGCGGATGTTTTCCGATGCAGGCCGCGCGTACTTGCTGGTGTAGAAGATGCCGTCCCAGCCACCGGTTCGCTCGGAGCCGAAGATCTGGTCAAGCTGTTTCATGGTGAGTTTGCTGATCGGGTTGTCTTTGTTGACGGCGATCTGGATGGCCCACAGTGTGCCGCGCAACTCGTAGCCGCCGGTTGCGACGGAGATCTCCGTCGGCATGTAGTGCTTGACCTCGTAGAAGGGAAGCAGGTCGCTGACCTTGGCGTCATCGCCGGCTGGAGCAACGTCGACGCCAAGAAGGTACAGGCCTGCGATAGCTCCTTCGCTGGACATGGTGAAGTTGTTGCCAAAGGTCGCGTCGGGATGGAATCGCTGGAAGCCCTTCTCCCAGACCTCTATTTGCCCCTTCAATTCGCCGCCGAGGATGCGAATCGCCCCTTGCACCTGGACTTCGGGCTTGTACGGTGGAAGCAGGGTGGGGTCGGGGCTTTGTGCAACCAGAGGCACCGTGAGCGCAAGCAGGGTGGTTAGAGTGGCGACGAACCTATGCATGGATTCCTCAAACCTTCTTTGAATTCTTCTGCGGCAGAGACGATAGACGGACGGGGTTTTGCGGAGATCTCGAGCAGATAAGAGTTAGCCCCCGGGTATGAAGTTCCCCTGAACTCGCTATGAAGTTTTTTTCATGATGCTTGCCGGTCGCAAGACGGGTGAGGTCTTTTTCATTTGCACTCCATTCCTCCTTCATGGACAACGGCAATAAAGGTCATTGCCAATCAAAAAACGTCCGTCATCCCCCGAGCGAATGAGAGTGATGCATGCATATTGAAGAGAGTGGACCAATCACCCACGAGAGCGGAGCTCCCGGCTGGCGGTTTGCTGTGGGCGCCGGCATCCTGGGTTGGATTCTCGATGCGTTCGATTTTTTTGTCGTCGTCTTCCTGATCACGGAGTTGACGAACAAGTTCCACGTCGACAAGTCGGCGATTGTGTGGAGCATGGCGTCGACGCTCGCCATGCGGCCGGTCGGTGCGCTGCTCTTCGGGTCATTGGCGGACCGGTTCGGGCGCAAGCGGCCGCTGATGGCCTGTGTGCTCTACTTCTCCACGGTCACCATGCTGAGCGGCCTTGCGCCGACCTATGGATTCTTCCTGGCGACGCGTCTTCTCTACGGCCTCGGAATGGGTGGTTACTGGGGCATTGGCGCTTCCTACGCGATGGAGAGTGCGCCGCGAAAGAAGCGTGGCTTCCTCTCCGGCATGATGCAGGGTGGATATCCGTTCGGATATTTGCTGGCCGCCATCGGGATGCAGACGATTGCACCGCACTTTGGCTGGCAGGCAATGTTCTTCGTCGGGTTCGGAGTGACGCTGGTCATTCTGGTGCTGACGCTGTTTGCGCCCGAGTCCGAAGCGTGGCAGATTCAGCGGACGCCGTCGCTGGGGAAGATCTTCGGCACGCTCTTTCATCACCTGGGAGTGTTTGGTTACTTGTTGGTGCTGATGACGGTGATGACCTGTCTGTCACACGGCACGCAGGATCTCTATCCCGATTTTCTGAAGACGATGCCGTGGATGGCTTCCGCGACTGTGTTCGGGATGAAGGCGAACCTTGGTATTCCGGTGATCTACAACATCGGGGCGATCCTGGGTGCGGTAGCGATCGGCGCACTCTCGGAGCGGATTGGGCGGCGCTATGCGGTGATGCTTGCGCTTGGGCTGTGTTTGCTGGCGATGCCAATGTGGGCGTTCGGTGGATCGGTGATGGCGATCCTGGTGGGTTCGTACATGATGCAGAGTGGAGTTCAGGGGGCGTTTGGAGTGATTCCCGCGCACTTGAATGAGCTTTCTCCTCCTGTCATTCGCGGGCTGTTCCCGGGCTTCGTGTATCAGCTGGGGGTATTGTTCGCATCGCCGGTGTTGCCGCTGCAGAATTTCCTGCAGAAGAAGTTTGGCTACCCCTGGGCTCTCTGTTCGTTTGAGATGCTGGTCATCCTCTCGCTGTTGTTGATCTTTGGCTTCGGCCCCGAGAAGCACGGCCAGAGCTTCCTGAAGAGCGCGGAGGCGGAAACGGCGGAGCATCCGGCTCCAACGGTGGAGGCCGCGTAACGCATCGCCCGGCCGTCCCGGTTGGGCGATTATTGCTCGGCAGTACGGGCTAGTCGAGCTTCTTGAGCTGCTCTTCGACGGCTTCCTTCGTCAGCGGAAGATACTTGCCGTCCCTGGCGATCGCCTCCTGGCCCTGGCGGCTGAGAACGAAGCGGAGGAACTCCTTCAGCTTGGGATCGATCGGTTTGCCGGGCTCGCGGTCGAGGTAGAAGTAGACCTCGAGCAGCATGGGGTAGGTGCGGTTCTGTACCGTCTCGATGGTCGGCGAAACGAAGGGACCGCCGGGCTTCTCGGCGACCGACAGCGTTTTCGTTTGCGGATTCAGGAACATCACGCCGCTGTATCCGATGCCGTAGGGATCCTTCGCGAGGTCGATCATCAGTTGCTCGGCGGCGATCTTCAGAGTGCCGTCGGGGCCCGCATAGTTGGCATATTCCTGCAGCGATTCCGTCCACTTGTCGCCGCCCTGGAAGACCATCTGCTGGAAGTCGCGGGCCATGCCGTACTCGAGATTGAGCCCGTAGACATGGATGGGAGCGTCCTTCCATTTTCCGGTGAGGCCGAGTTGACCCCAGGTGCGGATATCCTTCGACGCATCTCGCGCCGCTTCGGGGTGCCAGGTGGTGCCCTGGTAGCCGCCGGTGCGCGCCGCTCCAAAGATGCCGTCGAGTTGTTCCATGGTGATCTGCGAGATCGGGTTATCTTTATTGGTGACGACGGCCAGCGCAGGACTCCAGCCGGGGACATCGTAGGATCCGGTGGCGATGAGAATGCGTAACGGTTCATGATTGAAGGCGCGCTCGTAGAGCTCTTCATCCGAGAAGGTAAACAAGCGACAGGCGGCGATGTCGGCGACGCCAGTGGCCAGAGCCGGCGCGGCCTCCAGCGCGGTGCGCATGTGGACATCGAACTTTACCTCGGACTGAGATTTGTGGAACTCGGCCTCCCAGTAATCGTTCAGATTCGAGTCGGCGAAGTAGTTTGAGCCCCATTCGCGGATCGTCCCGGAGACGGTTTGCTGCGGCTTGTAATCGGGCAGGCCGGAGAGGTCCCACGGGTGGGTGTAGTACACCCGCTTGGCACGGCCGGCTACGTGGGCCGTACGGGCCTTTTGCACGTCGAGGCCGTCGCGCTCCTGGGCGAGTACGGGAAGGGAAGCAAGCAGGCTGAGACAGACGGCAGCGCCGGCATATTTCATCGAAGACTCCTGAGTCTTAGTGATTCGAGAGTGAGGCGAACCCTAATGAAGGGTCGCCCCTGCAGGTGAGGTGTGGCTGAATCCCGAATGAAAACATGTTCACGCAGGGCGGCGTTGCATTAAGATCATGAAGCACAGCTTCCAGTGTGCCGAATCGGCGGGGATCCCCCCTCGCAGCATTTTGGCGGAGATGCCCTATGGCAGTGAAACAACAGGAACGCGACACTACCCCTGCTCCTTCCGTTCTGGTCGAACTCAACGGCCAGCCCCTGGCGCCCAATCGCCGTATGCCGCTGAATCTTGAGTGGGTTGAGGAGATTCGCGTCAACACCAGCGCGGTGGAGCGGCGAGCCAGCACGATTGGCACGCGCCGCACCGTGAAGAAGGAATGGCAGGCTGCCTGGCTGCTGCGCGCGATCGCCTGCATGGACCTGACAACGCTCTCCGGCGACGACACCGCCGACCGCGTCCGCCGCCTCTGTGCCAAGGCGCGTCAGCCGCTGCAGGAGAGCATCGTCAAGGCTCTTGGGATTGAGGAACTTCATCTCCACACGGGCGCTGTCTGCGTCTACCATGCCTTCGTTGAGACCGCAGTCAAGGCGCTCGAGGGCAGCGGAATTCCGGTGGCCGCCGTCTCCACCGGATTCCCCGCCGGCCTCTCGCCGCTCGCGGAACGTGTCGAAGAGATTCGCCGCTCAGTGGAGGCGGGCGCCTCGGAGATCGACATCGTCATCACGCGGGCGCACGTCTTCAACGGCGACTGGCAGGCGCTCTACGACGAGGTCGCTGCCTTCAAAGACGCCAGCGGCCCCGCGCACATGAAGGCCATCCTCGGCACCGGCGATCTGCTGACCTTGCGCAACGTGGCGCGCGCTTCCGTGGTCGCGATGCAGGCCGGAGCGGACTTCATCAAGACGTCTACCGGCAAGGAAGCCGTGAACGCGACGCTTCCGGTTTCGCTGGTGATGGTGCGGGCGATTCGCGAATATGCGGAGCGCACCGGCTGTGCGGTCGGCTTCAAACCTGCGGGCGGAATCAAGACCGCGAAACAGTCGTTGGAATGGATGTTTGTCATGAAGGATGAACTGGGGCGTCCGTGGCTGGAGCCTTCGCTGTTCCGCTTTGGCGCCAGCTCCATGCTCGGCGATATCGAGCGCCAGTTGGAGCACTTCATCAACGGCCGCTACTCCGCCACTTACCGTCACCCCATCGCTTAGCGATTCCGCTCGAAGCATCCCAGGAGAACGCACGTGAACAGCATCGTTGAAAAGTTCTACAGCATGGAATACGGTCCGGCGCCGGAAGCAACCGCGGAAGTGGACACGTGGCTCGCGACCCACAATCGCGCTTTCGGCCAGTACATCAATGGCGCGTGGACGAAGCCGGAAAACACCATCGCTACTTTCAACCCGTCCACTGGCGAGAAGATCGCGGACATCTCCAGTGCCTCCGCCGACGACATGAACGCTGCCGTCAAAGCCGCACGCGCAGCTCTACCTGGTTGGCAGGCGCTGACCGGCCATCAGCGCGCTCGCTATCTCTACGCGCTGGCTCGCCAGGTTCTCAAGCACTCGCGCCGGCTCGCGGTGCTGGAAAGCATGGACAACGGCAAGTCCATCCGCGAATCACGGGACATCGATATTCCGCTGGTGGCGCGGCACTTTTACCATCACGCAGGTTGGGCCCAGTTGCTCGAATCCGAGTTCCCCGGATACACCGCTTGCGGAGTGGTTGGGCAGATCATCCCCTGGAACTTCCCGTTGCTGATGTTTGCCTGGAAGGTTGCGCCTGCGCTCGCCGCCGGCAACACCATTGTCATCAAGCCTGCGATGTATACGCCGCTCACCGCGCTTGCGTTTGCGGAACTTGCGCAGGAAGTTGGCTTGCCCGCGGGCGTGCTCAACGTGGTCACCTGCGATCGCACCGTTGGCACCGTGCTGGTCGAGCATCCCGACGTTGACAAGATCGCGTTCACCGGATCGACCGACGCCGGGCGCGTCATCCGCAAGGCGTCGGCTAACTCGTCGAAGAAGCTCTCGCTCGAACTCGGCGGTAAGTCGCCCTTCATCGTTTTCGACGACGCCGACCTCGATTCCGCGGTGGAAGGCCTGGTGGACGGCATCTGGTTCAATCAGGGGCAGGTCTGCTGCGCCGGCTCGCGCCTGCTGGTTCATGAGCGCGTCGCAGAACAGCTCTTCGCCAAGATTCGCACTCGGCTTGAGAATCTGCGCGTTGGATCGCCGCTCGACAAGGCAGTGGACATGGGCGCGATCGTTGACCCCCACCAGCTCAAGCGCATCACGGACTACGTTGCCAAGGGAGTAGAAGAGGGCGCGACCTGCTGGCAACCCAGCTACTCGTTGCCATCGAAGGGACTCTTCTTTCCACCGACTTTGCTTACCAATGTGCAGACTTCCTCGACCGTGGTGCAGGAGGAGATCTTCGGCCCAGTACTGGTCGCGATGACGTTCCGCACCCCGGCAGAAGCGGTCGAACTCGCCAACAACACCATCTATGGCCTTGCCTCCACGGTCTTCAGTGAGAACATCAATGTTGCGCTCGATGTTGCCTCGCAGATCAAGGCCGGCGTTTGCTGGGTGAACGGCGCAAACATGTTCGACGCGTCTTGCGGGTTCGGTGGCTACCGCGAATCCGGCTACGGGCGCGAAGGTGGTCGCGAAGGCATGTACGAATACCTCGTGCCCAACTGGCTGCATCATGGCAAAGGCAAGAAGGTTGTCACTCCTGCCGCGAACGGCGCAGCTGGCGCAACGGAGAACGGTGCTTCTTCGGGGATTCCCATTGACCGGACGATCAAGCAGTACGTCGGCGGCAAGCAGGCGCGTCCGGACAGTGGCTACAGTTACCCTGTGTACGCGCTCGACGGCAAGCTGGTCGGCGAAGCGCCGCTCGGCAATCGTAAAGACATCCGCAACGCGGTGGAGGCCGCACGCGCCGCCGGTAAGTGGGCGAAGCAGTCCGCGCACAATCGCGCCCAGGTGCTCTTCTACATTGCGGAGAACATGATCCAGCGCCGCGACGAACTCGTCGCGAAACTCGCGGTCCTGGTGGGCGATGATCAGGCCGGCATTGAAGTCGACTACTCCATCGAGCGCATCTTCGCCTACGCCGGCTGGGCCGACAAGTACGAAGGCGTGGTGCACAACCCTCCCGGCCGCAACGTCACGCTGGCCATGAATGAACCGGTCGGCACAATCGGCATTCTTGCGCCTGAGGAGTCGCCTCTGCTCGGCCTGCTCTCGCTGGTATTGCCCGCGATTGCGATGGGCAACACCGTCGTCGCCGTCCCCAGCGAGCGCTACGCCACCGTCATGGCGGACCTCTATTCCATCTTCGATACCAGCGACCTGCCCGGCGGCGTCGTCAACATCGTTGCAGGTCGCGCCGCTGAGATTGGCAAGACGCTGGCCGACCACGACGATGTCGATGCCATCTGGTCGTTCCGCGACGAAGCGGCGGCGACGATGGTGAAGCTCGCCAGCATCGGCAATATGAAGCAGACCTGGACCAACGATGGCTATGCCATCGACTGGTACGACACCCAGCAGGCGGAAGGCCGCTACTTCCTGCGGCACGCCACCCAGGTCAAGAACATCTGGGTTCCTTACGGAGAGTAGCGGCTCGTGTTCGAATAGGGACAACGATATCCTTGTTGGTCGAACGCCATGCCCATCTTTCTCGCCATCGACGCCGGTGGTACCAAGACCGAATGCGTCCTCGCCAATGAAGTCCACGAACTTGCCCGCGTGCGTGTCGGCACCATCAAGCTGCTGCGCGTCGGTCCGGAGGAAGCTGGTCACAATCTGACTTCGGGGCTGGTCGAACTCGCCGACGCAAGCGGTGTCGATCTGCACACCGTCACCCGGACATGCGTGGGCACTTCCGGCGCGAGCGTGCCGCTGGTTGCCGACTGGATTCGCAGTACGCTCGCTGTCGCGGTCGGAGGAGAGATCGTGCTCTGCGGCGACGAAGAGATTGCGCTCGACGCTGCGTTCCAGGGCGGCGGCGGAGTGCTGGTGCTCGCCGGCACCGGCTCCAACGTGGCCGGACGCACGCGCGATGGCCGGTTGACTAACGTGGGCGGCTGGGGTCCGGTGCTGGACGACGTGGGCTCCGGATATTGGATCGGCCACCAGACGTTGCGCCGCGCCTTCCGCGCGCTCGACGAAGGGATCCCCACTACGCTCATCGACCGGGTCTGCGAGTACTGGAAGCTCGCCTCGCTGTCCGATTTGATCGGGTACGCCAACGGCACGCCGCCTCCGGACTTCTCGCGCCTTACTCACCTCGTCACAGCTTGCGCTGCGGAAGGCGATGCTGTCGCTGCCGAAGTTCTCGACCTTGCCGGTCGGGAACTCGCGTACCTTGCCCAACTCGTGATCGAGCGCCTGCGCGAAATGGAAGGGAGCGACTTCCGACTGCCCTCCGTCGCGATCGCGGGCAGCATTCTGCGCAGTGTTGCGCCCGTGCGCGCCGCGATGTCTCAGGCGTTGGACGCCGCATATCCCGGCGTCACCATCCTGCCCGAGGTGGTCGACCCCGCACTCGGCGCGCTGTGGCGTGCTCGCACCGGCTGAGTTCTGACCACGGACAGCATCAAGTCGCGCCGAGATCCTTGAGCACGGCCTTCGCAGCGTTACGGCCGTTGACGCCGATCACGCTTCCGCCAGGATGGGTGCAGGCGCCGCAGAGATAGAAGCCGGGCATGGGAGTGCGCGTGGTCAGTCGCTGGGACCACATGTAGGGGGGCAGGCATTCGCCTTGAAAGATGTGGCCGCCGGTGAGGCCGACCTTCTTTTCGATATCCGGCGGCCCAAGCACCTGCGAATCGATGACAGCCGTATCGATGTTGGAGCAGAAGCGCGCAAGAGAACGGAACGCAAGCTGGCGCACTTCGTCGCGGCGAGTGTCCCAGTCTCCGTGTGCAAAGGTGTAAGGCGCGTATTGTGCGAAGACGCTCATGGTGTGCGTGCCGGACGGCGCGACGGATGGATCGTGCACGCTTTGAAAGTAGAGTTCGCACCAGAGGTGGGTGGGCAACTCGCCTTTCCGCGCAGCGGCATAGCCGGATTTCCATTCCCCCTGGGTGAGCGGAATGTTGACCTGGCCGTAGTGGTGTGGCTCGTTGGTGCCCGGGCGCGCAGTGAAGTTCGGCAGCTCCCGCAGATGCACGTTGAGCTTGACGGTGCAGCCTTCGATGGGAATCTCCTCGATGCGTTCGCGCCACGCCGAGTCGGCAGCTTTGCCGAGCAGTCGAAGCGTCACGCGCGGATCCGCATTGCAAATCACCGTACGCGCCGCGATGCGCTCACCGCCCTCCAGCCGCACGCCCTCGCCCGGCAGAATCTCCGCGACGGGGACGCCGCAGACGACGGTCGCGCCGGCCTCGCGAGCTGCGTCACAGAAGTAGAACGAGACCATGCCCATGCCGCCGCGCACATAGCCCCACATCCCGGGCATCCCGCCCAGGCGGCCGGATGCATGGTGGAAACGAATCGACGCGGTACCAGCGTCGAACGGGCTTGCGTTGGTGCCGATGACGCCCTGCCCGAGGGAGGCGATGTGCAGTCGCTCGTCGCGCAGGTAGCGCTCCACCAAATCAGTCATCGACCAGTCGAAGAGCAGTGCACGGGCCTCGTCATCCGTGCCAAGGCGTTCCTCGATCTCCTCGCGTGTGGGTGCATCGTTCAACCAGAGATCGCCGGCCCCGGCGGGGCGCAATGCATCGCGGAGCCGCCGGATTACGTCGTTCATGGCGCGCCAGCCGGAAACGTCCCCGGGTGAGAGCGCGCGAACCTCCGCCTCGCAGCGTTCGTCATCGTCCCAGAGTTGCACGCTGGAGCCGTCGAGGAATGGCACGAAGAGACCGTTGACCGCGGGGGTCCATTGGAAGCCGCGTCGCGGCAACTCCAACTCCTCAATGACCGCGGGGTGTAGCAGGCCGGCCAGATAGGCGCACGGAGACATGCGCACGCCGGGAAACGGTTCTTCGATAGTGCAGGCTCCGCCAACACGAGCGCGACTTTCGAGGACCAGAACACGCTGACCGGCACGGGCAAGATACGCGGCGCAGGCCAGCCCATTGTGGCCCGCGCCGACTACGATGACGTCCCAGTTCTTCCGCCCTAATTCGGAGAGGGGAGTATCCGCGCCGATTTGGCCGAGCAGGTCCGCGGTCGAGGGATTCATCTGTTGGACATCATAGCGGGGCGGCATTTGGGCTGCTCCGCTATGCGTGGCGAAGATTCACCTGGTCCAACACGCTGAATCTCTCCCCTCACGCAGGGCCAAAGCACGCCTTGTAAATGGCGATGCAGTCGGCCTCGGCCACAGGCCGCGGATTGTTTTGCAGCAGCCGCTGAACCGTCATCGCCGAGGCTGCCAACGCGGGGATCCGGTCCGGCGTGACTCCGTAGTTGCCAAGATGGGAATCAATGCCGCAGTCCGCGGTCA
>Ga0207416_1000231_pt1:70000-104111 | contig 104111 bp, 90 predicted proteins | sample PaiPotPPM11metaG_FD_184107 | JGI IMG/M metagenome (GOLD analysis project Ga0207416, IMG submission 184107) | Iron sulfur acid spring bacterial and archeal communities from Banff, Canada, to study Microbial Dark Matter (Phase II) - Paint Pots PPM... ... | reverse complement strand
GGCGGAAGGGGGGTTCGGCCTCGGCCTTCCGGGCCGAGGGTGGGGGCTGGCCGTCAAGATCGAGGACGGGAACGCCCGCGGGATGGGCGCCGTCGTCCTCGACGCGCTGCGCCAGCTCGGCGTCGTGAGCCCGTCCGAGCTCGACGCGCTCGCCGCGGAGCACCGGCCGGTGCTCCGCAATCATGAAGGACGTGCGGTCGGCGAGATGCGGGCCGTGTTCACTCTAGAGCAGGTATCCTGAGCCGGCGGCGCGTATTCGTCCCGGAACTCATCCGCATCGCACGCCACTCCCTGAGGGGGAATCCATGAAGGTCTTCATCTCCGCGGACATGGAAGGCACGGCCGGCGTCACGGACTGGGACCAGGTCATGCCGGATCGGCCGGACTACACCCGGTTCCGGCGGCTGATGACGGAAGAGGTCAACGCGGCGATCCTCGGGGCCCTCGAGGCGGGCGCGAAGCAGGTCGTGGTGAGCGACGCGCACCACACGATGCGAAACCTCCTCATCGAGGAACTGCATCCGCAGGCGCAGCTCCTCAGCGGCAGCCCCAAGCCCTACGGCATGATGCAGGGGATCAACGCCTCGTTCGATGTGGTGTTCTTCACCGGCTACCACGCGGCGGCGGGCACGCAAGACGCGATCCTCGATCACTCGTACAGCAGCACCGCGGTCCGCCAGATCAGGTTGGGCAACCAGGTCGTCGGGGAGGCCGGCCTGAACGCGGCGCTGGCCGGCCACTTCAAAGTGCCGGTCGCGCTCGTCACCGGCGACAGCACGGCCGTCGCGCAGACGAAAAAGCTGCTCCCTCAGGTGGAGGCGGTCGCGGTCAAGGAGCCGGTCGGACGTCTGGCGGCGCTCTCCTACCAGCCGGTCGAGGCGCGCCGCCGGATCAAGGATGGCGCGGTCCGCGCGATGAAGCGGGCCAAGGATCTGAAACCGCTCGCTGTGCCGCGGCCCGTCGCCCTCGAGGTCGAGTGGATGTACACGGCGATGGCCGACCGATGCATGCTGATCCCCGGTCTCACGCGGGTCGGTCCCCGGACCGTCGGGTTCAAGGCCAAAGACGCGGAGCAGGCGTTCAGCATGACGATGGCATGGCTGGTGCTGGCTCGGCCCACGTAGGCGGCCCCTCCGACCGGCAGCCGTCAGAGGGAGCTGCCTTCGCTCCGCTCGCCTCCGTGCTCGAGGAGATCGGCGGGACGTCCGGCACGCGGGCCAAGATTGCGTCCCTCGCAGCGTACCTCGCGGATCTCCAGGACGACGACCTCCGATGGGCGTGCACGTTTCTCAGCGGCGCGCCGTTCCCCGCGGGCGACCCGCGGCGGCTCATGGTCGGATGGGCGGCCCTCGCTGATATTCTCTTAGACCTGACCCGGATCTCGCCGGACGAGCTCAAGGCGACGTACCTCCGCTTCGGCGATCTCGGCGCCGCCGCGGCCGACGTGCTCGGCCGGTACCCGCCTGCGCCTCCGCTGTTCCCGCGCCCGGTGACGCTGCGGCGGGTCGCCGAGACGTTCGGCGCGATCGCCGCGGCCCAGGGCCGATCGTCCCGGCGGAGCAAGATGGCGGCGGTCCGGGCGCTGCTGCTGGATGCGACCCCGCTCGAGGTGAAATACTTGATCCGGATCGTGACCTCCGACATGCGTGTCGGGCTGCGGGAGGGGCTGCTCCTCGCGGGGATCGCCGCCGCGTTCGGCCGGGAGCCCGGCCAGGTCCGGCGGGCCGCGCTGCTCGTGGCGGATCTCGGCGAGGTCGCCGCGCAGGCCCGCGCCGGGACGCTCGACCGGGCGGCGCTCCAGGTCGGCCGGCCGTTCCGGTTCATGCTCGCCAGTCCCGTCTCGACTCCCGCGGACGCGCTCACCGATGCCCCGGAGCTCCTGGTCGAGGACAAGTACGACGGGATCCGGGTCCAGGTGCATCGCGCCGGTACGCGCCTCTGGTTGTTCACCCGCACGCTCGACGACGTGACGGCGGCGTTTCCGGAACTGCGCCCGCCACTCGAGGCGCTCGGGGGCGAGTACATCCTGGACGGAGAGATCATCGCGTGGAAGGGGACCCGCCCTCTCGGCTTCTCGCGCCTGCAGCAGCGCCTCCAGCGCCGGGATCCGGGCCCGCTCCTCCGGGAGATCCCGGTCGTCCTTATTGCCTTCGACCTCCTCCACCACGGCGGCCGGGACCGGCTCGCGGACCCGCTCGCGGCGCGGCGGGCCGCGCTCGAAGGGCTGCCGTGGGGGGACAACGTGCGCCTCAGCACCGCCCGCGTGGCCCGCGCTCCCGAGGACCTCGAGGCCCGCTTCCAGGAAGCGCGCGGCGCCGGCCACGAGGGGATCGTGATGAAGCGGCTCGACGGCCCGTACGAGCCAGGCCGGCGCGGCCGTTGGTGGCTGAAGTGGAAGCCCGGGGTCGCCACGCTCGACGTGGTCGTCGTGGCCGCCGAGTTCGGCCACGGCAAGCGCGCCGGCGTGCTGTCCGACTACACGTTCGCCGTCCGCGACGGCGGCCGCCTCGTGACGATCGGCAAAGCGTACTCGGGGCTGACCGACGCGGAGATCGCCCGGCTGACCGAGTGGTTCCGCGCGCATACGGTCCGGGACCTCGGCGCCGCGCGGCTCGTCGAGCCGCGGATCGTGCTGGAAGTTGGCTTCGACGCCGTCACAGTCAGCGACCGGCACGACTCCGGGTTCGCGCTCCGGTTCCCGCGCATCGTGCGGATCCGGGACGACAAACCGGTCGCCGAGATCAACACCCTGGACGACGTGCGGGTCCTCCACGCGCAGCTCGCCCGCCGTGCCGGCGCATCCGGCGGCCGGGCGCCCGGCGGAAAGGAGCCCCCTTCCGGAGCGTAGAACAGCCCTCCATGTCTGCACGTCTCCGCCTCGCCGGGATGGTCGTCCTCGCTCTGGCGCTGCTGCCGCCGGCGCTGCTCGCATGGCCTGGGGGGGCCGGGGCCGGCCAGGCGCAAACTCCCGCAAGCGACCCGCGTCCCGCGCGGGCCGCCGGGGCGGCTGTGGTCGACATCATCCGGATCGATGGGATCATCGGCCCCGCGACCGCCCGCTACGCCCTCCGCGGTCTCCGCGAGGCGGCGCAGAGCGGAGCGGAGGCGCTCGTCATCGAGCTCGACACCCCGGGCGGTCTCCTCAAGTCCATGGACGACATCAGCAAGGCGATGCTCAATAGCGCAGTCCCGACAATCGTCTACGTCTGGCCGAGCGGCGCGCGGGCCGCCTCCGCGGGCGTCTTCATCACCTACGCGGCGAACGTCGCGGCGATGGCCCCAACCACCCACCTCGGCGCGGCGCATCCGGTCGGCCTGTCGCCCGGTGGGGGCGCGGGCGCCGAGGACAAGACGCTGATGACCAAGGTGACGAACGATGCGGTCGCGGAGATCCGCGGGTTTGCCGCGCGGCGTGGGCGGAACCCCGACTGGGCCGAACAGGCCGTGCGGCAGAGCGTCTCGATCACGGAGGAGCAGGCCCTCACGCTCAACGTGATCAACGTGATCGCGGAGAGCCCGCTGGACCTTCTCGTGAAGGTCGACGGCCGGGAGGTCCGGACGGCAGGGGGGACGCATCGCCTGCGGACCCGCGACGCTCGGGTCGTCGAGATTCCCATCGAAATGACCGAGCGGTTCCTCCTGCTGCTGAGCGACCCGAACATCGGATTCGTGCTGATGACGATGGCGATCTACGGCATCATCTTCGAGCTGAGCAACCCCGGCTCGGTGTTCCCCGGCGTGATCGGCGGGCTCGCGCTGATCCTCGCGCTCGCGTCGTTCGCAGTCGTCGAGGTGAACGTCGCGGGCCTGCTCCTGATCGGGTTCGCCCTGATCCTGTTCGTCGCCGATATCAAAGTGCCGAGCCACGGCATCCTCACCGCCGGGGGCCTCGCGGCATTCATCATAGGCTCGCTGCTCCTCACCGAGCACCAGGCGCCGTTTCTCCGGATCTCGGTCACGCTGATCCTGACGATGGCGGCCCTCACCGCGGCGTTCTTCGCGGTCGCGGTCGGCGCCGGCATCCGGGCCCAAGCCCGCAAGGTCGTGACCGGCCGGGAGGGACTGGTCGGCGCGGTGGGGGTGGTGCGCAGTGACCTGGCGCCCGCCGGCACGGTGTTCGTTCAGGGCGAGCTCTGGAGCGCCGAGAGCGAGAATGGCACGATCCCCGCGGGCCAGCGGGTGCGCGTCACCCGCGTCATCGGGCTGCACCTCGGGGTTGAGAGAGAGGAGGGGGCGCGATGACAGCGTTTCTCGGCCCGGTGATCGTGGCCGTCCTCATCGTCCTGGTGTCCTTGCTCGGCTCCATCGTAAAGATCGCGCGGGAGTACGAGCGGGGGATCGTGTTCCGGCTCGGCCGGCTGCTGCGCGCCAAGGGCCCCGGCGTGATTCTGCTGATCCCGATGGTGGACCGCATGCTGAAGATCGATCTCCGCGTGGTCACGCTCGATATTCCCCGCCAGGAGATGATGACCCGGGACAACGTGCCGGTGACGGTCGACGCGGTCGTGTACTTCCGTGTCGTCACCCCCGAGGACGCCGTCGTCAAGGTCGAGAACTTCTCCAAGGCGACCTATCTCCTCGCGCAGACGACGCTCCGCAGCGTGCTCGGCCAGCACGAGCTCGACGAGCTGCTCAGCCAGCGTGACCGCATCAACCAGCAGCTCCAACGCGTGATCGACGAGGCGACCGAGCCGTGGGGGGTCAAGGTCACCCTGGTCGAAGTGCGGGACGTGATTCTTCCGGAGAGCATGAAGCGCGCGATGGCCAGGCAGGCCGAGGTCGAGCGAGAGCGGCGCGCCAAGATCATCAACGCCGAGGGGGAGTTCCAGGCGGCGGATAAGCTCGTGCAGGCCGCGGCCAAGATCGCGGCCCAGCCGATCGCGCTGCAGCTGCGCTACCTGCAGGCCATGACCGAGGTGGCGTCCGAGCAGAACTCGACGACGATCTTCCCGATTCCGATCGATCTGATCACGCCCTTCCTGAAAGCCGCGGGGCCTCAGAGCGGGAGTTGATCGTCATTCGTTCGCGGGCGCCGGCCGAGACCCGCGCGATCGGGGAGGCGCTCGGCCGCGCGCTGGGCCTCGCCGCGCCGCACGCCCCCGCCGGCGGGCGCACCGGCGCGAGGGGGCAGTCCGGGCCGGGCGCCGTGCTCGCGATCGACGGGCCGCTCGGCGCAGGGAAGACGTGCCTCGTCCAGGGTCTCGCGCGCGGCCTCGGCGTCTCCGGTTACATCCGCAGCCCAACGTTCGTCATTGTCCACGAACACCCCGGACCCGTCCCGCTCCACCACGTGGACCTATACCGCCTCACCGCCGCCGACCTGGACGGTCTGGGGCTCGAAGAACTCTTCGACGGCCCCGGCGTGACGGCGATCGAATGGGCCGAGCGGGCGGAAGCGACACCGCCGGGTGGCCGGTTGGGGCTCCTGCCCCCGGAGCATCTGCGCGTCTCGGTCGCGTTCGGCCCCGCCGACGACGACCGAGAGATATCGCTCGAGGCCCGAGGCGACCGGTACCGCCGGATCGTGGAGGACATCGCGTGCGCGTTCTCGCGATAGAGACCGCGACGCCCTTCGCGGGATGCGCGGTGGTGGACGAGACGGGCGTGCTCGCCGAATCCACGGTGCGCGCGCCGATGCGCCACCTGGAGTGGCTCGTGCCCGCCATCGACGGCATCCTGGATGGGTTGGGGCTCGGGCCCGAGGCCGTCGAGGCGGTCGCGGTGAGCCGGGGCCCCGGTGGCTTCACCGGCCTCAGGATCGGGATCGCGACTGCGTGCGCGTGGGCCCGGACCCGCGGCGTGCCGCTCCTCGGCGTCGGCACCCTCGAGGCGCTGGCGTCCGTTGCGGGGCCCTGCGGTCTGCTCCTGCCGGTGCTCGATCTCTATCGCGGAGAGGTGGCGGGGGCGCTGTATCGTGCGGCGGCGGACGGACCGCCCGAGTGTCTCATGGAGCCGCTCGTCGCGCTGCCCGGGGTCGTGGCCGAGGAGGCGGCCGCGGTGGTTCGCGCCACGCGGTCGCCGGCAGCGGCTCCGGACCCCGTGGTCGTGATCGGCGACGGCCTGATCCGGCATGGGCCGGCGCTCCTGGCCGCGCTCGGGCCGCGGGCGCAGGCCGGCGGGCCGCACCTCCACCCCCGCGCCGCGGCAGTGGGGCTGCTCGCGCACCCACGTCTCGCGAGCGGAGAGCACGACGACCCGCTGGCCCTGCTGCCAAGCTACGGACGCCGCCCCGAGGCCCGGCCGTGGCAGGAAACCCCCGGGCGGGCGGGAAACGGTGCCTGATATGGTGATCACCAACCGGGTCGCGATCGTCCCCATGCGAATGGAGGACGTCGGGCGGGTCCTGGAGATCGAACAGCTCTCGTTCCCGACACCGTGGCCGCGGGACGCGTACACCCACGAGCTCCGCGAGAACCGCCTGGCATGCTACCTGGTCGCGCGGGTGATGCACCAGATCGCGGGCTACACCGGGATGTGGATCATCCTCGACGAGGCGCACGTGACGACGCTCGCGGTGGACCCCGAATACCGCCGCCAGCAGATCGGCGAGCGGCTGCTGGTCGCCCTCCTCGAAGAGGCGATGCGCCGCGGTGCGCGGTGGGTGACGCTCGAGGTGCGAAAGACAAACGCCGGCGCGCAGGCGCTGTACCGGAAGTACGGGTTCAAGGAGATCGGTGTCCGCAAAGGGTATTACAGCGACAACCGCGAGGACGCGATCGTCATGTGGACCGGCAACATCTACGAGCAGGCGTTCCGGGCGCGCTTCACGCAGAACCGCGCCGACCTGGATCTCGACCCGCCAACCCCGTAACGTCCGACCTTCCGGATTCCCGCTCCCGCATGCGCATCCTCGGTATCGAGACGTCCTGCGATGAGACGTCCGCGGCCATCCTGGACGCGCGGTGGGCCGGGCCCTCGGGGACGCTCGTGTCGGGTGTCCTCCGCTCGAACGTCGTCGCCTCGCAGGTCGATCTCCACGCGCGGTATGGCGGCGTCGTCCCGGAGCTCGCCGCGCGCCGGCACCTCGAGCGGCTCGGGCCGGTGATCGACGAGGCACTCGATCGGGCGGGGACGACCCTGGACGCTGTCGAGGCCGTGGCCGTTACCTGCGGGCCCGGTCTCGCGGGGGCACTCACCGTCGGCGTCGCGGCCGCGAAGGCACTCGCCTCCGCCGGCGGCCGTCCGCTGATCGGCGTGAACCACCTCGAGGGGCACATCTATGCCAACTTTCTCGAGCGTCCGGACCTCCCGCTGCCCGCGCTCGTGTTGATCGTCTCAGGCGCCCACACGGATCTGGTCGTCATGACGGCGCACGGCCGCTACGAGGTGCTCGGCCGGACCCGGGACGACGCCGCGGGCGAGGCGTTTGACAAGGCCGCCCGGGCGCTCGGGTTGGGTTACCCAGGGGGACCGGCGATCGACCGGGCCGCCCGAGAGGGCAGGGCGGACCGGATCACGCTTCCCAAGCCATTTCCGGACGAGACGAGCTTCGACTTCTCGTTCAGCGGTCTCAAGACGGCCGTGGTGCGGGTCGCGACCCGCCTCTCGGGGGCCCCGCAGCCTGGACAGCCGTGGGTGGCGGACGTGGCGGCCGCGTTCCAAGACGTGCTCGTCGGGGTGCTCGTCGCCAAAACGGTCCGCGCGGCCCGCACCCGGGGGGTGCGGGCGATCCTCCTGGCCGGGGGGGTGGCCGCCAACTCCTCGCTCCGGTCGCGGATGGCCGACGCGACCGCCCGGCTCGGAATCCCCCTCTACCTCCCGGCGCTCGCGCTCTGTACCGATAACGCCGGAATGATCGCCGCAGCCGGCGCGTCCCACCTCGCGCGGGGAGAACGCTCGTCGCTCCGTTTGGGGGTGTACGCCGACCTCGACCTCGCGAACCCTGTGCCGGAAATGGGCGCCGGGGCGAGATTGTAAACGTTAAATCCGACGAGTATGGGCGAGAGATAGAGAGATTGGTGGCCCCCGCAGGCCATTTTCCCGCGAATTTGAGATTGCCCGCTTCCGATGCGTTTCTCTATAGTGGTATTAGATTAGCACTCGGACTTTGTGAGTGCTAAATCCTGTCTTCAGACATATCTCAAGGAAGGAAGGGAGGCACGTATGAATCTCAAGCCCCTCGGAGATCGGATCGTCGTCAAGGTAGTTGAAGAGGTCGAGCGGACGAAGAGCGGCATCGTTCTGCCGGATACCGCCAAGGAGAAGCCCCAGGAGGCCGAGGTCGTTGCCGTCGGTCCGGGCGGGCGCAGCGAGAAGGGGGACCGGATCCCGATGGAGGTCAAGGTCGGGGACCGCGTCATCTTTGCCAAGTACTCGGGAAGCGAGTTCAAGCAGGACGACGAGGAGTACCTGATCCTGCGCGAGAGCGACATCCTCGCGGTCGTCACACGCGAGAAGGCCAGGGCGAGAGCCTAAAAGGGGGAGCGTCATGCCGAAGCTGCTTTTGTACAACGAGGAGGCGCGGCGGGCCCTCGAGCGCGGCGTCAACCGCCTGGCGGATGTCGTCAAGATCACGCTCGGGCCGAAAGGCCGCAACGTCGTCCTGGAAAAGAAGTACGGATCGCCGACGATCACCCACGACGGCGTGACCGTCGCCAAGGAGATCGAGCTGGGCGATCCGTTTGAGAACGCGGGCGCACAGCTCGTCCGCGAGGTCGCCACGAAGACGAACGACATCGCCGGGGACGGCACCACGACCGCGACGGTGCTGGCTCAGGCGATCATCCGGGAGGGGCTGCGGAACGTCGCCGCGGGCGCCAACCCGATGGCCCTCAAGCGCGGCATCGACCGCGCCGTCGAGGCCGCCGTCGAGGCGCTCCGGGCGCAGGCGAAGCCGGTCGAAACCAAAGCCGCGGTCGCCCAGGTGGCCAGCATCTCCGCGCACGACGAGGGCATCGGCCAGCTGATCGCCGACGCGATGGACAAAGTCGGCAAGGATGGGGTCATTACCGTCGAGGAATCGAAGGGGATGGAGACGACGGTGGACACCGTCGAGGGGATGCAGTTCGACAAGGGCTATATCTCGCCGTACATGGTGACCGACGCGGAGAAGATGGAGGCCGTTGTCAGCGATCCGTATATTCTCATCACGGACAAGAAGATCAGCGCCGTGAAGGACCTGCTCCCCACGCTTGAAAAGATCGTCCAGGTGAACAAGCCGCTCGTAGTGATCGCCGAGGACGTCGAGGGCGAGGCGCTCGCGACGATCGTCGTGAACAAGCTCCGGGGTACGCTCCAGGCCGTCGCGGTGAAGGCGCCGGCGTTCGGCGACCGGCGGAAGGCGATGCTCCAGGACATCGCGATCCTGACCGGGGGCCAGGTGATCACCGAGGAGCTCGGCCTCAAGCTCGACAACGTCGAGGTCGGCCAGCTCGGCAAAGCCCGCCAGGTGAAGATCGGGAAGGAAGAGACGATCATCGTCGGCGGCGCCGGCAAGCACGCGGAGATCCAGAAGCGGATCAGCGAACTGCGCAAGCAGATCGAAGAGACCGAGAGCGACTACGATCGCGAGAAGCTCCAGGAGCGGCTCGGCAAGATGGTCGGCGGCGTCGGCGTGATCAAGGTCGGCGCGGCGAGCGAGACCGAGCTCAAGGAGAAGAAGCACCGGGTCGAGGATGCGCTTTCCACCGCCCGCGCGGCCGTCGAGGAGGGGATCGTTCCCGGCGGCGGGGTTGCGCTCGTGGGCGCGATCAAGAGCCTCGAGAAGGTGAAGGCCCAGGGCGACGAGGGGGTCGGCGTGGACATCGTGCGCCGGGCGCTCGAGGAGCCGCTCCGCCAGCTCGCACGGAACGCCGGCGCGGAGGGCTCGATCATCGTCGAGAAGGTCAAGGACGGCAAGGCCGGATGGGGCTACAACGTTCTCACCGATGAATTTGTCGACATGTTCAAGGCGGGCATCGTGGACCCGGCCAAGGTCACCCGCTCGGCCCTGCAGAACGCGGCGAGCGTAGGCGCGATGGTGTTGACGACCGAGGTCCTGGTCGTCGACAAGCCGGAAGAGGAAAGGGACATGCCCACGCCGCCGATGCCACCGATGTAGGGGAAGGGCGCCTGTCCCGGAGGAGCGATCCGGGGGAGCGATCGGTCCAAACGGGGGGGAGGCTGTCAGCTTCCCCCCCGTGTTGTTTAGGCGCCGGGCTGTGAGGAGGGAGTCGCCACCGGCGGGCTGAGGTGCATTCGGGTCTCGGCCAGCGCCGTCCGCAGCGTGTCCACGAACTGTCCGCGTACCGCCTGGACCGCCTGGCCGATCGCCGCCTTGATCGCGTGGCGGTCGGACGCGCCGTGGGCCATCACGACGTTGCCGCGGACCCCAAGGAGCGGCAGGCTCCCGTGTAGATCGATCGGATTCGTCCACTCTACCAGGCGATCGGTGACATCGGCAAGCCGATCGGGCGGCACGGCGCCGGCCAACTCATGCCGCAGCCAGGCGGCGATCTCCTTTCCAAGCCCCTCGATGCTCTTCAGGACGACATTGCCGACGAACCCGTCGCAGACGACCACGTTCGCTCCTCCTGCGACGAAGGAATGCCCTTCCACAAGGCCGGTGAATCGCAGACCACTCCGGGCCAGGATCTGCGCCGCCTGCTTCACCACCCGGTTGCCCTTGCCCGCCTCGCGCCCGTTGCTGAGCAGGGCAATCGTCGGATCGGGAATGCCCGCGAACACGCGCATGTACGTGGCGCCGATCACGGCGAACTCGACGAGGTGCTGCGCCTCGGAATCGATCGTGGGGCCGAGGTCGATCAGAAACGTCTCCGGATGGATGCCGAGGATCTGGCGGCCGACGCACGCGCGCCGGACCCCCTCGAGCAGACCCACCTCTCGGACGGCCGCCAGCAGGGTCGGCCCGGTGCTGCCGGCGCTGACCGCGGCGTCGGCGCGTCCCTGTCCGACCTGGCGCATGGTGATCGTCATGGACGCGTCGGGCATCGCCCGAAGCGACTTGAGGGGTGGGGCGCCCTCGGGCACCGCGCGGTCGCTCGGCACCAGCTCGATGCCGCGGGCGCGCGTCGCGGCGGGGGGCGCGCCCGCCCCGGCCCGAACGCCGGCCGGGAGCAACGGCGTCACCTGTTCGGGGACCCCCACCAGGAGCAGCGCGAGGTCCCACGTCTCCATCGCATCGAGCGCGCCCGCGACGATCTCCCGCGGCGCGTGATCGCCGCCCATGCAGTCCACGGCGATGCGGATCGGGCTGGTCTCGGGCGTCATCGGCTCAGACCATCGTCAGACCACCGGAGACGCTGAGGATCTGTCCGGTGATGTAGCGTGAGGTGTCGGAGCAGAAGAACGCGACCGCGTCGGCGATCTCCTCGGGCTGCGCAACGCGCCGGAGCGGAATCAGGCGGATCATCCGGTCGATCCGGCCGGCGTGCGCCGGATCCCGCCGGTTCTCGGAGAGCACCTCGGTCTCGGTGGGACCCGGGCAGACGCAGTTGACGCGCACGTCGCGCGCCGCCATCTCGCGCGCGAGCGAGCGCGTGAACGCGATCACGCCGCCTTTGGCCGCCGCGTACACCGTCTCGCCGGACGTGCCCACCCGGCCGGCGTCGCTCGCGACGTTCACGATCGCGCCGCCGCCGTGCCCGGCCATCCACTCGAGGGCCACCCGCGAGCAGAAGATCGTGCTCCAGAGGTTGACGTCGACGACCCGCCGCCAGTAGGCCTCCTCCTCCTCGAGGAACGGGGTCGTCAGCGTCCACCCGGCATTGTTGACGAGGATGTCGAGGCCGCCGATCGCGTCGCGGACCGCATCGACCGCGGTGCGGCAGGCGGCGTACGTGGCGAGGTCCGCGCTGACCGCGACGGCGCGGACGCCGCGCTCCCGGGCCTCGATGGCGACGCGCTCCACCTGCTCCCGTGTGCGGGCGATCACGCCGACGTCCGCCCCGAGGGCGGCCAAGTGGAGGGCGGTGGCGCGGCCGATCCCGCGGCCTCCGCCCGTCACCACAGCCCGGCGGCCCCGGAGCGGCTCAGGCATTCGGTCCACCGGCTGCCCGCATCAGTGCCGCCGGCGCGGCCAGGCGGCGTGCAGGGTCTGGCGCTCGCGCTCGTAGATCACGGCGAACTTCTCCGCCCCCTCCTTGCCTGAGAGGAGCTCGAGCTTGCGGACCTCGAGCGGGTCCGCGGCGTGGATGATCGCGATCTGCTCCGCGGTCGGCGGCGGCGTGACCGGAATGGCCTTCGGGATCTCGATCGGAAAGCCGGTGCGCTCCTTGACCGTCTCGGCCGTGATCCCGGCGTGCAGGCTCCGGGGTACCATCCGGCCCGACAGCGGATCGAACCCAAACACGCCGAGATCGGTGACGAGGCGGGTCGGCGCGCCGTGGGCGCCGAGCGACTGCTTCCGCTCGGCCGTATACCCGGCGCCGCTGATGAAGTCCACCTTGGCGACGACGGCGCGGGGCGAGTGATTGGTGAGGTAGTACAGGCCCTGGGAGAGGTGGCTTGTGTCTTCGGGGATCCCGCGGGAGCCGACGAGCGCCACTTTGGGCTTCTCCCATGGGCCGATGACGGAGATGTTGACGTTCCCGACCTGGTCGATCTGCGCCGGGTTGATCCAGATGCGGAACCGGTCCGTGAAGATCGCGTCGAAGATGTCCTCCATCGTGAGCGGGATCGCCCGCTGGTTCTCGGTGAGGAACTGGCCGAGGGAGAGCGTCGGGAGCGGCACGGCGTCCATGCCCGACTCCGGGGTCGAGAGGACGGCCAGGTCGGGCGCGTGCGTGCTCTTGGCCAGGTGCGCGGCGAGCGATCCGAACGCGGTCACCGAGCTCACCAGCACCTCCCCGCTGAGCTCCTGGGCCATGCAGCTGATGATCAGTTCGTCGATGCTGTACTCCGGCATCGCCCACCTCCGTGGCGCGTCTCGTACGGGGCATCTCGGGGGTGCGGACGCGGTTAGACGCGCAGCCGCTCCCCGAGCGTGTGCTCCCCGCCGAGCCGGCGCAGGTACTCCTGGTCGGTCACGTACACGTACTGCTCGAGGTACTCGCCCCACGCGGCGCGGTCGCGCGCGGCGCGCAGATATTCCTGGACGTGCTGGAGGTCGGCCCGGTAGTCGGGGGCGCACCCGGTCAAGTGCGCGCCCCACGGCGCCTCGACCACCCCGGTGACGACGGTGCGGAAGACGTGCACGTCCCGCCCGTACGTCTGCAGCCGCTCGGGCAGCAGGATCTGTTCGGCCGACAGGAACGTCTTCTTGGCGGCCTTGGCGCACAGCGCGTCCATGTGGCCGTCGCCGAGAATCACGCCGTTGCCCTGGGGATCCGCGAGGTTCACATGGAGCAGCGCCACGTCAGGGCGCAGCGCGGGCACGGCGACGAGCGTCTCGCCCCCGAACGGATCTTCAAACGTCTTGAACGCGGGATTCACGCGCAGGATGTCGGTGCCGAGCCCGGCATGCGTGGGCAGAAACGGTACGCGCTTGATCGTCGCGTCGAGCCCGGCCATGACCGTAAACTCCGTCCACTCCTGGAACTTGACCGAGCCCTCCTGCCGCGCCGTCCGGAAGTGGGGCGCCAGGCCCATCACCTCGAATCCGACGAACGCATAGATCACTTCGGCGACCTTGCCGGTTCCGATCAGGAGATCGACCTCCGGTCCGCCGACGTTCACGATCAGCCGGAGGTCCCGGCGGTCGCTCCGGGCCAGTGCCCGCACGAGCGCCATCGGCTTGCGCGAGAGCGAGGAGCCGCCGATCGCGATCGTCGCCCCGTTGGGGATCTGTGCCATGACCTCGTCGGAACTGATGACCTTATTCACGCGCGTCCCTCCCCCTGCATTCGGAAGGCCTCGAACGGCGCGGCCACGAGCTCGAGCCCGCCGTCCACGACGATCGTCTGCCCCACGATGAACCGCGCGGGCGGACTGCACAGGAACGCCACGACCGCGGCGACCTCCTCGGGCGTCCCCATCCGCCCCCGGGGCGTGTAGGCGGAGACCAGGCGGTTGAACTCTGGAAACCGGTCTCCGCCATAGAACTTGGCCGAGTCGGTCGCGATCACCCCCGGGCTGATGCAATTGGCGGTGATGCCGCGGCCGGCAAGTTCGTACGCGAGGTAGCGCGTCCACGCCGCCAGCGCGGCCTTGGCCGCGCCGAGGACCGCGTAGTGGGGGAGGCACTCGACGGCGCCCTGGCCGCCGATCGTCACGATCGTGCCCTCGCGCCCCTCCATCAACGGGACCGCGCGCTGCACGCAGAGCACCAGGGACCGGACGATCAGGTCGAACGTCCGCTGGAAGTGGTGCGGCTTGACCTCGAGAGTCGGCTTGAACGCCGTCGCCGCGTGGTTTGCGACGAAGACGTCAAGTGCCCCGAACCGCTCCGCGATCTGGTCGAACAGCCGGGTGATATCCTCCGGCTTCTCGAGGTCGGCGGCGAACGCCGCGGCGCGCTGCCCGCGGTCCTCGATCGCCCGCACGACCTCCTCCGCCGGCGCCTGGTTCCGATGGTAGTGCACCACGACGTCCGCGCCCCCCGCCGCGAGGGTGAGGGCGGTGGCGCGGCCGATGCCGCGCGAGGCGCCCGTGACGAGCGCGATCTTGCCGGTAAAGGTGCCGTCGAACACCGCGCCACCTCCTGGAGTTGGGATCACGGCCGGGCCGTGTGCGCGGGACGGAAGAGGGCGCGTGGTGTACTTCGTGCTGGCCGCGTCCGGACCTACCGGCCGGGGAGCGCCCGGACGGCCACGACGCAGTTCTGCCCGCCGAAGCCGAAGGCGTTGGCCAGCGCGAGCCGCACCGGCGCCGTTCGGGCCCGCAGCGGCACGTAGTCCAGGTCGCACGCCGGATCGGGGTGATCCAGGTTGATCGTCGGCGGGATCGCGCCGTCGCGGATCGCGAGCACGCCGACCAGGGCGGCAAGGGCGCCCGCCGCGCCGATCAGATGGCCGACCATGCTCTTCGGCGCGCTCACCGGCACGGTCCGGGCACGCCCCCCGAGCGCGTGCTTGATCGCCAGCGTCTCCGCGGCGTCGTTGAGCGGCGTCCCGGTGCCGTGGGCCACGACCAGGTCGACGGCCTCCGGTGTGGCGGACGCGTCCTCGAGCGCCAGGCGCATCGCGCGTGCGGCGACATCGCCTTCGGGCCGCGGCTGGGTCTCGTGGTGCGCGTCGCTCGTCAGCGCGGCGCCCGCCAGTTCCGCATACGCGTGCGCCTCGCGTGCCCGGGCGAGATCCTCCCGCTCGACCACAAAGACCACGGCGCCTTCCCCGAAGACAAATCCGTTCCGGTCGCGGTCGAACGGGCGGCTCGCCGCCTCCGGCGCGTCGTTGCGGGTGCTGAGCGCGCCGATCGCGCAGAGACCGGCCCACACCGATGGGGTGAGTGCCGCCTCGGCCCCTCCGGCGAGGACGTAGTCGGCCTCCCCGGTTTGGATCCACCGGAGCGCCTCCGCCAGCGCGATCGCCCCACTCGCGCAGGCCCCGACCGACGCATTGGAGGGTCCGCGGATGCCAAACTGGATGCTGACCGAGGACGCGGCCATGTTGGCGATCAGCATCGGGAGGAGGAACGGCGTCACGCGCGTGCGGTCGCCGCCGAAGAGGTGGGGGGCCTCCTGGTCGATGATGTCCACGCCGCCGAGGGCGGTGGCGATCGTCACCCCGCTGCGCTCTTGGATCTGCGGCGAGAGGGCCAGGCCGGCGTCCCGAAGCGCCTCAGTTGCGGCCGCGACCGCGAGTTGCGCAAACCTCGCGGTCCGGCGCACGCGTTTGCGGGTCATCACCGTAAGCGGATCGAACCCGACGACCTCGGCCGCGATCCGGACGGGAAATGGCTCAGGATCGAAGCGGGTCAGCGGGCGGACCCCGCTTCGGCCGGCGAGGAGGTTGGTCCAGGTCTCAGGAGCCGACAGGCCCACCGGAGTGAGCGCTCCGATCCCGGTGATGACGGCACGTGTTGCTCGATCGCCCACGCTCTAGCTCCGCCAAGCCCTCTGACTTGCCCAAACACCCCCCTCATTCGCCGCTCCGCCACCGTCTCCCTGGCGGGTGCGACCGTCCTGTCGAGCCAAAAAACGAACAATTAAATGGATCTTGGCAGATTCCTCCGGACATGTTATAGTCGAGATGGCTCACATCGCACACTTCTCCGCAGCATGGGCCTTAGAAACCGAACGATCCCGCAAATACGTGCCAGAAACCCGTAACATTGAGGAAATGGAGCCCGGATGAACGCGCTTGTCATCGGATCCGGCGGCCGGGAGCACGCGATTGCGTGGGCCCTCACTCAGGAAGACGAGACCATCACACCCTTCTGCGCCCCGGGCAATCCCGGCATCGCCGACATCGCGACGTGCGTGCCGTGCTCCCCGCTCGATGGCTACGCCCTCGCCGACCTGGCGGAACGCCACGCGATCGACCTCGTGATCGTGGGACCGGAAGCGCCGCTTGCCGCCGGGATCGTGGACGTGCTCGCGCGGCGGGGCGTCCGCGCGTTTGGCCCGACGCAGGCGGCCGCGCAGATCGAGGCCAGCAAGGTGTTCATGAAGACCCTGTGCCGCCGGTACGAGATTCCGACCGCGGCGTTTCGCGTGTTCGACGATCCTGCCGAGGCCGCCGGGTACCTCCGGTGGGCGGCACGGCCGATGGTCGTCAAGGCCGACGGCCTCGCCGCCGGCAAAGGCGTCGTGGTCGCCGCCACGGCTGATGAAGGGATCGCCGCGGTCGACGCGATGATGGTGGCGCGCCGGTTCGGGGAGGCGGGCGCCCGTGTCGTGATCGAGGAGGTGTTGGAGGGTGATGAGGTCAGCGTGTTCGCGCTGTGCGACGGCACCACGGTCGTCCCGCTCCTGCCGGCGCAGGATCACAAGCGCGCCGGCGATGGGGACACGGGTCCCAACACCGGCGGCATGGGCGCGTACGCGCCGGTCCCCTCCGTGGGGTCCCGCCTGCTGGACCGGATCACCGATGAGGTGCTGGAGCCGGCCGCGTGGGCCATGGCGCAGGAAGGACGTCCGTACCGCGGCGTGCTGTTCGCGGGCATGATGCTGACGGCGGAGGGGCCGCGTGTCCTCGAGTTCAACGTCCGGTTGGGCGATCCCGAGGCGCAGGTGCTGCTGCCGCTGCTCGCCTCCGGCGTGCGCGAGGCCGCGGAGGCGGTGCTGGCGGGGCGGCTGGACCGGTGGGCGCCCCGGTGGCGCCCGCGGGCCGCGGTGTGTGTGGTGCTTTGCGCGGATGGATATCCGGAGGGGCCGCGGACCGGCACGCCGATCACCGGGGTCCAGGACGCCGCGGCGCTCGAGGACGTGCTCGTCTTTCACGCCGGCACGGTAGAGCGGGACGGGGCGCTCGTCACCGCGGGGGGCCGCGTGCTGAACGTGGTCGGCCTCGGCGACACGCTCGAGGAGGCGCGGGCCCGCGCGTACCGGGCCGCCGGCGTCATCAAGTTTGAGGGGAAGATGTACCGGCGTGACATCGGCGCGCGCGCCGCTGTGCGCACCGGCGATGCGATCTCAGTCTAGCGGCTGCGGCATAACGGTTACGGCGAGGAGGCGTCCACGATGACGGCTCGCTCAGGCGCGGCGCCCAAGGTCGGGATCCTGATGGGCAGCGACTCCGACCTGGCGGTGATGCAGGAGGCCGCGCGGATTCTTACCGAGTTCGGCATCCCCTTCGAAATGACGATCGCGTCGGCCCACCGGTCGCCGTCGCGCGTCGAGCAATATGCGCTGGAGGCAGAGGGCCGCGGGATCCAGGTGCTGATCGCCGGGGCGGGCGCGGCGGCCCACCTGGCCGGCGTGCTGGCCGGCCGTACGGTGCTGCCGGTGATCGGCGTGCCGCTCGCGGGCTCGACCCTCGGCGGGCTCGATGCGCTCCTGTCGACGGTGCAGATGCCCGCCGGGGTGCCGGTTGCGACGGTCGGCATCGGCGGCGCGCGCAACGCGGCCTTGCTCGCCGTGCAGATCCTGGCGGCCGCGGACGCGGGGCTCCGCGACCGTGTCCGGGCGTACAAGACGCGGCTCGCCGCGGAGGTTGAAGAGAAGGCGGCCCGCCTCGCGTCCTCCGAGGTCGGGATGGCTCCGCCGCGGCCGGGCGAGGGGCGGCGCTGAGATGCCGGTCACCGCGATCGTCGGCGCGCAGTGGGGGGACGAGGGGAAAGGCAAAGTGGTCGACACCCTCGCCAACCACGCGGACGTCGTCGTTCGCTACAACGGCGGCAACAACGCGGGCCACACGATCCAGAACCAGCACGGGACGTTCCGGCTGCACCTGCTCCCGTCCGGGATCTTCCACCCCGCCGCGCAGTGCGTGATCGGCCCGGGCGTCGTCGTCAATCCCGACGTCCTGCTCGGAGAGATCGCCGAAGTCGAGCGGGCGGGGATCTCCACCCAGGGCCGCCTGTGGCTCTCCGACCGGGCGCACCTGATCTTCCCCCACCACATCCTGACCGACGAGCTCGAAGAGGCGGCCCGCGGCGGCAAGCCCCACGGCACGACGAAACAGGGGATCTGGCCGTCCTACAGCGACAAGGTCGCCCGCATCGGGATCCGCCTCGGAGATTTCGCGGAGGAGGCGCACCTGGCCGAGCAGCTCCGGTTCATCGCCGAGCGGAAGAGTGCGCTGTTCGAGGGCGTGTACCACCACGAGGCGATCGACGCCGGGAACCTGCTCGCGGCGTGCGCGCGGTGGTCGGAGCGCCTCCGCCCGTACATCATCGACACCCATCCGCTCGTGCAGGAGGCGCTCCGGGCCGATCGGATGGTGCTGCTCGAGGGACAACTCGGCGTGATGCGGGACCTCGACTGGGGATTGTATCCGTACGTGACGTCGTCGACCACCCTGCCCGGCGGCGCGTCGTCGGGGGCGGGGATCCCGCCGTACAAGATCACCCGGATCCTCGGGGTGGCCAAAGCCTACACGACCGCGGTTGGGTCGGGCCCGATGCCGACCGAGCTCGTGGACGCGACCGGCGACCGGATCCGTGAGCTGGGTCAGGAGTTCGGGGCCACGACGCGCCGGTCGCGCCGCTGCGGGTGGTTCGACGGTGTCGCCGCGCGGTTCGCGGCGGAGGTGGCCGGGTTTACCCACCTCGCCGTGATGAAGCTCGACATCTTTGACACGTTCGACACGATCCGGATCGGCGCCGCCTACCGCCTGGGCGAGCGAACGCTGCACACGGTGCCGCACACCGCCGCGATGGCGCGGGTCGAGCCGGTGTACGAGGACCTGCCGGGATGGCGCTGCGCGACCAGCGGCGCCCGCCGCCTCACCGATCTGCCCGTCGCCGCGCGGATGTTCCTGCGCCGGATCGAGGAGATCGTCAGCGTGCCGATCGCGATGATCGGGGTCGGTCCCGAACGCTCCGACGTCATCTTCTGCCAGGAGGGGTGGGCGTGATCCCGCGTTACACCTCCCCCGAGATGGCCGCGCTGTGGAGCCCGGAGAGGAAGTTTGCCACGTGGCTCGAGATCGAGCTCCTGGCCGCCGAAGCGCAGGCGCGCGCGGGCCTGGTGCCCGCCGATGCGGCGCGCCGGCTCCGGGAACGGGCCCGCGTGACGAGTGTCGCGCGAATCGATGAGATCGAGGAGAACGAGACCCGCCACGATGTCGTCGCGTTCCTCCGGGTCGTCGGCGAGACCGCCGGCGAGGACGCCCGCTACCTGCATAAAGGGCTTGGGTCCTCCGACGTGGTGGACACCGCGCTCTCGGTCCTCATGGTGCGGGCGGTGGACCTCATCACCGCATCCGTGGAGCGTCTTCGGCAGGCGCTCGCGTCGCTCGCCCGCGCCCACAAGCACACCGTGATGGTCGGGCGGACCCACGGCGTGCACGCCGAGCCGATCACGTTCGGCCTCAAAGCGGCGCTGTGGTACACGGAGGTCGGCCGCGGGCTCGACCGCCTGCGCCGGGCCCGGGACGTGATCGCCGTGGGGAAGATCTCCGGCGAGGTCGGGACGTTCGCGCACACCCCGCCCGCGGTCGAGGCTTACATCTGCGCGCATCTGGGCCTCGTCCCGGCGCCCGTCTCGTCCCAGGTGCTGCAGCGCGACCGGCACGCCGAGTACCTGGCGCACCTGGCGGTCCTGGCCGGCACGCTCGAGAAGATCGCGACCGAGCTGCGGACGATGCAGCGCACCGAGCTGCACGAGGTGGAGGAGCCGTTCGGGCAGGGCCAGACCGGCTCCTCGGCGATGCCCCACAAGCGCAATCCGATCCTGTGCGAGCGGATCGCCGGGCTGGCCCGGGTCGTCCGCGGCCACGCCGTGGCGGCCCTCGAGGACATCGCGCTGTGGGGGGAGCGGGACATCACCCACTCGTCGGTGGAGCGGGTGATCGTCCCGGACGCGACGACGCTCGTCGAGTACATGGCCCGGAAACTGGCCGGGGTGATCGAAGGGCTGCGCGTGTACCCGGAGCACATGCGGGAGAATCTGGAGAGGACCGGCGGGCTCGTGTTCTCGCACCGGGTCCTCCTCGCGCTCATCGACAAAGGCCTCAGCCGCGAGGACGCGTACCGGATCGTCCAGTCGGCGGCGATGCAGGCGTGGGAGGGCCGCGGCCGGTTCCGTGACCTCGTGCGGGAGGCGGGCGTGCTCGGCGAGGCCGAGCTCGACGCGTGCTTCGACGCGGCCGATGCCGTTCGCCACATCGACGAGATCTTCACGCGGGCCGGCCTCGCCGACGCGCCGCCCATGGGCGCCGCGGCCGGGGACCACAAACGGGAAGGGAGGGCCGTTCGATGAGTGAGGCGTTGGTGAGCGGCGCGTCGGGATCCGTGGTGCTGGAGACGCGCCTCGACCTGCCGCTCTTTTCTCGCGGGAAGGTGCGGGATATCTACGATCTCGGGGGCCGGCTGCTGCTGGTGGCGACCGACCGCCTCTCGGCGTTCGATTGCGTGCTGCCCACGGGGATTCCGGACCGGGGACGCGTGCTCACCGGGCTCTCAGCGTTCTGGTTCGGCCGCCTCGGCGGGATCGTCCGCACCCACTTTCTGACCATGGACCCCGATGCATTTCCGCCGGCCCTCCGGCCGTATCGCGCCGACCTCGCGGGGCGCGCGATGCTGGTGGAGCGCTGCCGGCGGATCGACTTCGAGTGCGTCGTCCGCGGCTACCTGGCGGGCTCCGCGTGGAAGGAGTATCAGAAAACCGGGGCCGCCTGCGGGGTCCGGCTGCCGGCCGGCCTGCACCAGGGCAGCCGCCTCCCGTCGCCGATCTTCACGCCGGCGACGAAAGCCGACGCCGGTCACGACGAGAACATCACCACGGCCCGGATGGCCGAACAGACCGGGCCCGCGCTCGCGCGGCGCCTCGAGGAGACGAGCCTCGCGCTGTACCGCGCCGCCGCGGACGCGTCCGAGCGAAGCGGGTTCATTCTCGTGGACACGAAATTCGAGTTCGGGCTCAAGGGGGACGAGCTCGTCCTGATCGATGAGGCGGCGACCCCGGACTCCTCTCGGTTCTGGGACGCGGCCGCCTACGCCGCGACCGGGTCCACCGAGAGCTTCGACAAGCAGGTGGTGCGGGACTACCTCGAGCAGACGGGGTGGGACAAGCGGCCGCCCGCGCCGGCGCTTCCTCCTGAGGTCGTCGAGGCGGCTCGGGCGCGGTACCTCGAGGTGTACCGCCGGCTGACGGGGCAGCCCCTCGCTCCATGGGGGAGCGGGCCGGAGGACTGACGGATGGACGGCGCGCGCACGGTTCGGATCGTCGTCACCCTCAAGCCCGGCGTGCTCGACGCGCCGGGGCAGGCGATCCGGCAGGGCCTCGACGCGCTCGGCCACCGGGGCATCCGGACCGTGCGGGCCGGCCGGTTCTTCGAGATCGAGATCGACGACGGCCAGGATCTGGACCGGAGGATCCGGGAGATGTGTGACGGGTTCCTCGCGAACACGCTGATCGAGGAGTACCGCTACGAAATTGTGTGACGTCAGAGGCAGCACGCGCGGCGCGGTCGACTAACGACGAAGAGGGAGGTGAGAGGTGGACGTCGGCATCGTGGTGTTTCCAGGCAGCAACTGTGACGCAGACACCTACCACGCCGTCCGCGAGGTTCTGGGGCAGTCCGCCCAGTACGTCTGGCACGAAGAGCGGACGCTGCGCGGCCTCGACGCGGTGGTCCTCCCCGGCGGGTTTTCCTACGGCGACTATCTCCGCGCGGGCGCGATCGGCGCGACCTCGCCGTCGGTGCGGGCGTTGCGGCCGTACGTCGCGCGCGGCGGGCTGGTCCTCGGCATCTGCAACGGGTTCCAGGTCCTCCTCGAGGCCGGGCTCCTGCCGGGCGCCATGCAGGCGAACGCCTCCGGCCAGTTCCAGTGTGAGTACGTGCATCTGCGCACGGAGCGGGCGGACACGCCATTCACGTGCGGGCTGGCGCCGGGGCAGGTGCTGCGGCTGCCGATCGCGCACGCGGAGGGCCGATATTATGTGGACGACGGCACCCGCCCGGCGCTCGCCGCCCACCGCCAGGTCGTCTTCCGGTACTGCGACAGCCGGGGCGCGGTGACCCCCGGTGCCAACCCGAACGGTGCGGCCGATGGGATCGCCGGCGTGGCCAGCCCGTCCGGCGCCGTGCTGGGCCTCATGCCGCACCCCGAGCGGGCCAGCGAGGAGATCCTGGGGAGCGCCGACGGACGCCTGATCTTCCAGTCACTGGGCCTCTGGATCTCCACCGGCCGCGCGCTGCCGGTCCCCGCCGTGGAGACCCACTAGCGTGGCAGTCGAGCCGTTCGTCGCGGCCCCGGAGCGGGCGAAGAGCGCCGGTCTCCGGCCGTCAGAGTACGCGGAGATTTGCCGCAGGCTCGGGCGCGACCCGAGCCCCGCGGAGCTCGGGATGTTCGGCGTCATGTGGAGCGAGCACTGCGCCTACAAGCACAGCAAAGCCGTCCTGCGGCGGCTGCCCACCCGGGGCCGCGGCGTGCTCCGGGGCCCCGGCGAGAATGCGGGAGCGGTCTCGGTCGGCGACGGGTGGGCGGCGGTGTTCAAGATGGAGAGCCACAACCATCCGAGCGCGGTCGCGCCGTTTCATGGGGCCGCCACCGGCGTCGGCGGAATCATTCGCGACATCCTGGCGATGGGCGCCCGGCCGATCGCCCTGCTCGACTCGCTGCGATTCGGTCCGCCGGAGGAGCCACACGTCGCCCGCATGATCCACGGGATCGTCGCCGGCATCGCGGCGTACGGGAACAGCATCGGGGTCCCGACCGTCGGTGGCGAGTTGGCCTGCGCGCCCTGCTACCGCGGCAACCCGCTCGTGAACGTCGCCTGTCTCGGGCTCGTGCGCGAGGATCACCTCGCGACGGCGCGCGCAACCGGACCGGGGAACGCGGTGGTGTACCTCGGGGCGCGGACCGGCCGGGACGGGATGCACGGCGCCGCCTTCGCTTCGGCCGAGCTCGCGGGGAACCCCCGGGATCGCTCGGCGGTGCAGATGGGCGACCCGTTCACCGGCAAGCTCTTGATTGAGGCGACCCTCGAGGCGCTCGCCACCGGAGCGGTGGTCGCTGTGCAAGATATGGGCGCGGCAGGACTCACCTGCGCGCTTTCAGAGATGTCCGCGCGCGCGGCCCTGGGCATGGACGTGGACCTTCGCCTCGTTCCTCGCCGCGAGGATGGCATGACGGCCGAAGCGGTGCTCCTCTCCGAGTCGCAGGAGCGGATGCTCCTGATTGTCGCGGCGGGCCGCGAGGCCGACGTCCTCCAGGTCGGCCGCCGGTGGGGGCTCGGCGCCGTGGTGATCGGGCGCGTCACGGCGGCCCCCGTGCTCACCGTGCGGGACGGGGATCAGGTCGTCGCGTCGTTCGACCCGCGCCACCTCACCGAGGCGCCCGAGTACGCCCCCGAGGCCATCGAGCCTTCCTATCTTATGCAATTGCGGCGGACCGATCCGGCGGCGCTGCCCCAGGTTCCGCCCCGGGAGGCGCTCCTGGCGCTCCTTGCCTCGCCGGCGATTGCGAGCAAGCGGCGAGTGTTCCGCCAGTACGACCACATGGTCCAGACCAACACCGTGGTGGCCCCCGGGGCCGATGCGGCCGTGCTGCGGCTGAAGGACGCGCCGCCACGGGGGGTCGCGGTCACCGTCGACGGGAACGGCCGCTACTGCCACCTGGATCCGTATGTCGGGGGTCTCCTCGCCGTCCTCGAGGCCGCGCAAAACCTGGCGTGTGTCGGCGCGCGTGCCGCGGCGGTGACCGACTGCCTGAACTTTGCGAGCCCCGAGCGCCCGGAGGTCTTCTGGGCGTTCCGCCAGGCGGTCGAGGGCATCGCCCGGGCCTGCGAGGTGCTCGACGTCCCGGTCGTGGGCGGGAACGTGAGCTTCTACAACGAGGCGGGGGAGGGAATCTATCCCACCCCGATCGTCGCGATGCTGGGGAGACTCGACGACGTCCGGCGGCACGCCACGCCCGGATGGAAGCGGGACGGGGATCTGATCATCCTGTTGGGGGATGGGCGGCCGGCGCTCGACGGCAGCGAGTATCTCGCCGTGCTGCACGGACTGGCCGCCGGGCGGCTCCGTGAGCCCGACCTGCTCGCGGTGGCGCGGGTCATTCAGTGCGCCCGAGAGGCGGTGGCCCAGGGGCTCGTGGCCTCCGCCCATGACTGCGCCGACGGCGGCCTCGCGGTGGCGCTGGCGGAGTGTTGTATCGCCGGCGAACACGGCGCCGTCGTGAGTCTCCGCGAGGAAGCCCGGGCGGAGGCGCTCTTCGGCGAAAGTGTGGGGCGAGTTCTCGTGTCCCTCCGCCCCGAGCGCCTGCCCCCGCTCATGCTGCTCGCGCGGCGCCTGGCGGTTTCGGCGCAGGTCATCGGCGCCGCCGGCGGAGCGCGGCTCGTCATCGGTGCGGACAGCGCCCATTCGGCCGGAAGCGCTCCACCCGGCCGGCCGTGGATCGACGTCGACGTGCCGGCGCTGCGTCGTGCCTGGGAGGCACAGGAAGGGGAACCGCAATGAGGACCCCGTGGGACAAGCTCCGCGAGGAGTGCGGCGTCTTCGGGATTCGCACATCGGGCACCGCCGCGCACCACGCGCGGGCGGCGACGCCGTTCGTGCATCTCGGCCTGTACGCCCTCCAGCACCGCGGCCAGGAGAGTGCCGGGATCGCGACGTTCGACGGCGACCGGGTCCACCTCACGAAGGAGATGGGCCTCGTGGCCAACATCTTCACGCCGGAGCGGCTCGCCGCGCTCGCGGGCCCGATCGGGATCGGCCACGTCCGCTACTCGACGATGGGCGGAGCGCGGCTGGAGAACGCGCAGCCGTTCCTCGAGCCGACCCCATGGGGGACCCTCGCGCTCGCGCACAACGGCAATTTGGTCAACGCGCCGCTGCTCCGGTCCGAGCTCGAGGAGAAGGGCTGCCGGTTCCACGCGACCTCGGACACGGAGGTGATTACGAAGCTGATCGCCACGGCCCCGGTGTCTACGCTGGAGGAGGCCGTCGCATACTGTATGGGGCGGATTCTCGGAGCCTACACGGTCGTCGCGATGGTCGGGGACCGGCTCCTCGCGTTTCGTGACGCGCACGGGATCCGGCCGCTCGCGATGGGCCGGCTCGGCGGCGATGTCGTGTTCGCCTCCGAGAGCTGTGCGTTCGACCACATCGGGGCGGAGTCCGACCGCGAGGTCGGACCGGGCGAGCTGCTCATCACCGAGGGCGGGGACGTTCGGGCGATCCAGGTGCTCCCGCTCGTCCGCCGCGCGTCCTGCGTGTTCGAGTACATTTACTTCTCCCGCCCGGACACGGTGCTCGAGGACCAGAACGTGCACCACGTCCGCCGCCGCATGGGGCGCGTGCTTGCGCGGGAGGCTCCGGCCGCGGCCGACATCGTGATCGCCGCCCCCGATTCGGGGACCTCGGCGGCGATGGGCTACGCGGAGGCAAGCCACATTGCCCTCGAGGTCGGCCTGATCAAGAACCGCTACATCGGCCGGACGTTTATCCAGCCCGATCCGTCCCAGCGCGACTCCGGAGTGCGCATCAAGCTCAACCCCGTGCGCGACGTCATCGACGACCGACGGGTCGTGCTCGTCGATGATTCGATCGTGCGGGGCACGACGAGCCGGCAGATCGTGCGCATGCTCCGGCACGCCGGCGCCCGTGAGGTGCACCTCAGGATCTCCTCCCCACCGATCACGCACGCCTGCTTCTACGGCATCGATACGTCGAACCGCGGCGAGCTCATCGCGTCCCGGCTGTCCGTCGAGGATATCCGCCGGGAGATCGAGGCCGACAGCCTGGGCTACCTGAGCGTGGCAGGCCTCGTCGAGGCGCTCGAGTTGCCCCGACGCGATCTCTGCCTCGCCTGCCTGACCGGCGCGTATCCGACGGACACGCCCACGGAGGCCCAGGCCGGCCGGTTCGCGCTCGAGCCGGTGCCGGTCGAGGTCCGGCGCGGCTGAACGCGTCCCGCTCCGCGCGCAAGAAGTCCGTGACCTACCGCTCCGCAGGCAAGAAGTCCGCGACCTACAGCGGCGCCGGCGTGGATCGGGAGTCCAAAGAGGCGATCCTGGCCGGCGTCCGCGACCGCATCCGGTCCACGTTCCAGGCGGGCGTCTTGGGATCGGGCGGAGAGTTTGGCGGACTTTTCCAGCTCGCCGGCTACCGCGAGCCGGTCCTCATCAGCTCGATCGACGGGGTGGGCACCAAAGCCAGGATCGCCGCCGCGCTGGGACGGTGGGGGGTCCTCGGCGCGGATATCGTGGCCCACGGCGCGAACGATGTGCTGTGCCATGGGGCGGCGCCGCTGTTCATGCTCGATTACATCGCCGCCGGAGTCCTCCACGCCGCCGCCGTCACCGGCATCGTCGAGGGGATCGTCCAGGCGTGCCGCGAGCAGGGTATCGCGCTCGTCGGTGGGGAGACCGCGGAGATGCCGGGCGTGTACGCCGAGCACGAGATCGAGGTCGCCGGGTGCACGGTCGGCGCGGTGGAGCGGGATCGCCTCATCACCGGCGCCTGGATCCGTCCGGGCGACCGGGTCATCGGGCTCGCAAGCGACGGGCTCCACACGAACGGGTACTCGCTGGCCCGCGCCGCGCTGCTGCCGCGTGCGGCGATCGGCCCCGCGGTCCGGCGGGCGCTCGAGAAGATCCCGCGGGGCCTCTCAGAGCCGTTAGGGGAGGCGCTCCTCCGGCCGCACCGGCCGTATGCCCGGCCGGTGCTCGCCCTCCGCGATCACGTGGAGATCCGCGGCATCGCCCACATTACCGGCGGCGGGATTCCGGGCAACCTGGTTCGTATCTTGCCCGAGGGGTGCCGGGCGATCCTCGAGCGGGACCGCTGGCCCGTCCCGCCGATTTTTGCGCTGATCCAGACGCGGGGCCGCGTGGCCGACGAGGAGATGGCCGGTACTTTCAACATGGGGCTTGGCCTCCTGCTCGTCGTGCCGCCGTCGGAGGCCGCGGGCGCGACGGCGGCCCTCGTCGCGGCCGGCGAGCGCGCGTGGGTGGTGGGGGAGATCGCCGCGGGCCCCCACGGGGTGGAGATCCGTGGCTAGCCGGCTGCGGGTGGGGGTGCTGGTGTCCGGGACCGGGACGACCCTCCAGGCGCTGATCGACGCGTGCGGTGGCGGGGAGGTCCCCGCGGAGATTGCCGTGGTCGTGAGCAACGTGCCGGGCGCATTCGCCCTCGAACGCGCGCGGGAGGCGGGGATTGCGGCGGTGACGATCGACCACCGGGCGTTCCCCGCGAAAGCCGCATTCGAGGCGGCGCTGCGGGAAACGCTTGACGCGCACCGGGTCGGCCTCGTCTGTCTCGCGGGCTTCCTCCGCATCCTGTCGCCCGCGTTCGTCGGCTCCTTTGCGGGCCGCGTGATGAACATTCACCCGGCGCTCCTGCCGGCGTTCGGCGGGAAAGGGATGTATGGTGACCGCGTGCACGAGGCCGTGCTGGCTTCCGGCGCGCGGGTGAGCGGGTGCACCGTGCACTTCGTGACCGACGTGCCGGACGGCGGTCCGATCATCGCGCAAGCCGCCGTCGCGGTGCGCGACGACGACACCCCGGCGGCCCTTGCGGCGCGCGTCCGCCGCGAAGAGCTGCGTCTCTATCCGCTTGCCGTGCGCCTGTTCGCGGAAGGCCGCCTCCGCATCGAGGGCGACCGGGTGCGGGTCCTGCCCGAAACGCTGGCGCCGGCGGCGCCCGCGCCTGCGCGGATCGATGCGCGGAGCGACGGGGAGGCCTGAGGACAGAGGGGGAGGCATGAGGATCGAGGGGGAGGCATGAGAATCGAGCGGGCGCTTTTGAGTGTGTCTGACAAGGCCGGCGTCGTGGAGCTGGCGCGCGGCCTGGCTCGGCTCGACATCGAAATCATCTCCACCGGCGGCACGGCCGCCACGCTGCGCGAGAGCGGCGTGCCGGTCACGCCGCTCTCCGACGTGACCGGCTTTCCCGAAATCCTGGGCGGCCGGGTCAAGACTCTCCACCCGGCCGTGCACGGCGGGCTCCTGGCCGTGCGGGGCAACCCCACTCACGCGGCCGAGCTCGCCCGCCACGGGATCCGGCCGATCGATCTCGTCGCGGTCACACTCTATCCGTTCGAGGCGGCGCTTGCGCGGGGCGCTGCCTTCCCGGAGATGATCGAGGAGATCGACATCGGGGGCGTGACCCTGCTGCGCGCCGCGGCCAAGAACTTCGAGCACGTGGCGGTCCTGAGCGCGCCGTCGCAGTACGCGGCGGTGCTCGACGAACTCCGCGCGTCCGGGACCGTGAGTCGCGAGACGCGGGCGCGCCTGGCCCGGGACGCCTTCGCCCGGACGAGCGGCTACGATGCGGCGATCGCCCGTTACCTCGCGGCGGAACCGTTCCCGTCCCACCTCGTGCTCGCGTTCGAGAAAGCCCAGGACCTCCGCTACGGAGAGAACCCGCACCAGCGGGGCGCGTTCTACCGTGAGCCGGGCGTCACCGGGCCGTGCGTCGCGACGGCCCGCCAGCTCGCCGGCAAACCGCTGTCCTACAATAACATCTACGACCTCGACGCCGCGCTCGAGCTGGTTCGCGAGTTCGCCGAGCCGGCGGCGGTGATCGTGAAGCACGGGATCCCGTGCGGGGTGGGGACGGGGGACACGCTCCACCGCGCGTACCTGCGCGCTCGCGAGGGAGACCCCATCTCCGCGTTTGGGGGCATCGTCGCGTTGAACCTGCCGGTGGATGCCCCGACCGCGGAGGCGCTCACCGAGACATTTCTCGAGGCCGTGATCGCCCCCGCGTTTGCCGAGGACGCCGCGGCCGCGCTGGCTCGGAAGAAGAACCTCCGCGTGATGGAGGTGGGCCCGTTCGACGGTCCGGCGAGGCCCCCCGGGTGGGATTTCCGACGCGTCCGGGGCGGCCTCCTCGTCCAGGACCTGGATGCGCTGGACCTTGTGGAGGCGGAGCTGCGGGTCGTGACGTCGCGGCCCCTGACCGAGCGTGAATGGGCCGATCTCCGGTTTGCGTGGACCGTGTGCCGCTACGTCAGGTCGAATGCGATCGTCTTCGCCCGCGACCGCCAGGTCGTGGGCGTCGGCGCCGGCCAGATGAACCGCGTCGAACCGGTGCGCCTCGCCGCGCGGCAGGCCGGCGACCGGGCGCGGGGGGCCGTGATGGCGTCCGAGGCGTTCTTTCCGTTTCCGGACGCGGTCGAGGTGGCGATCGAGGCGGGGATTACCGCGGTCATCCATCCGGGCGGGTCGGTGCGCGACGCGGAGGTGGCCGCGGCTGCCGAGGCGGCCGGGGTCGCGATGGTCACGACCGGCATCCGTCACTTCCGGCACTGACGCGGAACCCCGGAGGCGGCGTGCGCGCGCTCATTATCGCGGCCGGACGCGGACAGCGCCTCGACCCGTTTACGCGCCGCCGGCCGAAACCGCTGCTCTATGTCGCCGGCCGCCCCATCCTGGCCCACCTGCTGGACGTCTTGCCCGCCCTCGGCATCTCCGACGTCCTCGCCGTCGTGGGGTATCTCGGAGAGCAGATCGCCGCGTACCTCGAGACCCGGCCGGGCCCGGCCGTCAAAATCGTTGTCCAGGAGCAGCTGCTCGGGAACGGGCACGCGGTGTACGCGGCGCGGGCGAGCCTGGAGGGTCCCATCCTGATCCTGTTCGGGGATACGATTCCGCGCGCGGACTTGCGCGCCGCGGTCGAGAGCACGACCGCAGTCATCGGGGTCGCCGAGGTCGAGGACGCGCGGCCATACGGGGTCGCCGAGGTAGACGGTGCGGGCCGCGTCCACCGCCTGGTGGAGAAGCCGGCGGCGCCGTCCAGCCGGCTCGCTGTCGCCGGCTCATACTATTTTCCCGACGGACGTCCGCTGCGGGACGCGCTCGACGACCTGGTCGCAGGCGGCGCCCAGGCGGCGCGCGGCGGCGAGTTCTGGTTCGTGGACGCGATCCAGCGGATGATCGATCGCGGCGAGCCCGTTGGGACGTTTCGGGTCGAGCGGTTCTACGACTGCGGCACGCCGGACCATCTCCTCACCGCCAACCGGGAGCTGCTGGCCAAGCCCGTTGCAGGGGGAGACGGCGACCTGGTCGCGGGCGGCGCCCAGGCGGCGCGCGGCGGACGCGACGGCCTGCCGGGGGCGGAGAGCGGGAGCGTGATTCTCCCTCCGTGTGCGATCTCCCGGCAGGCCACGCTGCGCGATGCGCGCATCGGGCCGTTTGTGACCGTGGCCCCCGACACGCGCATCAGCCGCGCCCGCGTGCGCGATGCGATCGTGCTCCCTGGCGCCGTGCTCGAGGATGCGGTCGTCGATCACGCGATCGTGGATGTGCCGCCCGCGTGACCCGATGAGCGCCGCCACCGCATGAATCCAGCGCCTGAGGCCCCCCACAAGACGGCCGCGCGTCTCAGCCGGGCGGTGTTTCTGGACCGCGACGGTGTCCTGATCGAAGACGTAGATCATCTCACGTCAGTGGACCAGATCGAGATCCTCCCTCGCGTGCCCGAGGCCCTTGCCCGGCTGCGCGCCGCCGGCTGGAAGCTTGTCATCGCGACGAACCAGTCGGTGGTCGCGCGCGGCTGGATCACCGAAGCTGGCCTGCGGGAGATTCACCGGGTGCTTCTCGACCGGTTGCGTGCGCGCGGGGCGGAGATCGACGCGGTGTACTACTGTCCGCACCATCCGGACGGCGCCGTCGCCGCCTTCCGCGGGGCCTGCGAATGCCGCAAGCCAAATCCAGGGATGCTGTTCCAGGCGGCCAACGACCACCACCTGGATCTGGCCGGTTCCATCGTGATCGGGGACGCCCTGACTGACGTCGAAGCGGGACACCGCGCGGGGTGCCGGACCGTGCTGCTCGGGGGTGACGGCGGGCGTGGGGGCCGCGCCTCTCCCGACTACGTGGCCAATGATCTCGAGGGCGCGGCGGACTGGATCCTCAAAAGGGTCTAAGTCGATAAGTAAAGAATGCCAGCAGGGCGTTCGGGGGTGCCAATGAACGTCTATGACAAATACATTCTGCCGTATTTGATCCACCTTGCCGGGCAGAGCCAAATCCGACATGGCTGAGCGGCGGGAGATTGTTCCCCAGGCAGCGGGCGTAGTGCTCGAGGTTGGCTCCGGGTCAGGTCTCAATATCCCGTTGTACGGTCCCGCAGTCACCACCCTCTACGCTCTTGATCCCTCGCGCGAACTGTGGAACAGGGCGCAGAGGCGGGCGCGCCGCGCGTCGTTTCCTGTTGCGTACCTGCAAGCATCGGCCGAGCAAATTCCCCTGAAAGCCAAGATCGGCTAGCTGGGATGGACAGCTACTACGATCTGGGCACGTACAGCCGTCCGGTGACGACTTCATCTCGAGAGGCCCAGCTTTGGTTCGATCGTGGGCTGCTCTGGTGCTATGGGTTCAACCACGAAGAGTCTATTCGGTGCTTCGCCAAAGCCGCCGAGTTCGACCCGGGCTGCGCGATGGCCTACTGGGGAATCGCGTACGCCGCCGGCTGTAACTACAACAAACCCTGGGAGGCGTTCCGGGAAGACGAGCTGCAGCCGGCGCTGGCGAGTATCCGAGACGCTATGGGGAAGGCACTGGCCCACCTGGATTCGGCTTCACCGGTAGAGCGTGCTTTCATCAAAGCCCTGGTGCATCGCTATCCGTCTCAGGCGGCCGGCCCCGACGTGTTTAGCGCCTGGAACGACGCGTATGCCGGTGCCATGCGCGGGGTATACGCGGCCTTTCCCGATGATCCGGATGTTAGCTCCTTGTTTGCCGAAGCCCTGATCAACCGAACACCCTGGAAACTGTGGGACCTCACGAGCGGTAGGCCGGCCGAGGGCGCCAGCACCGTCGAAGCGGTCGACGTGCTCGAGAAGGCTTTGCGCCGGGTGGAAGAGGGCGGGATCGAAACACATCCAGGACTGCTGCACATGTACATCCACACGATGGAGATGTCGCCGAACCCCGAGCGGGCCCTGCGGGCGAGCAACGCCCTGCGCGACCTCGTGCCGGATGCCGGGCACCTGCGCCACATGCCCTCGCACATCGACGTGCTCTGCGGCTACTACCACGACGCCGTCGTCGCCAACACCAAAGCCATTCAGGCGGATGCCAGGTATCTGGAGCGCGAAGGGCCGATCAACTTCTACACACTCTACCGTTGTCACAACTACCATTTCAAGCTCTACGCGGCGATGTTTCTTGGGCAGTATGGAACGGCTGTCGACGCGGCCAATCAGATGATCGCGACGATCCCCGAGGAATTGCTACGCGTCGAATCTCCTCCAATGGCCGACTGGCTCGAGGGCTTCGTGTCGATGAAGTTGCACGTGCACGTCCGGTTCGGGAAGTGGGAAGAAATCAAGGCCGAACCTCTGCCCGCAGACCGGGATCTGTTCTGCGTCACGACCGCCATGCTGCACTACGCAAAGGGGGTCGCCTGCGCTGCGACGGGCCGCATTCAATCGGCGGAGGTCGAGAAAGAGCGGCTTGCGCACGCGTTAGCCAGTGTGCCCCACACGCGCTACATTTTCAACAACAAATGTACCGATATTCTCGCCATCGCCGCCGAAATGCTAAGCGGCGAACTCGAATACCGGAAGGGCAACTTGGAGCAGGCCTTCGCGCATCTGCGGCAGGCTGTGATCCTTGACGACAACCTGCCCTACGACGAGCCGTGGGGATGGATGCAACCCGCCCGGCATGCTCTGGGCGCGCTGCTGCTGGAGCAAGGCCGTGTGGCCGAAGCAGAACAAGTGTACCGGGACGATCTTGGCCTGAACACGACGCTGAGCCGGGCCGCGCAACACCCAGACAACGTATGGAGCCTTCACGGCTACGTCGAATGTCTGCACCGGCAGCACAAGCACGCCGAGGCCTTGGCCGTGGAAGCCCGACTCGACATGGCTAAAGCGCTGTCGGACGTACCGATCAACGCCTCTTGCTATTGCCGCTTGGAGGTGTCTTGACCGGAGAGGAGACGCTCTCGTGAGAAAGGTACCTCTTGGGGCTCGGGCTTGCCCAACTACTCGTTGCACCGAACCACTCGATCGCGGCCGGTGAACACGAGCGGTGGGCGGACAGCGGTCAGATTGGGGCAGAGCGCCGATTCGCCCTCAGGGGTCCTGGAAGTTTGACATCCCCCCAAAGTGTGGTATACTACTAACGACATAGCTGACTAGGCAAGTCCAAAGGGCATGTCGCAAGCCGATTCCTGGACGCGGGGGTCGGCTCTAATATTTTCTTGGGGGGCAGCCGCCTGCGCCCCACCTGCGCGTATTGACAACCTCAGGCTGGGAGCGGTAGAGTCAAGATGCAAGCTCCCGTGCACCTTAACAAGGTGACCAGCCCCGCGCACCACAGGCACCCATCATACCCGCCGTCGTCGCATTGCCCGCGCCTTCGTCCACGCCACGCGCCTGCCCGCGTTTGGGGCGGCGGATCGTAAAGACGCGCGTTGTGCTTCCGGTCTGTTGCCTTGACAAGGGTAGAGGGGGTTGGTATAAATAAGTGTCGTGGTCGGGGTGCCGCCCACAAGGCGGCAGTGCCCGGCCATGCTGAGTCTTGAAGCACCTTGAAAACTGCATAGTGGCAAGGGGAACGTGACAGCCACGAGATTGAGGGCCCGAAGACACCTCTTCGGGATCCGACAATTCCGATGGAGAGTTTGATCCTGGCTCAGGACGAACGCTGGCGGCGTGCCTCAAACATGCAAGTCGAGCGTGGGCGTGCTGTCTCGCAAGAGACGGCACGATCTAGCGGCGAACG
>Ga0207416_1000231_pt1:0-67500 | contig 104111 bp, 90 predicted proteins | sample PaiPotPPM11metaG_FD_184107 | JGI IMG/M metagenome (GOLD analysis project Ga0207416, IMG submission 184107) | Iron sulfur acid spring bacterial and archeal communities from Banff, Canada, to study Microbial Dark Matter (Phase II) - Paint Pots PPM... ... | reverse complement strand
TCTGAATAGGGCGTCGAGTCGCACGGAGTAGACCCGAAACCGGGTGATCTACCCATGGCCAGGGTGAAGCGAAGTTAACCCTTCGTGGAGGCCCGCACCGGTCAGTGTTGAAAAACTGTCGGATGAGCTGTGGGTAGGGGTGAAATGCCAATCGAACCCGGAGATAGCTGGTTCTCCCCGAAATGCATTTAGGTGCAGCCCCGGAGCTAGCGTCGCGGTGGTAGAGCACTGGATGGGCTAGGGGGACAGGAGTCCTACCGCACCCAACCAAACTCCGAATGCCGTGCCGTGGTGCCCGGGAGTGAGACTGCGGGGGATAAGCTTCGTGGTCGAGAGGGGAACAACCCAGATCGTCGGCTAAGGTCCTAAAGTGCTGGCTAAGTGGGAAAGGAAGTGGCATCGCTCAGACAGCCAGGAGGTTGGCTCAGAAGCAGCCATCCTTGAAAGAGTGCGTAATAGCTCACTGGTCGAGTGGTGCTGCGCCGAAAATGTAACGGGGCTCAAGCCAGCCACCGAAGCCACGGGTCCGCCAAGGGTATCGTCCCGAAGCGGGCGGTAGGGGAGCGTTCCGTTGTAGAGCGAAGGCAGACCGCGAGGACTGCTGGACGAAGCGGAAGTGAGAATGCCGGCATGAGTAGCGAAAAGGCAGGTGAGAATCCTGCCCGCCGTAAGCCTAAGGTTTCTTAAGGAAGGTTCGTCCGCTTAAGGTTAGGCGGGACCTAAGGTGAGGCCGAAAGGCGTAGCCGATGGACAGCCGGTCGACATTCCGGCCCCGCACCGGGCTCGTTATCAACGTAGTGGGGACGCAGAAGGGTAGACCTACCGGCGACTGGTTGTGCCGGGCCAAGCAGGTAGGGGGAGGTGCCAGGTAAATCCGGTGCCTCTTAACCCCGAGACGCGAGCGCGAGCGGGGGGTCAAAGCCCCGCGTAGTGGTTCAGCCCACGCTGCCAAGAAAAGCCGCGACGTGAGATCCCGGTGCGCCCGTACCGCAAACCGACACAGGTAGGCAGGCACACAACGTGCCAAGGCGCGCGAGATAACCCTGGTCAAGGAACTCGGCAATCTGACCCCGTACCCTCGGAAGAAGGGGTGCCTCCGTAGGGTAACCCTGTACAGGGGAAGCCCGAAGAGGTCGCAGTAAATCGGCTCAAGCGACTGTTTAACAAAAACACATGTCTCTGCTAAGCCGCAAGGCGATGTATAGGGGCTGACACCTGCCCAGTGCCGGAAGGTTAAAGGGAGAGGTTAGCCGCAAGGCGAGGCCTTGAACTGAAGCCCCGGTGAACGGCGGCCGTAACTATAGGCTGGACCGCTGTAGTTACGTTATCAAAATCCGGCTATATGCTGGAAACCCTGGAGGATCCCACGCTACCGGCGCAGTTCCAACGATACTGAGCGCTGGTGACAATGCGATGGGTGCAGGCAATCAGCAGGGAAGGCCAGGCGATGATGTCTGGAACCCTCAGAGACTGCACGCCGGACCCCAGATACGTTGGGGATGATACAGTCCGATCTGCATGGCGACATGCAGAGCGGGTCGCCAATCCCGCCGCCCAGAGATGGGTCGTAACAAGATAAACGGTCCTAAGGTAGATTCGCTGCCCCCCGTGCCGGCAACGGCACGGTGCGCATCTGGCTATATGCTGGAAACCCTGGAGGATCCCACGCTACCAGTGACGTACTGATGTTGTGATATACTGGTGACAATGCGATGGGTGCAGGCAATCAGCAGGGAAGGCCAGACGATGATGTCTGGAACCCTCAGAGACCATACGCCGGACATCCGAGAATCGGATGATGATATGGTCCCGACTGCATGGCGACATGCAGGGGCGACGTACTCGCGTCTCCCGCTCAACGACAACGTTGAGTAAGGCCCAAGCGAAATTCCTTGTCGGGTAAGGAACACTTGCCCCGCGCGAGAGCGATCTCGCACGCATAACCGGCTCATATCGGTGAAGCCCTAACGACGGCAGATGCCGGGCGAGGGTAATACCGAGGGAAGCCGCGGAGACGCGGCCCTGTAACGACTCCGGGAACTGTCCCGGGGTGGCGCTCGCTGGCGGTGATCGCCAAATCTATGGGCGCCACAAAACGCCGGTGTCTCAGATGAGTTCTGAGACAAAGGTATAGTCTACGCCCCTTGGAAACAGGGGAACGCGCGAAGTTCCGACCTGCACGAATGGTGTAACGACTTGAGCGCTGTCTCGACCAGGGACTCGGCGAAGTTGTGGTGTCAGTGAAGACACTGACTACCCGCAGCTGGACGGAAAGACCCCGTGGAGCTTTACTGTATCCTGTCATTGGATGTGGTTCTTTCATGTAGAGGATAGGTGGGAGGCTACGAAGCCGGGGCGCTAGCTTCGGTGGAGCCAACCTTGGAATACCACCCTTGACAGAATTACGTCCTAACCGGCGACCTGATCGGTTGTCGGGACCGTGGCAGGTGGGCAGTTTGACTGGGGCGGTCGCCTCCCAAATGGTAACGGAGGCGCCCCAAGGTCCCCTCAGCACGGTTGGAAACCGTGCGGCGAGTGTAAGGGCATAAGGGGGCTTGACTGTGAGGCCAACAAGCCGAGCAGGGACGAAAGTCGGGCCTAGTGATCCTACGGCGGCAAGTGGAAGCGCCGTGGCTTAACGGATAAAAGCTACCCCGGGGATAACAGGCTGATCTCCCCCAAGAGTCCACATCGACGGGGAGGTTTGGCACCTCGATGTCGGCTCATCGCATCCTGGGGGTGTAGTAGCTCCCAAGGGTTGGGCTGTTCGCCCATTAAAGCGGTACGTGAGCTGGGTTCAGAACGTAGATAACACTGCGTCCCTCAGGAGTAATCCTGAGGTGCCTACCGGCTGATATCGGTGGAACCCTCCCGCGGCCCCGAACGCTGCGGAGGGCAATACCGAGGGAAGAACGGGAGCTCTAGTGTGAAGGAGACGTTGATCGGGATCGTGTTAGGGGATGGATATCTCGAGCCGCATGGCCGAGGCATCCGGCTCCAGGTAAACCACGCCGCGCGCTTCAAGGCATACGTTGCCTGGAAGCGGCGTGAGCTCCTGGAACTCCGGCCGTCCCCGCTGCACCATCACGACAACGGCGGGTATCCGTTCTGGCGGTTTGTAACACGGTGCCATCCGTACCTGGCTGAACTGCGGCGGTTGTTCTACGTAAGCGGCAAAAAGGTCGTCCCCGAGACGATCGGTACGTTGCTCACCCATCCGAAATCGCTCGCAGTCTGGTTCATGGACGATGGCACCTGCGATCGACGACAAGGGTCCGTACTCTTCGAAACGCAGTGCTTCGGGCCTGACGATCTTCATCGGCTGAGGGGCGTCCTTCGGGACAACTTCGGGGTGAAGACGGCAGCGCACCGAAGCGGCGTCGGAAGAGGGCAGCGACTGTACGTCACGGTTGCTGAGGCCAGGAAACTGGCCGGGTTGATCGGACCCTATATGCTGCCGGAATTACGATACAAGCTCCCGTTCCCTGTAACGACTGATGGCTGCAAAGCCTGAGATAGGTTGCCCTGCCGATCAGGCAATCTGTGGCGCCTATCATACGCCGGCTCCTTCCGACTCCTTCGGGAGGATGGAGCTATAGTCTGTGCCTCTGGAAACAGAGGAATTCACACGCGTGAGACAGTTCGGTCCCTATCCACTGCGGGCGCAGGAGGCTTGAGGGGAGCTGCTCCTAGTACGAGAGGACCGGAGTGGACGCACCGCTGGTGTACCGGTTGTCCTGCCAAGGGCAAGTGCCGGGTAGCTATGTGCGGACGGGATAAGCGCTGAAAGCATCTAAGCGCGAAGCCCACCCCAAGATGAGGCCTCCCACCGGGTAACCGGGTAAGACCCCAGGAAGACTACCTGGTTGATAGGCCGGAGGTGTAAGGGCTGTAAGGCCTTGAGCTTACCGGTACTAATCGGTCGAGGGCTTGAAGGTATGGCCTTAGGGGTAGCTGTATGGAGCTTGCACATGGCTCGGAGTCGCAGGGCAAGGTCTCCAGTTGCACAGGGGGCCGGGATCCGAACGCACGAGCCATGGTTAAACTGTGCGGGCCCCGGGTATCCGGGGTCCCGCGAACGAGTTCCCGGTGGCGTTGCCGGAGGGGCCACACCCGTTCCCATTCCGAACACGGTAGTTAAGCCCTCCAGGGCCAATGGTACTGCGTGGGTAACTGCGTGGGAGAGTAGGTCGCTGCCGGGGATATCTCTCGGCGGGGGAGGCGAAGGCGCTTCCCCCGCCGATTCCCTCTCGTCTGTACAGGAGGAACTGTCATGCCGATGATCCGCCCGCCGCTCGAATCACTGCTTGAGCGAGTCGACAACAAATACGCGCTGGTGATCGCCGTCGCGAAGCGGGCGCGCCTGCTCAAAGAAGGCCACCTGCCGATGGTCGACATCGCGAGCGCCAATCCGGTTACAGTGGCGCTCGAAGAGATCGCGGCCGGCAAGATCCGCATCGAGCGGGGTTCGGACATCCCGGAGTAGGCGCCGGGGCGTTCCCGCCCGGCGGCGCTCGTTCGTTTCAAGTGTGTCTCGAAGACGTAGGCCCGGGGGTGATCTCCAGGGCCTTTCGCATTTGCGGAATGTCGCGACGGTCGGAGCTGACTCGGAGAGCCCCCCGCGCCTTGGGGCTCCGCCGCTAGCCTTGGGGCCCCGCGCCTTGGGGCTCAGCAGTCACTGGAGCAGTGTCTCGAGGGGCGTGTACTCGATGCCGTGGGAGGCGGCCACCGCGGGATGGGTCAGGCGGCCGCCGGCCGTGTTGACGCCGTGCGCGAGCGACGGATCTTCCCGGGCCGCCCGCCGCCACCCCTTTCGGGCGATGTCGAGCGCGTAGCGGATCGTCACGTTGGTCAAGGCGAAGGTGGAGGTTCGGGGCAGGGCCCCGGGCATGTTGGTGACCCCGTAGTGGATCACGCCATGACGCTCGAACACCGGGTGGCTGTGGGTGGTGGGCCGGGTCGTCGCGACGCAGCCCCCCTGGTCCACGGCGACGTCCACGATGACGGAACCGGGCTTCATGGTGCGCACCGTCGCTTCCATGACGATCCGGGGCGCCCGCGCGCCCGGGATAAGCACGGCGCCGACCAGCAGGTCCGCGTATGCGATGCTCTGTTCGACCGTCACCGGGTTGCTCATCACGGCCATCACCCGTCCATGCAGGATGTCGTCAAGATAGGCCATGCGGCGGGGACTCTTTTCCAGGACGGTCACCTGGGCGCCCATCCCCTCGGCGACCTTGGCCGCGTGGGTCCCGACCACGCCGCCGCCCAGGATCACGACGTTGCCCGGGGCGACGCCGGTCACGCCTCCGAGCAGCGTACCTCTGCCCCCCGCCGTCTTCTTCAAATAGAACGCGCCTTCCTGAACCGCCATCCGTCCGGCCACCTCGCTCATCGGCGTGAGGAGCGGCAGCTCGCCATCGGGCAGCTGGACGGTCTCGTACCCGATTCCCACCGTCCGCGCGTCGAGGAGCCGCCCTGTGAGGTCCGGCTCGGCCGCCAGGTGGAGGTACGTGAAGAGGACCAACTCGGGGCGAAGGTAGCCGTACTCTTGCGGGAGCGGCTCTTTGACTTTGAGCACCATCTCGGCGTCCCATGCGTCCGCGGCCCGCTGGACGATCCGCGCGCCGCGCCGCTCGTATTCACCGTCGGAGATCCCGCTCTCCTCGCCGGCCCCCGTTTCGATGACCACGCTGTGTTCGGCTTCCACCAGCTCGTGCACGCCGGCAGGCGCGATCGCGACCCGCCCTTCCTGATCTTTGATTTCCTTCGGGATGCCGACCCGCATTGTGGATAACTCCCTTCCTCGCGCACGCGGACGATCCTCTCACGTTGAACGCGCGCTGCCGAAGGCGCAGTCCCAAACGACCGTTCCGGATTGTGCGGTGATCGGCAGGTGTGATAGAGTGGGCGATGCCAGTGGGCGCTGCGTCAGGGTGAGAGAGAGGTAGCTCTTCGGAGCCAACCCGGCTTAACCTGTGCGGCGCCGCTGGCTTTTGGGTGGGACTACGCCGCGCCCATCTCCTCGAAGAATCGGATGACGGCCTGAATGCCCGTGTGGAAGTGCTCGAGGTCGAGCTTCTCGTCAGGGCTGTGTAAGTTCGCGTCGGGCAGCGTCCACCCCGTAATGACCGTCGGCAGGCCGAGCCGGCCGATGAAGTCCGCCACGATCGGGATCGAACCGCCCGTCCGCACGAAGACGGCGTCCCGGCCGAACGCGTCGGTGAGCGCACGCTTGGCCGCGGCGATGGCGGGGAGCGCCGGGGACATCACGACAGGCGCGGCCCCATGGTAGCGGCGGATGTGGACGCGCGTGCCTCTGGGCGTCAGATGCCGGACGTGCGCCTCGAAGTGGCGAAAGACTTCGGCCGGGTCCTGTTCGGGGACGAGCCGCATGCTGATCTTGGCCGACCCCTTGGCTGGGATCACCGTCTTCGACCCCTCGCCGGTGAATCCGCCCGGCATGCCGTGGACGTCGAGGGTGGGCCGCGCCCACATCCGCTCGAGGGCGGTGTAGCCGGATTCGCCCACGAGCGCCGGGGCGCCGATCTCGGCGTGGAGAAACGCCTCTTCGTCGAACGGCAGCCGGTCCCATCCCGCTTCCTCGTCCGGATGCGGCGGCACGACGCGGTCGTAGAACTGCGGGATGAGGATCCGGCCGTGCGGGTCCTTGAGCCCCGCAATGATCTCGGCGAGGGCGACGAACGGATTGGGAGCGACCCCGCCGTACTGTCCTGAGTGGAGGTCCCGGGCCGCGCCGGTCACCTCGACCTCCGTCATGACGATCCCGCGGAGCCCCAGCGTGACCGCCGGGATCCCGGGCGCAAACATCCCGGCGTCCAGCACGAGCGCCGCATCGGCCCGCAGCCGGTCGCCGTGGTCCCGGACGAACGCCTCGATCGACGCGCCGCCGGACTCTTCCTCCCCTTCGATCAGCAGCTTGATGTTGGCGGGCAGTGGTGTCTTGGTCTCCAGGTACGCCCTGATCGCCGCGATGATCGTAAAGAACTGTCCCTTGTCGTCCGCGGCGCCGCGCGCGAACAGGCTCCCCGCGCGCACGACCGGCTCGAACGGCGGTGTGGTCCACAGGTCGAGCGGATCGACCGGCTGCACGTCGTAGTGACCGTAGCAGAGCACCGTGGGGCGCCCCGGTGCGCCCGTCCACTCGGCGTAGACGAGGGGATGCCCCTGGGTGGAGATGAGCTCGCTCGCAAGACCGATTTTCCCAAGATAGTCCGTCAGCCAGCGGGCCGCCGCCTGGACGTCGCCGCGATTGGCCGCAAGCGTGCTGATGCTCGGAATGCGCAGCAGGTCACTCAGCTCGGCTTCGAACTGGGCGCGGTGCGCTCGGGCGAACTCGGCGGGTATGGGCATTCGGCGTCCTCCTCGGGGGTGTGCGCGACGGAGGTTCCGCGCTGGCGAGGGGCGGTCCTGCCTGTTATAATGAACGTCGCAGGCGGCGTAGCTCAGGTGGTCAGAGCACGCGGTTCATACCCGCGGTGTCGGGGGTTCGAGGCCCTCCGCCGCCACCAGCCCTTCCCCCATCGAAGGAACTGCCTCCACTGAAGGCACGCTTCTCCCCGTAGGAACGCCCTCGCACGCTGTAGGAACGCCTTCGTACGCCACAGAATCTTGCCGCACATGATCGGGGAGGCTCTCGCGGCGCGGGTCCGACGCACGATCGACCGCCACCGGATGCTCGCGGTGGGCGATACGGTCGTCGTCGGCGTCTCGGGCGGCCCGGATTCGACCGCGCTCCTCTACCTGCTCGCCGAGGTGCGCGCCTCGCTGCGCCTCTCGCTCCACGCGGCCCACTTCAACCACCGCCTGCGGCCCGACGCGGACGACGACACCGGGTTCGTCGTCTCGATGAGCCGGGCGCTCGGTGTCTCCTGCCACCACGGCGCGGGGGACACGCGGCCGCACGCCGCGCGACTGCACCTGTCCGTGGAGGACGCCGGCCGGCGCCTCCGCTATGCGTTTTTCGCGTCCGTCGCGCGCAAGGTGGGCGCACAAGCGGTAGCGACCGGCCACACGCGGGACGACCAGGCCGAAACGGTGCTGATGCGATTCTTTCGGGGCACCGGCCTGCGCGGCCTCGGCGGGATCCCCCCCGTGCGGACGCTCGACGGGGTCCGCGTGATCCGGCCGCTCCTCGACGTCCGCCGCGCGGAACTCGAGGCCTATCTGCGAGGCGCCGCGGTGACCTGGCGGGAGGACCCCACGAACCGGGATCTCGCGATTCTCCGGAACCGGCTCCGGTTGGTCGCCCTCCCGGCCATCGAGGGGTATAACCCCAATATCCACAACACGCTCGCACGGATGGCCGAACTCCTGCGCGACGAGGCCGACGCCCTCGACGAACTCGCGGCCCCGCGGGTCGCCGGCGTTCTCGAGGGGAACACGGGCGTGGTGCGCATTGGCCGCGCGGCGTTCGCGCGGCTCCCCGTGGCGCTCGAGCGGCGGGCGCTGCGGGAGGCGGTGCGGCGGGTGCGTGGGAACATCGACTCGCTCGGATTCGTTCATCTGGAAGGAGCGCGCCGGCTTCTCCTCGAGGGCGGGGACGGCGCCTTCGCGGAGCTGCCGGGAGGGGTGCGGGTGACCATCGTGTCCGGTGGGGCGGAAATCAGCGCGCAGGCCCATGGAGATGGGGCCGCTGCGCCGGAGTACCGGCTGGACGTGCCGGGGAGCGTGGTCGCGCCGGAGTTCGGGATCATGCTCTCGGCCGTCGAGGTGACCGGCCCCGATGCGGCGACGCGGGGATTTGCCCCGGACGCCGGGGATATTATGGTTGAGGTCAGCCGGGCCGGCCGGAGTCTGATTCTGCGCGGCCCCCGGCCGGGCGACCGGTTCGCGCCGTACGGCATGCGCGGGCAGACGAAGAAGCTCTCGGACTACCTCAGTGAAGCGAAAATCCCACGGCACGAGCGACGGTTCGTGCCGGTGCTGACGACGGCGGGCGGGGAGATCCTCTGGATCGTCGGCGTGCGGGTGGCGGAGAGCGCCCGGATCGGCGCGGACGCGGGACGCCTCGTCAAGGTCATCGCCCGAAAGCTGCGGGCATAACCGGTGCGCGCGACCGTGTGTTATAATCGCGGCGGGCGGCGGGTGCGGGGAGGTTCTCGGAGTGTTCAATAAGTACGTGCGCAACCTGCTCGTGTGGGCGCTGATCCTGGTGGTGGTGCTCTATCTTGTGCTGCCCCTCTACCGGCAGCGCACGCCGAGCGAGGACATTTCCTACAGCGACTTCCTGGACAAGGCCCGCAGCGGGCTCATCACGCAGGTCACGGTCAGTGACGAGTCCGTGTCCGGCTCGCTGAAGGACGGCCGCCCGTTTCGCGTCTACGTGCCGACGGGCGAGACGTCGTACATCGACATTCTCCAGTCGAAGGGCACGACGATCAGGGTCGAGCCGCGGTCGCGGTCGAATCTCTGGCCGAACCTCCTGACCACGATGCTGCCGTTCCTCGTCCTGGTCGGCCTCTGGATGCTCATGCTGCGGCAGGCGCAGTCGGGGTCCAACCAGGCGATGTCGTTCGGGAAGAGCCGGGCGCGGCTCCACACGGAGTCGAAGACCCGGGTGACGTTCGACGACGTCGCCGGCGTGGACGAGGCCAAGGAGGAGCTCGAGGAGATCATCGAGTTTCTCCGCCACCCCAAGAAGTTCCAGGCGCTCGGCGCCAAGATCCCCCGCGGCGTGCTGCTGGTGGGGCCGCCGGGCAGCGGCAAGACGCTGCTGGCCAAAGCGATCGCCGGGGAGGCCGGCGTGCCGTTCTTCTCGATCTCGGGGAGCGAGTTCGTCGAGATGTTCGTCGGGGTCGGCGCCAGCCGCGTGCGCGATCTGTTCGATCAGGCGAAGAAGTCGGCGCCGTGCCTGGTCTTCATCGACGAAATCGACGCGGTCGGCCGCCAGCGTGGAGCCGGTCTCGGCGGCGGGCATGACGAGCGGGAGCAGACGCTCAACCAGCTGCTCGTCGAGATGGACGGGTTCGACCCGAACTCCGGCATCATCGTCATCGCGGCGACGAACCGGCCGGACATCCTCGACCCGGCGCTTCTGCGGCCGGGCCGGTTCGACCGGCGGATCGTCGTGGACAACCCGGACGCGAAGGGCCGGCGGGCGATCCTGGACGTGCACGTGCGGGGGAAGCCGATCGGCGAAGACGCCAACCTGGACGTGCTGGCGCGCCGGACGCCCGGCTTCAGCGGGGCGGACCTCGCCAACATGGTCAACGAGGCGGCGCTGCTGGCGGCGCGGCGGGGAAAGAAGCGGCTCGGCCGCTCCGAGTTCGATGAGGCGATCGAGCGGGTGATCGCGGGGCCGCAGCGGAAGAGCCGGATCCTCTCGCCAAAGGAGCGCGAGCTCACGGCGTTCCACGAGGCCGGACACGCGCTTCTGGGCAAGCTGCTGCCGCACGCGAATCCGCCGCACAAGGTGACGATCCTGCCGCGCGGGATGGCGCTCGGCTACACGCTGCCGCTGCCGCAGGAGGAGAAATACACGCTCACCCGCGGCGAGATCCTGGACAACATCACCGCGATCCTGGGCGGCCGGGTCGCGGAAGAGATTACGTTCGGCGAGATCACCACCGGCGCCGCCAATGACTTCGAGAAGGCGACCGAGCTCGCCCGCAAGATGGTCACCGAGTTCGGCATGTCCGACAAGCTCGGCCCGCTCACGCTCGGGACCAAGCACGGGCCCGTGTTCCTCGGACGCGACCTGGTCGAGAGCCGGAACTATTCCGACGAGATCGCCTACGAGATCGACAAGGAGGTCCGCCGGATCATCGACGAGTGTTACAATCGGGCGCAGCAGGTCCTGACCGAGCACAAGAGCGTGCTCGAACGGATCGCCCGCTCGCTGCTCGACCGGGAGTCGCTCGACGGCGACGAGCTTGACACGTTGATCGCCGGAAAGCCGCTGCCGGTCGAGGCTCCGGTGCCGGCATCACCCGCCTCTCCGGTGACGCAGGAAGTCACCTCGTTCCCGCGGACGGACAAGCCGATCCCGCCGGCGCTCAAGCCGGAGGCGACGGGATAACCCCGACCGGTCGTCCAGAGAGCGGCCAGGTGCTCAAACTCGGCAATGTGTTTCGGCCCGCGCGGACCGCGGGTCCTGCGAAGACATCCAGGCCCAGCCGTACCCTGACCGCCAAAGCGTACCGGAAGCACGGCCGGACGATCCCGTGGCGGCACGCGGCAATCTACGGAACGCTCGTGGTCGCGGCCGGCCTTGCACTCGGCCTCTGGGACCACGCCTACGAGGCGCGGCAGGCGGCGCTGCTCGCGCCCCCGCCGCCCGAGGTCCTCGCGAAGAACCTCGTGGAGAACATCGTCGGGCCGGGCAGCGTCCACACCGTCTCGGCCGACCCGAAAGCCGGAACCCTGGACATGACGGTCGAGGACGTCCTGGTGAAACCGGGGCAAAGCCGGGCCGACGAGCAGAAGAACCTCACCACGGAGGGCGCCCTGGCGATTCAGCTCCTGCAGAGCCGGCTGCCCGGTTACAAGTCGATTACAATCCACCTTGTGAAATCCGGCAAGCCGCTCGCCACCGTGAAGGTCGGGAGCGGAAAGACCGCTCCGACGACGGAGTTTGCTCCGGAGATCCGCTAGGCGCTCAGCACGTCTGAGCGGCCTCGTTCTTCACGATATAGACGCGGCCGGAACCCGGCGCAAGCCAGCCTGGCACGTCTCCCGGGTAGTAGATGTCGATGTAGTAGACCGTTCCCTTCCCGGCCTGCCACCCCAGCTCGCGCGTATCCGTTTCATAGACGAACCCGGACGGCCAGGGCACGTGTAGGTATTTCCCGAGCGCGGGCGGCATACCCTGTCCGCCTGGGGCCATCTCAGGATAGCAGTGAGTCGCCGCGTAGTAACTCTTCACGGCCTCCACCAGCGGCTGCGCCTGAAGCGCCTTCTTGGGGTTTGCTTGCAGCGGCTGTGCCGCGGGTTGCTGGGCAGGCTGTGCCGCGGGCTGCTGCGCTGGTTGTGGCGCGGGTTGTTGGGACGGCTGTGCCGCGGGCTGCTGGGCGGGTTGTGGGGTAGGTTGTGGTGTCGGCTGTTGCGCCTGCTGCGGCGCCTGCTGCCGTGCCGACGAGCACGCTACCGCCAGGACCGTGATGCCGGCGAGGGCGGCGACGAGTTTCGCGAGCGCCGCTCCCCGCCTCATCCGAGCTTTCCAAACACCTCTCACACCCTCATACACCTCTTCGTGCCTCCTTGCCTGCGGGGGGGGGATTTCGACCACGCCGGGATCATCTTTCTTCAGACATCCAACGTTCTTCTGCCCATCCTCGCGAAAAGTTCGTTCTGATCATGCGAGTCTCCTTCTGATCAGAACGTGTAGAGGACGCGTACCTGAGCGCTGACCGATACCGTCCCCGGCTCGATCGGCGTCGCCGCCTGGATGCTCGGCGCGCCGACCCCGAAGCGCACCGGGACCGCCTGGCCGACCTCGTCGATCCGCACCACGCGGAGGTTCGCCACGCCGGCGGCGGAGGCGATCGCCATGGCGGTCGTTTGCGCATTCTGCACCGCGAGCCGGAGCGCCCGTACCCGATAGGTCGACGGATCGCGCAGGCCAAACATCAGGCTGTCCACGGAGGTGGCTCCGGCGGCCACTGACGTGTCGATCACCCGTCCCACCAGGCGCAGATCGTCGACGGCCACCGTGACGCGGTTGATCGCCTCGTACCCGGTGATCTGCGGAGCCCCCGGGCCCTGTCTGTGCACGGGGAACAGGGAAACGTTTGCCGTGTGGATCTTTTCCCGCGCGATGCCCAGGGCCATGACCTGGCGGATGATCTGGTCCATCGCGGTGCTGCTCTGGGCCTGGGCGTCCTGCGCGGTCGGCCGGATCGTCTGAACGCTCAATGCGACAGTCGCCTGATCGGGCGTCGCGTCGACCGAGCCCTGGCCGTTGACGGAGATGGCGTTGCCGGAGGCCGCCGGCGCCGCGGACGGTCCCGGCATCGGGGGCATGGGCACCCCCTGGGCCACGGACGGGGCGGGTGACAGGGAAAGCAGAGCCAGGACCGCCAGCGCGGCGCCGCATGTCTTGGTGCTGATCGAGATCATCTAATCATCCTCCTTCGATACCTCCGCGTGTGCGGCGCGCGTGTCTCGCGGCGCCTCCCCTTAAACGCGAGGGAGCGGGCTGAAGTTCCCGCCGGACGGGCGGCGGGCGGACGGCGGGAGGGATGCTTTCTCGCCGGAACGAACAACAGTGGTCCTGCGGGAGCCGGAGCCCCGCGATCGGGAACGGACCCGAGACGGAGGATCGAATGTTCGCACTCAACTTTTATTCGGCGGTGTTTGCGCCCGCGCTGCGCGACGGACGCAAGTCGCTCACGATCCGCCTGGGGGACAAGCGCGACAAGTACGCCGAGGGTCAACTCGTCTGGATCACCGTGGGACAGCGCTATGGGACCCGCCAGCGGATCTTTACCGCGGTCATCGATCGGGTGGAGACGAAGTCCCTGAACGCGGTGTCTCCCCGCGAGATCGAGCGCGACAACCATGCCCTCCGGGAGCACGCGGACCTGGTCGAGTTCCTGTCCAAGATTTACGGCCGGAAAGTCGCGCCGGACGACGTCGTGACGGTGATCCACTTCTCGCGCGTCGACGAGTCGAAGGAAGAGTAGGCGGCCCGCCGCCTTCCTCGCAGCCCGGGGCAGGTGCTCCGGCCACGCCGATGCCCGCGCCGCTCGTTGAGTGTGTTCCCAACTTCAGCGAGGGTCGCCGCCCGGCGGTGATTGCCCGCCTGGTGGACGCTGTCCGCGGGGCGGCCGGCACCCGTCTCCTGGACGTTTCCTCCGACCCCGACCACAACCGGACGGTTCTCACGTTGGTCGGCGGCGCCGAGGCGGTCCTTGAGGCGGCGTTCCGCAGCGCCGCGGTCGCGGTTGCCGAGATCGATCTGCGGGCCCACTGGGGGGTTCATCCGCGAATCGGCGCCGTCGACGTGATCCCGTTCGTGCCGCTCTACGGCGGCTCGATCGAGGGGTGCGCTGCGCTCGCCCGGCGCCTCGGCGCAGCGCTGGCCTCGCGGCTTGACCTCCCGGTCTACCTCTACGCGGCGGCCGCGGCCGGCCCCGCGCGCCGGTCGCTCGCCGAGGTCCGGCGCGGAGGGTTCGAAGGCCTCCGTGACACGATCACCGAGCCGGGACGCCGGCCCGACTTCGGGCCCGTCCAGGTCCACCCCACCGCCGGCGCCGTCGCGGTCGGCGCCCGGAACGTGCTCATCGCCATGAACGTCGATCTCGCGAGCCAGGATCTCGGGGCCGCGCGGCGGATCGCCCGGGCGGTCCGCGAGTCCTCCGGAGGCCTGCCCGCGGTGCTGGCGATGGGCGTGCCGCTCCCCTCGAAAGGCCTGGTGCAGGTGTCGATGAACCTGCTCGATTACCGCCGCACGCCGCCGCTCGCCGCGTTCACCCGTGTGGCCGCGGAGGCGGCCCACCTGGGCATCGACGTCGCCGCCGGCGAGCTGATCGGCTGCGCGCCGCGGGAGGCGCTCCCACCCGATCCGGTGGATGCGCTCCGGCTCAGATCCCTGCGCCCGGAGCAGATCCTCGATCCGGCGCGCCTCGCCCGCGAGCTTGAGGTGTAAGATGGCGGCCGGCCCGCTCCCCAGTCAACTACCGGGCGCCCCGCCGCCGATTCCGTGCGGGCCGGCGACGCTCGTGTTCGGCCGGCGCACGTTCGTGATGGGGATCGTCAACATGGCGCCCGACTCGTTCGCCGGCGACGGCCTGGCCGGCGACGCCGGAGCGGCGGAGGCGCGGGCGCTCGCCTGGCGCGAGGAAGGAGCCGACCTCTTAGACGTCGGCGGCCGCTCGACGCGGCCGGGCGCGGCGCCGGTGGAGGTCGACGTGGAGTTGGGGCGCACGATCCCGGCGATTCGCCGCCTGGTTCCGCTCGGTCTGCCGGTGAGCGTCGACACGTGGTCGGCGGACGTCGCGGCCGCGGCACTCGACGCGGGCGCCGCGATGGTGAACGACATCACGGCCCTCCGCGGCGATCCGGCGATGGGCCCGCTCCTTGCGCGGACCGGCGCACCGGTCGTGCTGATGGACCGGGACGACCGGTCGGCCGCGGCCAACGTGGTGGAGGCGACGGTCGCCTTCTTACGCGAGCGGATCGCTGCGGCGGCGGGCCTCGGCGTCGACCCGCGCCGTATCCTCGTCGACCCGGGATACGGGTTCGGCCTGACGGTCGCACAGAACATGGCCCTCCTCAAGGGCCTCCGCGCGCTCGTGGTGCTCGGCCGTCCGGTGCTGATCGGCACATCACGCAAGGGGAGCATCGGGAAAGTGTTGAACCTACCGGTCCATGAGCGGCTCGAGGGCACGGCCGCGACCGTGACGATCGCGATTGCCAACGGCGCCGACGTCGTCCGCGTGCACGACGTGCGCGCGATGGTCCGGGTGGCGCGCATGACCGACGCGATCGTCCGGGGCCTGCCGGACGCCGCGGGGCCCCGCGAGCCATGAGCGACCGGATCCTGCTCGAGGGCATGGCGTTTTACGGCTACCACGGCGTGGTTCCCGAAGAGCAGACGGAAGGCCAGGTGTTTACCGTAGACGTGGCGGTGGAGGCCGATCTCCATCGGGCCGGACACACGGACCACCTGGACGACTCCCTGGACTACCGGGACCTCTACGCGCGAGTCCTCGAGGTGATGACCGGCGAGCGGTACCGGCTGCTGGAGGCAGTGGCGGAGGCCATCGCGCACCGCGTGCTGGAGATCGAACGGGTGCAGGCGGTGACCGTCCGCGTGCGCAAGCCGCACGTCCGGCTCGGCGGTCCGCTCGAGCACGCGGCGGTTGAGGTGACGCGCCGGAGGCGGGCATGATCCGGCAGGCCGCCGCGCCGGTGCGTGTCTTCCTGGGGCTCGGGTCCAACGTCGGGGATCGATCCCGTATGCTCACAGAGGCGCTCAACCTCCTGGCCGGGCCCGGCCTGCGAATCATCCGCCGCTCCCACGTCTATGAGACACCGCCGTGGGGGAAGACCGATCAGGCCCCGTTTCTCAACCAGGTGGTCGAGGCGGAGACCGTCCTTCCGCCCGAGGCGCTGCGGACGCGCTGCCGGGACGTCGAGCAGGCCCTGGGACGCGTGCGAGGGGAGCGGTGGGGACCGCGCACCGTGGACGTGGACATTTTGCTCTACGGCGATCGGGTGCTGGCGACGCCCGATCTCATCGTCCCGCACGCGGAGTTGCGGCAGCGGGCGTTCGTCCTCGTCCCGTTGGCGGAGATCGCGCCCGACCTGCGCCTCCCGACCGGGGAGAGGATCCGGGACCTGCTCGCGCAGTTGCCGGACCGCGACGCGATGCGGGTCATCGCCTAACACGGGGAAGCCTGGGAGGAATCCGTGGAAGAGTACACGCGCGAAGGCATCGGCGAGAACCTGGGAACCCGCCTGATCGGCCGGCACATTCGGTGGCACGACACCCTGCCCTCGACGAACGACCTGGCGGCCAGCCTCGCGGAAATCCAGGTGCCCGAGGGCACCGTGATCGTCGCGGAGGAGCAGACCGCCGGCCGGGGGCGGCGCGGCCGTCCCTGGACGTCTCCCCGGGGCGGCATCTGGCTCTCCATCATCCTCCGTCCTCCACTGCCGCTCCCGCAGGCGCCGCTGATCGGCCTCGCGGCCGCCACGGCCGTGGCGCGCGCGATTCGCGTGACGACCGGGCTGCTCGCCCGCGTCAAGTGGCCCAACGACGTGCTGATCGAGGGCCGCAAGGTCGTCGGGGTGCTCGTCGAAGCCGGCCCGGGCGCCGAGTGGGTGATCGTCGGCATCGGGATCAACGCGAACGTGCCGCGCGCGGCGCTGCCTGCGGAGACGGGCTATCCGGCAACGTCCCTCGAGGAGGCGCTGGGCCATCCCGTGGACCGGGGCGTCCTCGTGCGGACCGTCTTGCGGGAGTTGGAGCGGAAGTATGACGAATTGTGCGGTGGCGGGGCGCTCCGGATCGTGCGGACGTGGCGCGAGATGGCCGACACCTTGGGCCGGGTCGTCCGCGTCGAAACCGGCGGGGCGGTGCTCGAGGGGTCGGCCGACGACATCGATGACAGCGGCGCGCTCCTGGTGCGGGAGCGCGACGGCGTCGTGCACCGCGTCATCGCCGGGGAGATCGTCATTCGGGAGGTGGGGTAATGCTTGGATCGACCCCGGGGGGCCCGCCGGCGCGGGGAGCGGACCGGCCCGCGTGGCGCGCGTCGATGATTGCGCTCTTTGCGGCGCTCACGGCCGTCGGCGCGCAGATCCAGATGCCGCTGCCGTTTTCGCCCGTGCCTGTCGTGCTGAGCAACTTCTTTGCGATCCTCGCGGGGCTCGTCCTGGGTCCGCGCCTCGGCGCCGCGAGTCAGGTCGTCTACCTGCTGCTGGGTGCCGTGGGGCTGCCGGTGTTCGCCGGGATGCGCGGTGGGCCGCAGGTCCTCGTGGGGCCCACCGGCGGCTACCTGGTCGGGTACATCCTCGCGGCGGGTGCGGCGGGGCTGCTCCGGGGCAGGCGTCCCGACACCGGCCGTGCGATCGCCGCGGCGGCGGCAGGCGCGATCCTCATCTACGTGCTGGGGGTGCCGTATCTGGCCGCCGTGACCCACATGGGCCTCCGCCGGGCGCTCCTCGTGGGCCTGCTGCCGTTTGTGCCGGGCGATGCGGTCAAGGTGGTGATCGCCGGCGCCGTGGCGCCGGCGCTGTTGCGGGCACTCGGGGCTCAGACGGCCCGGTCACGCGCGTGAGACCGCGGCGCTGATGCACCGGGCGATCACCGACGTCGCCGGAATCGCCGCCGGCCACGCCGGCGACCTCGAGCGCCGCACCGGGTGCACCGTCATCCTCTGTGAGGCCGGCGCGGTGTGCGGCGTCTCCGTGCTCGGCGGCGCGCCGGGGACGCGGGAGACCGATCTCCTGCGTCCTGAGAACACGGTCGAGCGCGTGCACGCCGTGCTGTTGTCCGGGGGGAGCGCGTTTGGCCTTGCCGCGGCCGACGGCGTGGTCCGATACCTGGAAGCGCGCGGCGTCGGGTATCCGACCGGGGCCGCCCGCGTGCCGATCGTCCCGGCGGCCGTGCTGTTCGACCTCCCCTTCGCCACCCCCGGTGTCCGTCCCGATCCGGCGATGGGCGAAGCGGCGTGCCGGGCGGCGCACGGCGGCCGTGTGGAGGAGGGATGCGTCGGCGCGGGGACCGGGGCGACGGTCGGCAAGCTCTTTGGCCTCGCCGGCGCGATGAAGTCCGGGGTGGGGACGTGGAGCACCCGGGTCGCCGGCGGCGCGGTCGTGGGCGCGCTCGTGGCGACGAACGCGCTCGGAGACGTGCGCGATGTCCGCACCGGGGCGATCCTGGCCGGCGCGCGTGATCCCGCAACCGGGCAGTTCGCCGATACGGCAGCCTATCTGCAGCGGATCGGTCTGCCTGAGACGGGCTTCGGCGGACCGGCCGCGGGCGGCGTGCCCACCAACACCACGATCGGGGTCGTCGCGACGGACGCGGTCGTCACGAAAGCAGGGGCGACCCGCCTGGCGGTGCTCGCGCACACCGGGCTCGCGCGGGCGGTCTCCCCCTCGCATACCTCGGTCGACGGCGACACGTTCTTCGTGCTGAGCACCGGGACCGTGGCGGCGGAGATGCTGCCCCTCGAGGCGGCGGTCGCGGACGTGGTGGCCGAGGCCGTGATGCGGTCGGTGCGCGCGGCGCGCACCCTGGGAGGGGTGCCCGGCCTCGCCGGCTAGACGGCTGACCTCCCCGGTGACGGAGAGGCCCGCGTATGGTACGCTGAGGTCAGCCGGCATCCCGACAGGAGCCGGACTTCACGGTCTGTTTCATCGTGAATACGTCCGGTACTGCGACGGCAGACTGGAACGGAGGATCACCACGATGCTCCTCGCTGTTGACGTCGGGAACTCCCAGATCAAGATTGCGCTCTATCGTGATGCCGTGCGGATTGCCCACTGGCTGGGGGCGACGGACCGGCACCGCACCGCCGACGAATACGCGATGCTCTGGCAGCAGCTGCTCGCGTCCCGCGGATACGGCTTCGGCGACGTGGCGGGCGCGGCGATCTCGTGCGTCGTGCCCTCGCTGGTCGAGACCCTCCGCCTGCTCTGCCAGGACTATCTGCATCTGACGCCGCTCGAGGTCGGCCCCGGGATCCGCACCGGGATGCGCATCCTCTACGATAACCCCAGAGACGTCGGCGCCGACCGGATCGCCAACGCCATCGCGGTCTACGAGCGGCACGGCGGGCCGGCGATCGTCGTGAGTTTCGGCACCGCCACGACGTTCACGGTCGTGTCGAAGGACGGGGACTTCCTCGGCGGGGCGATCGCCCCCGGGATCGGGATCTCGGTCGATGCCCTCGCCGAGCACGCGGCGCAGCTCCGCAAGATCGAGCTGACGCGGCCGGCCCAGGTGATCGCGCGCAACACGGTGACGGCGATGCAGTCCGGGATCGTGTACGGCTTCATCGGGTTGGTGGACGGGATCATCGACCGGATGCGGGAGGAGCTGGGCGGCAAGGCGACCGTGGTCGCGACCGGTGGGTTCGCGGGGCTGATCGGCCCCCAGTGCCGGTCGGTCGATCACGTGGATCCGCTGCTCGCGCTCGAGGGCCTGCGGATTCTCTACGACCGAAACGCCGCGCCGAGCGCGGCAGGAGAGGCCCGGGAACGGGTCTAACAGACGCCGGGATGAAGCGCGTCGTCAGCGTGAGCCTCGGGAGCAGCACCCGCGACAAGCGTGTGGAAACCGAGATCCTCGGAGAGCCGTTCATCATCGAGCGCATCGGCACCGATGGCGATATGGCGAAGTTCCGCACTCTCGTCGAGCAGCTGGACGGCCGCGTGGACGCGATCGGCATGGGCGGCATCGATCTGTACCTCCGGGCCGGCGACCGACGCTACCGGATCCGGGATGCGGCGCGCCTCGTTCGCGGCGTCCGGCGCACGCCGGTCGTCGACGGCGGCGGCATCAAGGGCTCGTGGGAGAAGTACCTGATCCTCGAGTACCTGCCGCGCGAGGCCGGGATCTCGTTCGCCGGGCGCCGGGTGCTGCTCGTCAGCAGCGTCGACCGGTACGGGATGGCCGAGGCGTTCACGGAGGCCGGCGCCGAGACGCTGTTCGGAGACTTCTATTTTGCGCTCGGCCTGCCGGTTCCGATGCGGTCGCTGGCGACCGTGCGGCTGCTGGCGGCGTGCCTCCTGCCGGTCGTGACCAAACTGCCCTTCACCCTCCTGTATCCCACCGGGGCGAAGCAGGAGAAGACGACGCCCAAGTATCCGCACCTGTTCGGGTGGGCCGAGGTGATCGCCGGGGACTTCCACTTCATCCGCCGGTACATGCCCGACGACCTGGCCGGGAAGACGGTCTTCACCCAGACGATCACGCCGGAGGACCGCGACGCGCTCCGCCGCCGCGGCGTGCGGACGCTCATCACCGCGGCGCCGGAAATGGAGGGGCGGTCGTTCGCCACGAACGTCCTCGAGGCGATCGTCGTGGCTCTCGCCGGCCGGCGCAGCGAGGACCTCACGCCCGACGAGTTCGTCCAGTGGATGCTGCGCGCGGGGTTCCGCCCCCGCGTCGAGCCACTGACGTCGTCCATCCACGCCGCGTCAGGATGACCCAGGAGATCGGGCGGTTCGGGCTCGTGATCCATCCGCTCCAGGCCGCGGATTTCGCCCGCAAGTTTCCCCTGACGCGCTTCCTGCCTGGCGGCCTGGTCGAGCGCGTCTTCCGCGCGATCCCCCCGTTTGAGGCGTCGCACATCACCGGGATCGTCTCCGCGACGGGTGCCAGGGCCGAGGGCTGGTTCATCGCCCTCCCATGGACCCCGCGCGTCCTGCTCGGCGCGCCGCCGGACCTGGTCACCCGTCGGCTGATCCAGGCCGGCCGGATCGCCGAGCGGCTCGGCGCCGGCATTCTCGGGCTGACCGCGTTTACCAAGATCGCCGGGGATCGCGGGGTGTCGGTTGCGCAGGCGCTCGAGATCGGCGTGACGACGGGGAACAGCCTGACCGCGGCGACGGCGGTCGACGGTGCGCTCCTGGGAGCGGCCCGCATGGGGATCGACGTCGGGCAGGCGGTGGTGGCCGTGATCGGGGCGACGGGCTCGATCGGCGCGGCGTGCAGTCAGATCCTCGCCCGCCAGGTCGGGCGCCTGATCCTGGTCGCGCGTTCCCGGGACCGGCTCGACCGGCTTGCCGCGCGCCTTCGCGAGGCGGCGCCCGCGCCGGTCTCGGTCACCTCCGACATCGGCCAGGCGGTGGGCGCGGCCGAGATCGTGATTACGGTGAGCTCGGCGACCGACGTGTTGATTCAGCCCGAAGACCTCCGGCCGGGGACGGTTGTCTGCGACGTGGCGCGGCCCCGGAACGTGTCCCGCTTGGTGTACGAGCGCCGGCACGACGTGCTGGTGATCGACGGCGGCGTGATCGACGTCCCGGGCCCGGTCGACTTCGGCCTCGACTTCGGGTTTCCGCCCGGGTCGTGCGAGGCGTGCATGGCCGAAACGATCCTGCTGGCCCTCGAGCACCGCTACGCGGACTACACGCTGGGCCCGGAGATCGAGCTCGCGAAGGTGGAGGAGATCCACGCGCTCATGCGCAAGCACGGGTTCCGCATCTCGGGGCTTCGCCGCTTCGAACGCAAGATCTCCGACGAGGAGGTCGAGGCGATCCGGCGGGCCGCCCGCGGTGCGGGCGCGCCGCGGGCCGTGCCCGAGGGCCTTTGACAACCCCGGGGAGGTCCTGTATACTCACGGGAGAGTCGAGGCTGAGGGGGTTGTCCTCTCGGTCTCGTATCCTGTTATAACGCCCCTCGCGGTCAGGTGAGTCACGTTCATGGATGAAAAGGAAACGCTTCTAACCCCCGACGGTCTCCGCAAGCTCGAGGAAGAGCTCGAGTTCCTCAAGACCGTCAGGCGTAAGGAAGTCGCCGAACGGATCAAGCAGGCCAAAGAGTTTGGCGATCTGTCTGAAAACTCCGAGTACGAGGACGCGAAAAACGATCAGGCGTTCACCGAGGGCCGGATCCTCACGGTCGAGGCCATGCTCCGCAACGCCAAGCTCATCGACAACCACGACGTCCGGTCCGACATCGTGACGGTCGGGAGCACCATCCGATTGATGGATGAATCGGCGGGAGAAGAGCTGACCTACACGATCGTGGGCTCGGCGGAAGCCGATCCCCGGCACGATCGTATCAGCAACGAATCACCTGTCGGCCAGGCGCTCCTCGGCAAGCGGAAAGGGCAGACGATCACGGTCAAGGTGCCGGCCGGAACGATCAAGTACACGATCAAGGCGATCAAGAAATAGCGCGCCCCAGGCGGCCGCTCCGCCGGGCGCCCCGGCGACGATGCCGGGAAGGGTGAGGAGGCTCCGGAGGGATCCGGAGCCTCCGGCCGTTAGGAGAGGGGCCGGGGGGCGCCGGAGGCCCCCGGGTGTCTGCCCGAACGCTCCGGGGGGAAAGGATAAGACAGAATGGCACGCCGAGCCCGGCAACGATGGATCCCGCGGAGGGGCGGCAGGAGTCTGTCCGCGGGCGAAGAAAGAAGCGGCAGGGAATGATAGGGGGAGGCCCAGCGTAGTTCCAGTATGAGCCAGTCCCCCACGCTCTGCCGGGTTCCGGGTCCTGCGTGCGGGATCACCGGGGCGAACACGATGACACTAGGATTCGTACTACTGGATGGACGCAGGCGACGCAGAATCGTGACGAACCGGAGTGAGGCGCAGTTGCCCTGGCAGAGAGGGGGTTGCCCGCGAAATGTTTGAACGATTCACCGAACGCGCCCGCCGCGTCATCATCCTCGCGCAAGAGGAAGCCAAGCGCCTCAATCACAGCGCCGTCGGGACGGAGCACATCCTGCTCGGCATCATCCGCGAAGGCGAGGGCGTCGCGAGCAAGGTCCTCGAGTCTCTCAACATCAACCCCGAGCGGGTACGGGCCGAGATCGAGAGCGCGATTGGGCGCGGTGAGCGCACGCCGTATGAAGAAGTCGCCTTCACCCCTCGGGCAAAAAAGGTCCTGGAGCTCGCGCTCGACGAAGCGCGTCGCCTCGGACATAACTACATCGGCACTGAGCACCTCCTGCTCGGGCTGATCCGCGAAGGCGAAGGCGTGGCCGCCCGTGTCCTCGAGGCGATGGGCGCGGACCTGGAGCGGGTGCGCTCCCAGGTCGTATACCTCCTCGGGGAGGAGGGGACCGCCTCGTACACCAAGCAGGCCAGCAAGACCCCCACCCTGGACGAGTTTGGACGCGACCTGACCAAGCTCGCCCGCGAGAACAAGCTCGATCCGGTGATCGGCCGCGAGCGCGAGATCGAGCGGGTCATTCAGGTGCTCTCCCGGCGCACGAAAAACAACCCGGCCCTGATCGGCGAGCCGGGGGTCGGGAAGACCGCGATCACCGAGGGCCTCGCCCAGCGGATCGTGCGGGGGGATGTGCCGGAGGTCCTCCGAAGCAAGCGCGTCGTGCAGCTCGACCTGGCCGCCCTCGTCGCCGGGACGAAGTACCGCGGCGAGTTCGAGGAGCGGATGAAGAAAGTGATGGAGGAGATCCGCAAGGCGCAGGGCGAGGTCATCCTCTTCGTCGACGAGCTCCACACCCTGGTTGGCGCCGGCGCCGCGGAGGGCGCGATCGACGCGAGCAACATCCTGAAGCCGTCGCTCGCGCGTGGCGAGCTCCAGTGCATCGGCGCGACCACGCTGGATGAGTACCGGAAGTACGTCGAGCGGGATGCGGCGCTCGAACGCCGCTTCGCCCCGATCCTCGTGTCGGAGCCGACGGTCGAACAGACCGTGGAGATTCTCCGCGGCCTTCGCGACCGGTACGAGGCGCACCACGGGGTCAAGATCGGCGACGACGCGCTGGTCGCCGCGGCGACCCTTGCCGACAAGTACATCTCCGATCGCTTCCTGCCGGACAAAGCGATCGACCTGATGGATGAGGCCGCGAGCAAGATCCGGCTGCAGGCGAGCTTCCTGCCGCAAGAGGTGCGTCAGGCGCTGGAAAAGGCCGAGCGCGCCCGCCGTGAAAAGGAAGACGCCATCAAGGGCCAGGACTTCGAGAAGGCCGCGAGCCTCCGGGACAAGGAAAAGGTGCTCCGTCAGAAGCTCGAGGAGCTGGAGAGCTCGTGGAAGACCGACAAGGGGCGGGACATCACGACTGTGACCGCCGACGACATCGCCGACATCGTTTCGAGTTGGACCGGCATTCCCGTGATGCGCCTCGTGGAGGAGGAGACCGAGAAGCTCCTCCGGATGGAAGACTCGCTCCACAAGCGCATCGTCGGGCAGGAAGAGGCGGTGACGGCGGTGGCTCGGGCCGTCCGGCGGGCGCGCGCCGGGCTCAAGGACGCCCGCCGGCCGATCGGGTCGTTCATCTTCCTCGGGCCGACCGGGGTGGGGAAGACCGAGCTCACCCTCGCGCTCGCCGAGTTCCTGTTCGGCGACGAGAACGCGGTGGTCCGGATCGACATGTCCGAGTACACCGAGCGCCACACGGTCTCCCGGCTCGTCGGGGCCCCGCCCGGCTACGTGGGGTATGAGGAGGGCGGCCAGCTCACCGAGCAGGTGCGGCGCCGGCCGTACTCGGTGGTGCTCCTCGACGAGATCGAGAAGGCGCACCCGGAGATCTTCAACGTCCTCCTGCAGATCCTCGAGGACGGGCGCCTCACGGACGCCCAGGGGCGGGCCGTCGACTTCAAGAACTGCGTCGTCATCATGACCAGCAACGTCGGTGCCCCGCAGATCCAGCGCGAGGGCGGCGGGTTCGGGTTCCGCGGCTCAGCGACCGAACTGGCCGATGCCCAGCGGGCCTACGACCGGATGAAGACCCACGTCATGGACGAGCTGCGGCGGGCGTTCCGGCCGGAGTTCCTCAACCGCGTGGACGAGATCATCGTGTTCCGCCCGCTCAACCGCGACCAGATCAAGCTGATCGTGGACATCCTGATGGACCGCGTGCGGCGCGAGATCCGGGGTCAGGGGATGGAGCTCGCGATCACCGACGCGGCGCGCGAGGTGCTCGCCGAGGCGGGGTTCGATCCCCAGTATGGCGCGCGGCCGCTCAGGCGTGCGATTCAGCGCCTGGTCGAGGATCCGCTCTCCGACGACATGCTGCGGGGCAAGTTCAGCGCCGGCGACCAGATCATCTTGGACGGCCGGGAGGGCCGGGTGGTCTTCGAGAAGAAGCGGGAGCCTGTCTCCGCCGACAAGGGATCGTAACGAGGCGCGTGGCTCATATGAACCGAGCGGCGGCCCGGGCGTTTGGCCCGGGCCGCGGTCTATCAAGCGGTCGCGTGAGGGGAGCTGCGGATGCCGAAGCCGGGCGCTGAGCCCCAGTCCGGGCGGGTCGTCTACGTCTGCCAGGCGTGCGGGTACGAGTCCCCCAAATGGCTCGGCCGCTGCCCCAATTGCGCCGGCTGGAATACTCTCATCGAGGAGGTCCAGGCCGGCGCGCCGCGGGGTGGGAGCGGGCGGGGCCGGGCCCCCGTGCTCGCCGCTCCCGGGGGAGCGGCCGCGGCGACGCCGATCACCGAGGTCGCCCTTGACGACGAGGCGCGCCAGACCATCGGGATCCCGGAGGTGGACCGCGTCCTCGGCGGCGGGCTGGTCCCGGGATCGCTGATTCTGATCGGGGGAGACCCGGGCGTCGGAAAGTCGACCCTGGCGCTCGGGATCGCGCATCAGATCGCCCGGTCCCGGACCGTACTCTACATCTCCGGAGAGGAGTCCGTCCGGCAGACGAAGATGCGGGCCGAGCGCCTCGGCGTGAATGCGCCGCGCCTGCTCGTCCTCGCGGAGACGGACCTCACCCAGATCCTGGCACAGATCGAGGACTCTCGCGCGGACCTCGTCGTGGTGGACTCGATCCAGACCGTGTACCGCCCGGACCTTCCCGGCGCCCCGGGCACGGTCGGCCAGATCCGCGAATGCACGGGGGACCTGCTTCGCGTCGCGAAAACAGAAGGCGGCCCCGCGATTCTGATCGTGGGGCATGTGACCAAGGAGGGCGCGATCGCCGGGCCGCGCGTCCTGGAACACATGGTGGACACCGTCCTGTACTTCGAGGGCGAGCGCCACCACGCGTACCGGGTGCTGCGGGCGACCAAGAATCGGTTCGGCTCGACCAACGAGATCGGGGTCTTTGCGATGAGCGGGCAGGGCCTCGCCGAGGTGCCCGATCCGTCCGCGCTGTTTCTCTCCGAACGTCCCGCCGACGCCCCGGGATCGGCCGTGATCTGCGCCGTCGAGGGGACGCGTCCCCTCCTGCTCGAGGTCCAGGCGCTCGTCACCCGAACGCCGTTCGGCGTTCCCCGCCGGACCGCCGCCGGCGTGGACTACAACCGGCTCCTCGTGCTGCTGGCCGTGCTCGAGAAGCGCGCCGGGCTCCACCTCGCCTCGTTCGACGTCTACGTCAGCGTGGCGGGCGGTGTGCGGGTGGACGAGCCGGCGGCGGACCTCGGCGTGGCGTGCGCGGTGGCGAGCAGCCATCGGGAGCGGGCGGTCGATGCGTCGACCGTCGTGGTGGGCGAAGTCGGCTTGGGCGGAGAGGTCCGCGCGATCAGTCAGATCGCGCGCCGGGTCGCGGAGGCCGCGAAGCTGGGGTTCCGCCGCGTGCTGCTCCCCCGGGCGAACCTGGCCGAGCTCGACGCGCAGGGGGCGCCCGACGTCGCGCTCACGGGCGTCGACCGGATCGCCGAGGCGCTCGACCTGGTCCTCGCCTGAGCGAGCATACGTTCAGAGCGAGCGGTTACTTCAGGTTGAAGATTCCGAGCGTCTTGACCCGGCTGTGCTCTTTTTTCTGGATCGCGTCGAGGTCCAAGCCGAGCACCGTGCACAGCCCCGCCTGGTAGAACAGCGCCGTTCCGACCTCCGTCTCGACCGCCTCGCGGCACCGTTCGCACAGCGCCCCCGAGAGATGCGTATTGAGGTAGGCCTTCACGTCCGAGAGGCTCACGTCGGATGGAAACTGCTGCTTGCCGGCGTTCACGCTGATGCAGCCGCAGTTCGTGACGGCTTTGGTGACGGCCCGGCTGACGCGGGCGGTGGCTTCTTGCAGCTTGCTGAGGACATCGAGGATACTTCGGTGGCGGATCAGAAACTCGTCCACCTGATCTTGAAAGGTGATCTGTGTGTCTCTCATCCAACACCCCCCGAACGAACGGCCTCATTATAGGAAGCGCGTCCCCGTAGTGTCAAGCAACTGTCCGGGGCGCGCTTTCGGTTCCGCGCGGGCCCATGGTATAATGAGGCGTCGTCGGAACGGTGAACTCATATGATTCGGATGATCCGAGGCGCCGGGCTGGTCTTAGGCGCCGTGCTCGGATACCAGATCGCCGACTTCGTGCGCTTCGAGATGCTCCGCCGGACCGGCGAGTCCGCCCGGTTGAGCGCGCTCGGGCTCGGCATCGTCCTGGGCGCCGCCCTTGGGTGGGCGGTCGCGCGCCCGCTCGGTGTGTGGTTCGTCCGGTCGATGAGCTGGGTGCTCCACCGCCTCGGGAGCGTGCCGCTCAGAGACGTGCTCGCGGGAGCGGCCGGTCTGATCCTCGGGCTGTGCATCGCGTTCCTCGTGAGCATCCCGCTCTTGCGCGTGCCGATCATCGGCCCGTATATCATCCCGCTGGCGGCCGTCGTCGTCTTCGGGTACCTGGGCCTGCACCTCGGCATCCAACGGCGCGAGGACCTGCTCGCCGTGTTCCCTCGGCTGGCCGAGCGCCTCGGCCGTGACCGCCGGCCCGGCGCCGTCCCTGCGGGAGGCGCGCCGACCGGGCATCCGCTCGCGGGACCAGGCGGGCAGGCCGACCGGGGGCTCCACCGCGGCGCCCCCAAGGTGCTCGATACCAGCGTCATCATCGACGGGCGCATCGCCGACATCTGCAAGGCGGGTTTTCTCGAGGGGCCGCTGCTCGTCCCCCGCGCGGTGCTGGCGGAGTTGCAGCGTATTGCCGATGCGAGTGACGCGCTCCGGCGGAACCGCGGGCGGCGCGGGCTCGATATCCTGAACACGATGCAGAAAGAGCTGCGTGCCGTCCAGATCTTCGATGAGCCCGATCCCCATCCCGGCGAGGCCGTCGACGCCCAGCTCGTCCGTATCGCCCGGCGGCTTGGAGCGGCGGTTGTCACGAACGACTACAACCTCAACAAAGTCGCGGAGCTCCAAGGCGTTCGCGTCCTTAACGTCAACGAGCTGGCCAATGCGATCAAGCCCGTCATGCTGCCGGGCGAGGAGCTGAGCGTGCACCTGATCAAGGACGGCAAGGAGGCGGGCCAGGGCGTGGGGTACCTCGACGACGGGACGATGATCGTCGTCGAGGGCGGCAAGAAGTACATCGGGGAGACGCTCGATGCGGTCGTGACGAGCGTCCTCCAAACCGTCGCGGGCCGGATGATCTTCGCCCGCCCCAAGGTGCTGGAAAAGGACGGCGCGGCGCGGTGACGTCCGGCGTCCGCGTGGGAGCCGTCGTCCCGGCCGCCGGGCGGGGTGAGCGGTTCGGGGGGGCGGTCCCGAAGTCGCTGGTCACGCTGGTCGGGCACCCCCTCGTGCAGTACCCCCTCGAGGTCCTCGAGCGGGTGGATGAGGTCGAAGCGGTCGTCGTCGTCGCCCCCGGCGACGCGGTGGTCGCCGTGCGGGACCTGGCCCGAGAGGCCGGCCTGCGCAAGGTCACCGTCGTGCCGGGGGGCGCTGATCGGCAGGCGTCCGTGGCGTGCGGACTGGCCGCGCTTCCGCCGGGTCCCGACATCGTACTCGTCCACGACGGCGTCCGCCCGTTTCTCTCCGCCGCGCTCGTGCGTGAGGTAGTCACGGCGGCGGCGCGCGACGGCTCCGCCACCGCCGCCGTGGCGGTCGAGGAGACGATCAAGCGCGGCGAAGACGGCTGGGTCCTCGGCACGATCGACCGGTCCCAACTGTACCGCGTGCAGACTCCGCAGGCGTTCCACCGCGACCTGCTCGAGGCGGCGCACCGGGAAGCGGCCCGCGAGGGGTTCCGCGGGACGGACGACGCGTCGCTCGTCGAGCGGCTCGGCCATCAGGTCCGGCTCGTGCCCGGGACCCCGATCAACCTCAAGGTGACGGTGCCTGAGGACCTCGCGCTCGCCGATGCCATCCTCCGCCGGCGCGAGGCGCCCCCCCCGGGGCCCCGGGTGGGGCTCGGGTTCGATGCGCACCGGTTTGCCACCGGCCGCCGGCTCGTCCTCGGCGGGGTCGAGATCCCGTGGGCCCGGGGCCTCGCGGGCCATTCCGACGCGGATGTGATCCTCCACGCGATCATGGACGCGCTGCTCGGCGCGGCCGGGTGCGGGGATATCGGCCAGCACTTTCCGCCCGATGACCCTGCGTACGCCGGCGCGAGCAGCCTGGGCCTGTTGAGCCGGGTGCGCGATGTCCTGGCCGCCCGCGGCTGGCGCGCCGCGCACGTGGACGCGGCGGTGATGGCCGAGGCGCCGCGGCTTGCCCCCCACGTGCCCGCGATGCGCGCGGCGATCGCCGGCGCGCTCGGCGTGGGAGAGGACCGGATCAACGTGAAGGCGACGACGCTCGAGGGCATGGGTGCGATTGGCCGTGAGGAAGGCATCGCCGCTCAGGCCGTCGCCAGCCTCGAGGATCTGCCGCGATGAAGGCCCGCGCGCATCTCATCCTCATCGAGCAGCAGGCGATGCGGGAGCCGGTCGTCGTCGAGACGGAACCCGAAGGGCGGCGGCCGCGGCCGACCGGGTTCTGGCGGGGCGACCGGTTCTACCCTATCGTGAAGATCCTCGGACAGCGGTTCGAAAAGGGTGAGGCGTTCCTGCGTGTGCTGGCCGACCGGGGCTGCTTCGATCTCCACCGCGTGACCGAGCTCGATCCGTGGACGTGGCGCGCTCAGGGCCGCTGGGAGCTGACGGCGGAACTGTCCGCCATCCCCCTAGAGCCCTTCACGTCCTGATCGAGCCGAGGCAGGCGATGTCCCTGAAAGTCTACACTACGCTCACCCGCCGTAAGGAAGAGTTCACGCCCATTCGCGCCGGCGAAGTGGGGATGTACGTGTGCGGACCGAACCTGTATGGCCCGTCCCACGTCGGGCATGCGATGTCCTACATCGTCTTCGACGTGATCCGCCGCTACCTCGCGTACCGGAAGTTCCACGTGACCTATGTCCAGAACTTCACCGACATCGAGGACCGGATCATCGAGACCGCGCGGGAAGAAGGGACGTCGATCCAGGCGCTGGCCGCCCGGTACAGCGAGCGGTTCCTCCACGAGATGGACGCCCTCGGCATCGCGCGGGCGAGCCGCTACCCGCGGGCGACCGAAGCGATCCCCAAGATGATCGAGATCATCCGGGGGCTCATCGACCGCCGTCTGGCCTACGCGGCGGAGGGCGACGTCTTCTTCCGGGTGGCGGCGTTCCAGGGGTACGGGCGGCTGTCCGGCCGGTCGCTCGACGAGATGCAGGCGGGCGCCCGCATCGAGGTGGACGCCCGCAAGGAGCACCCGATGGACTTCGCCCTCTGGAAGGCCGCGAAGCCGGGTGAGCCGGCATGGGACAGTCCCTGGGGGCGCGGCCGGCCGGGGTGGCACATCGAGTGCTCGGCGATGTCGATCGCCTACCTCGGGGAACAGTTCGACATCCACGGCGGCGGCCAGGACGTCATCTTCCCGCATCATGAAAACGAGATCGCGCAATCGGAGGGGTTCACCGGGAAGTCGCCGTTTGTGCGCTTCTGGGTCCACAACGGCCTGCTCCGGCTGACCGACGGCGAGGAGAAGATGACCCGCCACCTCGGGAACATCGTGAGCATCCGCGAAGCGCTCGAGCGGTACCATCCGGACACGATCCGGGTGTTCGTGCTGTCCTCCCACTACCGGAGCCCGACGACGTGGAGCGAGGACGCGCTCTCGGCGGCTGCGCGGGGCGCCGAGCGGCTCCGGACGGCGCTCGAAAACGCCGAGACCCTGCTGACCGGCGGCGCGCGCGCGGGGACGGGGGAATCCGAGGTCGCGAGAGTCCTCGGAACGGCCGCGGCGTCGACCCGGCCCCGGTTTGAAGCGGCGATGGACGACGATTTCAACACCCCGGGAGCGCTGGCGGCCTTGTTCGATCTCGCCAGCGCGATCAACCGCGTGACCGACGCCGCGGCCAAGGGCCGCGGCGGGCTGTCCCAGGAGGATCGCGTGCCGCTCGGCGGGGCGTGCGCCCTGCTGCGCGAGCTCGGCGGCACCCTCGGCCTCTTGCTGCGCGCGCTCGTGACCCCCGCCCAGATCGCCGCGCTGAAAGGCTTGGCGGAGGAGCTCTCCCGGGCCCGCCCCGATCTGCTTTCGCCCGAGGGGCTGACGGCCGTCCGGATCCCCGCCGGTGGACCCCGCGACGGCGCTCACCACCCGGACGATGCGGACCGTCGGGCCGACATGGAGCAGGCCAGGACGCTCGTCGAGTTCATCGCCGCCGGCCGCATGCAGGCCAGACAGCGGAGGGACTGGCCGACCGGTGACCGGATCCGGACCCGGCTCGCGGAGGTGGGCATTCTGATCGAGGATACCCCGGCCGGATTCAAGTGGCGGGTCCGGTAACGGTCCAGCCCTCCGATCGCGCCTTGGTAGGACGCCGGGCGGTGCTCGAAGCCCTCCGGGCCGGCCGGCCGATCTCCCGCGTCCTGATCGCCCAGACCGCCCATGTCCGCGGGCCGCTCCAGGAGATCGTCGAGGAGGCCCGACGCCGGCGCGTCCCGGTGCAGACCGTGGATCCGCGGCGGCTCGACACGCTGAGCCAGGGCATTCCCCACCAGGGAGTCGCCGCGCTGGGGGCGATCCAGACCCTCGTGGAGCTCGGAGCGCTCCTCGAGCGGGCGCGCGATCGCGGCGAGGCGCCGTTCCTGATGGTCCTCGATGGGATCGAGGATCCCCAGAACCTCGGCGCCGTGATCCGGACCGCGGAAGCGGCCGGGGCGCACGGCGTCGTCATCCCCCGCCGGCGCGCCGCGGGGCTCAGCCCGGCGGTGGCGCGCGCCGCGGCCGGCGCGACCGCCTACCTCCCCGTGGCCGGCGTCACCAACCTCGTCGCGGCGCTCGAGCGGCTGAAACAGGACGGCGTGTGGGTGATCGGCGCGGATGCGGACGCCTCCGAGCGGTACGACGGAGGCGCGCTGGCCCCCCCCGTCGCCCTCGTGCTCGGCAGCGAGGGCCGGGGACTGCACCGGTTGGTGCGCGAGCGGTGCGATCGCCTCGTCCGCATCCCGCTGTGGGGGCGCGTCGGGTCGCTCAACGTCTCGGTCGCGGCGGCGCTGCTCCTCTACGAGACGGCCCGCCGCCGCGACGCCCGGACGGAACCTGGAGACCGTTCGCGGAGCCCGTATTGACTTGGTCTGCAGCCGTTCGTATAATGTGATCGTGCGGCAGCGGCCAGAAGCAGCGCCAAGCAGGATCCCAGGCGGTCTCCCGACACAATCGGGTGGTCCAGATCCCCGCGAATCCAGTCCGAACCAGACAGTTCTGTTGGGCGATCACTCGTCCATTACAGGGCGATACTCCGGGCGGAGGCGAGAGGCGTGGTAGTTGCGCGCAAACCTGCGGTAGTAGTCCCGACGTACCAGGACATGGGAGATGAACAGCTCGTCGATTGCGCCAAGAACGGAGAGGAATTCGCCGCCGAGTTTCTGATCAACAAGTACCGCAACTTCGTCCGAGTCAAGGCGAAGGCGTACTTCTTGATCGGAGCCGATCGCGAAGATATCATCCAGGAAGGCATGATCGGGCTCTACAAGGCGATCAGGGACTTCCGCCGGGAGAAGCTCTCGTCGTTCCGGGCGTTCGCCGAGCTCTGCATCACGCGCCAGATCATCACCGCGATCAAGACCGCGACCAGACAGAAGCACATTCCGCTCAATTCCTACATCTCGCTCAACAAGCCGATCTACGACGAGGACTCCGATCGCACGCTGCTCGACGTGATCAGCAGCATCAAGGTGTCCGACCCCGAAGAGCTGGTCATCAACCAGGAAGCCTCCGAGACGATGCGGGAGCGCATCCGGAAGAACCTGAGCGACCTCGAGTGCCGGGTCCTCACGGCCTACCTGGAAGGCAAGTCGTACCAGGAGATGGCGACGGAGCTGCACCGGCACGTGAAGTCGATCGACAACGCCCTGCAGCGGGTGAAGCGGAAGCTGGAACGAAACCTGGAAGGCGAGGAAGAGTAGCCGGGTTCGCGGTGTCTTCGCCTGGAAAGTCTGTGGCCGGCCACCCAGCGGGTGGCCGGCCACGAACGTGTCTGGGGACGGTCAGCCGCCGATCTGCGACATCACCCGCGCCTGGGGAATGACGTTCCGCGCGAGGCCGTGGCCCCACGGCTTCCGGTAGGCGGCCGCGCGGAACCGTTCTCTGAGTTCCTCGTACGTCGCGCCCGCGCGCAGCGGCGTGCGCAGGTCCTCCTCGTCGTCCCGAAGGAGGCAGAGGCGCAGGCGCCCCTCGGCGGTCAGGCGGAGGCGGCCGCACTGCGCGCAGAACGGCTGGCTCACGGAGCTGATGAACCCGACCGTGCCGCGGGCGCCCGCCGCGCGGAACGTGCGGGCCGGGTCGAACCCGCTCGTGTCGAGCGGGAGCAGCGGGCCCAGGGCGGCCTCGATCCGCGCCATCGTGTCCCGGCTCGAGACATACGCGGTCGTCTGAAAGCCGGCGATGCTGCCGAACGGCATCATCTCGATGAACCGAACCGCCCAGTCGTGCTCGAGGGTCAGGCGGGCGAGATCGACGACGTCCTCTTCGTTGAAGCCGCGGACGACGACGGCGTTGAGCTTGATCGGCGTCAACCCCGCCGCGCCCGCCGCCTCGAGCCCCGCCAGCACGTCGTCCAGGTTCCCCCAGCGCGTGATCTTCCGGAACTTCTCGGCGTCCAGGCTGTCCACGCTGACGTTGATGCGCCGGAGGCCGGCCGCGGCAAGCGGCGCCGCCAGGCGGGAGAGGAGGACCCCGTTCGTGGTCATCGCCACGTCCTCGATCCCCGGCACCGCGGCGACCCGCCGGACGATCTCCACGAGGTCCGGCCGGACCGTCGGCTCGCCGCCCGTCAGCCGGATCTTGCGGACACCCAGCTCGGCCGCGACCCGGACGAGCAGCAGGATCTCGTCCTCCGTGAGCAGCTCCGCGCGCGGCTTGAACACCATCTTCTCCGGCATGCAGTACACGCACCGGAGGTTGCACCGATCGGTGAGGGAGATGCGGAGGTCACGGATCTTGCGTCCGTACTGGTCTTTCACAGAATCCATTATAGCACCCGGAGAAGGCCCCGAGGCGGTCGCTTGCCCCCCGCGCCCGGCCTCTGCTAGACTACGGGTAACGCGGGCCCTCGTAGCTCAATCCGGTAGAGCACCTCACTTGTAATGAGGGGGTTACCGGTTCGAATCCGGTCGAGGGCTCCATCCATGTCCGAGATGCACGAAACAGGCTTCGAGGCCCCGAGCGAGAATCGCAGTAGCGTCATGGCCGGCATCCTCGACGGCATCCGTGTCCTCGACCTGACCCGCAACATCGCCGGGCCGTTTTGCACGATGATCCTGGGCGACCTGGGCGCGGACGTCGTGAAGGTCGAGCGCCCCGGGGCCGGCGACGACGCGAGGGAGTGGCAGCCGCCGGCGTGGAACGGCCGCAGCACGACGTTTCTCGGCTTCAACCGGAACAAGCGCAGCGTGGCCGTGGACCTCGACCAACCGGACGGCCAGGCGATCGTCCAGCGGCTCGCGGCCGGGGCCGACGTGTTCGTCGAGAGCTTCCGGCCAGGCAGCCTGGCGCGGCGCGGCCTCGACTACGATCACCTGCGCGAGACGAACCCGCGGATGATCTACTGCTCGATCACCGGGTTTGGGACGACAGGGCCGCACCAGGACCGTCCCGGCTACGATCCGGTCGTGCAGGCCTACTCCGGGATCATGAGCCTCACCGGCGAACCGGGCCGGCCGCCCGTCCGCACCGGGCCGGCGATCGTGGACATGGGCTCCGGGATGTGGTGCGCCACCGGCGTCCTCGGCGCGCTGTTCGCCCGGGAGCGAACGGGAGAGGGGTGCCGGGTCGAGACGAGCCTGCTCGAGACCGGCGTGGCGTGGATCGGCTACAACCTCCTGGGATACCTCGCGACCGGCATCGTGCCGGAGCCGGTCGGCTCGCGCGCGGCGATGATCGCGCCGTACGAGGCCTTTGCGACCCGCGACGGCCACCTGCAGCTTGCCGCGGGCAACGACCAGATCTTCGCCCGGCTGTGCGGCGCGCTCGGCATGACCGGCCTCCCGGCCGACGCACGGTTCCGCACCAACGCCGAGCGGGTCGCCCACCGCGACGTGCTCCACGAGATCCTCGAGGAGCGGTTTCGCGGGCAGACGGCGCGGGAGTGGGAGGCGGCGCTGCTGGCGCACCAGATCCCGTGCAGCCGCGTGCGGACGCTCGACGAGGTGGCGGCGGATCCGCAGGTCGAGGCGCTCGAGATGCTGCCGTGGATCCCGCATCCCGCGATCCCCGACTTCCGCGCCGCGAACCTGCCCCTCTCGATCAACGGCCGGCGGGCCGTCCGGCTCACCCCGCCGCCGGAGGTCGGCCAGCACACCGGCGAAATCCTCGGAACCGTTGGCTACTCTGAGGCGCAGATCGCCGATCTGCGCCGGCGGGGTGTGATCGGAGGGTGAGGAGCAGCGCGGGCAGGGAGACCCCTCCGAGCCGCCGAACTTCGCCCCCACGCTGGACGTATCAAACCGTGTACCCTGCGCCTCGCTTCAAAGGAGGGATATCCTGTGAGACGTATCGGAACGGTTCTGATCACCATCCTGTTGGTCAGTCTGTGGGCGGCTCTGCCCGGGAGGTCTGCGCCGATGTACGGACCGCAGCAGACCATCGTCGTGGCCAGAGACCTCAGCGACGCGGTGTCGCTCGACCCCAACCTCGCGTACGAGGAATCGAGCATCCTCGCCGACCTGCAGATGTACTCCACGCTCGTCAAGTTCCCGGCAGGAAACCTCACGCAGGTGCGCCCGTCGGTCGCCACGTCGTGGGAGGTGAGCAAGGATACCCTGACCTACACCTTCCACCTGAAGCGAGGGATCAAGTTCAGCAGCGGCAATCTGCTGACGGCGGACGACGTCCTCTACAGCCTCCAGCGGGTCGTCACCCTCCCCAAGGACCCCGCCTCCTGGCTCATCACGCAGATGGGGATCGACGACAAGACCATCGCGACCGCCGTCACGGCCCCCGACCCCTACACGGTCGTGATCAAGCTGCCGAAAGCGTTCAGCCCGGGCGCGTTTCTGTCGATCATCGCAAACCCGGTGGCGAGCATCGTCGACAGCAAGACCGTCAAGGCGCACGTCCAGGGCACCGATCTGGGGACCGCCTGGCTGAACGATCACTCGGCCGGGAGCGGTCCGTTTGAGCTCGCCCAGTGGGAGCGTCAGGTGAAGATCGAGCTGGTGGCCAACCCGAACTACAACCTGGGTCCGGCGCCATCGATCAAGCGCATCGTCTTCCCGAACATCATGGAAAGCACGGTCCAGATGCAGGTGCTCGGCCGGGGCGATGCGGATGTCGCCTGGACGCTCACAGCGGCCCAGCTGGCGGCGCTTAAGGCGAGTCCAAAATTCTTCGTCGCGCTGACCCCGAACCTGGCGATGGAGTACCTCGGCATGGACGTGAAGAACGTGCCGGCGTTCGCCAAAGCGCAGGTCCGCCAGGCCGTCAAATACGCGATCGACTATGATGGGATCATCCACGATCTCCTGAACGGCAACGGCACGCCGCTAGAGGGGGTGATCCCCAAGGGCTTGTTTGGCTACGATCCGTCCCTGCCGTTCAAGCACGATGTTGCGCGGGCGAAGCAGCTGCTGGCGGAGGCCGGCTTCGCGAACGGCTTCAACGTCGAACTGCTGGCCTCGACCGGCACGGAGGCGGGCGGCGTCTCCGCCGGCGACCTCGCGTCCAAGATCAAGAACGATCTCGCGGCGGTCGGCATCAAGGTGGACGTCCGGCAGATCGCGTCCGACGAGAAACTCCGGACGTACCGGGCCCAAAAAGTGCAGATGGTCTTGCAGAACTGGTTCGTCGACTACCCTGACCCGGACGACTTCGCCAAGCCGTTCGCGGACTACACGCAGAAGTCGCTCGCGTGGCGCCTCCAGTTCTACAACGATCCGCTCTCCAAGCTGGCGGAGCAGGCGAGCGGCCTCACCAATACGCCCGAGCGGGCCGCGCTGTACAAGAAGATCAACGATGGAATGTACCAGGAAGGACCGTTCGCCATCCTGTACCAGCCGATGCTCGCGCTCGGCGTGTCGAAGCGGCTCCAGAACTTTGCATTCGATCCGGTCAACTTCATCGACTTCGTGCATCTCACGAAGCAATAGCGCGAGATCGGGTGGGGGCCCGGCCGGGCCGGGCACGCCGCTCGGCCCGGCCCCTCGCCCTCAGCGATGAGCCTGCTCCGCTTCTTGGCGCGCCGCGCCGGCCTGACAGCGTTTGCGATCTTCGGCGTGACGCTCATTACGTTTGTGCTCACCCACGTCGTCCCCGCGGACCCCGTCGTCGCCTATCTCGGGGATCACGCGCCCCCCGAGCTCGTGGAGAAGGTCCGCCACCAGATCGGCCTGGACCGGCCGCTGCCGGTGCAGTATGCGATCTACCTCGATGGACTCCTCCACGGGAACCTCGGGATCTCGATCCTGGACAACCGGCCCGTCAGCGATGATCTCGGCCAGTACCTTCCGGCGACGGTCGAGCTGGCCTCGTGCGCGATGCTGATCGCGCTCCTGTTCGGCACGCCCGCCGGGATCATCTCCGCGGTATACAAGGACGCCTGGCCTGACCAGGTCGCCCGGGTGCTGGCCCTCGGGGGGACGTCGCTGCCGGTGTTCTATGTGGCGCTGCTGCTCCTCGGGCTCTTCTACTCCCGCCTCGGCATTCTGCCCGGCCCGGGCCAGCTCGGGCTCTACACCCAGGCGCCTCCGCACCTGACCGGCATGGTCGCGGTCGACGCCCTGCTGTCGGGGAACTGGGCCGCGCTCGGGGACGCGCTCCGCCACCTCGTGCTCCCGGCGTTCGTCCTCGGCTACTTCACGACGGGGCTCGTCATGCGGATGATGCGAAGCAGCCTCCTGGAAGTGCTCCGCCAGGACTACGTGCGCACGGCGCGGGCGAAAGGGATGACGGAGCGGCGGGTCATCCTCCGCCACGCCCTCCGCAACGCGCTCCTGCCGACCGTCACGGTGATCGGGCTCACCTTCGGGGATCTGCTCTCGGGGGCCGTGCTGACCGAAACGATCTTCTCCTGGCCGGGAATCGGCCGGTACGCCACCAACTCGGTGACCAACGTCGACATCCCTGCGGTCCTGGGGGTGACCCTGGTCGCCGCGCTCATCTTCTCATTCTTCAGCCTGGCGGTCGACGTTGTCTACGCCTACCTGGATCCGCAGATCCGGTACAGCTAGGCTGCCGCTCGACCGCCCGCCGGCGCAGGTGGTCTGGCGGGCGCTCCGCCGGAGCCCGCTCACGCTGGCCGGCCTGATCCTTGTCGCGCTGTTCGTCCTGATCGCGCTCACGGCGCCGTGGCTCGCGCTTCAGGACCCGCTGGCCCAGGACCTGGCGCACCGGCTGACCGGACCGAGTCCGTCCCACCCGTTCGGACTCGACTCGCTCGGCCGCGACGTCTACAGCCGGGTCCTCTACGGCGCCCGCATCTCCGTCGTCACCGGAGTCGCGGTCGTCTCGGCCGCGACCGCAGCCGGCATCGCCGCGGGGACCGCGGCCGGCTGGCTGGGGGGCTGGTGGGACGAGGGACTGATGCGCCTGACGGACATGTTCCTGGCGTTCCCGAGCCTCATCCTGGCGATGGCGATCTCGGCGATCCTGCGCCCGAGCCTGACGAACGCCCTGATCGCGATCGCCATCACGTCGTGGCCGACCTACGCGCGCCTGACGCGCGCCCAGGTGCTCACACTGCGCACCCGGGACTACGTCGAGGCCGCCCGGGCGGAGGGCGCCCCGGACCGGGTGATCATCGCGCGCCACCTCATCCCGAACGCGCTCGCCCCGCTCTTCGTCCAGGCCACCCTCAACGTGGGCTCCATTATCCTCACGTCGGCCGGACTGTCGTTCATCGGGTTCGGCGCGCAACCGCCGACGCCGGAGTGGGGGCTGATGGTGTCCGAGGGGCGGAGATTCCTGATGGATCAGTGGTGGATCGCGACGTTCCCCGCGCTCGCGATTCTGCTGCTCGTGCTGGGCTTCAATCTCCTGGGAGACGGCGTGCGGGACGTGCTCGACCCCCGGCTCCGGAAACTCGGCTAGCCGCTACTATCGGCGAGCCGCTAGTAGAAGCTGTGCCGCGCCAGGCGGAAATCCACGAGCGCTTCGGACGCTTTGGCGCCCGAATAGAGCATCGCAAACGGCAGCAGGATCCCGCCCGAGAGCCCGACGAGCAGGGTCAGGATGATCGCGTAGATCCAGAGCCCCTCCGCCAGAAACCAGACCGGCCCGAGAAAGAACGCCCACCAGTTCCAGCCGAGCTTGGGCGGCGTGGTGTACAGGTGGAGATCCCGCTCGACGTAGACCGAGGGCACCGGCCCGATCTTGAGCGGTTGATAGGCCGAGAGGGCGCGCGTCAGCCAGACGAAGAACACGAGTAGGCCGAAGAGCACGAGCAGAAAGACGATACTGCCTGTCAGAGCCACCGGATCACCTCTCTGCCGCCGGACCGTCCGTCTCACCGACCGGGTCGTGGTCTGTGCGCGTACCCGGTATTTCGCCGCCGAACGGCGAATCTCCTTACACAGACCGGCGTCCGGGCTTCGAGCCGATCGGAGGCCGAAGGCGGCCGCAGAGGAGGGTGAGCGGATGGCGGAGGGGGAGTTTGCGGGACGGCGGGTGTTGGTGACCGGAGCCGGCGCGGGGATCGGGCGGGGGATCGCGACCGCGTTCGTCCGGGAAGGGGCCTGGGTGGCGGCCGTGGACCTCGCGCCCGAACGGGTGACCGAGGTCGCCGGCGCACTCCGCGAGGGGCCCGGCAAAGTGTTCGGCATCGGGGGGGATGTCCGCACGTCCGCCGGCGTGGACCGGATCGTGGAGGAGGCCGCCCGGCACCTCGGCCGGATCGAAGTGCTGGTGAACAACGCGGCGATCTACCCGAACTGCCCGGTGATCGAGATGCCGGACGAGCAGTGGGACGCCGTGATCGGCACCAATCTCGGCGGGACGTTCCGCATGTCCCGCGCGGTTGCGGGCCGCATGGTCGCCGGGAAGATCCAGGGGCACATCGTAAACATCTCGTCCGGGGCCTACAAGTCGGCGCGCCGGGGAGCCTCCCACTACTGTGCGTCCAAGGCCGCGATCGTTATGTTCAGTAAAGTCCTCGCCCAAGAACTTGCCGAGCACCGGATCCACGTGAACGTGGTGTCTCCGGGCCTGATCGACGTCGGCCGCCGCGGGGACGTGAACCCCGCGTACAAAGACACGCTCCTCACGAACATCCCGTGGGGGCGGATGGGCCAGCCGGCCGAGATCGCCGAGGCGGTGTTGTTCCTCTCCTCCCGGCGCGCCGAGTACGTCACCGGCAGCGTGCTCGACGTGGACGGCGGCGCGAGCGCGGGCCGGTTCTTCCTGCCGTACAGCCGAGGGTAGGGAGGGGGAGGTCCGCGCGCGCGCGCAGAACCAAGAGCCCGATGACCGCCGAGCCCGCGACCCCCGCCGTCTTTCATCCCGCCGCGTTCTTGCCGCGCGCCTGGTACGATGCGCTCGTGGAGCTGCGGCTCCGGCGCCCCGGCGCCGCGCAAGAGGAGGCCGAGGCGCGGGCGCGCCGGCCCGTCCTCGCGCCCAACGGCCGGCTTCTGGTCTTCGCCGCCGACCACCCGGCGCGCATGGTGACGCGCGTCGGCGCCGACGCGGTCGCGATGGGAGACCGGTGGGCGCTCCTCAGCCGCGTGCTCCGGGTGCTGACCACCCCCGGGGTGGACGGCCTGATGGCCACCCCCGACATCATGGAGGAGGTCCTGCTGCTGAGCCACCTGGCCCGGGCGCGCCATGGGCGGGGGTGGCTTGACGGCAAGCTCTTGATCGGCAGCATGAACCGCGGTGGACTCGCCGGGACCGTGTTTGAGATAGACGACCGCATGACAGGGTTCACGCCCGAAGGGATGCGGCGCCTCGGATGCGACGGCGCGAAGATGATGGTCCGGATCGATCCCAAAGATGCCGCGACGGCGGCGACCCTGGAGGCGTGCGCCCGGGCGATCGACGCCTCGCACGGCCATGGCCTCGTGGTGTTCCTCGAGGCGTTCCTGGTCGAGCGGACGCCCGCCGGGGTACGCGGCCGGACCGACGCCGAAAGCCTGATCCGGGTGGCCGGGGTGGCGGCCGCGCTCGGGACGTCGACCGCGCACACCTGGCTCAAGCTGCCGTACACGTCCGGGTACGACCGCGTCGCCGCGGCGACGACGCTGCCGATCCTGATGCTGGGGGGCGAGGTCCGCGACGATTCGGCCGCGGTCCTGGGGGAGTTTGCCACCGGAATGGCGGCGGGCCCGACCGTTCGAGGCGCGCTCGTCGGACGGAACATCTCATTTGCGAGCAGCGAGGATCCCCGCGCAATGGCGGCGGCGGTGGCGGCGGTGGTGCACGACGGGCGGACGGTCGAGGCCGCCCGCGCGGTGCTCGTCCGCGAACGGAGCCGGGAGTTGGATCTCGTCGCGCGCTTGGGGACGGCCCCGACCACGACGCGTACGCCGTAGGAAAGCCCCAGAGCGGGGTAACATAGGGTGTAGTGCAGGGCGGCACATTCGCTGAGGTTCAAGTCGGTCCTCAGGCCATTACCATTAACCGTGGCCGGGGGTTCATGGTCAGCGGACTCGACGGCAGCATCCGTGGGGCCGCCGAGCAAGGGTTATTTTCGCGCGACATCCGGTTCCTCTCGCACTACCGCTGCCGGATCAACGGGCGAAAGTGGAAGCTCCTCACCTCCGCGCCCTTGTCCCATGTCTCCGCCCGGTTCGAGTTCACCAATCCCGCGCTCTTGAGCCCCGCCGGGCCCATCCCGAAGCACGTTCTCGGCCTGACGGTCGAGCGCGCCATCGGCGACAGCGTGCATGAGGACCTGACCCTGGTGAACTACCGCCGGGTGCCCGTTCACCTGGCGCTCGAAGTCGAGCTCGGGGTAGACTTTGCCGACCTCTTCGAGATTCGGAGAAATCACCCGCGGATCCGCCGCACGGTCCACACGCACTGGGACGACCAGGCGCAGCGGTTCACAGCCGAGTACGAGCGCGACGGGTACCATCCCCGGTTTACCTACCAGCTCGCCCGAAGCGACACGCGGGCGCGCCACCATGGGCTCGCCCTGCTGTTCGAGATCACGCTGCCGCCCGGGGGACGCTGGCACACGTGCGCGCATCTCGTTCCCGAGGTGGACGGGGTTCCGTCCGGCGCTCCCCCTGACTGCGGCCAGGCGGCGGTTGTCGCCTCGGAGGCCCGCATGGCCGAGTGGCGTGCGGCCGTGACGCGCATCCGGACGAGCGACGAGGGGGTGACTCACACCCTCCGGCAGTCGACCGAGGATCTGGTGACCCTTCTGCTGGATGATGTCCCGCCTGAGACGCCGGCTGTTCTCGCGGCCGGCGTCCCCTGGTTCGTCGCCCTCTTCGGCCGCGACGCCCTGATCGCGGGGTTGCAGACGCTCACGCTCAACCGGTCGTTCGGGGTGGGGGCGCTCACCGAGCTCGCCCGGTACCAGGCGACGGTATCCGACGACTTCCGGGACGCCGATCCCGGGAAGATCCTGCACGAACTGCGGGAGGGTGAGCTGGCGCGGTTCGGCATGATCCCGCACACGCCGTACTATGGGACGGCGGACGCCACGATCCTCTACCCGATCTTGCTCCACGAGGCCTATTGCTGGATGGGCGACCGCGCCGTGCTCGACGCCTATCTCCCGGTTGCCGAGCGCTGCCTCCAGTGGATCGACACGTACGGCGACCGCGACGGCGATGGGTTCCAGGAGTACCTGACGCGGTCGCCGCGCGGGATCAAGCACCAGGGATGGAAGGACTCGGGCGACGGCGTCGTCTACGCCACCGGCCAGCCCGTCGAGCCGCCCGTGGCACTGTGCGAGCTGCAGGGCTACGTCTACGACGCCAAGACGCGGATGGCCGCCCTTTACGAGCTCAGAGGGGACGCCGCCCGGGCGGCGCGCCTCAGGGACGAGGCGCGGGCGCTCTGTGTGCGCTTCAACCGGGCGTTTTGGCTGGAGGACGAAGGCACGTACGCGTTCGGTCTGGACGCGCACAAGGATCCGATCACGAGTATCGTGAGTAACGCGGGCCACTGCTTGTGGTCGGGGATCGTCCCCCCCGACCGGGCCCCCCGCGTGATCGCGCGCCTGACCGCGGACGACATGTGGAGCGGCTGGGGGATCCGCACGCTCAGCGCCGTCCATCCCGCATTCAATCCGTTCTCGTACCAGCGCGGGGCGGTCTGGCCCCACGACAATGCGCTGATCGCTGCCGGGTGCCGGCGGTACGGGGACGTCGACGCCGCGGCCCGGATCGCCCGGGCGATCTTCGATGCCGCCGCGCGGTTCCAGCGGTACCGCCTGCCCGAGCTCCTCTCCGGGCTCGGCCGGGACCGCTTGGGCTTCCCCGTCCAGTACCTGGGGGTCAACATCCCGCAGGCGTGGGCGGCCGGCAGCGCGTTCTGGCTCCTGCGGGTCCTGCTCGGCCTCGAGGCGGATGCCCCGGGCGGCCGGCTCTACGTGGCGCCGGCGCTCCCCCACTGGCTCAGTGAGGTCCAGGTCGACAACCTGCGCGTGGGCACGGCCCGCGTCGCGCTGCGATGCTGGCGCGAGGGGGAACGTTCGCGGTTTGAAGTGCAGGACATCACCGGCCCGCTGCGGGTCCTGCCGGCGGAGGAGCGGGCGGCCAGCGCACGCTCCTGACGGGGATGCATTCTCGAGCGGGCAGCGCGGGACAGGGCCGTGGCGCTGGATACCCGCGGAGAGAATCGGGGGAAAACAGGAACAGAGGTCCCGGGGAGCCTGCCAGGCGCGGGACGAGCGCCGGGCGGAGAAGGATCAGATGCGGATTGCCCAGGTCGCCCCGCTGTTTGAGCCTGTGCCGCCGACGTTGTACGGAGGCACCGAACGGGTCGTGTACGGCCTGACCGAAGAGCTCGTCCGCCGCGGCCACGACGTCGTGTTGTTCGCGAGCGGGGACTCGAAGACATCCGCGCGGCTCGTGCCGTGCTGCCGCCGCGGGCTTCGCCTGGATCCGAACGTGCGGGACTACCTGTCCTTTACGATTCGCGAGGTCGGCCGGGTGAGCGGCATGGCCGGCGAGTTCGACCTGATCCACAATCACATCGACTACTTCGCGTACCCGATCTCGCGGTTGATCCGGACGCCGATGGTGACGACGCTGCACGGCCGGCTCGACCTCCCCGAGCTCCAGGGCGTCTACGCGGAGTTTCCCGAGGTGCGGCTCGTGTCGATCAGCAATGCCCAGCGCGCGCCGCTGCCTCAGGCCCACTGGCTTGCCACAGTGTACAACGGGATCGATGTCAGCCGGTTCACACTCCACGAGCAGCCGGGCAAGTATCTGGCGTTCTTGGGGCGGATATCTCCGGAGAAGCGCCCCGACCTGGCGGTTGAGATCGCGCGGGCGGTGGACATGCCGCTGCGCATCGCCGCCAAGGTGGACCCCGTCGACAGGGACTACTTTGAGGAGATCCAGCCGCTCCTGCGCGATCCCCGGGTCGAGTTCGTGGGCGAGATCGACGACGCGCAGAAGGATGAATTTCTTGGGAATGCGTACGCGTACCTGTTCCCAATCGACTGGCCAGAGCCGTTTGGGATTACGATGGCCGAGGCGATGGCGTGCGGGACGCCCGTGATTGCGATGGCCCGCGGCTCGGTGCCCGAGGTCGTCGCATCCGGGCGGATGGGGTTCATCTGCCGGACGGTGGACGAGATGATCGCGGCGGTCGCGGAGGTGTCGCACCTGGACCGCCGCGCCTGCCGCGCCCACGTGGAGGCGCGGTTTTCGGTCGAGCGAATGGCGGACGGGTACGAGGCCGTGTACGCCCGCATGCTCGAGGAGGCACTGGTCCAGTGAGTCCGGGAATCGGAGTCCTGTCCCCGTGATGGCCGCCGGCCTGAGCGCGGTTCAGAGGTCGGTCCGGGTGCGGCTCAGCGGACTCCGGGCCGGACTCGTGCCGTGGATGCTGCTCGCGGCGGTGGGGTGGGGCGTCGCCGGTGTGGCGGTGGTTGTCGCGATCCGGGCGCATCATGCGGCCGGGTCCCTGGCTGCTGCCGCCGCGCTCGCACCGGTCTCGGGCCCGGGGGTCGAGGTCGTCATCGCTGAGATGCCGAACCGGCTGGCCCCCCCGCGGCCGGAGCCGGTGCGCGTGCAGGCGGGAGACCTCGTTCTCCTGAACATGACGCTCTGGTATGCCGGCGCCCGCGCGGCGGCGGTCAACGGTGAGCGGATTACGGCCATGAGTCCGATCACCGCCTCGGGCCCCGTGATCTTGATCAACGGCCGGCCGTCCGTCGGCCCGTTCCGTCTCGTTGCGATCGGCGACCCCGTCGTTTTGGCGGCCGTCCTCAACACCCCCGGCGGCATCGTGCAGCGGATGCGGGCGGATGGCCTCGCCGTACAGGTCGCCGCCCGAGAGGACCTGACCGCCCCGCCCTGGAATCCCGACGTCGCGCCGTGATCCCATCGGCGCCCCGCGTGTTCCCCTCGGAGGTGCGCCGTGCGTGTCGGCATCATGATCGAAGGGCAGGAAGGCCTCACCTGGGACCGGTGGCGCCGGATCGCGGAGACGGCAGAACGCCAGGGATTTGAGTCCCTGTGGCGGTCCGACCACCTCTTCTCCCTGTTCGGCGTCACCGATCGGCCCGGCCTCGACACGTGGCCGTCCTTGACCGCGCTCGCGCTGCTGACCCGCCGCATCCGGTTCGGCCCGCTCGTCTGCCCGATCACGTTCCGGCATCCGTCGATGCTCGCGCGCGAAGCGGCCACCGTGGACGTGCTGTCGGGCGGGCGGCTCGAGTTGGGCGTCGGCGCCGGGTGGCACGACCGCGAGCACCAGGCGTTCGGCATTCCGTACCCGCCTGTGGGCGAGCGGATCCGCCGGCTGGATGAGGCGATCCGCGTGATCCGCGCCCTGTGGGACGACGGACCCGCTCAGTTCGAAGGCGCGTTTTATCGCCTCGAGGGCGGCGTGGGATGGCCGAAGCCTGTTCAGCGTCCCCGGATTCCGCTGATCGTCGGCGGGAAAGGACCCCGTCTCCTCACGGTCGTGGCGACGTACGCGGACGAGTGGAACTGCGGCGGGAGTCAGACGCCGGCCGGGGTTCGGTCGCGCACGGAGATCCTCGAGGCCGCGTGCAGGAAGATCGGCCGCGATCCCACGACTATCCGCCGGTCGTGGATGGGCGCGATTCTGATCGGAGACAGCGGCGCCGCGCTCGAGCGGCGCGCGCGCAAGATCCAAGAGTACATCCCGGCGCGCGCGGCCACACCAGCGGCCAAACTCCCGGAGGTGCTGCGCGGGGAAGGCTGGCTCGTCGGCTCGCCCGAGGAGATCGTCGCCCAGGTGGGCGCGCTCAGCGCCGAGGGGATCGGCCGGGTCATGCTGCAGATGTTCGATCAGGAGGATCTCGATGCGCTCCATCAGATCGCCGAGCAGGTGATGCCGCGCCTGACATAACGCCGGCGGCTGGCCGCGGTTGACACGGGCCGTCCTGGCCCCATACAATCACTCGGGAGCCTCGGGGAGGTACCCAAGCGGCCAAAGGGGGCTGACTGTAGATCAGCTGGCGGAATGCCTTCGGAGGTTCGAATCCTTCCCTCCCCACCATCCACTACTGGACCGGTCCGGCAGCGCACCCCCTTGTTGTGACTCTCCCTTTGAGGCGGACGAGATCCGTTTCGGTCTATCTGCGCTTGACCTGGAAGTCTAGGGCGTCCGTGTTTGGGGCATATGCCATAAGCCAATGGAGCTTGCGCCGTCCGGCGTCCGGTGAATTGCGCCGGGAAGAGGCCGTCCCGGCCGGCGCGGAGAGAGGACACGGGTAGCCTGTGAACCTCCAGGCGCGCGAGGCGCACGGAACCAATGGGCTGGCCCGGTGCTTCAAGTGCCCCAAGGAACGCCGCGGGGACGATGCCGGGTGGCACTTCATGGACATCCATGATCGTCGCGGAGGACCGTGCCGGTTCCGGGTCTACGTCTGCCCTCGAGACTACCTGCTCTTTGCCGTATCTGAACGGATCCGGTGGAGCCCGATCCTGGGCGCGCGCGCCGATGAGCCGGCGGTCGAGACCTCGGTGGTGCGGCTCCTGCCGGTCAGCGGCGGCCCGAATGAGTTGATCGCCCGCCTGTCGCACCGTGGTCTCACCGGGTGGGCGTTCCTGGTCCGGGACGTGGCCGAAGGGCGCGTGCGCCGCCTCCACCTTCGCCAGCTCCCCGCCGATCCCGAGATCCGCCAGGCACTGGTCGCCTATCTCAAGAGCGCCGGCGCCGAGATCACGCTTGCCCGGTACCTGCTCCCGCACTCGCTACACTCGCTTCGCGATGCCACGACCTCGGGCGGCCTGACGGCAGGCTAGCCCCTGCGCGCTCCCCCGGTGTATAGTAGTGGACGAAACGCCGGAGCCGGCGGGAGTAGCTCAATGGTAGAGTGCCAGCCTTCCAAGCTGGCGATGCGGGTTCGATTCCCGTCTCCCGCTCCAGCCGATCAGCCGGTGAGTCACCCGTGAGTTCATCCGCCGACCGGATCGCGCTGCGTCTCTGCGCGCGCAGGAGGCGTACCCGGCGCGGCGAAGTAGCGGATCGCACACTCCCGCCCGGGGTGTGTATCTGTTCTGACCGAGCGTGGAGGGAGCAGGATGAATAAGGAAGAGCTGGCCGACCAGGTGGCCACCCAGACCGGTCAGACGAAGAAGCAGGCGATGACGATGGTGGACGCGGTCTTCGACAGCATCACGCGCGCGCTCCGGGGTGGCGAAAAGGTGACGATCGTCGGCTTCGGCACATTTCAGGTAAAGCGGCGGGCGGCCCGCGACGGCCGGAACCCGCAGACCGGCGCCAAGATCCAGATCCCCCCCAAGAAAGTTCCGGCATTTACTGCCGGCAAAGACCTGAAGGCTGAGGTCAGTTAGCGGCACAGGATTCCCGGTGAACCGCACCGAGACGGCGGGCCGGTCCCTTCGGCCCGCTCGTTATTGACGGGAGAGGCGACGTGGCGGCGAAGATTCTCGACGGGACGGCGCTGGCGCGGGCGCGCCGCGATCGCCTCGCAGAGCAGGTGACCGCGTTCACCGGGCGCCACGGGATCGCGCCGTGCCTGGCCGCGATTCTGGTCGGGGATAACCCCGCGTCGCGGTCGTACGTCGAGAGCAAGGCCCGGGGCGCCGGCCGTGTCGGAATCCGGTCGGAGACGTTCCACCTTGCCGCCGACACCCCCGCCGTGGAGCTGCTCGCGCTCGTCGCGGAGCTCAACGCCCGCCGGGACGTTCATGGAATCCTGCCGCAGCTTCCGTTTCCCCCGCAGATCGATCCCGACGGCGTGTTCGCGCAGCTCAACCCCGATAAGGACGTGGACGGTCTCACGCCGTCAAACGTCGGGCGGCTCACGCTCGGCCATCCGCGGCTTGTGCCGTGCACGCCTCTCGGGATCCTGGCCCTGATCGACGAGGCCGCCGCGACCCTCGCGGGCGCCGAGGCGGTGGTCGTTGGCCGCAGCAACATCGTCGGGAAGCCGACCGCGCTGCTCCTGCTCGCGCGGCACGCGACGGTCACGCTCTGCCACTCGCGGACCGTAGACCTGGCCGGCCACATCCGGCGGGCCGACATTCTAGTCTCGGCCGTCGGCCGCCCGCGCACGATCCGGGGAGAGATGGTAAAGCCGGGCGCCGTCGTCATTGACGTCGGCATCAGCCGGGAGAACGGCCGGATCGTGGGGGATGTCGACTTCTCGGCGGTGGCGGAGGTCGCCGGGGCGATCACGCCGATGCCGGGCGGGACCGGACCGATGACGATCGCGATGCTGCTGGAAAACACCCTGGCCGCGGCCCGGCTCCAGCTCGAAGGGGGCCCGGAACAGACCGTGTGATGGGCGCATGACGTACGACGATGCGCTCCGGTACGTGGACGGCTTGATCACGCCGGATCAGGCGCGACGGCCGTACCACGAGGTGAAACTGGCCCGGATGCGCCATCTCCTCGCGTCGCTCGGCGATCCGCACACGCAGTTCCCGAGTGTGCTCGTGGCCGGGACCAAGGGGAAGGGATCCACCGCGGCGATGATCGCCGAGATCCTCAGGGCGGCGCGCCTGCGGGTCGGCCTGACCATCAAGCCGCATCTCGTGGACTACCGAGAGCGCATTCGGGTGGGCGGCCAGATGATTTCCCGGGCGGACCTCGTGGCCGTGGTCGAGGCGGTTCGTCCGGCTGTCGAAGCGGGACGAGATCGCCCGTGGGGCCCGCCGACGTACGTCGAGACGACGGTCGCGATGGCGTTCTTGTACTTTGCCCGCCGCCGGGTGGACGTCGCGGTCGTGGAGGTCGGCATCGGCGGCCGGCTGGACGCGACGAATGTTCTCGATCCGCTCGTCTCGGTGATCACGCCGATCAGCTACGATCACACGGAGATCCTGGGGACCACGCTCACCGCGATCGCGCGGGAGAAGGCGGGTATCATCCGCCCCGGCGGCCGGGTCGTCTCGGCGCCTCAACCGGAGGAAGCGGGGGCCGTGATCGCCGAGGTGTGCGCGGCCCAGGGCGCGCGGCTGACCCTGGTAGGCCGGGACGTCGGGGTGACCGTGGGCGAGTCGTCCCTCGAGGGCGTCCGGGCGGAGATCCAGGGACTGCGGGGCCGGTACGACGTCCGCGTCCCACTCCTGGGCCGGCACCAAGGGGTGAACGCGGCGACGGCTATCACCGCGGTGGAGCTCCTCGCCGAGGACGGCATCCCCGTCCCTCCCGAGGCGGTGCGGCGCGGGCTGGCCGCGGTGCGGTGGCCGGCGCGGGTGGAACTCGTGGGCACCCGGCCGTACACGATCGTCGACGCGGGCCACAATCCCGCCTCGATGGCCGCGCTCCGCGACACGCTCGCGGAGCTCCTCGGCGGCCGCCGGCTGGTGTTGGTGTTCGGCATGCTCGAAACCAAGGACTATCACACCGTGACCGGGTTGATCGCCCCGCTGGCCGGGCTCGTCGTGACGACGACGCCGGACAACCCCCACGCGCTTCCCGCCGCCGCCCTGGCTGATGAGGTCCGCCGGTACACGCCGAACGTGGTGGCGGTCGAGGATCGCCGGGAGGCGATCGAGCGCGCGCTCGCTGAGACGGGCCCGGACGACGTGCTCGTCGTGACCGGATCCTTCTATCTCGTCGGTGAGGCGCGTCAGTGGCTCAACCGGAGGAAGCCCGCGGTGCCGGCGAGAAGGTAACGACGCCATGTGGGTCGATCTCCTCGTGGAGGATCTCCGCAAGCACTCTCCCGGCCCCCACGTTGTCAACGACGCCAAGACGCCCTCTGGCCCCGTCACAGTGGGCAGCCTGCGCGGGGTCATCATGCACGACTGCATCGCGCGGGCGCTGCGGGATGCCGGCGCCCCGACCGAGTTCCTCTACGGATTCGACGACTACGACCCGATGGACGCCCTCCCGCCGGCGCTGCCTGGATACGCCCCGTATATGGGCATGCCGTTTGCGAACATCCCGGCGCCGCCCGGGGAGGGCGGGCCCGGCGGCCAGGCTGCGAGCTACGGGGACGCCTATGCCGACCGGTTCGCCGCCGTGTTCAACCAGCTCGGCGCCCACCCCCGGACCTACCGGACCTCGGAGATGTATCGGGGCGGCCAGTTCGATGGCGCGATCGCGCGGGCGCTCGACCAGGTCGAGGTGATTCGGGAGATCTACCGGGAAGTGACGCACAGCAAGCGTATCGACGACCGCTGGTGGCCGGTCCAGGTGCTGTGCGAAGCGTGCGGCCGGATCGGCACGACGAACGTCGTCGCCTGGGACGGCCGCGAGGTGGACTATGTGTGCGCGCCCGACAAGGTCGCGTGGGCCCAGGGGTGCGGCCACCGGGGCCGGCGCTCCCCGTTTGGGGGCGGCACGAAGCTCCTGTACCGGGTCGAGTGGCCGGCCAAGTGGGAGATTCTCCACGTGACGGTCGAGGGCGCCGGCAAGGATCACATGACGCGCGGCGGGACGCACGACGTCGCGTCCGCGATCAGCGCGCGGGTGTTCGGCCGGCCCGCCCCCGATGCGTTTGCGTACGAGTTCCTCCTCTTCGGCGGCAAGAAGATGAGCACGTCCGGCGCGGTCGGCGCGACCGCGGAGGAGATCGTCCGGGTGCTGCGCCCCGAACTGGCCCGCTTCCTGATTGTCCGGCCGCTGCCCCGCCGGCAGGTCGACTTCGATCCCGGCGGCGACACGATCCCGAACCTCTACGACGAGTACGATCGCGCCGCGGCGGCCTACTTCCATGAGGTGGAGAATCCCGACCTCGCGCGCACGTTTTACTACTCCCGGGTGGACGGGGAGCAGCCCCGGTGCTACCGCCCGCGGTTCATCAAGGTCGCGAACCTGATGCAGCTGCCCCAGGTGAACCTCGAGCGCGCCGTCGCCCGGGACAAGGGGGCGCCCCTCACCGACGCCGACCGGACCGAGCTCGAGTTGCGCGCGGCCGATGCGCGCCGGTGGCTCGCCTCGTACGCTCCGGACCACGTGAAGTTCGAGGTCCGGACCCGGCTCCCGGAAACGGTCGCGGCGCTCTCGCCTGCGCAGCGCGCGTACCTGGCCCGGGTCGCGGAGGCGCTGGGCGGCCGGGCCTGGAACGGGGAGGAGCTCCACGCGTATCTGCACGGGCTCAAGGACGAACTGGGCCTCAGCCCGCGGGAGGCGTTCGGCGCGATCTATCAGGCGTTCCTAGGCAAGGACTCCGGCCCGCAGGCGGGATGGATGCTCGCGGCACTCGACGCCCAGTTCGTCCTCGGGCGGCTTCGGGAGGCAGCACGGGATGCGGCCTGAGGCGGACGGGCGCGACGGGCTGATCCGGATCGCTGTCCTCGGGGCGTCCAAGAGCCACCCCGAGCCGGCGCTCACGCCGCACGAGGTCGCCCAAATCGAGGCGGTGGACCCCCGCGTCCGCATCGCCTGGGTCCGGGACCGCAGTACCTGGCTCGAGGAGGCGCCCGAGGCCGAGATCATCTTCGGCTTCCGGCCGTTGCGCCAAGGCGCGGTGCGCGCCACGCGGTTGCGCTGGGTGCACGCTCTAGGCGCGGGGGTCGAGGGGCTGTCCCAGGACGTTGCCGGCACGGAGATCATCATTACCAACGCCCACATCCATGGAGACGCGATCGCCGAGCACATCTTCGCCTTGATCCTGGTGCACATCCGCCGGTTGCGCGGGGCGCTCGAGGCGCAGGCGGTCCGGCGCTGGGCCCACAACGATCTCCACCCGCAGCTGCTCGCCGGCCGCACGATGGGGATTCTGGGCCTCGGCACGCTGGGACGGGCCACGGCCAGCCGGGCGGCGGCGTTCGGCCTCAGGGTCTGGGGAACCAAGCGCACGCCCGGGCCCGTGCCCGGCGTCGAGCGGGTGCTTCCCCCCGACGCGCTCGACGAGGTGCTCCGCGTCTCCGACGTGCTGGTCGCCACCTTGCCGCTCACCAAAGAGACGCGCAACCTCCTCGGCGCGCGGGAGCTCGGCCTCCTGCCGCGCGGCGCGTTCGTCGTGAACGTCGGGCGCGGCGGTCAGCTCGACGAAACCGTGCTCGCCGACGCTCTGCGTGACGGGCGTCTCGGGGGGGCAGGGCTCGACGTCTTCGTGGACGAACCGCTCCCGGAAACGAGTCCCCTGTGGGCGGTGCCAAACTTGATGATCACCCCCCACTCTTCGGGGAATTTCCACGGCTACATGGACCGGATGATTCCGGTGTTCTGCGACAATCTCCGGAGGTACCTGGCGGGTCAGCCGCTCGCGAACGTCGTCGATCCGGCCCGGGGATATTAGCCGGGCACACAAGACGCGCGGGCAGGGAGAGCCACCGTGAAGCGATACCCGAGTGATCGGATTCGCAACGTCGCCGTCGTCGGGCACGGCGGGACCGGCAAAACCTCGCTCGTGGAGGCCGCGCTGTTTGCCGCGAAAGCGGTGGACCGTCTCGGCCGGATCGAGGATGGCACGACGACGACCGACTTCGATCCGGAGGAGATCCGCCGCAAGATCACCGTGAACGCGGCGCTCGCCCCGCTCGAGTGGCAGGATCACAAGGTCAACCTGATCGACGCGCCGGGATATCCGGATTTCATCGGGGAGGTCGTCGGTGCGCTGCGCGCAGTCGAAAGCGTGCTCGTGGCGGTCGACGCGGTCGCCGGCGTCGAGGTCCAGACCGAGAAGGCGTGGGCCCTGGCAGAGCAGGCGCGCGTGAGCCGGCTCATCATGATTACCCGGATGGATCGCGAGAACGCCGCCTTCGCCCGCGTGCTCGAAGACCTCCAGGCGCGGTTCGGCCGCCGGGTCGTCGCGCTTCTGTGGCCGATCGGCAGCGAGGGGTCGTTTGCCGGTGTCGTCGACCTGCTCGAGATGAAGGCCTACGGCGAGGGTGGCCTGATCCCCCCCGATAAGGTGCCCCCCGACGTGATGGAGGCCGCCCGGGCGGCGCGCGAGCGGCTCGTCGAGACGGTCGCCGAAACCGACGACGCGCTCACGGAGACATATCTGGAAAAAGGGGAGCTCGCATCTGACGCGCTGGCCGCGGGGCTCCGCGCCGGGGTACGGTCCGGGGCGCTCTTTCCCGTGCTGTGCACCGCGGCGGCCCGAGGGCTTGGGGTCGCGCCGCTCCTCGATGAGATTGTGCGCCTCCTGCCGTCGCCGGCCGACCGGGAGCCGCTCAAAGCCAGGGCCGCCAAGGGAGCGGAGGTCGCGCTCGCCGCGGATCCGGGCGGTACCCAGGCCGTCCAGGTCTTCAAGACGATGGCCGATCCCTACGTGGGGAAGCTCTCCTACCTCCGTGTGTTCAGCGGGACGCTCCGGTCCGACTCTCAGGTCTGGAACGCCAATAAGGGCAAGGCCGAGCGCGTCGGGCAGCTGTTCGTGCTCCGCGGCAAGCACCAGGAGCCGGTCTCCGAGATCACGGCCGGCGACCTTGGCGCCGTGGCGAAGCTCGCCGAGACCGCGACCGGAGATGCGCTCACGGAGAAGGACAAGGCCGTGACGCTCCCCCCGATCGAGTTTCCGAAGCCGGCGATCGCGATGGCGATCGAGCCCAAGAGCAAGGCCGACGAGGACAAGATGGGCTCGGCCCTCAATCGCCTGCTGGAGGAAGACCACACCCTCGTCGTCCAGCGCGGGAGCGAAATGAAGCAGACCGTGATCTCCGGAATGGGCGAGCCTCACCTGGAGATCGTCGCCGACCGGCTGAAGCGGAAGTTCGGAGTCGAGGTCCTCCTGTCGGTGCCGCGGGTCCCGTATCGCGAGACGGTGCGGGCGCACGCGCGCGTCCAGGGGAAGTATAAGAAGCAGACCGGCGGGCGGGGGCAGTACGGCGACTGCTGGATCGAGATGGACCCGCGGCCGCGGAGCGAGGGCTACGAGTTCGTGGACAAGATCTTCGGCGGGGCGATCCCGCGCCAGTTCATCCCTGCGGTCGAGAAAGGCATCAAGGAGTCGATGGACGAGGGAGTCATCGCCGGGTATTCTGTCGTGGACATTAGGGTGACGCTCGTCGACGGGTCCTACCACGACGTCGACTCCTCCGAGATGGCATTCAAGATCGCCGGCTCGATGGCGTTCAAGAAGGCGATGCAGGAGGCGAAGCCGGTGCTGCTGGAGCCGATCCTGTCGGTCGCCGTCCACGTGCCGGACGGACAGATGGGCGACATTATCGGCGACTTGAACGCGAAGCGCGGGCGGATCCAGGGGATGGAGCCGACCGGGGACGGCACCACGGTCGTCCGCGCCCAGGTGCCGATGGCCGAGATGCTGCGGTACGCGTCGGACCTGCGCTCCCTCACGGGCGGGCGAGGCACGTTCGAGCAGGAGTTCTCCCACTATGAGGACGTGCCGTCGCACATCGCCGACAGGGTGATCGCTGAAGCCCGCAAACAGAAGGAGGCGGTGGAGAGCCACTGACCCGGCGAGTGTCGGGACCGGGGCATCCATGCCGCCTCGAGGTCTTTGGGGGATTTGCCGGCCGTGAGATTTGAAGGTGCACGTGCTGCCTCGGTCCGATGAGACTCGCCCCGGAATCGGGGGGTCTCCCCACGCGTCAGTGATACAACAGGTACTTCTCCCGGGTCTGGACGAAACGGGCCAGGGCGGGCTGCCACTCCCGCTCGACCTCCTCGGGGGACTTGCCGGCCGAGAGCCCGCGCCGCACTTGATCGGTGCCCATGTCCCAGTCGAAGATGTAGCCGTCGCCTGCCCGGGGCCCCCACCGGAACTGATTGGGATAGAGCCGCCGCACCGCATCGATGACCTGAAGGGTCAGGTCCATGGGGCGGTACGCGCTCCGGTCCGTCACGCGGATCTCGACCCCGCCGTACTCCGGCCCGCCTGACGACGTCCAGGGCTCGCCCCGCCAGTACACCTCGCGGAACGCGAGTCCCCCGAGGCGCTTCGCCTCGAGCGCGGCGCGCAGGCGCCATGGCTGCACGAAGGTCTGCCCCACGAACTCGAACGGTTTCGTGGTGAGCACGCCGACCGAGAGGTTGGTGTCGCCGATCGGGCCCATCGCCGGGTAGAGGACGGCCGTGTTGAAGTGGGGAACGCCCGGGGAGGTCATGACCCACGGGAGTCCGGTCGCGTCGAACCACATCGTCCGGTGCCAGCCTTCCATCCGCACGACCAGGAGGCGGGCGCCTATCCGGTACTCGTCGTTGAAGTAGCCCGCCAGCTCGCCCATCGTCATGCCGGGGAGCACCGGGATCGGATACATCCCGATGAACGAACTCCACTTCGGGTCGAGCACGGGCCCGTCCACGAGCTGCCCGCCAAGCGGGTTGGGGCGATCCAGCACGACGAACAGGAGGCCGTTCGCCGCGGCCGCCTGCATCGTAAGGGCGAGCGTGGAGATGTACGTGTAGAAGCGGGCGCCCGTATCCTGGATGTCGAAGACGAGCGCATCCAGATTGCGGAGCATCGCCGGGGTCGGTCGCCGGGTCGACCCAAACAGGCTGTAGACGGGGAGGCCGGTCTTGGGGTCGGTTGCGTTGCCGATCCGATCGGCGGCGTCGCCCCGGACCCCGTGCTCCGGGCCGAACAGGGCGACCAGGTGGATGTCCCGCCGCGCCGCCAGGAGGTCGATCGTGCTGTGGAGCTCCGAGTCGACGCCCGTGGGGTTGGTGATCAGGCCGATCCGTTTGCCTCTGAGGACCTCCGGCGGGTTTTCGAGCAGCGCCTCGAGGCCCGACCGGATGTGCCCGAGGCTGGACTCGACGGGTGCGACCGGGTACTGCTGCGTGGTTGAGGACGCGCAGAGTGGTGCGAGAAGTGCGAAGGCCAGTGCCGCTGCCAGTGTCCTGAGAGATCCGTGCATCGCCCGTCCCCCTTGCGATGGTCCGTGGTGTGGTCTGCGTCCGGTGCTACGATTTATAGGCCGACGTGGGACGTTTTAGACCCTATTCGCCGCCGGTTCCAAAATCCTTGTTGCCGCCGTTGCCTTGACGAGGGCAGGGTGATACCGTAGAATCCGAAGGCGGTCGGGCGCGTAGCTCAGGGGTAGAGCGCTTCCTTGACACGGAAGAGGTCCGAGGTTCAAGTCCTCGCGCGCCCACCATAAGAGCCCCTGTATGGGATTCAGTGACCTGCGTTCTGTCTTAGTTTCGGATACCCGTCTGAAGGAAATTCCCGTTGGCCCGCCCAAACTCGGTCAACCCATGATCGCCGGCTATCGCAGCAAGGACTCACCCTCCATGGAATGGCTCCATCGTGTGAGGGCGGAGCACTATCGCAAGACACGGGGCCTGCCGCTCGAGGCATGGCTACACCCGGTCGACGCGGAGACTGTTGCTCGGGGCCTCCGTCGCATCGGGTTGAGAGCAAGAGGAGGCCATGGGAAGAAGCAACGGGTTCGCTCGCATGGGAACCATGTGAAAATAGGCTATACTAAAGACGCGATGCCCAGGAAGATTGTCCGCCAAAGAGACATCCTCGGGGGAAGGCCGATCCTCGAAGGCACTCGGATTTCTGTCGACCTCATTCTCCGCATGGTCGCTGGTGGTATGACTGTCGACGAAATTGCCGCTCAATATCGCCACCTGACCAAAGCGGATATTCAAGGCGCCCTCGAGTATGCCGCAAAGCGCTTCGAACGAGCCCGGGTCCGCGTCTAGTCGACGGTGGGATAGTTGATGAGAATGTGGCGCCTGCCGTTACCGCCTTTCTGCGAGGCGTGGGTGAGGACGTTCTCGATGTCAAGGAAGAGGGCTGGTTTGGGGAATCCGATGCTGAGCTGTTCGCTCGCGCGCGACAAGGCGGGCGAATCATTCTGACCTACGATAGAGATTTTGGTGCGTTGCGCAGACTTCGCCAACGTCACCCAGGAATCGTGGTCGTGCGGCTCCGGAACCTCCGTTCTCAACGAGTTATAGCTGTCCTCGACTCGTTTCTGAAGCAATATCCTGCCAAGGATATAAGGAATGCGCTCGCCGTCATTGAGGAGAGCCGAGTCCGACTCCATCGTCACGCGCAAGGCGACCGGACCACCGGGAAGCGCCGGAGATCCTCCCCTTAGAGGTCCGAGGTTCAAGTCCTCGCACGCCCACCATGAAGTCACTGAGCCGAACTGCACAAGATTGCTCCGAGATCATATACTTGACGCTAGCCCCCTCAGTCAAGGATCAGTTTGTGATGCGCCGGGGTTGTGACGCGAAGCTGATAGACTTCCTATGATGACCAGACCCGAAACCTTCCAAAGGGGGTAAGCACCCATGGCGGATCCGGTCTGGTGGCCGCTAGGACCGGCACCTCAGATGGGAGAAGCGGGGGAGCCCGAGCCGAAGGCCTACTCGGGACGGATCACGGCGATCGCCTTTTCGATCGACTATGACCGGCAGGACACGGCCGCGATGTTCATCGGCACCGAAGGCGGCGGCATCTGGCGCAGCACGGATTTCCGGGAGCCATCGCCGACCTGGCAGCCGCTGACAGACAACCTTCCGGTGGCGCTGCCGTCCGCCGAGCGGGCGGGCCTGCTGGCGATCTCCTCGATCGCCGTCGACGTGACGCGCCCCTGGACTCTGTACGCGGGGACGTCCGCCGCGGTCATTCTCAAGTCCACCGACGGCGGCGACAGTTGGGAGATCCTCGGGCACGGGGTGTTCTCCCGTCGGAGCGCGGTGAGCAAGATCGTGATCAACCCGCTCGAGCCCGGCACGATCTACGCTCTTGGAGGACTCCCGACAAGCGGAGTCGAGGACCGGATCGCTAAGAGCCTCGACGGGGGCAAGACGTGGCTGCCCAATGACGTGGGGCCGAAGGATGAGGATGTTGTCGACATGGAATACGGCCTCTTCTCCGGCGGGAGGCGTCCGGGCGGCTTCTACCTCTATGCCAACGTTCGCGGTCAGGGGATCTACGAGAGCGCCGACGGAGCGGGGAGCTGGTCTCCCATGCCCATGCCTGGAAGCCAGTCACCGGGGACCCTGGCGCTCGCGGCATCCAATCCGGGGGCCGACCCGGACATGTACGCGGTCCAATTCGGCGCCGATGGCACGCTGCTCACGGTCCTCGCGTTCGACTGGAACACCGCCGCGTGGCGCCCCGTTCCCGGCGGTCGCCCATCGAACACCGACATCACCTTTGGTCCGGGCACGGGCGGATCCAGTGGTTTTGCCATGGGCGTGGCGCCTGACGGCACGATCTATCTCGGCGTCAAGTTCATTTATGTTTCCCTCGATGGAGGAGCTACCTGGCACCGCCCCGGCGAGGGCCACGTCGATCAACACGCCTGGGGCTTCCTCGACGATAGCATCTACAACGGAAACGACGGCGGCATCTGGCGGTTCGTTCCCGTGGGCCGGGGACCGGCGGTAGGCAGGTGGGAGAGCCTGAGCAGTTCGTCTCTGCAAACCCACCTTGTGAACAGCGTGAGCCTTGCACCGCTCAATCCGGGTATTGGTCTCATCGGCAGCCAGGACAACGGATCCGCCCTACGGTCCCAGGCCCAATGGAGCGCGGTCGGCGGTGGCGACGGCGGGCTGGTCCGATGGGAGCCCGATCCCGCGCGCCGCACGGCGTACCGGACCTACTGGCCCCCCACTGGCGGCCCGGTCTTCGAGCGCACCGACGACGGCGGCCAGACGTGGCACGACAAGAGTCTCGAGCGCACTCCCGCCCTCTTCGTCCCCGGGGACGCGCGAACGTCGGCTCCCCGGTACGCTATCGATCCACGCGCCCCCGACCATTTGGTCATGGGCTACCACGCGATCTACCGCACCACCGACCGGGGTGAGCACTGGCAGGCGTTCAGCGACCTGCTGGAAGGTCAGGCCGCCGTTACCGCCCTGGGCTCCATAGGGGGGAGTTATTTCGCCGGGTACGATAACGGGCGGCTGTGGAGGCGATACGGGGGCAGTCTGTGGACGCCCGCGGTCCCGGGGGCCGGTCCGGATTTTGGCTCGCGCGTCACCGGCATCGCCGTGCGCATCGATCCATCGGCATTTCTGTTTGCCGTGTACGTGACCGCATGGGGTGACGCCGACGGCGAGACCGGCCGGGTCTGGCGTTCTCCGGACGGAGGGGAGACGTGGGCCGAGATCACCGGCAACCTCGCCTCGCTGGGGATCAATGCGATCGACGTCTATACCGATCCGGTGTCTAGTGTGACCTGGCTCTTTGCCGGCACGGCCGCGGGGGTGTTCGCCACGTCCGATCCGGGAGGGTCGTGCTGGATCCGGTTCGGCACCGGAATGCCGGATGTCCAGATTACCGACCTGCAAATCTACCCGGAGCACCGCCTTCTCGCCGCGGCCACCTACGGGCGTGGCGTGTTCATCGCCGACCCATCCGGCCTCGGCGTCCCCGTGCCGCCCGCGGTTACGATTCAATTCGCCGAGGCGGCCAATCCTGTGATCGGGTCAACGGCGCATTTCTCGCTTGAGACGCAAGGCGTGCGCGAGATCGTACCGCTCAAGTACGCCTGGGCGATGTTGGCGAACAACCACGTCATCCGAAAGGGCTTTGCGGCGACGTTCTCGCCGACGATTCCAGATTCGAGTGCGCCGATCCTGGTGAGGGCATTCGTGAACATGGATGGGTGCGAACTTACCGCTTCGATCTCGTTCGTGCCGCACGCCTAGGGCCAGACCGGCACCGCGGTAGCGCTCTTCACGTCGTGTTGGGAGGGCACAGATGCGAAAAGAAGCCAGATTTAGTTCGCGCGTCATCGCCGCTGTGGTGGTGACGGCGGTACTGTTGTTGTACCTGCCGTCCGCTCGCGCCACAAGCAAGACCACGCTGGAACTCATGTTTGTCAGCGGAGACATCGTCGATTACCGTCAAGCCTACAGCCCGGCCATCCCCGAGGATCTCCATTTTCGGTGGTCCACGGGTGAGAACGGAGTGGCCAGCGCACGGTGGCGCGTAACGACCGTTGCCGCTAGCGGAGCGGTCGTAGCGGCCAGTGGACCGACGCCGGCTCCGGCGACCGGCCACGCCGGGTACTTCACCATTCCCAAGAATGCTTTCTTGGCGCCCTCCCCTCCGGCATCGCCGAAGAATTTCTACATCACAGTCACACCATATGATGCCAAGAATCAACCGTTGGGCGAACCTTCTTCACCCGTGCTCATCACGCAGACGGCCGCCCAGGGAGGCCCGCAGGTGCAATTTGGCGGCTCGGCGGCGTTCGCGTCATTGGCGATTGTCGCGTATGACGAGAAGATTGGGATCGTTCCGCTAACGCAAATCCATTTCGCTGGAGCGGATGTCACGATCCGCGTCAGTAACCCCGGCAGGGCGCCGACCGACCCGGCCTGGCTTTCGGTTGAAGATCACAACGGCTTGATGCGTCAGAGCGGTCCGATGCCTATCAACAGTCTCGGGCCGGGCGCTTCGCAGGTGGTGACCGTGCATTTGGACGCGATCCTGCCGCCATCGAGGTCGCAGCTGGAGTCTCAGCGGCACTGGGAGTGGGAACAGGCATATCGCGATCGCTGCGGCGTGGATCTCCGTGGTGTGATGGATTGGCGCGGACCGCAAAACCAGGCGCCCCTGAGCGCCCACCGCGAGACGATCCTCGTCGAAGAAGGATGGAGCGACTACACGAAGTCGCCATCCGGTGCGCCGATCTGCGACGGCCGGCAATGCGCCGATGTCTGCCAGATCGCAAAGAATATCCACGCGCAACTCGACGGTCACGCGGTCGGCTACGCCTTCTTCGTCGGGCAGTATCCGAAATTCGGGGCGTATGGACAGGCCCGTACGGACGCGAACGGACCCGCGGCCGCGTTCACGAAGACCACCAAGATCACCGTGGCCAGCGTGAGCAAGATGGTGACGACCATCGCCGCCGTCCGCATCCTGGACAAATACGGTGTCAGCCTGGATGCGCCGATCGGGCCCTATCTGCCGTCGGACTGGTCGGTCAGCAAGTACGTCCAAAGCATTACGTTCAGCCAGTTGCTGAGCCAGCAAAGCGGCATCAAAGATTATGGCAATGTCACCCAAGACTATTCGAATATGAAGTTGTTCTTCAGCCAGGCGGTTAGCGCCGGGACGACCACGACGTGCCAGGGTCCGCCGGTTCACCTCTGGCAAAATGCTTTCAACATGAACAATGCAAGCCGCTGTTACAGCAACTACAATTTCGGAATCTTCCGTGTTCTCCTACCGAGGGTCGCGGGGTTCGTGGAGGACCCGAATCCCGACACGCGGCCACAGACGCTCGCCGACCAGTATGTAAAGCTCGTACAGCAAAACGTGTTCGAGCCTGTCGGACAAAAAGACGTTGCCTGCAGGCCGCCGCACCAGGCGCCCGCAGTCTTCACCTATGCCTTCGGGTACACTTATCCGGGGAACAAGCCCGGCTACGATTGGGGCGACCGGACGCTGTCCTGCGGCGCGGACGGATGGTATCTTTCGGTTGAAGACATCGCCAAAGTATTCCTCAGCCTCAACGCCAAGGACGGCAAGGTCCTTTCAGAAGCGGAATTTCAAAGCATGCGCACAAGGCAACTCGGTTGGGATGTTCGTCAAAATACTGAGCTTGAGAAGAACGGCACTTGGGGCGCGGCCGGCGGCAGTGCCGCCGGCAGTATCACCACATCGGTCGCCATCTTTGGGCCCGTCGCGGGACCGAGGCTGGTAGGCGTGCTGTTCATCAACTCGGACATTTCGGGCGGACCGAGCAGCGGCGGGGGCGCCCAGGGCGTGTTGGAAAGCGCCTATAACAGTGCGCTGAAGACGTATTGAACCGGCGGTAATCTTGGCGTGGTAAGCGTGACCCGCAAGAGGTGGGAGGGGGCGGTGCGTACCATTCCCCGACACGCGCCGCCCCAACGTTGTGGCTCATACGGTTCCGCGCAGTTCGTTCTTGTCCTCCAAGGGCATCTGAGCGGAAGAGGTCCGAGGTTCAAGTCCTCGCGCGCCCACCATGCTTTATCGGTCCATCAGTGCGCGGTCGTGATCAGATGCTCGACTCGGGTGCCGGCGTCCCGTGCAACAACCCCGCCACGCTCAAGTCCTCGTCGAGTTGCGGCCAGTGGACGGTATAAGGGAACGACAGTACTGAAAGACGGGGAGATTGTTGTCCAAGGTGTGGCTACTCCCGGATGCGGAAGAGGTGGTCCGGTCCTTGTGGGAGGACTGCCCACGCCAACATGGGAATCGGGAGGCACCATGGAATGTGCCGAGCGGATCGCGCGAGTCTATCGGCTCCTGGGGACCATTACCGCTAACATCGCCTTCGTGCGCGGCGAGATCCCGTCACTCGAAATGCCCGGCGGTTTGGGCACGGAGATCACAACGTTGTGCGATGAGTTCGATTCCGCGCTCTACGATATCCGCAAAGAAGTCCGGGTGCTCGAAGACAAGCTCGGAATGCACCCCGGGGAAGAACCCTTCGATCCCGAGGTCGTGAACACCGATCCGAGCGCGACCGTCTCTCTGATCCTGGGATGGCTGCGGCAACAAACGGAAGACCTCGATGCCACGGTCATGAAGGTCCAACGTCTGGCGGACCGCGAGCCGGGACTCGGCGCCGTTGAGGTACTGTTGAACGAATCCGGCGCCGACATCCTGAGTGCGGCCCATGCGATACGTGACGTACTACGCTCGATCCCCGTGTGTTCTGATGCGTGACCTGGGGCAGCCTCGCCCCGCCGAACCCCGCGGGTGGCTGGCGTGGTTGTGGCGGATGGGCGACACGGTCATGCGCGCGTTGCACGCCGACCCCGAGGATCCATTCGCAGGACCGCTCGCCGGGTTCATGGGCGACAACATCGTTCTCGGAGCCCCGAATGAGCGTCTCGTCGTGAGCTCCACGCAGATGATCACGTCCGTACAGCCGATTCCGCCCTCGATGCCGACCGGCGGCTTCGCCGCCGCGAACTTCACCACAACCACCTTCGACGATGGGTCGTCGGGAAAGTGGCAGCTCGGCATCGACTTTCTCGCCGGAGGCGTCCCCCGAGCGGACGTCCTCGCCTATACGCTCCAGGACGGCACGAAGGGCTTCCTGATCGTCGGTCTGAAGAGTCCGACCTCCAAGTCGCTGACCTACGAAACCAGCATTGGGTTCAGCCGAAGGAAGGCCGGCCAGGCAAGAGCAAGGGCTAGACAAGGCGAGAGGAACGACGCACTGATCTATCTCGGCAATCCCGGCTTAATCGAATCCATTCTCATCGGAGGTCATCCATGATCATTGCCCTGGCGTCGCCGTGTATCGCCTCGGCCCTTGATGAGGGCTTAGACAAGATCAAGCGGTTCCTGTCCGAAGCTTCGGCCCAAGGCGCTGAGATCGTGTGTTTCCCGGAAGCCTATCTCCCGGGTCTGCGGGGACAGGATTTTGAAGTATTGCCCTTTGATCAGATGCAGCAGGAACGGGTACTCCAGACCGTGGCGGAGTGGGCGCGAACGTATGCGGTGGCCACTATCCTCGGGATGGAAAGGCTCACGGAGGCGGGCCGGCAGATTGTCGCCTTCGTCATTGACGCCCGGGGCCAGATTCAAGGATACCAAACCAAGAACCAACTAGACCCGACCGAAGATCAGTTTTATTTGCCCGGAAATACCCGGCGGCTCTTCGAGATCAAAGGGATTAAGTTTGGAGTGGTGATTTGCCATGAGGGCTGGCGCTATCCCGAGACGGTGCGATGGGCGGCGGTGCGGGGCGCCAAAATCGTCTTTCATCCTCACCACACGGGGAGTGATCGAGAAGGTGTCCCGCTGACGCAGTGGGGCGCGGCCAGCGGGCCTTACTACGAGAAGGCGATGATGCTTCGCAGCATGGAGAACACGATCTACTTTGCCAGTGTCAATTATGCGCTGCGCTTCCAAGAATCGGCGACAAGTCTCATCGCCCCATCAGGCCAGTGCCAGGCGCACTTACCCTATGGGCAGGAAGGCGTACTGGTGCAGGCCATCAACGTCGAGGAAGCAACCGGTTTGCTGGCCACTCGATACGCACCCCAACGTTATCAAGAATTCAGGTTGGAGTGAGCGCCCAACACCGACGCCGCTCCGCTGGCGCTTCGTGGCGCGGACATAGCTCCCATGTCGAGGCTCGGCACCATCCGGATGGAGAGGGGAGCGGCCGCCCCTCGCCGGAGGCAATTGGTGGCCGCGGGTGGGCTCGCCTATTGGGGATCAGTCCGCGCCTCGGGCAGGTTCCGGCTTCGCCCGCGCCACCTCCACCATCGCGTCGAAGGCGGCCTGGCCCGCAGAGAAGTCGAAGGTGTCGACGGCTGCGTCCGGGATTGAAGGCACCCCCGAGGTGAGACGGTTCAGCCCTGTCCAGCCGTCGCGCATCCACACGGTCCGGGGCGGGATGTGGTCGGTGACGTGCGCGTGCGCCCGGAACTCACCCCGATCGTTGAAGATGCGGATTGGTGCGCCATCCTCTAGGCCTCGCGCCGCCGCATCCGCCGGCGAGATCCACAGCACTGGCTCCGGGTCGAGCCGCGCGAGCGTGGGGAGTGCCTGGCCGTGGTCGTAGAAGCCGTGAAACTGGGTCAGCGTCCGCCCCTGGCGGAAGCTTAACGGATAGCGGTCGGACTCGGGAAGCGGCGTGTAAACCGGGAGGGCTGGAAGCCCAAGCGACGTCGCGCGCTCCGAGTAGAACTCGACCTTGCGGGACGGGGTGGGGAAGGTAAGGTCGGGATGGGCGACATGGGAGATGCGCAGGGCCCGGATCCCGCCCTCGGCGCGCAGCGCGGCCACGGTCGCGTGCCCTGTGGCCGGATGATCGAGGAGCGCGTCGATCGGTCCCTCGTCCGTTTCCCACGGGAAGAAGTCCGGGAGGTCTAGGCGCCGCCCCAATTCCTTGAGAATCCAAGTGAGCGACCGCGCCTCGCCGGCCGGGTCGAGGATCTGCGGCATCAGGTAGAGATGGGTGTTTGTGCTCTTACAGCCCGTCTCCTCGAGCCATGCCGTCGCGGGGAGGACCACGTCCGCAAAGCGCCGGGCTGTGTCGTTCATGAAGAGGTCGTGGCTCACGACAAGGTCGGTCCGGGCGAGGCCCTCGGCCACGTGCTCGGCGTCGGCGAAAGAGGAAAGCATGTCGGTTCCGAGGAGGAAGAGAACCCGGACGCTGCCATCGCGCAGCGCCTCGGTGATTCGGGGCATCTGGTTGGGGAGATAGCGGCCCGGCGGTCGGCGCGCCATGGCAGTGATGTTCCCGAGCGCCTGGCCGTGGCTCGCGCTCCCGTGGCGCGGGCCGAGGCCTCCGCCGAGGACGCCGAGGTTTCCGGTGAGCGCGGGGAGGCATGCGACGGCCCGGGCCCCCTGCCAGCCGTTCGCGCCCTTGTGCATGGAACTGCCCCCGAGCAGGATCATCGCGGGTCGCGTCGTGGCGTAGCGGCGGGCGAGTGCCACGATCCGGTCGGTCGTGAGCCCAGTTTCACGCGCCGCCCAGTTGGGGGGATACGTCCTGATGTGCTCGGCCAGCCGGTCGAAGCCGACCGTGTGCCGTTCGACGAACTCGCGGTGGTAGAGCCCCTCGCCGACGATCACGTGCATCAAGGCCAGGGCGAGCGCGGCATCGGTCCCGGGTCGGATCACGAAGACCTCGTCCGACTGCGCCGCCGCCTCGGTGTGGCGCACGTCGATCGTGACGACCCAGGCTCCGCGCCGCTTGGCCGCCACGAGGTGGCGGGCGGTGTTCGGCTGGCTCGCCAGGTTCGCCCCCCAGAGGAGGATCAGATTTGCGTGCGCGCCCATGTCCTCCTTGGTGTTCGTCTCGAGCGGACCCGTTAGCCCGATCCCGAAGCCCCCGAGCCCCCAGCAGATCATCGCCGGGTGCCACCACTGACAGCCGTAGAAGTTGGCAAAGCGCCGCAAGAGCTGAGAGGCGATGCGCGTCCCGTAGTTGTTGGCGAAGTGACCATGCCCCTGCCAGAACCCCACCGCCTCCCGCCCAGCCGACTCCATCCGGGCCACGACCAGTTCGAGCGCCTCATCCCAGCTCGCTTGCCGCCAGGCGTCATCCATTCTCCGGTCACGGACCTGTGGGAAGAGCAACCGCTTCGGATTCCCGATGATCTCCCGCGAAGCCCGCCCCCGGATGCAGAGGAAGCCTTGGCTGTCCGGGTTCTCCGGATCGCCCTCCACGCCGATGAGGCGCCCGTCGTCCACCTCTACCAGCATCCCACAGAGCGTGGGGTGGCAGTTCATTGGGCACATCGTCCGGATCGTGCGGTGCGCGGGGCCCATAGAGTGCCTCCTCCGCTTTCTTGTCTCGACCTACCTTACGTGCCTTCCGCGCTCGTGCGCGTTCTCTCGCATGTTAAGGGATCAAGCGGACCTCGCGCAAGGGCAACATGACTGAAGCTGCGTCTGTGCCGCATGCCAAGGGGAGCGAATCGCCAGGGAATCGCTCAGAAGCGCAGAATGTGCTGATCACCAGTCGGCGAGAACACGCTGCACTCGTCCTCCGGCCCTCGGCACAATCCGATAGGTACCGGGGATGGCGCCGTGGTGTCCTCCGCGGAACCGGTCCGGCTTACGGCAGTCGTAGTCGATCCCAAGGAGGGCTGCATGTGGCGGATGACTCAGGTCTGATCGTCGTATCACCCGATACCCCGGGCGTCCATGGAGTTTCAACCGCCAGCAGCGGCATATGGGGGGAATCCACTGACGACGTAGCCGTCTTCGGGGATTCGACGAATTCCGACGGTGTCGCGGGATTCGCAACCCAGGGGAGCGGGGTCTCCGGGTCGTCGATTAACGGATCCGGCATCTGGGGATTCTCTGACAACAGCGCCGGCGTCATCGGAACCTCTATTGCTCAACCCGGTGTATTCGGGACCTCCGGAAGACATTCCG